>Ga0181532_10000442_pt1 | contig 42992 bp, 33 predicted proteins | sample PEATcosm2014_Bin_33_FD_119768 | JGI IMG/M metagenome (GOLD analysis project Ga0181532, IMG submission 119768) | Peatland microbial communities from MTU Mesocosm Facility, Houghton, MI, USA - PEATcosm2014_Bin11_30_metaG | ecosystem: Environmental > Terrestrial > Soil > Wetlands > Peat | place... | reverse complement strand
CCACTGCTTCCAGATCCTTGAATTTCACTGCCGGCGCCGCCTGAAGTTTGGCAAACTGTTCCAGGCGGTCGAATTCCTTGGACTGCAAATCATTGTTCATCGGCGATCTGCCGAGTTGCTCCAAGCCGCCGTTGGTGAAACGATCCGCTTTGTTCGCCATGCCCATTTGTTCATATAGGGTCAGACCGGCATTCGGCGTCATTTTCAAGGCGTCTTTTTCCGAACGGTCCAGTGTCATGTGATAGTCGCCGCACATGCAGGTGTCGACGAACTCGATGATGACCTCCTGCCCGATGCCTTCAATGTAGCGATATCGCCATTGCTCGAATGGAAAAGTGGAAGTCTCGCCACCGCCTTCTTCCATCGGACGCTCGTAGCTGCCGCCCGATGGATGGGACTCAATTTCATCCGCCGGTCCAAACACGATATAAATCCGGCCGCGGTCGGACTTCCAACCAGGGATGCCGGCTGCGTAGTGCTCGTTGGCATAGGCAATGCGCCGGTAGTGCTCTTCTTTAAACTCGTTCTCTTCGGTGTCCGGCGTGGGGTCGCGGCGCTGCCAGAAAGCCTCGATGAACTGGTCGCGCTCTTCGTCGTTCGAGAGTTGCATGAAGGCAGATCTCTCTTCGTCGGTGATAATCCAGCGCACGTCCTCGTCCAGCCACTTCCGATAAGTCTTGCTCAACTCAATCTTGAGCGCCTTGGCGTTGGCCTTCCTCTGTTTTTCCGGGATTGGGCGCTTTAGAGGATCTGTCTGGCTTCCCTGGGCAGCCGCGGCACTATCACCGGAGCCTGTTACATCCTTGTCCTGGGCCAGGGAAACGGCGGTAAACCCGAAGACCATCATTCCAGCCAGCACACCCACTGAACAACGACTTCGAACGCCTGCGGAGAACATAGAAGCGCCTACCTCACAAGAAACGTCAGTTGCCTAATTCTATGTTCATTGGATACAACAAGGCAAGAAGAAGTGGCCTCTCAAAGAAAGATTTCCTAGGCGAACCCAATTCTCTAAATCCCTTAAGAATCCGCTGCTTGCGGCCTATGAGATTGCTTTGCAGGCCGGCTGCCGACACGCTGGGCGCGATATAATGGATCGCTGCGGCGGGCTTCCCCTCCAGAAGTGGAACGGCCACCATTGGAAGAGGCGTGCCTCGCGGGAAATCGGGAACTTTCTCCCTCGTCTGAACGTAACTGTTCATGCGCAATCGCGGTGCGTTTTCGCCGTTCTATATTCAGAACCGGGACGCGGGTTGAGAACGTATGCTTCAAGGCCGGCTGGGCGGGAGCCTCGTGAAGACTCAGTCATAAAGACTTCGCTATGAAGACCTGGAAGAAAGCATTGATCGGGGCGGGCGCGGTTCTGGTGCTCGGGATCATCGTCGCCATCACGGTCTACCAGAGCCAGAAAAACGTGGTGACGGTGCAAACCGGGAAAGCGCAAAGGCAGAACCTGGCCTCGGTGGTTAGCGCTTCGGGTGAAATCAAGCCTAAGACTTACGTGAACATCGGAGCCAATGCCTTCGGCAAGATCATCAAGTTGCACGTTAAGGAAGGCGACCACGTCAAGAAGGGGCAGTTACTGGCGCAGCTCGAGAACGTGCAGTCCTCTGCCGACGTCAATGCCACGCGCGCATCGGTGCAGGCGGCGGTAACCGACGCGGCGGCCTCCGACGCCGCCCTGAACACCTCGCTAGCGGATCTGAATCGCGCCAAGTCCGATGCCGTACACGCCAAGCTTGACTGGGATCGTGCCCAGGGCCTATACGCCGCCGCCCTCATCGCCAAGCAGGATTACGACGTCAAGAAAGCAGCATGGGAATCCGCCGACGCCGGATTAGCACAAGCCGAGGCACGGGTGGCTCAAGCCAAGGCGCAAAAAGATTCGATGGACAAGCACATCACGCAAAATCAGGCGAACCTGACTCGGGTTTCCGACGTGCTGCAAAAAACCACGTACGAAGCACCCTTCGACGGCGTAATCACCAATCTTCCGGTGCGCGAAGGGGAGACCGTGGTCATCGGCATCCAGAATTCACCGGGCAGCACGCTGATGACGATTGCCGACATGTCCGTGATCACCTCCGAGGTCAAGGTGGACGAGACCGATATCGTCAACGTGCATCTCGGCCAGCGCGCGGATGTGACCATCGACGCCATCCCGCACAAGATCTTTCATGGCGTCGTCAGCGAGATCGGAGACAACGCCATCGTGCGCTCAACCGGTGTCGCTACCTCGCAGGCCACTTCGACCAGTGAGGAAGCTAAGGACTTCAAAGTGGTCGTGACGCTCGCCGAGCCGCCAGCGGATCTGCGTCCGGGCCTCTCCTCGACCGCCAAGATCACGACCGCGACTCGCGGTAATGTGCTCAGCATTCCCATTCAAGCGTTGACCGTCCGCACCCCGGCAGATCTCGTGGTCAAGGACGCGGCGAAGGGCAATAAAGTGGAGGCCGCCACCAGCGCTCCCGCGGAAGCAGCAAAGCAGAAAGAAGAAATGCAGGGCGTGTTCGTGATCCGCAACAAGAAAACCGAATTCGTTCCGGTGGAGACCGGCATCAGTGGCACCACGGATATTGAGATCACCAAGGGCCTGAAGGAGGGTGACGAGGTGATCACCGGAAGCTACAAGATTTTGCGTACGGTGAAGCCGGGAACAAGTGTCAAAATAGACAACTCGGCCCCGAAAAAGGAAGAAGAGGGCAGCTAGTTAGTTGCGCCGGTAGAGACGGGGTTTGCCCCGTCTGACTCTGCGCTCGGGAGACGCGGCAAGCCGCGTCTCTACAGACAAGCATCTAACTCTTGCCAGGTTGGAACGTCCAAGATAGAACGGCATAGGAGCGTGCGTGCACGAGCCCGATCCGGATAAGGAGAGCAAGATGGCAACTGCCGAGGTATTCCCAATCGACAAGCCCGCGAATTGGGGCGCGCCCGATTCCCACATGATCGCAACCGAGGATCTGTGGAAGACCTACGATATGGGCTCGGAGCAGGTGCATGCGTTGCGTGGCATAAACCTGCGCATCCAGCGTAACGAATACGTCGCCATCATGGGCCCGTCCGGCTCTGGCAAGTCAACACTGATGAACCTGATCGGCTGTCTCGACTCACCTTCCAAAGGCCAGTACTGGCTCAACGGACAACTGGTGAGCGAACTCGACGACGACGAATTGGCCCGCATCCGCAACAAGGAAATTGGCTTTGTCTTCCAGACTTTCAATCTTCTGGCCCGTGCCACTTCGCTGCACAACGTGGAGCTACCGCTGATTTATGCCGGAGTGCCTTCCGAAGAGCGCGCCGAGCGCGCCAAGGCCGCACTGACTTCGGTCGGTATGGAATCACGCATGAACCACAAGCCCAACGAACTTTCCGGCGGGCAGCGCCAGCGCGTGGCGATCGCTCGCGCTCTGGTCAACAAGCCGGCCATCATCCTCGCCGACGAGCCGACCGGCAATCTCGACTCACAAACCGGAAACGAGATCATGGCGTTGTTCGATCGTTTGCACGCCGAAGGCAACACCATCGTACTGGTGACGCATGAACATGACATCGCCGAGTACGCCCACCGCATCGTCTCCATCAGAGACGGAGTAGTTGCGAAGGATGAGGTAAAGCAGTAGCCGGTGTCGTGGGTTCTGCAGACGGGATTATTGCTGCTGTGCGCTTACGCTGCTCGCCTTGTCGACCGGTGGAGTGATTCCGGCTGTCCCCGCCATGAAGAAGTTGTGGTCGTAGAGATTGCGGTACATGCGACCGGCGATTTCCGCCGCTTTGGGTCCGAACGTAGGACGTCCGCCCTGCAGGAAGACCACCGTCACAATACGTCCGACGTCGGTGTTGGCGTACGAGGCGAACCATCCAAAGCGCGTGCCGGCGTGCGAGCATGTCCCGGTCTTGCCTAAGATCGATTCCTCGTTAAAGTTCAAACGCAGGCTGCGCGCGGTGCCATAGGCGACGGCTCCAGCCATGCCGTCGGAGAGTTCTGGAATCACGGGCTGGATATCGAGATGGCGCTTTACGCGCGGCTGAAAACCGGCGACTTCATCGGGGCTGGTGGGATGTTGCAGGTAGTAAAGAGTGCCGCCGTTTGAGATCGCCGTCACCAGAGCTCCCAGCTGCAGCGGAGTCATCGAAATGCCTTCGCCAAACGAGCACATCTTGCTGACGCCACCAAGTCTGGCGGGGATTTCTACCTCCGGATAAGTACCCAACTGCTCGTCCGGAATATGATAGCCGGCGAGTTCGCCGAGTCCAAACTGGTGCGCGTAGTACTGTACCTTTTCGAAGCCCAATTTGCGCCCGACGGCTTCGAAGTAGGCATTGTTCGAGTGCGCCAGCGCCGTGGTGAGATTCATGCGGCTGCGGCTGCCGAGCGAGACTTCCGTTTCCTCGTCGATCACACCTTCGCTCAGCGCCGCCAAAGCCACGGAAAGTTTGATGGTCGAGCAGGGTTGCGCGCCGCTCGAAAGCGCGAGTTTCTGGTTGATCATGGCGAGGACGCGTCCGCTGGTCGGCTCGATGGCGACCACGGTGCCGTTCATGTTGCCCAGGGCATCGATTGCCGCCTGACGGACGACGGGGTCTTCGCCGGCAGTCACGTCGCCTTCGGTGATATCGGATGCGAACGAACTGACGTGGAAGCGCTCGTAATAACGATGGCGGCGAGTGGTGCCTGCAGAAGCCGTGGCAACGAATTGTGACTGCGAGGTGCGGCTCCGCGCCAGTGTTCGCATGCGTCTCTTCGCATGCTGATTTTCCGTAACACTGTGAGTTCGCTTATGCGGCGTGACCGCGCTGGGGTTCACGCTGGCCGCGATGCCACTCGCTTCCAGCAACATTGCCAATCCCAAGAAAAATGCGAGACGAAGAAACCAGGCGCTAGACTTCACTTCACCATCCCCGGTAGTACTCGGCCGATCTGGCTGCATAATCCACCTATCGGCTAGTTAATTGGATGCAAGAGTATCGCCAAATCCCCCACAAAGAAGGCACATCCCCTGCAACTGTCCGATAGTAGGCGATTTATCGGCTTCAGCGCAATCTCAAAGTGCAGATCCAGCGAGCACGGAATCTGCTCGATAACTATATGAATAAATTGGATTTAATGAGACTTCGTTGGAGGGACCAGCACTTTGGTAACGAATTGGCTTGTTACCTTGAAAAGGTACGCGGATTTGCAGCGGTTTGCGCATTCGCGCGGGTGCCGCGCCAGGACTGCATGGAGACCGCGATTGGCGATTGGTAAAATATCGGCATCGCAACCGAGCCCCACGGCGGGCGTTTTTCTGATATTTTCGGACGGCGTATTAATAACGCTGCCGAGGTCTGCATCTTGCGAACATCGCTCGTGATTTTTTACTTCGCCCTGGCTCTCGTCGTTCCTCGCTTCGCACACGCTGCCGAACAGACGCTCGAAACGCGGCGAGCGGAACTCAATCGCCTGCTCGCCGATGAGTGGGAGTACACGCTGCGCACGCAGCCTGAACTTGCCACTCAGGTTGGAGACGATCGCTACAACGATCGGCTGAGCGATTTTTCCGACAAGGCAATCGCCGACGATCTCGAACACACACGTCAGGCGCGGGCGCGCTTCGAGGCCGTCGACCCCACCGGATTCCCCGAGCAGGAAAAACTCAACCGCGCGCTGATGCTGCGCAGTCTGCGCGAAGGACTCGACGCCGCGCAATTCAAAGACTGGGAGATGCCGGCCACGCAGTTCGGCGGTATTCACCTCGCATACGCTTCGCTCGCCTTCGATTCCCCTTTCCGCAACGTGAAAGATTACCAAGACTATCTGTGCCGACTGCACCAGATTCCGCGCGTGCTTGATCAAGCCATGGGGCATATGCGCGACGGACTGCGCGACCACCGCATGCCGCCAAAGTATCTGCTCGAGAAAGTTTCCAGCCAGGCGCAGCAGATTGCCGACGATCCTTTCGACAAGAGTCCATTCACCGACCCGCTGCACAAGTTTCCTGACTCCATTTCCGAAAATGACCGCAAGCAGCTGCGCGACGGGATCGAAAGCGCGGTAAAGAACGAGGTCGCGCCGGCGTATGCGAAATTCGCCAAATTCGTGCGCGATGATTACGCGCCTCAAGGGCGACTCGATCCCGGCGTGTGGGCTTTGCCCGATGGAGAAGCACGCTATCGCTTCGCCGTGCGTCAGCAGACAACCGCTGATTTCACCGCCGACCAGATTCACCAGCTCGGTCTGAAGAGCGTGGCGGAAATTGAAACCCAGATGTTGGCCGTCGCCAAAGCGCAAGGATTCAGCGATCTGAAATCGTTCAACGAACACATCCGGCAGGATCCAGAGCTGCGTGCCAAGTCAGGTCAGCAATTGTTCGATCTTTACACGCACTACCGCGACCAGATGTACGGCAAGCTGCCCGAGCTATTCGGACGGCTGCCGAAGAACAAGCTCGACGTGGTGGAGATGGAATCGTTCCGCAGCGCATCCGCTCCGCCCGCCGATTATTCCATCGGCGCCGGAGATGGCTCACGCCCGGGTCGCATCAACGTCAACGAATACGCGCCCGAGAAGCGTCTGCTGCTCAATGTGGAAGCGATCGCGTACCACGAAGGCGTCCCCGGTCATCATTTGCAATTTTCGATTGCGCAGGAACTCAACAGCCTGCCGCCGTTCCGCAAGTTCAATCTCGATCTGAACGCGTACACCGAAGGCTGGGCGTTCTACTCCGAGCGGCTCGGAAAAGAAGTGGGCTTTTACCAGGATCCGTACAGCGAATACGGCCGCCTGCAGAATGAAATGTGGCGAGCCGTGCGCTGGGTGGTGGACACGGGCGTGCACTCCCAGCACTGGACGCGTCAGCAGATGGTTGATTTCTTCCACGAACACACGGCGATGGACGACGAGAACATCAATACGGAAGTGGATCGCTACATTGCCTGGCCGGCGCAGGCGCTCTCCTACAAGATGGGCCAGATGAAAATTCTCGAACTACGGGCGCGAGCGCAGAAAGAGCTGGGCACAAAATTCGACATTCGCGCCTTCCACGATGCCGTGCTCGATCAGGGCCCGCTGCCGCTCGATCTGCTGGAAGCGAAGATGACAGCCTGGATCGCCGCGCAGAAGTAGCTTCGTATCATTCTGCGGCAGAAGACGCGGCGAGCCGCGTCTCTACTCCACTTTTTCGGCGGATTCACGGTAGGTTCCAAACTTCTTCGCGACCGGTTTCAGCGTCGGATAAAACTGCACAAAGACGTGCTCGACCGCGGCATGCTCTTCGTGACAACTCCAGCATCCGGCTTTCGGATTTGCGCTTGCCGACTTTGTATTCTCGTCGAAATTGAAATACGCCCATTTATCGGGAAAGCGGGTTTCGTCTTTCACCTCGACGCCAATCCCCATGGAATCGCTCTGATAGTGTCCTGCCTTGTTGATCGAACCTTTACTGGTGGCGTAGCGATCTTCCACGACAAACATCGTCTTGTCCGGCCACTTGCCGGACTTCAGAAACTCCTGATAAGCCCACTGTGGCACGAAAACGTTGGTGAACATCTCGTGGCCAGGTGTTGCGCTATAACTCATACCGAGGCCCGACGAGAGAAAGATCCACTCGCGATAATCGGTGGGTGGCAGAAGTTGATTGTCGCGAGTGTACTGCGGACGTCCGGGCGCGGCATCGGGAGAGGCTGCCAGGGAAATTGTGGCGGCCACAATGGCGACAAGCATGAGAGAAGCCGGGACCAAGCGACGCATGGAACTCTCCTTCAAGCCTTTGACGAGTACCGTGCAATAACGTTATCGATCGAAATCACTCCGCGGCAGGAGACGCGGCAAGCCGCGTCTCTACGGTAACGAATCGCCTGCGCTCCCCTACATAACTTCGCTGCGTTTCCGCAGAAAGGCCGGAACGTCGAGATCCTCGGCCTGATAGCTGGGAGCGGCGGACCGCATCGCATCAAGCGAAACCACCTCGGCATGCGACGCGATCCCCGGCGCCGATTCTTGAAACGCTACCGGGGCGGAGTCGGGCTCGAAGGCCGGCTCTGGCACGAAGGCTGACTCGGGCTCGGCCACCGGCTCGGGCTCGTCAAAGCGATCTCGCTCCCGCGAAACAGGGCGCGACGCCTCTCGCGAAATGATCACCGGATCAAAACTCTCGCGGCGCCGAGAACGCATCTCGGACTCTCGAAACCCGGTCGCAATCACCGTGATCTTGACCGCATCCTTCATCTTCTCGTCGAGCACCGCTCCGAAAATAATGTTGGCATCTTCGTGCGCGGCGCCCTGAATGATGGTGCAAGCCTGCTGCACTTCGGCCAGCTTCAGCGAATTCGAGCCCGTGATGTTGATGAGAATGCCCCGGGCTCCGTCAATTGCGCCCGCCTCGAGCAGAGGCGAGGCGATGGCACGCTGCGCGGCTTCCACGGTGCGATGCTCGCCGGCAGCAGTTGCCGTGCCCATCACCGCATATCCCATGCGCGCCATGATGGCCTTCACGTCGGCAAAGTCGCGGTTGATGATGCCGGGGATGGTGATGATGTCGGAAATGCCCTGCACTCCTTGACGAAGAATATCGTCGGCGATGCGGAAGGATTCGAAGAAACCGGCGTTCTCGGCGACGGCCAGCAATTTTTCGTTGGGGATCACGATGGTGGTATCGACCGACTCCATGAGTTCGGCAATGCCGCGCTCCGCCTGCTGCATGCGCCGCTTGCCTTCAAAAGCAAAAGGCTTGGTGACGACGGCGACGGTGAGTGCGCCCATTTCGCTGGCCAGCGAAGCGATAATCGGCGCCGCACCGGTACCGGTACCGCCGCCGAGTCCGGCCGTGACAAAGACCATGTCGGCGCCTTCGAGGATTTCGATGATTTTGTCCGAATCTTCGAGCGCTGCTTTGCGGCCGATCTCGGGATTGGCGCCGGCACCCAGACCGTTGGTCAGCTTCACTCCGAGTTGAATCTTGGTGGCGGCGCGCGACATGCGCAGAGCCTGCAAGTCGGTGTTGGCCACAATGAATTCGATGTGCTCCATCCCCGAGTCAATCATGCGATTGACGGCGTTGTTGCCGCCGCCGCCCACACCGATAACCTTGATGCGAGCGTCGTTGCGAGCTTCTTCGTTGAAGCAGATGCGGAGTCCGTTGTCTTCATTATTCATAACTCACCTCGTAAATCATCTGTAGAGACGGGGCTTTCCCCCCTCTCCGCTGCGAGCATAGACGCGGCAAGCCGCGTCTCTACCAAAAATCACGCGCCCTTGCTTGCGAACAGCGCTTTCATGCGCGAACCAAAGCCCGGCTCCTGCAAGCCGCGGGCGAGACGTGCGCGGTGGCCGTAATACGCCATGCCCAGCACCGTCGCGAACTCCGGCTCGGCTAAGAACGAGGGCATCTTCGCCATCGGCGTTGGCCAAGCAAGGCGTGCGGCTTTCCGCAACACCGATTCGGCGAGGTCGAGAATCCCGGGAAGGCGCGATGCTCCTCCGCTCAGCACGAACCCGGCGATGCAATGCTCCAGAACGCCGGCGTGGCGCAGGTTGTCACGCAGCAACTCGAAGAGTTCACGAGCGCGCGGCTCCAGAATTTCGCCCGCCAGCCGCTGCGGCATCATGCGCGAGGGCCGATCTCCCACCGACGGCACTTCGACCTCGTTGCCCTCGGGAATCAACGTCGGGACGGCGTTGCCAAAGTTTTTCTTGAGCGTCTCCGCGTCCGCCAGCCCCGTACACATGCCAACCGAAAGATCGCTGGTAAAGTGGTCGCCTCCGATAGGAATGACGGCGGTATGCGCCACTGCACCTTGCTGAAAAACGATCAGATCGCACGAGCCGGCGCCGAGATCGACGAGACACACACCGAGTTCGCGTTCGTCGGACCGCAAGACCGAGTCGGCGCAAGCGAGCGGCTCAAAGATGGTGTCATCCACGTGAACGCCTGCCCGGTTCACCGCGGTCACCAGATTCTGCGTAGCACTCGAAGAAGCCGTCACAATGTGAACGCGAACTTCGAGGCGCGTGGCCATCATGCCCGTCGGATCCTGCACGCCGGGCTGATCGTCGAGAATGAACTCTTGCGGCAGCAAGTGGAGAATTTCGCGATCGGCAGGCAAGGGCACGGTGCGGGCCTTGTCCACCGCCTGGCGGATCTCGTCGCGACCGATCTCGCGCGACCGCGCGCCGAAAGTAATGCCGCCGTGACTGTTCATCCCGCGGATATGCGCGCCCGCAATTCCCACCAGCGCGTGTTCGATCGGAATGCCGGCCACGTCTTCGGCATGTTCCGCCGCTTTTTGAATACTGCTGATGGCCTTGTCGAGTTCGGTGATTACGCCCTTGCGCAGGCCTCGCGATTCGCTGATGCCATGGCCGCGATAACGCAGTCCGTTTTCGCTCAGTTCGGCCACCAACACGGAAGTCTTGGCGCTGCCTACGTCAATGGCGGTGATGAAATTGGGCTCATGATTCGGCATAAATAAAGCTCGGCATGATCTTCGCTAGTTCTGCGGAGTCTCCTTCGGAATTCCAGCGCTCGGTTTCTTCTGTCCATTGCCCACCGCGACGGGCGGAGTGGTTGGAGCCGGCGACAATGCCGGCGACGTTACCGGTGGCGCTGCCGGATGCGACGCCGCAGTATTCTTCGCGACCGCGACCGGCGGCGCATTACCCTTCGGTTTCGCTGCGGCCTGATTCACTGGCGCTGGTTTTACTGGAGCTGGTTTTGCTGGCGCATGACTAACCGGCGCGTGCGCAACAGGCGCATGATGAACGGCTGCTTTCGCCTCGGCCTTCGAGTTGGGCTTAGCCTCCTTCTTCGGCGGAGTCGTTGGCGCGGGATGCGTTACATATTTTTCGTAGTTCACAATCGCCGCGGTTCTCACACCCGCTGCCATCGCGGCTTTGGTCGCTCCGGGCGTCAATGCCGGCTGCCGGGCCATCCCTTCGAGATCGGGATTCACAATGATCTGGCCGTCGTAGCGCAAATCCACCGATTCGAGCTTCTCGAACTGTTGCCGCCACTGCTGCACATGCGTCACGTAGGTCTTGTAGCGTTGCAGGTAGTTCGCCGAGCCAAGATGTACGAGCGCTTCGCCGTTCGCGTCCGAGGCCAGCACTTTCACGTCCTCGGGATCGCTGAGATCCACTTCGCTCAGTTCCTGCGAATAATGCGCGCCACTCGAATCGAGTTCACGAACCAGTTCGTTGTAATTCTTCATCCGCGCAGCGCGCATGGAGAGCGGCTCGCCGGCATTCATGCCAGCAATCACTGCAAACGAATACTTGTGCTTGCCGCCCGGAGCAAGTTCCATCAGCGTGCCCCCGGCGTCGATCAGCGAAATGTGCGAGCCGATGCGGGCAAAGGCAACCGGCGTGCGTTCATGAATCTCGATGCGCAAGCGATTCGGCACAAAGCGCATCACGCTCGCCGATTCCACCCACGGAATCTGCTCCAGTTGCTCTTTGCGCTGTGCCAGCGGGACGAAAAAAATGTTACGGCCAATATCTCCGCCCATCACTTCCATGATCTGCGCGTGCGCGACGTGGTCGGCGCCCGTGACTTCGATCTGATCGCTGGAATCGATGCGAAAACGCCAGGAGTGCTTCCCGTAACGGTAGAGGCTCAGGCCGACGCCTCCGAGGATTGCAAGAACGGCGAGTGCCACGCCCGCCCACATCAACCGATGGGCAGTCTTTTGGGGAAGGGATCCGCGCCGAACCGAGACTCGCCTCTGCCCGCGCAGAAATGGAGACTCTTCATCCGTTTCCAGATCGACGAGCCGTGCGTCGTCGAAGGGCTCGCGCTCGCGAGCCCGATGCTCGGAAACATCGCCGGGAAGCGGATACAATTCTTCCTGTATCGCGGTGGAACTTGATTTCCGCGTCACTCTTTCGAGTCAGTTGTCGACAGAAAATCGCTGAGCAAAATTACTATAACTGGTTTTCGCGAATTGAGACAGTGCCAATTTGGTTCAGATGGTCACCCCGGAGAGCTCGCGCAGTAACACACAGCCGGAGACTGCCTTGAGTAAGTCGAAGGGGCGAACTGAGCGCCGCTAAGTAGAGGTATTTAGAACGTGTCGTCGACCTCTACGTTCGGGGACATTTCCGTCGACTCCGGCCCAGCGTTCACCGCGATCCGCAGGCTCGTCTTCGGACAGTCCATCATCACGCGGCGAGTGACCCTGCGAGCCAACCTGACCTGTGACAACCCGCGTAGCCTCATTTGCTCGATCTGGGCGCGCTGCATTTCGGCTCGCGCGCGAATCGCATCGGCCCGCTCGCGAATGTCGTCGCGAACCTGGTCCCGAACCCTATTGCGGAGAAGCTCAGTCTCATCTTGGATCATTTCGGCCTGCTGCCGAGCCGTCTCGGCTTCGTTAGCGGAGGCGCGCAGGGTTTCCGCTGCGAATCCGTCACCGCCCGCAAAAATTCTCGCAACGGCCAGCGCCTGCTCGGCACGCGTTGCTAGCCGGCACGCCGCTGAGCCGGCCTGCTTGGCCACCCAATGTAGCGCAACAAAATTTCCGTGCCGATATTCGCTGTTCAGCCCCAGCGCCAATACTCCAAGGGCGATCCAATAGGCGGCTTTGTTCGAGTCCATATGGGGAGTCCTCGCTACATCGACTTTGGACGGGCGCCATGAAAAAAGGTCAACCGGGAAATGTGATCACGGCAAGGTCGCGGCTGTACCCAGCTTCTCCAAAAGCATCGCCCCCAGTTGCGAGACGCTGCCCGCGCCCAGCGTCAAGACCATGTCGCCCGGCTGGGCGAGCGCGGCCACCGTGGCAACGGCGTCGGAAAAGGATGGAGCGTATGCGACATTCCGTTTCCCCGCTCCGGCAATGCGGATGGCCAGCGCTTGCGCCGTGATGCCTTCGATCGGCTTCTCGCTGGCAGGATAGATATCGAGTAAGCAGATGGCGTCGGCGTCGGTGAACGCGGTCGCGAACTCATCCATCAGATCGCGAGTGCGGGTGAAGCGGTGCGGCTGGAAGATCACATGCACGCGGCGAAATCCGCACTGGCGAGCCGCGGCCAGCGTCGCTCGTATTTCCGTCGGATGATGGCCGTAATCGTCAATCACGCTGACACCTGCCACTTTGCCTTTAAGCTGGAAGCGGCGGTCCACGCCGCGAAAACCGTCAAGCGCGGTCCGGATCTGCTCCGCCGGAATATCGAGCGCGGTACCCACCGCAATTGCCGCCGTAGCGTTTAGCACATTGTGCGCGCCCGGCACGTGCAGCGTGAACTCACCCAGATCCTTCTCTTTATAAGTGACGTGAAAACGGACGAGCGGGCTATGCTCTCCGGCCGTCGGCGGCGATCCAACTGATGAAGATCCAGCCGGCGCCGATCCCATGCGAATCAGGAAATCCGACCCCGGGCTCGTTCCATACGTCGTCACCCGGCGATGGACGTGCGGCAGCAATCTCCGCAGCACCGCGTCGTCATTGCATCCAACGACCACGCCATAAAACGGAACCCGCTCCATAAATTCGAGAAACGTACGGCGAACGTCGCGCATGTCGCGATAGCAGTCCATATGCTCGCGGTCAATATTCGTGACCACCGAAAGAATCGGCGAGAGCTTCAGAAACGACCGGTCACTTTCGTCCGCCTCGGCAACCAGGTATTGCGACTTGCCGAGGCGCGCGTTCGAGCCCATCGCGTCCACGCGCCCACCGACCACGACTGTGGGATCGAGCCCGCCAGCTGCGAGCACGGCCGCGACCATCGAAGTCGTTGTGGTCTTGCCATGCATGCCGGCGATGGCGATACCGTACTTCAGCCGCATCAGTTCGGCCAGCATCTCGGCCCGCTGAATCACGGGAACATGCAACCGGCGAGCTTCGGCGACTTCGGGGTTATCGGCCTTGATCGCGGAACTGGTGACCACAACATCCGCGCCTGCAATGTTGGAGGCTGCGTGTCCTTCGAAAGTGGACGCGCCCAGCGCGGCGAGTCGCTCGGCGACCGCCGATGTTTTCAGGTCGGAGCCGGAAATCTGGTAGCCAAGATTCATCAACACTTCGGCAATCCCGCTCATGCCGATGCCCCCGATACCCACGAAATGAATGCGCTGAATCTTGGCGAACATGAAGACCTATCCCCAAATAAGGGTTGATGATAGACCAATTAACCGCAGAGGTCGCAGAGCGCGCGGAGTAAAAGACTTAACCAGCGTCCCCCCTGAATTTCTCTGCGAACGTAGCGTGCGTACTCTGCGGTTAAAGGTTCTACTCACCGTCGGCGAGTCGTTTCACCATCTCCGCAATTTCTTCGACCGCCTTAGGATGCGACCGCGATCTCGCCGCCGCCGCCATACTCTGCAGCCGCCCCGAATCGCCGATCAGCGCCGCAATCGTGTCGACCAGGTACGCCGCGCCCAGATTGCTTTCTTCCACCACCACCGCGGCGCCGGCCCGTTCGAGCGCGCGGGCGTTCACGTTTTGGTGGTCATCGGCAGCCGCCGGAAACGGCACAAAAATTGCCGGCTTGCCGGCCGCGGTGATCTCGCCCACGGTGCTCGCTCCCGAGCGGCAGACCAGCAGATCGGCCCGCGCGAACATACCCGGCATATCATCAATAAATTTGTGGACTTCTCCCGAGATTCCCGACTGCTGATAAGCGGCCAGCACACGATCGTGGTCGCGCTGCCCGGTCTGGTGAATGATGTGGATGCTGGGAACTTTCGCACGCAAACCGGCCAACGACTCGATCATCGCTTGATTTATGGCGCGTGCCCCCTGACTGCCTCCAAAAACCAGCAGAGTGGGCGCGCCGCCAGTTTTAGGAGGAATCAAAAAAAACGCTGAACGCACTGGAACGCCTGTCACTTTGCAGTGAGGAAAATATCGGCAAGTCTCTTCAAAGTGCACGGCCGCCGCGGAAACCCAGCGTGCGATCATTCGATTGGCGAATCCTGGCACGACGTTAGGTTCGAAGGCAAGTGTAGGGAGGCGGCGACGAATCGCCGCGACCATCGCCGGCCCCGAGGCGTAGCCCCCGACCCCGATCACAACCTCGGGATCGAAATCCGAGAGCATTCGCGAAGATGCCGCGATGGCACGCGGCAAGTCGAACATCGTCTTCGCCCGCGTCATCAGGCTGACGTTTTTCAGCGCGCCGACCTGAATCAGTTCCAAAGGAAACCCCGCCTGCGGCACCAGCCGCGTTTCAATGCCGCGAGCCGTCCCGATAAAAAGAACCTCGGCGTCAAACTGCTTCTTGAGCTGCTGGGCAATGGCGAGCGCCGGAATAACGTGTCCGCCGGTGCCGCCGCCTGCGATGATGACGCGCATGAATTTTGTTTCCTGAAGGTGCTCTCGGTTACTCCACCATCGTCGCGTACTTCTTTCTCGCTTCCTGCAGCATCGACAACACTGACACCTTCTCCGCCTCGGTGTTCCATGAAGTATTACTCCGCGCTGCCGCAATCAGCCGGTCAACCCACGCCACGAAATAAGCCGCATCCGCTGCACTGCGTACGGGCGCTCCTGCCACGCTCACATACACCGGACTGGTCGTCGCATACGGATACAAATCCAAAACCGGATACTCCGCCTTGTCGCTGAAAGCGCGTAGAACGCACCATCCGCTCGTAGCAAGCGTGATCGAGCCATCAACGTGCGCCGCACGGCGGGTGCTATCCATGACAAGCTCCTGCGCCACCTTCCCGTTACAGACGATTTGCAGATGATCCACCGGCACAATCGAATTCATCTCAGCCGAAAACCGCACTTCTTGTTTTTTCTCCAGGCGCACGTCCCCGCCGATCGGTTGCTCTCCCAGCGAAAACCGGAGCAGCGGCCCGTTTGTGGCAAACGTCCGCCCCGCTTTGATCGCCGCCAGCCACGGCTCAATCTTCAGCGGGCCAGGCTTCACTTCCGCGTAGACACGGTTCAGCCCCACCGGGCCACGCAACGACGCGTAGTTGCCCATGAAATCCGTGCCCGCGGCCGTGGGCAAACGAAAGCCGTAATTCAGCAGCTTGTACCAAACCTCAGCCGTGGACTTATGATCGGAAAAGCCAAGTATCTCGATGTAGTCGACCTTACCGAGCGCCACATCCGCGGGTAACTCGGCAGTAAGAGAAGCATCCTTTGCCGGATCGGGCACGCTGTCAAAAGGATGCACGTATCCCACCAGCGCGCCTTGTTCATGCGCCATGTCAGCGACGTTCGCGTTTGCCGGATAGAGGCTGGCAGCCGCGGTATTCGGATAAGCTGCATAGCCCGGAAGGATGAAGTTATGCGTAAGGTTCAGCAATCCCAGATGTCCCCAGTAACTCGTGTGAAATTCCTGTCCGTGCAGCAGCAGATGATCCGCAGTCGAAGCTGGATCCACTTGCCGCGAGAAATAGGCCATGTCTGGAATGCGCTGCTCCTTGTTCACCACCAGATCTTCCACAATTGCCAAGTTCTCAGCCGCCGCCTGTTCCACCAGATGCGCCGGCGTATTGCGGTAGGTTCCCGCGTAGTTCATGTGGACATGAACGTCGCCGCTCACCCAATTCGATGTTGCGTTCGCCGCGCTAGAGAGCGGCACGAGCTTGACCGTGAGCTGCGCGAAGCTATCGGCCCTCACCTCCACCTTGCGCTGTTCAAAGTGATTCTCGAATCCGCGCATAACGTCCACTTCGACATCGCCCGCCGGCACCGTTATCTCCGACACTCCTGATGTGTCGAAGTAATGGGCTTCAAATGGCCGCTCCGAGCGATCAAAGCTGTCGTCGCCGTGCATCCAGGCGTTATCGGGAGCGTAAGCCAAGCCGTCCCCACCGGTTACGAAAACCCGTGCTGCCACTGGCTTCCCAAGACCATCCACCACGCGCAGCGCGATGCGCCCCATCGGCTTAAGATATTTCCGCTCGCGCGCGACCACTTCCGTCTGCTCTCCGCCAGGAATGGCCTGCACCCACAGCGACGTATTCCCGTTGCGATTGGAGATGAACGCGATCTTCGAACCATCCGGCGACCACCGCGGATTCACGTTGTCAAAAGCACCATAAGAAATCGGGAACGCATCTCCGCCGGCCGCAGGCATAACCCACAGTTGATGCCACGCCTGCCCCAGATATGAGGCATACACCATGCGCTTGCCGTCCGGTGAAAAGTCCGGACGTGCCTTCCAATTTGTCTCTTCGTAATGAATTTCATGTACCTCGGCTCCCGGCTCCGCTTTGATCTTCCAGAATCCGCCCGTGCCGTGAATGTGTCCACGATTCGAGACAAACAGAATCTCTGACCCATCGCGCGTCCACACCGGACTAATCTCGTGATCCACCTGGCTGTAGTAATAACGAGGTAGCGAGCTGACGTTCTCCGGAGTAAGTTGCTGAACGTCACTGAGTAATCCGTCTTCGAAACGACCGACAAAAATATGAAAGTGCCTCTTGTAGGAGGTCGATACGAAAGCCAGCCGCTTCCCGTCCGGCGAGAATCGAGGCTCGAGATTCACCGCGCCTCCGGACGTCATCTGCCGCGTCCGTCCATCCCGCATATCCAGCGACCACAGCTCGACGGCGTCGTGATCGTAGCGCGCAAATACCACCCACCGACCGTCATCCCTACTCGACCAGTCCGGTTGATAGTCGTACCCCGGTCCGGCTGTAAGCTGCTCCGCCTTCGCGCTGCGCAGTTCCTGCCGCCACAGCGAGCCCGCCATCGAGTAGACAAGACTGTACGAATCCGGAGACCAGGCCGCGGCACTCGGCTCCGTCGTCAATTGCGGCAGATACATTTCTCTGAAATAATAGGGATGCGGCAAATCAATCTGCTTGAGCACCGGTTCCCGCTGCGCAAAGCAAGAAACACAAGTGACAAGAAGCAAGCAACCCAGACGAAACTTTAACAAGAGGCCTCCAGCTGCGATCTGAAACACGACTTACTCCGCCATGCGCGTCCGCCTTGCCCACAGCCAATTAACCAATGCCGCTCCGACCGTTGCCGCCAGGATCAGCGACTTACTCAAATCCACCTGCGTCGCCAGCACCAGGGCAATCCCGACTCCCAGCACCGCCAGCACCTGCCCTCCAGGCAGTCGGAGACCAGCCGCCAGTGGCTGCTTTCGCCGCAAAGAGATCAGAGCGGCGCAGACCACAGCGTAGTAAAACAGCCGCGCGGCCACCGATAGCGTCACATTCCATGCAAAATTCCCGCCGATCGCCAAACCCCACACTGCGGCCGTAAAGAACAGAATGGAAAACCACGGAGTGTGAAACCGGCTGCTGACCGCGGCAAAGAGCTGTGGCAGATCGCCACCCTTGGCGAGCGCGAACGTGACCCGTGGCATACCCAGCATCTTGGCGCTCAAATAACCGTACACCGAAACCAGTGCGCCGAGCGCCACCAGGCCCGCTCCCCGATTGCCCATCGTAGTGCGCGCCACTTCGGCCAGCGGACGACCCGTGGTTGCTCCGGGCCCCAGCACTCCCACTACAACCCATTGCACCAGCGCATAAATCACGGTGCAGGCGATGAGCGCCGCGAACAGCGCGAAACCGGCGTCCCGCGCCGGATTCTTGGCTTCGCCCATGGGCGCCATCGCAGATTCAAATCCACCATAAGCGAAGATCAGCAACATCATCGCCTTCATCCACGTACTTGCCTGAATCGGCCCCGCTGCGCCCCACGGCGCGGGATGAATGATCGTAACCGCCGCTCCCGCCAACACCACCATCAGCAACGGCAGAATTTTGGCAACCGTGAAAATGTTGCTCACCGCCGTTCCCTGCCGTGCACCCAGAATGTTTACAAGTGCCAGCAGCCCCACCAGTAACGTCAGGATCACAAAACGCGGCCACCGTTGTGTCGCTGCCGGCCAGAATACCGCCAGATAAGTAACAAACAAATTCGCTGCTGCTGCCGGAGCCGCCGTCTGTCCGAGGTACAGCATCCAGCCGACCAGAATTCCCATCAGCCGCCCGAACGCTGTGCGCGCGTAAAGGTAAGGTCCGCCTGCTTCGGAGAATTGCGAGGCCACCTCGGCGTAGCAGGCCATAATCACGCCCATCGCAGCCCCCGCAATCAATACCGCCACGACGCTGCGTTTGCCGAGGAGCCCGGCTACGGTGGCCGGCAACCCAAAAATGCCGCTCCCGATAATCGAATTCACCGCCAGTGCAGCCAGGCTCCAACGGCCAATGGCGCGCACCAATCCATTTCCCATCTGACTAGTTTCCTGTGAGGTCATCGCGAAACCGTTTGTATCACATCCAGCCCCTCCCTCGGATTAAACTTCTTCACGGGCTGTGAGTCTGGCAATCCGAAGCGGCCCCTGGGAGCGTGCTTCGCTGTGGCTGCATCCATCTCCGACATACGGCTCTTGCTGAAAGTCAAATCCCTGCCCAAGTCGTCCGACTCCCGGCGCGTTTTCATCACCGGAGCAACCGGTTACATCGGGAGCAGTCTCGTTCCCATTCTTCTCGAACGTGACCATCGGGTTCGCGCACTGCTCCGCCCCGGCTCGAAGGCCAAGCTGCCCGCCGCTTGCGAAGTTGTCACCGGGAATGCGCTGGGCGCCAACACTTACCGCCAACTTATTCGTCCGGCCGACACCTTCATCCAGTTGGTCGGCGTCCCTCATCCGTCTCGAGCGAAGGCCGCTGAGTTTCGCGCCATTGACCAGGTCTCCGCTCACCAGGCCATCTCCGCGTGCGCTGAACTCGACATGCATCATTTCATCTATCTCAGTGTCGCCCACCCTGCTCCCCTGACGATAAGGAAGGACCACATCGCCGTTCGCGCGGAGTGCGAACAGATGATCCAGGAAGGTCAGCTTAATTCCACCATCCTCCGCCCCTGGTACGTGCTCGGACCGGACCATCGCTGGCCCTATGTACTGCTGCCCTTCTACAAACTGTGCGAGTGGCTCCCGTTCACGCGCGCCACAGCGCTTCGGCTGGGTCTGGTTACTCTTGAGCAGCTAATCCTGGCACTGGTCGAGGCTGTGGAATCGCCCGCGCAAGGGGCCCGCATCGTCGGTGTCCCCGAAATCCGCTCCGCCGGGCTGAACTTGTCCGAGGGAACCCGCAAAAGCGCCTGAAAATGACCGCTTGAAATCGCTTGCTCCGCGCGGCTTTCGACCTAAGGTAACTCCAATTACCGAAGCTCATGCACACGGGGAACCTTCCCCCTCGCGCTCCGGGATGCGATCTTGGTAGCACGCATTCGTCACGAATGCTTGGTAGGGACGGAAAGGGACCACATGGATCGCGAGAATCGGGAAAGCATGGAAGACATTCATCTTCGCATTTTGCGTGTTACGGACGACCTGCGCGTCATCCAGCGCGAGCTCAACTGCGCTGCCATGCAAGCCCCCACCGACCCCGAACTCATGGAAGCTCTCGCCGATCCGCCGGAGATGGAATCCATCCAGGTACTCAAGTCCGCTCTCGACCAGATGCGCCACTTCCTCTGGTTCTACATGCAGGTTGTCACCAGCGATTCCGAAATGGGTGAGAAATTCCGCCAGACCCTGCGGCAGGATGTCCCCGTGCGAGCCCCCGAAATGGAGCAGCAGTTCCAGAGCGCAACTGACGCGATCATGCTGCGCTATCTCGCCGACAGTAAGTTCCGCAAGCCTAATTAAGATGCCGAGGCCCCTAAACGCCTACCGGGGTTTGGCCGGAGATTCCAACAGGCCCTGAGTTAAAATCCAGCCGTTGCCGAATCCTCCGCAGATCCGTACCGCCGCACCCGCCGACGCCTCCGCAGTGTCGCGCCTGGTGAACGCCGCCTTTCGCCCTGAGCGTTTCTTCATCGACGCCGACCGCACAAGTCCTGAGAAAGTCGGCTCCCTTCTTCAGACAGGCAAATTCCTCCTGCAAGTCGAAGACGGAGTGCTGGCCGGTTGCGTTTACGTTGAACTGCGCGGCGAGCGCGGTTACTTCGGATTGCTGGCGGTCGATCCGCAGCGCCAGCGCTCTGGAATCGGGGCTCGCCTGATCGCCGCTGCCGAGCAGCACTGCCGCTCCGCCGGATGCCGCTTCATGGATCTCACCTTCGTGAATCTGAGGCAAGAACTATCCGCCTACTACCAGCAATTCGGCTATGTCGTGAACGGAACCTTGCCCTTTCCAGCAGATCAGGTCGCCAAGGTCCCTGTGCACCTCGTTCAGATGTCGAAGCCCCTATAAGACGTGAGCTTGTCAGCTTGCCCAAAAAAAGCCGGAGCCCGAAGGCTCCGGCTGTCCAGTTGGTTGTGTGCCCGGATAAAAATAGGGTGGTAGAGACACGGCTTACCGCGTCTCCCGCCTATGCGCTCCGTCGCGGCCGCACGGTCAAGTCCCGCACCTGCGCCAGAATGCTCGACATCTGCATCCCGTTCAGCTGGGACAAATACGGCAAAACCTCGGCCACGAACTGATCCTCCATCAACTCGCGGACTTCCTCCTGCCGGTTGCGTTCTCCACCGGAGAGCAGATCCGGCACGCTTACCTCGAGCGCTCTCGCCAGCCGCTCCAGCGAAGATAGGGTCGGGGTCGCCTTCTCGTTTTCGATTTTCGAGACGTAAGTCCGCGGCACCGACATGCGCAGCGCCAGTTGCCGCTGACTCAATCCGTTGCGCAGGCGCAGCGATCGGATCGAGAAGGCCAGCTTCAGATGCCCGCGCCCGTTAGAATGGAGGTTCACCGGCAGCGCTTCTGGCGCCGGAGTCATAGCGGCAATCTCCGCCTCGTCCTCATCCAAGGGCAGACGGCAACGGCGGCAAAGACTATTTGACGTGCGGAATTGCACCAAAAGACAACGGTCGCAGCGTACAACTTCCCGTGAGTCCACGGGGGTTAGTGTGGTAGCCATTCAGGTTTTGCGAGTGCCAGAGCGGGGGCTACTCTCAAAGCCAACTAGTGCGTAATGTGCTGGATTGAGCCTGTGGATGTCAAGACAAAAGTACGAGAAAACAAAGCGCTGACGTGAGAAAGGAGCTTACAACCAGCTAAAATCACAAGGAAACAGGTAGAAAACCATGAATCAACGCGATGCAGCGTGGTGGTTACTAACTGTATTCGGGCGAGTGTTAAAAACAAAACAACTTATTGATTCTAAGATGTCCTAGAAGTCCCACGAAGTGCGCTCTTGTAGCACAAATTAGCACAATTTTCGCGGTCTCAATCCCTGACGGTACGGAGAACGGCGTGGGCAACGGACATCTTCAAGCCTCTAAAACGCTGTTGAATACTCAAGCAGAGCCCCTGCAAAAGAACCGGTTTATTGGGATTGCTTTGCTAGAGGCGGAAACGTGACCTCTACCGTGTCAAGGTCCTGTTCAACGGTAACTGATTGACATCCAACGGCACTGGCAGCCACCTTAGTTAGGCGGTGCAAAAGTCCATGGCAGCGATTGCTTCACGATGATTGCGAAGGAACACCAGCCATCGCCGGGCCGGATCTGGATTATTGGTTGCGCGCTTGATCCAACGCGACACGGTCCGTTCGGAGACTTCGAATCCTAGCTTGAGCAACTCCCGACTAGCATCAGCGACTTCCTCCAACCAGGTCACAGTCTTTTCAATGCTTTCCAGAACAGCCGGTCGAGATTGGTTCACAAAGGAGCGGTCAGCCAGCCGAGGAGGAGCCGAAGCAGCACAGTCGTGTCGAAAAGTGCGCCGGGTCGAAACAAGAGGGGCGCGCAAAGTTATTGAATGTGCAGATGCACGCGGTCTTGGCGAGGGACCGGCAGGGCGAACGATAAAATTCCCTTGACAAGGTCGCTCCAGCGGATGTAAAAGTCATGGGGCCCAAAGAGAGCGAGCGCTCGCTTTGATGTTAAGGCATAACCGAAATCGATTCGGAAATAAATGCCCAAGCTGCTCCACAGCACCATCGAGAAGAACAAGCTCAAGATCGAGCGCGCTGCCCTGCAGCTCTTTACCCGAAAGGGGTTCCACGGCACGACCGTCCGCGAGATCGCTGATAAGGCAGGTGTGTCCATGGGCAAGCTCTACATCTACTACGACACAAAAGAGGACATCTTCATCGACCTGGTTCATCATCTGGGCCGCAAAATGGAGACCATTCGCCAAAAGGAACTCATTCCTTTGATGGCTTCTCTGGATCCTGATTCGCTGAAGAAGCTGGCCACAGCGATCGGACGGGTGGTCTCCGAAAACTTAGATTACTGGCGCCTGATGTACATCGACGTGGTTGAGTTTCGACACAAACACTTCATTCACAGCTTCCGCGAAATCGCGGGAGGTCTCCGTACCTATGCCAATGCGATGATTCGGGAATCGAAGGTTAAATTCCCACCTGGAGTCGATCCCTCCCTCGCCTATACCGCCATTTACCTGCAATTTTTCACCTACTTCCTGGCGGAAGAACTTTTTGGAGCAAAACGGCACTTGGGTATGAGCGACGAAGAGGCGATCGATCAAATCGTTCTTCTCTATACCGGAGGACGGGTCGTATCGGGCCGCCGAACATAGCGGCTGGAACATTAAGGAGAAGGGTATGCAACTGCGATGGGCTGTTTCACTTTTCACCTTGGCAGGTTTTCTCTGGTTTGCCGGACTGGTGTCGGCGCAATCGCCGACGACCGGGCAGATCACCGGAGTTGTGAAGGATGCGACCGGTGCCCTGGTCAGCGGAGCGAGTATCATCCTAACCAGCGCAGGCGGCGTTAAGCGCGAAACCATCAGCAATACGACCGGGCACTATGCATTTTCGCTTGTGCCTCCGGGAACATACCGCGTGGAAACGGAAAAGGCCGGATTCAGCAAGGCGACCGCAGAAGGCGTCGCCGTCCGCATCACGGAAACAACCCTTCTGGATGTTCCCCTCGCGGTAGCCTCACAAAAGGCTGTGGTTGAAGTCGCGGCTCAGACACCGCAGTTAGATACCGAAAGTCCGGCTCGGGGCACGGTCATCGAGCAGGAGCAAATCCGTCAACTACCGCTGCCCACCAGGAATTTTCAGCAACTGCTGACCCTCACCACCGGTACATCCGGTCCGGTGCAGAGCTCGTCCGAGCTGGGACGGGGCGCCGCTCCAATCTATGTCAATGGGAGCCGTTCGACCTCGAACTCCGTGATCATCAATGGCAGCGACGCGAACTCCATTGGCACTGGTTCGACACCCAATCTAGCGATACCCGCCACCGATACTCTGGAGGAGTTCATTGTCCAGACCAGCCAGTATGACGCGTCCCAGGGGCGCGTCGCCGGCGGCATCGTGGCCGCCGTAACAAAATCCGGGACCAATGCTTTCCATGGAAACGCCTACGAGTTCTTTCGCAACACCGTGCTCAATGCCAACAACTACTTTCTGAACCGCGCGGAGGTTCCCCGACCGGCCTACCAGCGCAATCAGTTCGGTGGCACACTGGGTGGGCCGTTGGTGAAGGATCGCGTGTGGTTCTTTGTCTCCTACCAGGGAAGCCGCGAGCGCAACAGCACCTCTCTGCTAAATTCCGTCGGCACCGTTTTTGTTCCCCCGAACCTGACCAACGACCGCTCTGATGCGGCGATTGCTGCGTTCGCAGCGTCGTTCGCTAACCCTGCCAGCCCATCAACGCTGTGTCTGGCCGCGACGCCTTCCTGCCTGGCCCCTACCGCACAGTTTTTTTTGCAAGCAAAATTGCCCAACGGCGCTTACGTGATCCCGTCGGCGCCCGCCGGAGGGTGCGCCCAGCCGCCTTGTGCGGTGCCCGTGGTGGCCCCGTCCAAATTCCGGGAAGACCAGTTCAACTCTAATCTGGACTTCCAGCTATCGGCGAAGAACCGCTTGTCGGCTAAATTCTTCGGCGCGAACAACCCTGCCACGCAGGGCTTATTTGATCTGTTCGGACTCGCGAACGCCCTGCCACTTCCCGGTTTTGGCGGCACGGCGAATCTCAATCAAAGAGTCTTGTCGGTGGACGACACGCAAGTTATTTCTTCACGGGTAATCAATGCTTTTCACTTTGGCTTTGGTTTCATCACCACCGGTTCACAACCGCAGGAGCCATTTACTTCGGCACAAGTGGGAATCTCGTCGCCGCTCAGCAACCTGTTCGCGGGTATGCCGGAAATCTCGGTGGCCAACTACTTCGACTTGGGAGCGAACCCATTCTCCGACAACAGCGGAATCGAGAAAACCTACGCCACTAACGATGTCCTCAGCTGGCAAAAGGGCCGCCATAGTCTCAAGTTCGGTATGGAGTACAAGCATCACAATCTGAACGAAACTTTCAACCTCTATACCCGCGGCCAGATGTTTTTCCTCGGATTTTCCGGTGACCCCTTTACGGATTTTCTTGGAGGCTACCTCGATACCGCCGGGCTCACGATCATGGGCTCCGGCGTGAACAACCGCAATGTTCGGGCACAGGACTGGAACGGATTTGCCAATGACGACTGGCGTGTGACGAGTCGGTTAACGCTGACGCTCGGCATCCGCTACGACTTCTTTGGTCCATTTACCGAAGCCGACGGGCGCTTCGTCGGATTTGATCCGACACGGCTTCAGACCTTTGCCATACCCCCGGCCGAGGGCGGTGGCGTGGCGATTACCGGCGGATTCGTGCAGGCATCCAATGCGAAGAATCCGATTCCTGGAATCCCGCTGGTGCAACCGTCTCTAGTCCCTTCTGACAAGAACAACTTTGCGCCACGAATCGGCTTTTCCTGGCAACCGCGCTCCGACAACCGCTTGGTGGTGCGCGGTGGTTACGGGGTCTACTACGATCGGGCGAATTCCCGGCTGCTCAACAATCAGATCCTGGACTTCCCTTATTACACGCTGGCACAGGCATTCCTGACACCGATTTCCAATCCATTCGTTCAAGTTCCGCAGCCGAGCGCCTTTCCACTCGCTTTCAATAACCCGGCAATCTTTCCGTTTGGCGGTCCGCCGGCCTTGATGACGCAAGCGCCAACTCTGATTTCGCCCGCCGGCATTGCGGAGGTTCCCGCCAATGGCATTTACCCGGACATCCACGACTTCCGCACGCCATACATACAACAATTCAGTCTTGGCGTGCAGAACGAGTTTGCCAACAACTGGATGCTGGATGTGAGCTATGTTGGTTCAGCCGGGCGTAAGTTGTACCGGCTCGTGGATCTGAACCAAGCCCTCGTTCAAACTCTGATCGGCCCAATCGGTGCTTATTCTCCCGGATTGTCGAGCCTGGCAGTGCAGGGATTTGGTGTCCACGTCATGCAGAGCTCGTCAAATGCGAGCTACAACTCGCTCCAAGCCAGCGTGACCAAGCGATTCTCTCACGGGCTGCAATTGCTTGCCTCTTACACCTGGAGCCATTCTCTCGATGATTATTCCGGCGACCCGACGGGAACCAGCGATGTCACGGTCGTTCCAGGCAACCAGGCGCCCGGCCAGTTGAATAACTATGCAAACTCCGATTTTGACCGTCGTAATCGCTTCGTGTTCAGCGGCATTTATGATCTGCCGAAGTTGTACAAGGGCAGTTCTCACTTCACCAAACAGGCGGTCAACGGATGGGAACTGGCCAGCATACTTACACTTCAGAGCGGCATTCCTTTCTCGGTTCTGACCAATGACACGGCTTTCGTGCAGGCGCGCTCCAACTACGTGTCGGGGTGTAATCCGGTTGAGGGTGGAAGCGTGGAATCAAGGCTGACTCGTTACTTCAACACCGCTTGTTTTGTGGCTGCACCGGCCGACGCCGCGGGAGGCTTCGGCAATTCAGGGCGGAACATCCTGCGCGGCCCCGATCAGCAGGATATCGACATTTCGATCATCAAACATTTCCCAGTCACCGAGCAGACACAACTCGAATTCCGCACGGAATTCTTCAACGCCTTCAACAACGTGAGCTTCCAGAATCCAATCAATGTCCTCGCTTCAGGCGACGTGGGACAAGTCGTGAGCACTACCACGGGGCCGCGAGTGATTCAGTTCGCGCTGAAGTTGAACTTCTAGAATGAGGAGCGCGGAGGCGTAGATCGATTACGAGTGGAGCGAGCGAGACTCGATGTATGATTCACGGGATCCGCCGATCGGAAGGGATGCGATGACTCCCGAGAAGATTCCCAAGGCCATCAGGGTGACTCGTCCAGCGCAGGGTCATGTACCAGGTGACGGGTTGGAACTCGCCTTTGGTTATTGGCCTGGCCGCGGTGCGCCGGTGGTTGCCCTGCACGGGCTCACTGCTTCTCACATGAACTTCGTCGGCATCGCCGAGCGCCTGGCGGGCCGATATGCGCTCTTTGGGCTCGATCTGAGAGGCCGCGGCGACTCCGACAAGCCCGAAGGACCGTACGGCTTTGTCCAGCACGCACGCGATGTGGCGGCTGCAATGCGCGCCATGGGACTTGGCGCCAGCATCATCACAGGCCACTCCATGGGTGCCTTCGTGGCGACTGCTCTCGCTGCGCAAGAGCCGAGCCTGGTGTCGGGTCTGGTTTTGATCGACGGGGGACTTGTGCCCGATACGCCCACCGCGGATTCCACCGGGCAGGGCATCCCCGCCGCGCTCGCGTTACGCATTACGCAGTTGCGCCAAACCTATCCTTCACGCCAGGGCTATCGCGAGTTCTGGAGAACGCAGCCGCATTTTCCCGTCGAAGAATGGAATCCGTGGGTGGAGGCTTTTCTGGACTATGAAGTCGACGGCGATTCACCCGTGCAGCCGAAAGCTTCAGAAGCGGGAGTGCTTGCCGATCTGCGGGAAGCTTTTCAGCCGGAGGCAATCAACGAGCGGTTGAAATCCATTCGCATCCCGACGCTATTGCTGCGCGCTGAGAGCGGTTTCGTCCCCGGACAGCCACCACTATTTCCGGATACGCTTGCAGCACAATTCCGGACTTACCTGCCCCATCTCGAGGACTACAGATTCACCCATACAACGCATTACACCATCGTATTGGGCGAGCGTGCAGCCGGGATTGTCGCCGATCTCATCTGTGAACTGGCCAACCGGCTTCGTTCCTGAGCGACGGTATTAGAGATGATGGAGTAGATAACTAATGATTGGGCCCTTTGCACCGGGGGGGAGCTTCACCACCATGGCGGAACGCGGATGGATAGCCGGGACGGCGAGCGCAGTCGGAGGTTCGCGCAATTTTAAGCTTTGGGTGTCTGGTTCGCTGGAGACTGGGACTCCAGACAAGGGACGAGCGTGGCCGCTCGTCGTGCTGCTGCATGGATGCACTCACGATGCCGAGAGTATGGCGGAGATCTCCGGGATGAATGAGGTCGCTGAAGCCAACCGGTTCCTGGTTGTATATCCAGAACAGTCGCGGACGGCCAATCTGATGAAGTGCTGGAGATGGTTTCATCCGAAACACCAGATGCGGGATGCTGGCGAACCGTCGATTCTGGCAGCGGTCGTGGACCAGGTTCGCTCTGCTTACAACGTCGATCCGGATCGGGTTTATGTGGCCGGGGTTTCGGCCGGTGGTGCGATGGCCGCCATTCTTGCGGCGACCTATCCGGATATTTTTGCAGCCGTGGGTGTTTTTTCTGGAACCGAATTCAAGGCCGCGACGAGTCTCTCCGAGGGGTTAGCCGCGATGAAGCGCGGTGGTCCGGATCCGGTCCGGCGAGGACAGCTTGCCTTTGAAGCGATGCGCAGTGGACTCGCACGCAAGGACAGGCGGCGCATGCCTGTGATTGTTTTCCACGGCACTGCGGACACCCGCGTCAGTCCCGTCAATGCGGAGCAGGCCATCGCCCAGTGGAGCAAAACGAATGCTTGCCTTGCGGCCGAGCATTCCGAGAGTGGGTTTGTTCTGGCGGAGAAAGTCATCGACGGCAGAGTCCCGGACGGCTATACCTACGAGCAGCACATCTATCTCGAGGCCAATGACAATGACCGTCTGTTGATGGAAAAATGGCTAGTCCAGGGCCTTAGCCACGCCTGGTCGGGTTCCCCTAAATCCAGCAAGTACGGTGACCCGAGGGGTCCCAACGCCAGCGAGGAGATCTGGCGCTTTTTCGACGAAACCAGCTCAATCCCGACATTTCCCCTCTCGTCCTCAGGTTCGTTGCAGCAGAAATCGAGTGAGAGAACAAAATGAACATTGGCTCGCTGCTTCCCGGCCACGCCCGCTATCGTCCGAACCGTACAGCCGTGGTTTTTGAGGACTGCCGGCTGAGCTTTCGCGAGTTCAATGCTCGAGTTAACCGGCTTGCCAACGTGCTTTTGAGTTTAGGAGTGAAGAAAGGGGATAAAGTTGCGACGATCCTGCCTAATTGTATAAGCCTGCTTGAGACTTACTGGGCGGTGGCAAAGATCGGTGTGGTGGCCGTGCCGCTCAGTCCGTTGCTGCGTGGGAAAGCCTTAGCCACACTCATTCAGGATTCTGACACGGGCACGATCATCGCAAGCCCCGATTTCGCAGAGCCACTTACCGCCATCAAGCACGAACTGAGAAACGTTCCGGATGAGCGACGCATCCTTACCGGTTCGTCAGGCGGATCAGGATTTCAAGACTATGACGAACTGACAGGCCACGCCAGTGAGGCCGAGCCCCCTCAGACTGAAATTGAAGACAGCGATCCCTATAACATTATTTACAGCAGTGGCACGACCGGCACGCCCAAGGGAATCGTACTTACGCATTACATACGAGCCATATACTGCATGCTCTTTGCCTCGACCTTCCGCATGAACCCCGAGAGCGTGGTGCTGCACTCGGGCTCCATCGTTTTCAACGGTGCCTTCCTGACGCTTATGCCCGCGATGTATCTGGGGGCGAAGTATATTTTGCATAAGAGTTTTGAGCCGCGAAGGTTTGTGGAAACGGTGGAGCGTGAGCGCGTCACGCACGTCATGATGGTTCCTTCGCAGATTGTCGCGCTGCTGGGCTCGCCGTGCTTTTCGGCAGAAGCGCTGAAGTCGCTCGAAATGGTCGGTACGGTCGGTGCTCCACTGCACCTGGAGCATAAAGAGAAACTCAATTGCTTACTGCCCGGCAGGTTTTATGAACTCTACGGGCTGACCGAAGGATTCATGACGGTGCTCGACAGGAATGATTACGCGTCCAAGCCGACGTCGGTCGGCCCACCGCAGCCGCTCTTTGAGATGCGGATTGTGAACGAACGAGGAAAGGACGCAGCGCCGGGAGAGATTGGGGAGATTGTCGGGCGCGGGCCGGCACTCATGCCGGGTTACTACAAGCGGCCTGATTTGACTGACCAGGCGGTTGTCGACGGCTGGCTGCACACGGGCGACCTAGGGTACGTCGATGAAGACGGATTTCTCTATTTGGTGGACCGAAAGAAGGACATGATCATCAGCGGCGGTACGAATGTATTTCCGAAGGACATCGAGGAGATCATCGTGCAGCATCCAGCAGTTCGTGAAGTGGCAGTGTTTGGTATTCCGAGCGAAAAGTGGGGTGAGACGCCATTGGCTGCGGTCATTCTGCACCAGGCGAGCACCGTCACCGCGGAGGCGCTGCGCGACTGGATCAATGAACGGGTTGATGCCAAAAATCAACGCGTCAGCGCGGTCGCGATCATGGAGGACTTTCCGCGCAGTACTGCGGGAAAAACGCTCAAGCGTACCCTCCGTGAACCCTATTGGACCGGACGACATGAGAAAATGTAGGAGCTGTTTTGGCAGTACTCCTGCTTTGTCCAGGCAATGACACCTCTGCCCGTCTGGTCCAATTATTCTGCTTCAGGGCGGGACGTTTCCCGCCAGAAGCGATTGCACGATCTTGCTTCATTCCTGCCGCCCGAAACAACTTTCAGAAACAAACCTCAGATCACACGCCAACAGTGAGCCGGTCTCGATTGATAGTTTATAAGGCTATCTGGAGTCTGAGGAAGCTACCATATCCAGGTAGCATTCTCGGTGAGCAATCCGGAACCATTGTGTCAGCCCCTGCAGCATCAGATCCGCTATGGAGCACGGTCTCCTTCCCTGTTGCATCCAGCTTGAACACCGTTCCGGAGCTGAAAGCTCCGCCGGCACCAGTGGTGCCATACAGCTTTCACGGCGTGAGCGAGCTGTTAGGCATCCACCCGCCCGAAGGCCGATCAGATTTTCAATGGTGAGCGATTGGGTGACTGTCCAGAAACCCCGCGCTTCGGTAAACTCGCTGAGGCGCTTCAGCTCACGCGAGTACATGGCACACACGCGGGGCTTGACCTACTGGCAATCCGCCGCATGGCGCACGAAGATTGTGATCACAGGGGTGCTCATGCGGACAGTAAAAGCACAAAAAAATGGCACAAAATCAAACAACTTAATGGAACGATATGAATACACATAGGTTAGACGAACACTGGAAATTGCTAACTGAGTTCACCCAGTCGGAAAGTCTTCGGAAACATGCCCTCGCAGTCGAGGCGTGCATGCGCGCCTACGCCCGCAAAGCCGGAGCTGACGAAGAATTGTGGGGCACGGTCGGCCTTCTCCATGACTTCGATTACGAGAAATATCCGACCGCCGATGGCCACCCCGGCAAAGGCTCCGAGATTCTGAAAGACCGCGGCTACTCCGAAGATGTGCGCCGCGCCATCATGTCGCACGCCCAGTACACCGGCGTCGAGCGCCTCTCGCCGATGGAAAAGACGCTCTTCGCCTGCGATGAACTGGCCGGATTCATAACCGCCTGCGCGCTCGTCAAGCCGGGCAAATCGCTTGCCGAAGTCGAAGCCCTATCCGTCCGAAAAAAAATGAAAGACAAGGCCTTCGCCCGGAATGTCCACCGCGAAGACATCATCGAAGGCGCTGCCGATCTGGGTGTGGATCTTGAGCAGCACATCGCTTTCTGCGTCGAGGCCATGAAGACGATTGCCAGAGAGTTGGGCCTTGGAGGTGGAGAATAGAGCTCTATTGTTTGCATTGGCAGGAACCTCTCCCGCTGCGTCGTACGATTCTGACAAGAAAAAACCCTGCCACCCAGGAGATGGCAGGGTAATTTTCAAGTACGCCGGTGGTCATTTTCCGTAGAAGTAGTCGGCGAACGCTTGCGCGTTGGGCGTTCCCACGCCGGTCACGTTGTCCCAGCCCTTCTTCGTGTGCAATGCTGCAGGATCGGTGCACGATGTCCCGTCAAAGTCGGTTTCGGGCAGAGCCGAGCAATCGGTTCCGAACGAAATGGCGAGCGCCGTGAATTGGAGGTACGGGTAATCCCATAGCGCACTGACAAAGGTCTTGCCTGTGGTGCCACCGGTCAATAACCCGCTCATTACTCCGTTGGCGTCGTACTCGTTCGTACCAGTGGACTCCTGAATCGATGCGATTACGTTGTGCTTCGAATTGACCGGAACGATATCGTACACGGCTCCCGTCGGCAGTGCGTAGAGGTAGGGCGCAGCCTGCCCGAGCTGTGTACCAGTTCCAGCCAGGGCTTCCTGGTTGGCAATGACCCACAATGCGGAGAACATGGGAGTAGCAAGGCTTGTGCCTCCCCACACCTGCCACACCTGTTCTGGAACCTGCCCCGGAATGCTAATTAAGATCGCAGCTCCCGTGTACGGATCCGCGAGCCACGAGATGTCCGGAAGCTGACGATACTTGCCAGGCAGCTTCTTTTGGTACGACGGCTTGGGGAAGCCGCCGTAGCAGAGCGGTGGGAAAACAGTTTGATCGTTGAAGACACAGTTGCTGGTGCCACCACCCGAACCGCCGATAAACCCGAAAGCGAGCGGCGGGTCGAAGACGGTTCCCGTCTCGGCGAACAAGGTTTGGTTGTTTCCCCAGCCCGCTTGCCACGCAATCGAGTTGTCAGGATTCAGCGCCAGAGTTACGCCTCCAACGGCCGTAGCCCAGGGAGAATCCGCTGGGGCGTTAACCGTCGCAGGAATTCCATCGACTGTAAAGTCGCCGCTATCGCCCGTCGCGAAGTTGGTTGAAATGCCCACGACAGCGCCTATTTCTGTAATCAGGCTCTCTGTCTGCAGTTCCGTCGTCGCAGTAAAGGATTCGGGAGAACCAAAACTGCCCGAGAGCACGTTGCCGAGACCCAGGTTCACCACATCAAACATGCCTTGGTTCACATCCTGGAAGCTCGCTGAGGGCGGAACCACCAGGTTGATGTTGGCGCCCGGTGCGATGGCATGCGCCCACTCCACGTCGAGGTTGATTTCGACCTGGTCGTAGCTGATGCAAAAACTGGGCGCGGTGTAGGTGATGGCGAAGTTCGACGAGGTCAGCGGCGGCAGCCCGTACTGCGCCGAAAATGCATTGGCATCACTTTGAATCGTAAACGAACCACACCAGTCTACGATCGCGATGGTTTGGCCGGTACCGTCGTATCCCTCGTTGTACAAGCCGGCGAGATTGTATGCCGTCTGAATTGACGGAGGCTCGTAAGCGCAGCCGTTGCTGGTCTGGCTCTGCAGATTCAGCTTGTTGCCCGAGTATGTGCCGATCGGGAACGAGCCGTTATCGTTGTTAGAAAACGACTCCGTCTCCGTGCCCGTGAAACATAGCGACGAAAAGATGTTGCCGGAACTCGCCGCAATAGCCGCACTCTCCGCTTTCGCCGGGGCCGCAGCGGCCTTGGCACCACCAAAGGTCGACGGTCGGGCCATCAACGGATGCTGGTACTCCCCCGTATCCAGTCCCGATACGGCCCCCACCAACGCCCCCGCCGCACCGTCTACGTAAGGGTCACTGGCATTGGCGCGCATTATTTCGTCGCGGACTTGATAGTTATTGAGCTGTACGCGGAACGCTTTCTCCACGTCTCCGACTGTGCCTCGCGCTCTTACGTAGAAGTTGCTGGGGCCCGTCTTCACGACCTTCAGATTGTGTGCTGAGAAAAACTGGCGCACTGCTTCGGCTTCTTGAGGTGTTGGTGCGAAGCGGGCAGCAATATCTTTCCGCGTCAGCCAGTGATGGTAGTTGGCAGACGTACTGTCATAGAGCGACTGAGTCAGCGCATCGAACTCGCTCCGGTTGTGAAGCTGCAACCAGATGCTTACTTCGATTACCTTGGCTGGATCCTCTGCTCCGAGATTCTTGGCCGTCGCAACGTAGTTCGGTGTGTTGTGCATTATGAGTTTGCCGCCTACGGTACTGGCCGGCACCAGCGCACAACTCATCGCGACTACAACCACGACACTTAACCACCGAAAACTGATCGTTGCATTTGTGGTCTCGTTCTTTTTGTTCATTGCTCCCTCCCCTGGGAGAAGTTGCGTGAAGTCAGAACTGAAAAGTCCATGCGCTTACGACGCGCCGGCCGTCGCGATCCAAGACTTCAGAAGTGATGAGCGTTGAAACATAGACTGGAAGTGTCGCGCTAAATTGCTAGACTCGTGACAACTTCAGCCCGTTGAGCGAAATGCGGCAATGCTAGCCCGTTCCTCCGCACTTGGCAACAAGTTCTCACGTCTTTTTTTTGTTTACATCCATCAACGGGACAGTGTGCACTATTTTGCAGTCGTTACCTTGCCGGGATAGGTCTTCGGGAGGAATTTCATTTCTCCCGCTATCGCAGCACCTCGGCTACTTTCCCGCTGGCGATCAGTTCCGCGATGCGCGCGAAATCTTGGTACATCACGCGGTCCTTCTCCATCGTCCGGCAGACCGCCCGAATCGCCATGTGCGCCTGCTGCAAGGGCTTGGAAGTCTTCAGCGGCGCTAGGAAGTCAATCGCCTGTGCCGCCGCCATGGCCTCGATGGCCAGCGTGTTGCACGTGTTCTCCACCACCTTCTTCAGCTTGTTCGCCGCGGTCATGCCCATGGAGACGAAGTCTTCCTTGTTCCCCGACGTCGTAATCGAATCGACCGATGCGGGATGCGCCAGCACTTTGTTCTCACTCACCAGCGCTGCCGCGGTCACTTGCGGCATCATGAAACCGGAGTTCATGCCCGCACCCGGAGCGAGAAATGGCGGCAGGCCTTCACTGAGCGCGGGGTTCACCGTGCGCTCCAGCCGCCGCTCGCTGATGCCGGCCAGCGCGCTCAAAGCAATCGCGAGAAAGTCGAGCGCGAACGCAAGCGGCTCGCCATGAAAGTTTCCGCCGGAGAGCACGTCGCCCTCGCCGTCCATTGCCTTCGGGTTCTTCACGAATACCAGCGGGTTATCGACCGCCGAGTTCGTCTCCGTCTCAAATATGCGGCGGCAATGAGCAAGCGTGTCGCGCACCGCGCCATGCACCTGCGGAATACAACGCAGCGAGTAGGCATCCTGCACCCGGCCACAATCGCGATGCGACTCGCGAATCTCACTTTGTTCAAGCAGACGACGCAGGTTTGCTGCCGTTTTGATTTGTCCGGCATGGGGACGAGCCTTTTGAATGCGCTCGTCGAACGCGACGTTGGTTCCCTTGAGCGCGTCGCATGCCATCGCGCCGATGACGTCGGCGGTGTCGACCAGTGTCTCCGCTGCGAGCAGCATCAGAGTGCCGATAGCGAGCATGGCTTGGGTGCCATTGATGAGCGATACCGCTTCCTTCGCTTCCAGCACCAGAGGTTTGATCTGCGCGCGCTTCAACGCTTCGGCGCTTGCGATGCGCGCGCCTTTTTCGTCTTGATTAAAGCATTCGCCTTCACCGATCAATGCCAGCGCAAGATGCGCCAGCGGCGCAAGATCGCCGCTCGCTCCTACACTTCCTTGCGATGGGACCATCGGCGTTACGCCACGATTGAGCATCTCGCAGATGGTGTCGATGGTGATGGCGCGCACGCCTGAGTTGCCCTTCGACAACGAGTTGGCGCGCAGAAGCATCATGGCGCGCGTGTCGGCGATCGCAAGCGGTTCGCCGACGCCGACAGCGTGCGAGCGCACCAGGTTGACTTGCAACTCGCGAACCTGATCGCCGACGATGTGCACATCGCTCAGCTTGCCGACGCCAGTCGTGATGGCGTAAGAGATCTTGTTACTGGCGACGAGCGCGTCAACAACGGCGCGGGCGCGATTGACGGCCTCGCGCGCGTCAGGATCGAGGAGCACGGGCCGGCGTGCGTCGAAGTGCGCTACTTCGCGCACGGCTTCGAGCGTGAGATCGTTTCCGTTAATGTGCAGGGCTTTCAAGTCAGTTCCCAAGTCTCTGGCTTCGAGTTTCTCACTATCCTTGCAAGATCACTTTGAACGGATACAACGTTGCCGTCATCACACCCTTCTTTACGGCCGGATCCGAGTTCATGATCTGGCGGGCGGCGTCTACGGACTCGGTGCGAAAGATCGTAAGCCCCATCGTGTTTTCATCGGTAGTCAGGGTTCGGCCCACGAGAATGATTACTCCTTGCGCGTTGAGGCCCTGGAGATACGCGAAGTGTTCTGCTACCACAGCCTGTTCTGAGTCGGTCGGGCCGGTGCGGAGCATGTCTCCGCGGACGAGTTGCAGTCGGTAGAGGAACTCTTGCATTGGATCTTTCTTTTCTATCCCCACTATCTTCTATCTTCCGATCGCGGCGCGGAACACTTTCATATATCTCTCCGGCAGTGCACGCGGCTTCATTTTTGCGTCGGCGACCATGTGCGTGGTCTCGCCTTCGGCCAGCAGTTCGCCGGTTTCCGCATTTCGAAGCTCGTATCCGAAGCGGATGACTTTCTCCCGCACATGCTTGAGATACGTGCGCACGATGACCTCATCATCATAGTGTACGGGAGCCTTGTAGCGGCACTGGGCATCGACGACGGCAATGAAGCAATCGTCTTCGCGCTCCATGTCTTTATAGCTGAAGCCGAAGTGGCGGAGGAGTTCCACTCGTCCCACTTCAAACCAGATGAAATGATTGGCGTGATAAACGACGCCCATCTGATCGGTTTCGGCATAGCGGACGCGAATGAGAGTTTCATTCACGGTCGCCCTCTGACTTACATTTGCAGATACAGATGTATGGTGCCGGCTCATCGGCCCGTCCACTTTGGCCTGCGCTTTTCGAGGAACGACTCGATTCCTTCGCGGAAATCGGCGCTCTCGCGAATGCTCGCATTTTCGCGGATAGCGGCTTCAATCTGCGCATCGAGTTCCGCGCGTGCGTGATCGGTGAGCAGGCGCTTGGTAAAAGAAAGCGAGAGTGGACTGTTCTCCGCCAACTGCGCGGCGAGTTCGCGGGCGCGGTCGAGCAGCTTTTCCTGAGGAACGATTTCGTTGATCAGGCCTATCTTCAGGGCTTCCGCGGCGTCGAAGATGCGGCCCGTAAGCAAAAGGTCGCGAGCGATTTTCTCACCGACCTGGCGCAGAAGGAAAGTCGAGACGATGGCGGGCACGAATCCGATTCGGACCTCGGTGTAGCCAAACTTGGCATCCGGCGTGGCAAGCGTGAAATCGCAGAGCAGGGCCAATCCAGTGCCCCCGGCAATGGCCGCGCCGTTGACCGCTGCGATCGTTATTTTAGGAAATTCATAGAGCGAACGGAACAGGCTGACCATGGTTCGCGAATCTTCGAGATTTTGCTCGGGCGTACGGCCGATCAGCGACTTCAGATTGTCGAGGTCCATGCCGGAGCAGAAGGCCTTCCCTGCCCCGGTCAGGATCAGGATGCGAGCGGAAGAGTTGTTCACTTCGTCCAAAGCGCGAATCAGATCTCCAATGAGTTCGTAGCTGATGGCGTTGCGCTTGTCGGGCCGGTTGAGGGTAATGGTGGCGACGGCGGAGTCGAAGGCGGGTTGGAGCGTTTTGTAGTTCATGCGTAAGCCTGGAACGGGTTATGAGCATTGGTCTTTAGCGGTTCGTCCTACCCAAAGATTTTGTCATCTTGAGCGAAGCGAAGGATGACAATCTTGTGATTGTACGAACGTCATTCCGCGACAGAAGCTTTGTACCTCGCGCCGATTTCGGTTGTCGCTCTCAACAATGCGTCCAGCGGTTTCAGCGCGGGCAATTGCGCGCCGCGGCCGCGCAGGGTTTCGATTACTGTTTCCGTCGCAATATTCCCCACCAAGTCATCCTGCGCGAAGGGGCACCCGCCCAAGCCGCCGATGGCAGAATCGAAGCGGCGACAGCCAGCCTCATATGCAGCGACGATTTTCGCGGCGGCCTGGTCGGCGCGGCTGTGTAGGTGGACTCCGATTTCGAGATAGTCGTACTTCGCCAGCACCGCGGAAACCACTTCGCGAATTTTTTCTGGCGGCGCCACGCCTACTGTATCAGCGAGGGAAATCATGCGAATCTCCTGTAACTCGAGCAAGGCCACGGCTTCTACAACCTCATCGACGGTCCAGGGGTCACCGTAAGGATTGCCGAAGGCCATCGAGATGTAGACAACGGTTTCGAGCCCGGCCTCGTCGGCTTTCTTCTCGATCCTTTCCAGTTCCTCGATCGCGTCTTCCAGAGTCTGCCGTTGATTGTTTTGCAAGAAGGTTGGCGAGATCGAGTAGGGGAAACCCAGGGTGCGCACGGCATCGGTCGCAATCGCTCGCTGCGCTCCTTTTTCGTTAACCACGATGCCGATGATTTCCACGTCGTCGGGCGGATCGAGTTCTTTCAGAACGGCTTCTGCGTCGGCCATCTGCGGGACGGCGTTCGGAGAGACGAAACTGACCGCGTCAATGTGCTTGAACCCGGCGGAGATCAGCGCCTGGAGATAGTTGGTCTTCAACTCGGCAGGGATCTGGCCCTTGAGGCCTTGCCAGGCATCGCGCGGGCATTCGATCAATTTGACGTATCGAGACATGGTTTTCAGATCCGGGAGGTGGAATTGTGAAGGCGCAGTACATCCGCAATGACAGATACAACAGTGCGCGCAAATACTACGACTCCCAGCATCAGCAAAATTCTCTGACTCCAAGGAAGGGCATGTTTCCGCAACCAGACAACGTCTACCGGGTGCGAGTAATCCAGGGTGATGGTCTTACTTATTCGCCTAATTGAGTCTAGCTCCCTGCGGAGCAGGACGTCGACGTACTCGATGGGTATGCCAAGGGTGGCTGCGGCGACAGCAGCAAGCAGTTTTGTCTGCACACTCAGCATGTTCGATCGAATCATGTCTGCAGCACTCCCACCTTGAACTCGGCCACTTCTGGGTTCAGCGACGCCGCTTCGAGCGCTTGCGTGATGGCTTGGCGCGTTTCCATGGGGTCGATGATCTTATCGATCCAGAGACGCGCTGCGCCGTAACGCGGGTCGGTTTGCTCTTCATACGTCTTCTTCGTTGAGTCGAAAAGCTCTTTTCTTTCTTCTTCGCTCAACTTTTTGCCGCTGCGCTCCAGTTGTTTCACTTTGATTTCCACCAGCGTGCCGGCGGCGGCGTCTCCGCTCATGACCGCGTATTTCGCGGTGGGCCAGGCGAATACAAACCGCGGATCGAAGGCCTTGCCGCACATGGCGTAATGTCCGGCGCCGAAAGAACCACCGACGATCACCACGATCTTGGGCACGACCGAGTTCGATACTGCATTCACCATTTTCGCTCCCGCCTTGATGATGCCGCTCCACTCGGCATCGCGTCCCACCATGAAGCCGTTTACGTCGTGGAAAAAAACAAGCGGGATCAGGTTCTGGTTGCAGTCCATGATGAAGCGGGCGGCTTTTTCAGCGGACTCGGTATAGATGACGCCGCCGAACTCTATGCGCTTGTGGCCTTTATGGTCGGTCTGGTGCGCGTGGAGTTTCTGATTGGCGACGATGCCTACGGCGAAACCTCCAATGCGAGCGTAGCCACAGATCAGCGTCTTACCGTACTCGGGCTTGTACTCGTCAAAGCGGCTTTCGTCCACGATGCGCGCCAGAATTTCTTTCATGTCGTAAGGGCGCACGAGCGAGGCGTCGTACGCGCCGTAGATTTCTTCGGCTGTCATCGCCGGGTCCACCGGCTTCTTGCGATCCCAGAGAGACTGGCGCCGGTATCCCCACTTTTCTATGAGCGAGCGGATGCGGCCGAGACAGGCCTCGTCGTTGGGCTCGCGGAAGTCGACGGTGCCGCTGATGGCGGAATGCATGGTAGCGCCGCCCAATTCTTCGGCGGAAACTCTCTGCCCGATCGCGGCTTGCACCAGCGCGGGGCCGGCGAGGAACAGGCCGCTGCCGTCGGTCATCAGGACGTGATCGCACATCACGGGGAGATATCCTCCTCCCGCGACGCACATGCCCATGATGGCGGCGATCTGCGGGATGCCCATGGCCGACATGACAGCATTGTTGCGAAAGACGCGGCCAAAATCGTCGGTGTCAGGGAAAACGTCTTCCTGCAGGGGAAGAAAAACTCCCGCGGAGTCGACGAGGTAGATGGTCGGAATGCGATTTTCGATGGCGATGTTTTGCGCGCGAATAACCTTTTTCGTGGTCATGGGGAAGAAAGCGCCGGCTTTCACGGTGGCATCGTTCACGATGAGCATGACCATGCGGGTGTGGATGCGCGCGAGTCCGGTGATGACGCCGGCGGCGGGCGCGCCTCCCCATTCTTCGTACATTTTGTGCGCGGCATAGAGGCCGAGTTCGAAAAAAGAGCGGGGGTCAGCAAGGCGGTTGATACGCTCACGGGCGGTGAGGCGCGATTTGGCGTGCTGGCTTTCGACGGCTTTGGCGCCTCCCCCTTCGCGGATTTTTTCCTCTTCGTTGCGGACCTGAGCGACCAGGTCGGCAAGTGCGCGCATGTTGGATTCGAAACGGAGAGAGCTGGGGTCAACTTTGGTGGAGAGAACGTTGTTGATGGAGATAGCGGTGGATTCGGTGCGTTCGCGCATGACGGGCAGATTTCGAAACTGCTTACGAAACTACTTACTATACCAGCGCAGCGTGCTGATTAAGAACGCGGCGATTCGGAGTGCGGTGCCGGGCAGGGGCTAACGCTACAATCTAAAAATGTTGCGGAGGCTCGCATCCCGGCCAGACTGGCAGATCGCGATGGCGGCAGCCGCGGCACTGCGCATGTTTTATACGGCGATGGCAGCGGCGTTTTTGCCGTTTCTGCATCCGGATCCGGCGCTGATTCGCAGCAATGCGCTCACCGAGAATTTGCCGCCGCATGGTCTGCGTTACGCGTTGCTTGGAATTTGGGAACGCTTCGATACGCTCTGGTTCATGCGCATCGCGGAACACGGTTACGACCGGCCCATGGCGACAATTTTTTATCCGTTGTATCCGGCGGCGATTCGGCTGGTGAGTGGGTTGATGCCGGCGATGGCGGCGGCGCTGCTGGTCTCGACCACGGCGACGTTCTTTTTTTTCTGGGCGCTGCTGCGCCTGGCGGCGGGCGAATTGTCAGAGGTGGGACGACTCCGCATGCTGTCACTGGTCTGCGCGTGGCCGACCAGTTTCGTAATGTTCGCGGGCTATGCGGATTCCTTGACGCTGGCGCTGGTGGTGTGGGCCATCGTCTTCGCGCGGGAAGCAGGACGCGAACCGCGCCGTGAAGCACGCTGGGAAGCGGCGACGGCTTGCGGTCTTCTTGCAGGATTGGCGCGGCCTTCGGGTGTGCTGGTTTTCATCCCGCTCGTAGTGATGGCGCTGCGCAGCCGACAAATCCGGTCACTGATCGTTGCGTTGACGCCTCTCGGATTGCTTGGCTATTGGGGCTGGCTGCGATGGTCGGGTCGAATTTCGGTGGTGGAGGCCTACCGGCTCTATCAAGGTATGACCATGGTTCCGCCATGGACGGGTTTATGGGAATCTCTGCGGCTGATCGTAACTGAGCACGATACTTTGCTGGCAATCAAGCTGGCGGTAATGATTGTGGTTGCCGTGATCAGTCTGCGACGCGAATCGCGGATCCAACTGCGGCTAGAGGACAGAGCGTTCGCCCTGGCTGTCATTCTGCAGATGCTGATGTACACAGGGCGTCCACTGCTGGGAGCGGCGCGCTATCTGCTCATGGTGTATCCAGCGTTTCTGGTCTGGGGCGCCTATGCAGAGCGTTGGAGTGGGAAGCAGTTCGGCTTCTGTGTCACGGCGCTCGGTCTGCTGAACCTGACGTGGATGTGGGCATTTCTGAACTGGTCGCTGGTTTTGTAAGCTGCCTTGGTGGTGGCGGTTCCGTTCACGCTGATTTTCCAGCCGGCATGGACTGTCCCATTCGCGCAGCCGGTTCGCAGAGTGCCACTGGCGATCGGGGCAAGCCTCACGTTCGCTTGGTTCGTAGCGCTGCGCTATGGCTTGCGACGGCTCCTGATTTCGCCGGTAATCTCGTGGAGTTCGATCCTCGTTAGCGTGGCTTGGTGCCCAACGCTGGAACAAAGATTAAGCACCGCCTCCCGGGCGGCGTTGAGCAGGCCGTCGGAGAGGATCGCGTAGGGACAGCCGCCGCCCTCGGCAGTCCCTACGCAAGATTAGACCGTAGGCACGCCGTGCGGCTTTACGTGCTCTCGAATGAATTTCACGATGTCGTCCATGGGAGTGCCCGGCTGGAAGATGCCGGCCACACCGATTTTCTTGAGGCCTTCGATATCCTGATCGGGGATAATTCCGCCGACCAGTACCAGTACGTCGTCCATCTTGTTTTGCTTCAGCAGGTCCATGACGCGCGGAACGATTGCGTTGTGCGCGCCCGAGAGAATCGACAATCCGATGACCTGCACATCTTCCTGAAGCGAGGCGCTGACGACCATCTCCGGCGTCTGGCGCAGTCCGGTGTAGATGACCTCCATGCCGGCGTCGCGGAGGGCGCGCGCGATAACCTTTGCGCCGCGGTCGTGGCCATCGAGGCCGGGCTTTGCTACGAGGACACGAATCTTGGGGTCAGTAGCCACTGCGATCATTTAACCACAGAGGACGAGGGGGAGCACAGCCGGAACTGAACGGTCGTTGCTCCCTTGGACTGCGTTGCGAGCTCACGCAGGACATCGTACGACTACTTGTTCGCCACGAAGTCGGGGCGGCCTCTCGGACACAGGAATGTTCACCGAGCCGCTGGCGTCGGAGTTCAAGCCCTTCGGCGCTTTCGGATTGAAACACTTCGGCGAAATAGTGTTCAAGAAGGCCCGATAGCCCAACGGGTCGGTCATGCGCCGAGGAGCATTGCCGACCTCTATGCGGAGGGCTCGAAGAACGACCGGGCGTGGCGTCGCGAATGGTGCGACCGCGTCGGGCTCGGTTTTTCAATTGAGCTAGATGGGGCTATAAAAAGTGCGCCGCTTCGGTTGCAGCGGGCGGCGTAAACCGCAACGAGTGATATACTTGGACAACATCACTCCTCAGTAGCTCAATGGCAGAGCATCCGGCTGTTAACCGGAGGGTTGTAGGTTCGAGTCCTACCTGAGGAGCCATTCTTT
>Ga0181532_10000441_pt1 | contig 43012 bp, 32 predicted proteins | sample PEATcosm2014_Bin_33_FD_119768 | JGI IMG/M metagenome (GOLD analysis project Ga0181532, IMG submission 119768) | Peatland microbial communities from MTU Mesocosm Facility, Houghton, MI, USA - PEATcosm2014_Bin11_30_metaG | ecosystem: Environmental > Terrestrial > Soil > Wetlands > Peat | place... | reverse complement strand
GTCATCGAAACCAAAGCCAGCAGCATTCTGCAGTTTCTCCACGGTCTACGGGGCGAGCTGCATGTGACCTGGGAAGAAGGCACCTGGGCCGCCTGGCTGTACGATCTGCTGCAGCCACAGGTGCAGCACATTGCGGTGTGCAATCCGCGCCGCAATGCCTTCTTAAAGGAGGGCAGCAAGAGCGACAAGGTGGATGCACGCAAGCTGGCCGACTTGTTACGCACCGGGATGCTGCGACCGGTCTACCACGGGGAAAACGGACTACGGACCTTGCGCGAGTTGGCACGCAGCTATCAGACCATCAGCAAGGATTTGACGCGCGTGATGAATCGACTGAAGGCGCTGTATCGAGGCTGGGGGATTCCCTGTGGCGGCACCCAGGTCTATGCTGCGCGCTCTCGAGAGGAATGGTTGAGCAAGATTCCACAAGCCGGGGTGCGTCGCCGCGCGGAGCTGCTCTATCAACAGTTGGATGGATCGCAGGCCTTACGGCGAGACGTCCGACCCGAGTTTTTGGCCGAGAGCCGGAAACACAAAGCCGCGAAACTGCTGCGCCAGATTCCCTGCATCAGCCCGATCAAGCGGGCGGCTCGAATCGGACCGATGCAGCTGCGGTTCATCAGCAAGTCATGCACAGTGATGTCGCTCTCCGGCCTCCTGCAAGAAGTACATCAGCTTGTGTACTCACGAGCCACTGATGCACACGATGTACGTGGACAAGCCGCTCTCGGGCATCAGAGCTTGCATTCGTGGACTAGCCGCTGCCGCGTTCGTAAGATGAAGCGACCCGCAAGCCGGGCATACTCCAAATGATCGGCCAGACCGTCTCGCACTACCGCATTATCGAGAAGCTAGGTAGTGGCGGGATGGGTTTCGTTTACAAGGCCGAAGACACGCGCCTGCACCGTTTCGTTGCCCTGAAATTTCTGCCCGATGAGGTGGCCTGGGATCCGCTTGCGCTCGCCCGCTTTCGGCGCGAGGCACAAGCTGCCTCCGCGCTCAACCACCCCAACTGTGCCCTCAGCTACGAGCTCTTGGCTCCGAGTTTCCGCGGTGGAACATTCTGATTCAGCCGGAAGAAGTTCTTGGGATCGTAGTGCGACTTGACGGCTACTATGCGGTCCCATCGTTCGTGATAAGCCTCAGGCACGCGATCCTGTTCATCGCCGCTCATGAAGTTTATGTAAACACCCGGTTTCATTGCGGGCCGAAGTCTGTTGAAGATTCCGCGAATCCAGGCAACATTGGTGGCATCAGCGGATGGCTCCGACCAGTTCGCCAGCAAATTCAGGATGAAAGGAGAGCTGCGATCACCGAATGCGGTCTCGTCAGCGCCGATCCGCGCCGCGGCGCCGCCAAGATAGGCCAATTCAATCTGGGTCTCCGATGAAGGAATCGCGGCGACTGCCTCCACCAGGCGATCAATACTGCTGTCGTCGAGATCAGTGAAATAACCCGACTTGGTGTAGTAACGCCGGCCATGTGGGAAATCGGAATCCGCCATGGTTTGCAGGTTCATAAACGACACAATCTTGCGTCTCACAGAATCCGGGCTGCACATGGAAAGCGCTCGCTGCAGGTAGGGACGGCCAGCTTCGGGATCGCCCGTCCAAATCAAGGAACTGCCAGCCACCGGACGCCCGCGGAGCGCAATTGGTACCTTATTTGCATGGGTCGCAAGGCGTAGATCTATATTCCACTTTAAGTCGAGCGGCGCTTCGGCCATGAAGTCGCTCCAGCATTCCAGTAGCCCGCGAATTTCCGGCTCTGGAGTCAGCCCTTCAGCGAGGAGCACAGACCTCAAAGGATGGAGTTTCACTTCGAATTCTGTCACCACTCCGAAGTTCCCGCCGCCTCCACGCAAAGCCCAGAATAAATCTGGGTTCTCCTTTGAGTTGGCGCGCACCAGGGAACTATCTGCAGTCACGAGAGTGAACCCCTCGACGTTATCGCATGACAATCCAAATCGTCGGGTGAGCCATCCGGTTCCTCCACCCAAGATGAGTCCGGAAGCTCCGGTGTGAGAGACGACGCCGGAGGGAAAAACCAGTCCGGCTTCCTGCGTTGCAGCGTCAATCGATCCCAACAGACAACCCCCTGCGAACCGAGCCCGGCGCGTCGCAGGATCAACCGTCACGCGGCGCATCCTCGACAGGTCCACTACCAAGCCGCCATCACATGTACCAAAGCCTGCGAGGCTATGCCCTCCACAACGGACGGCGGTAAGAATTCCGGTCTCCGAAGCGGCCCGGACCACATTTTGCACATCGCTAATATCCGCGCAGAGCGCTATAAGGCCAGGTGTCCGAGCTACCATGCCATTCCAAATGACGCGCGCGTCTTCGTAGCCACTGTCGCCGGGACGCACCAAATCGCCTTTGAATTGCCGGTGGAGTGACGAGTAAACCTCTTCGCTGGCTTCTACCATTGCGTGCTTTCCTTGCAGAATGTTCTTCTAAACCACAAGAAAGGCCTTTTCCTAAAAGGCCTTCCGCCACCCGCTACGCAGGTACAAGAGCGAGATAAGACCCAAGAAAACAGAAAATGCTGGGACCGACCATCGCAATCCGTCCACGAAGAAGGTCGTAACCGAGATCCCAAGAAGTAAAAAGATGCCGAGCACCGTGAACAACGGGTGGACCCTCAGGCGCATGGGCAAACTCAAGAGCCTGTCGCGCGTGATGGCTTTGCGAAAACGGAGGTGCGTATTGAGAATCACCAGCCATACGAAGAGCATTCCCGCTACTGCCGTGCCATAGAGCATGAGGAAAGCATTTCTGGGAGCAAAGATCGCCAGCAGAATGGCGGCGACGATCCCCGCGGTTGAAGCCAGCAGCGCGCGATGCGGCACCCCGTTGCGGCTTACTCTGCCCATCCATTCCGGGGCATAGCCTCCGCGTCCCAGCGAGAAAAGCATTCGAGTTGACAGGTAAAGGTTAGTATTCACGCTCGATAATGCGGCCGTGAGCACCACGAAGTTCATGATCGCAGCAGCGAACGGGATATGCGCCGCAGCGAACGCGGTGACAAAAGGACTGCCAGAAAGTGTGGACGAAGCACCGGTCTGGTTCCAGGGAACCATCGTCACCATGATCGCAATCGCCAGCACATAGAACAGAATGAGCCGCCAAACAATGCTTCGCATGGCGTGCGGAATCGTAACCTCCGGATGCTCGGCCTCTCCCGCTGTGACAGCGATAATCTCCACTCCCATGTAACTGGTGACTGTGATGGTGACCGAAAGCCAGACGCCTTTCCATCCGGCAGGCAAGAATCCTCCATGCTGGGTTAAATTGGCCAAGCCAATTGCCCCGCGGGAACCAATGCCGAGAATCAGAGCTATTCCGACAATGATGAAGGCGACGATGGCCGCCACTTTGATGGTTGCGAACCAATATTCAAACTCACCCAGGCGGTTGACCTGCATGGCATTGAGCGCCACCAGAGCGGCCGAAACCAGCACTACCCAAATCCATTGCGGAACATTCGGAAACCAAAAAGAAATGTAGATGCCGGCGGCGGTGACTTCAGCACCGATGGCGATGATCTGTGCAACTCCGTAAGTGGCTCGAACCGAAAAACCGGCCCAGGGATTGAGGTACTTCTCCGCGTAGACTCCGAAGGCACCGGCGACCGGATGGACGACTGCCATCTCCGCCAGCGCGTAGGACATGATCAGCGCGATGCCTGCCCCCAGAAGATAGGAAAGAATCACGGCGGGTCCAGCGAGGCGAATGGTTACACTGCTTCCCAAGAACAAACCCACACCGATGGCGCCGCCGATGGCCATCATGGTGAGCTGCCTTTGCCCCAACCGACGGTGAAGACCTTCCGCTTCCGGCATCGGAGGAGTCTCACCGGCCAGCGAGGCCCCGACCGCTGGACGTTGTTGATCAGTCATAGCTGCCAACGCGGGCAGGGCCACGGACCATAAGATCGATATTTTTTTTGAGAACTTCCACGACCGCTGTCACATCGTCCATGGTGTTGTACACGTGGAACGATATCCGCAAGCCGTCGTGACGATTCGATGCCACGATGTTGCTTTCGGCAAGCTTCTGCACGAATGAGGTTGAATCTTGGCACTGCAATACGACCAGTGGCCCGGCGCTATCAGCGGGCGTTTTGGCGCGAATGCCCAGATCGTGGGCGCAGCTCAACAGCGATTGCACGAGTTTCTTGATGTGGGCCGCCACCTTCTCCATGCCGATTTCTCGCAGCAGTTGGAATCCGGGCAGCGCGGCATACACATTGGGTACGGATGGAGAACCTGACTCGAATCTTCGCGCGGTGGGAGATAAATCGAACAGTTTGGGATCGTAGGCGAACGGATTTGCTTGCGCAAACCATCCAGTGACTGTAGGAACCAACGATGCAATGAGTTCTTGGCGCACGTACATGAAAGCCAGGCCGGGAGGACCGAGCAGGTATTTGAGGGTCCCGGTGACAAAAAAGTCCAGATCCATGGCTTTGACGTCGATGGGACGGGTTCCACAATCCTGGTAATCATCGAGCATTACCAGAGCGCCGGCGCGGTGGGCGATTTGCGTGATGGCGTTTACCTCGGAACGAAATCCGTTCTTGAAACAGACGTGGGTGAGCGGAACGATCAGCGTATTGCGGTCTACCATCTTTTCGTAATTGGCAGCCGGAATGCAGTTACCTTCTGCGCTCACAAATTGCACCTCGGCGCCCCGGACACGTTGCCCTAGCCAGACATGGCCCATGGTAGGGAACTCGAACTCGCCCATTACGACTTTGTTGCGTTCTTGGAAGTTCAGCGCGCTGGCGACGCCATTGATGCCCGCCGACACGCTGGTCACAATGGCAACTTCATCTGGGCTGGCGTTGATGAATTGTGCAAAGGCGGCTCGCGCCGCCTCGTACCGATTCACCCACAGCTCCCACGGCGAGCCGTGCTCGTGCCAACTCGCCATGAAATCCTCCAGGCCGGCCTGCACCGCATCGGATAGCGGCCCCTGAGAGCAACTATTGAGATAGATTTTGTGTTTGAAGATGTTGAAGCGAGAACGAATCTCCCGGATTTGTGTGTCGGTCAGCATGCCTCTTTCATCTCAGCCAGTGCTCTTCCGAATCTACGCACCTCTTGGACCGTATTGTAGTGGACCAAAGATGCTCTGACTGCGCCACTCTCTTTGGGGAGCCCGAGTCGCTTCATCAGCCGCGGTGAATACATGTGGCCGTCGCGCCCGCCGATATTTTGTTTCGCGAGTTCTTCGGTGACTCTCGCGGGGGGCACGTTCGGCAAATTGAAGCACAGCGTTGGCACTCGTTGACCGATGCGCTCCTTCTCCGCCACGCCGTGGACGACGGCTCCGCAATCCAGGAGCACGCGAAGCATTTCGAGCGAAAGCGATCCTTCATAGGCCCGGATTGCCGCAAACGCACGTCGCAGAGCGGACCGCCTGGATTCCGATTTCGCCATCGCATCGTTCCCGGCCATGCTTCGGCCTAGAGTTTCCAGGTAGCGTACCGCAGCATCCATCCCGGCCACATTTTCGTAAACAAAGGTACCTGCCTCAATTTTTCCGGGTGGTTCGTCGGGGATGAAATCCTCACGGAAGGTCGGGAGCTTTTCCAGCAGTTCGCGCCGTCCCCAAAGAAACCCCATGTGGGGACCGAAGATCTTGTAGCCCGAACACACCAGGTAGTCGCAATCGAAGGCCTGCACATCGATCAGTCCGTGAGGGCCGTAATGCACGGAATCCAGGAAGATTTCGGCCCCGGACGCGTGGGCTACTCTTGCGGCCGCCGCGACATCCACAATCGAGCCGATGGCATTCGAAGCAAGCGTGCACGCCACAAGGCGCGTCTTCGAAGACACCAGCGCCATGAGGTCGTCCGCATGAAGATTGCCATCGTCCCTCATCTTCCACCAAGAGAACTTCGCTCCGTCCCGTTCCAACGCCAGCCAGGTGGCGACGTTAGCCTCGTGGTCCATGTCGGTTACGACAATCTCGTTCCGCTTATCGAGCGTTTGCCCGATCGCCAGACTCACCAAACGAATAAAGGAAGTGGCGTTCATGCCAAACGCGATTTCGCGGGCGTCGCGAGCGTTCACCAGATCAGCGATGCTGTGCCGTGCACGCAAAATCATCTCGTCCACTTCACGGCTTTTCGCGTAGCGTCCCCCTCGCTGCACATTGCACTCGAGGAGATGATGATTCACCGCATCCAGCACGATCTGTGGAACCTGCGCGCCCGCTGCATTATCAAAAAAAATGAAGCCCGGAGGCCGGGTCAGCGCGGGAAAAGCGGCACGAACGGTTTCAATGGGAAAGGTCGGATTCAATCCGGACGGAATTTCGGGATTGAGAACGCCTTGAGATTTGGCTTCCAAGCCTGTGCTCCTAGTTACCTCTGAAAAGTCAGCCCTGAAGTCTTGCAAAATGAGCAGCGCCAAACCTATACTCCGCTGCAACACTCGTCAACCTGAAAGCAAACATATGCCGGTATCCGCGACCAATTCCAAGCTGATCTACGATGCTATGAAGGAATGCGACATCCGCTTAGTCTCAGCTCTACCGGAGACCTGGCTGGTGCACCTCATCCGGTTGACGGACGAAGACCCCGAGATGATTTTGGTGCGACTGGCAAAGGAGGAAGAAGGGGTTGGCATTTCGGCCGGAGCACACTTTGCCGGGGTCAAGTCGGCCATGCTGATGCAGAACCACGGCTTGCTGGCATCCATTAACGGTATCGTCTCTTTCGCACATCTGTACAAGATCCCTCTCTTGATGCTCATCAGCTACCGCGGTTGGTTGGGGGAGCGCGACCCCTGGCAAACGCAAGGCGGCAATGTTACCGAGCCGATCTTGCGGGCGTTGCGTATCCCTTACTTTTTTCTCGACGCGTTGGACACGGTCAGACAACGTATGCGGCAGGCGCAGACTCTTGCCGAAAGCAGTTTGCAGCCGGTCGCCCTTCTCTTGACCCGCGACCTGATGTGGGAGGAGTGATGCTCCGCCTGGATTGTCTTCAGTCGGTTTATTCGGAGCTGGAAAACTGTCTTGTCGTCACTATCATGGGAGCGGTCGCGGCCGAACTGCACTCCCTGGGTCACCGTCCCAATTTCTTTTACTTGCAACACGCGATGGGACTGGCCTCTTCCACGGGGTTGGGCCTTGCTCTGTGCCTGCCCAACCAGAGAGTGATTGTCTTCGATGGCGATGGCTCGCTCTTGATGAACCTGGGCAGTCTTAGCACAATGGCGCGCTATCGCCCCCGGAAACTGGTCCACGTCGTCTTCGACAACGAAAGTTTGCTCTCGGTCGGCGGTTTTCCCACGGCGACGAGCACAGGCACGGACCTGGAAGGCATCGCCCGCGCCGCCGGCATCCCCCGAGTGACCACAGTCCGTAGTGTCGAGAGTTTTAAGGCTGCGGTGACCGAGGCCATGCAGGGCAGCGAACTGACAACAATCATCGCCAAGGTCGAAGCCCAAGGTCCCGCCGCCTACGTCACCGACCTGTCGTTGCTGGAGAATCGGTTTCAATTCCGCCGGCATATTCAGTCGCTGAAGGGGCGCTGAGATGGGGTAGCCATTCGGACCCCGATCCAGTGGAGGTAGCATGCCGAACGCAAAGCTTGTGAGGAGCGCCGATGTCTCTCGTCTTGGCTAAACTGCTTGAGGAACTTACTTCTGGCCGGCTGCGGGTCGTGGATCTGACCCAGCCGTTGACTCCGCAGACTCCTTTGCTGCCGCTGCCGTCGCAGTGGAACAACACGCCTGCATTCAAAATCTGGGAGTTGTCGCGGTACGACGAGCGCGGTCCCGCGTGGTTCTGGAATGGGTTCGAGACCGGCGAACACACTGGCACCCATTTCGATGCTCCAGTCCACTGGGTCTCGGGCAAAGACCTTCCCGACAACACCGTGGATCGCATCCAGCCGAAGAAGTTCGTCGGACCTGCTTGTGTGATCGACATCAGTTCAGATGTGGCGAGAGATCCAAACTATTTGCTGACGCCAGAGCGCATCCGCCAGTGGGAAGGACAACAAGGCCGTATTCCGGCAGGCGCATGGGTTCTGTTACGCACGGACTGGTCGAAGCGGACAGACCCCAAGGACTACATCAACCTGAAGGAGAATGGGCCCCACACTCCGGGATTGGCCAAGGAAAGTTCTGCCCTCCTAGCCGAGGAGCGGGATGTGCTAGGCGTTGGCGTGGAAACGGTCGGGACCGATGCCGGTCAGGCCGCCACCTTTGATCCACCCTTCCCCAACCACTATCTGATGCATGGCAGCGGCAAGTTTGGGTTGGCCAGTCTGTGCAACCTCGATCAGCTTCCGCCCACCGGCGCCATCGTCATCGCTGCGCCACTGAAAATCGTCGGCGGCTCCGGCAGTCCGCTGCGAGTCATTGCCATCACACCCTGAAGGACTGCGAGACGCGGCTTGGTCTTGCCCCTCATGGAGCAGAATCTTCGCCGGCCAATCCATGCGATGTTCCCACACTCTCTTGCACCTGGGACCAAGCAGGAGGAGAATGGCGCTGTCTTCAGCTTCGGCCGCTCGTGTTCCGAGCACCACAGAAAGGAACTACTCCATATGAAGCTGTCATTCCGCCTAGTGTGTGTTCTGCTGCTCGCATCCATCGCCTCCGCAAACCGAGACAAAGCAGTCGCCCCGCCGCCGCTGATCGACCGCGACGTGATCTTCGGCAACCCTGAGATTGCGGCAGCTGAGCTTTCCCCTGACGGCAAGTACATCGCATTTCTGAAACCCTGGAAAGACACTCGCAATGTTTATGTAAAGGCTGTAGGTGAGCCCTTCAGCGCCGCCCGGCTTCTGACCACGGAGACCAAGCGCCCCGTCGCCGGATATTTCTGGACGCGAGACGGCAAGTACATCCTTTACGCGAAGGATAACGACGGCGACGAGAACTACAACGTCTATGCGGTTGATCCCTCAGCTAAACCGGCCGTGGGTGCCGAGGCACCTCCCTCCCGCGATCTGACCGGGCTCAAGGGTGTGCGGGTGATGTTGTATGAAGTGCCCAAAAGCGATCCGGACGTGGTCTACATCGGACTGAATGACCGGGATAAGGCTTGGCACGATCTCTATAAGCTAAAGATCTCCACCGGAGAGAAAACCCTGATCCGCAAGAACACCGAGCGCATCACCGGCTGGGTGTTCGACCTGAAAGGGCAGCTGCGCATGGCCACGCGTAGCGCGGAAAACGGGGACACCGAAATGCTGCGCGTGGATGCAGATGGATTCACCAAGGTTTATTCCTGCTCGGTGTTTGAAACCTGCGGCCCACTGCAGTTTCAGCCGGGAGACCAGCGCCTCTACATGGAGACGAACAAAGGCACGGATCTGATCTCATTGGTTCTGTTCGATGCGCAGACCGGCAAAACCGAGATGGTGGAGTCGGATCCGCTGGGGAAGGTCGACTTCGGCGGTGCTCTGTTTTCCGAGGCGAACGATGAACTGGTGGAAACCTGGTACATCGCCGCCCGAGTCAAGACCTACTACAAGAACACGGCGTTCGGCGACGACGTTCACTGGATTGAGCACAAGTTCCCGGACCACGAGATCAACGTTGTGTCGCGCACTAAAGACGAGCAGGTTTGGCTGGTGACGGCCGTCAGTGACACGGAACCCGGAGAAACCTTGCTCTTCGATCGCAAGACACGGACCCTGACGCCGCAATTCAAGGTTCGGGAAAAACTCCCACGCTCGGACCTGGCGCAGATGACGCCAGCCACGTACAAGTCTTCCGACGGTTTGGAGATTCCCGCCTATCTCACCCTTCCGAAGGGAGTCGAGGCCAAGAACCTGCCGACGCTGATTATTCCCCACGGTGGTCCGTGGGGACGCGACCAGTGGGGATACAACGCGTTGGCGCAGTTTTTTGCCAATCGAGGCTATGCGGTCTTGATGCCCAACTTCCGCGGATCGACGGGCTACGGCAGGAAATTCCTGGATGCAGGGAATCTGGAATGGGGCCGCAAGATGCAGGACGACTTGACCTGGGGCGCAAAGTTCGTCGTCTCCCAAGGCATTGCCGATCCCAAGCGCGTTGGCATTCTCGGCGGTTCGTATGGCGGCTATGCCACGTTAGCCGGCGTCGCCTTCACGCCCGATCTGTATGCCGCAGCAGTGGACATCGTCGGGCCATCGAATCTGATCACTCTGCTGGATTCGATTCCCCCGTACTGGGAGTCCATCCGCAAGTTGTTTTACGTGCGCATGGGCGACCCGAATACTCCGCAAGGCAAAGCGCTGCTCACGGAAGAATCGCCCTTGAATTCCGCCGACAAGATCAAGACGCCTCTCCTTGTGGCCCAGGGAGCCAATGATCCTCGGGTGAACCGGCGTGAGGCTGAACAAATCGTCATAGCGTTACGCGACCGCGGCTTCCCGGTGGAGTATATCCTCGCCCCGGATGAAGGGCACGGTTTTGCCCGGCCGGTCAACAACCTGGCGCTGTTCATGGCGTCGGAAAAATTCCTGGCGCTGCACTTGGGAGGAAAGTACCAAGAGGGCGGCACGACCGAGGAGGTTGCGCGCCTGAAAGAAATCACCGTGGACCCAAAAACGGTGGTCCTGGCAAAGAAGATCAATCCGGAGAGCATCGGCGCTCCCAAGCCGGCGACGGACTTGCAGGCGGGCACCTACAACTACCAGGTGAAGATTGAGGCTGGCGGCCAGCAGATGAACCTGAAGGTTTCCACTGCCATCCAGGATGGGGCTGGCTCCTGGACCGCAACCGACCAGATGGACACGCCCCAAGGCGCCGCAACCGACACGGCAACGATTGAGAAAGGTAGCCTGCTTCTGCTGAAGAGAACTGTCAGGCAGGGACCGGTCGCGATCGATCTCGATTTTGCCGGGAACAAAGCCGCGGGCAAGATGAGCATGAACGGGCAAGACAAACCGATCGCGGTTGAGCTGGGCGGGCCACTGTTTGCGGATGCTGCCGGTGCGGATCAGGTCATCGCGTGCTTGCCGCTTGCGGAGGGCTATCGTACGACCTTCCGCAACTTCGATGTTCAGACGCAGAAAGTGAAATTGCTGCAACTGACCGTCACCGGAACGGAAGAAGTAAAGGTGCCGGCCGGCACGTTCAACGCGCTTCGGGTCGAAATCTCTTCTGCGGATGGAGGCTCGGACAAAAAGACTATTTGGATTGCTGGGGAAACCCACAAAGTGGTGAAGGTCGCCTCGGTTCTGGCTTCCATGGGCGGAGCTGTGATGACTCAGGAACTGGTGCAGTAGACAAACTCGCGGCATCTGGCACCAGATTGTCTTGCAATTCGGGTCTTTGTCCGCCGGCTTCAGCATCGGAGGGTTAGGACCACAAGGCAAAAGCAGGATCCACTCCATGCTTGAGGACACCTAGCGATCATTCCCAGTCAAGGTTTGGTTGGAATTGCTCCGCGGGCGATGTTGGAATAAGCAGACTCGCCATCTGCATTGATCGCGCGTACCCGGTAGGCGAACCGGTCTCCTTTTTTGAGGCTGGAGTCGCTGTAGTCGCTTGCCGTGGCCGATAGTTTTGCAACACGACTCCAGCTTCCTTGAGTAGCGTCGCCCTCGTCGATCCGGCGCTCCACGACGATACCCGTGGGATTGCCACCATGAACCTGCCAGTTCAGTTTTGCAGAATCAGCCGCAATGGACAGCTTGAGCGAGCTTGGGGCTTCGGGCAGAACCGGCCAATCGAAATAGCTCTCATCGGCGACTGCCATAATGCTGTCCCTGACCGGGAGCGCTTCCAGTGTGTCGGTTGTGCCCGGTTTCCACTTGACCGGTTTGATCTCGCCGGAGACAACATCGATGAGAACCGGATGCGTGATCCCTGTATTTTTCAACGACAGTGTGGCGTAAAGCGGCGGAAACGAATCTCCCGGAAGACTATGAGCCGCCAGCCAATACGCGACGATCGCCTTTCCGCTGTCCGAGCGGAACCCGTAGCCGAGGAAGGGAAAACCGGCCTGGCGACGCAGGGCTGGCAGGTCCGCGCCGCCGACTTCGATCGACGGATCAAACTTGGTATCCGAGAACAGCGCGTTCGTGTTCTGCAGCGCATAAAAGACCGGGCGAGGAGTGAAGTCATAAGCGTGATTCGTGATTCCGTGGATGATTCCAAAATCATCGTACTCATTGCCATCTGTCCCGGCAGCCAGCAACCAGACAAAGGTCTTCACCCCGGCTGCTAGGTTATAGACGAAACCTCGAGGAACATACTTCGCTTGCACCGATTCATCCGAACCCACCCATGAGGGAATCGAATTGAATTCGTCGTCGAAGAACGGCAGGCCTGGTTTTACTCCGGGGTAATGCGTGACTAGATCCCGCAACGCCCGCGGAGACTCGGCCCCGTATGCGCCGTAATCCATGGTTTCCGGATTCATGTTCTGACCATAACCAGGGTAGGTGTGATAGGCATACACGTCGATTCCCGACGCGCACTGACAGGTATCGAAAGCACGCTGGGTGAAGTCCCTCGTGGGATCTGCCTGACCGCCGTAGATTACTTTTGCTTGAGCATCGGTTCGGTGCACGGTGTCGATAAAGGGACCCAGAAGTTTTCCGAACTGCTCCGGGTTGCCCCAGGGATTCCAATAACCGATGTCCTGTTCATTCCACAAAGCCCAGTAGTGGATGCGATCATGAAAGTGATTCACCATCCACGCTGCATATCGATTGAAGGCAGCGATTTGCTCGGGCGTAGTCGGGGGCCAGAATACCGAATACAAGCTCCGGTCATCATTATGAAAAGATCCCGTCTCGGGGATACTCACATCCGGCCGCTTGCCGCTGGGCGACGTGTACATCTGGTTGCCATAGATCAATTGCACCTGGATATCGATCCCGTTGTCCACCAGCGAGTCCACGAAGTCCTCGAGTTCCGGCGAGCTCGAGAATACTCCGCGTTTCTGTTCGATCCAGTCCCAACTGGTGCGGTCCGAACTGTTTTCATATTGTCCGATGCGGGCCCACTTGAAACCCGCATCGAACATGCGCGTCCACCACCAGCCGTCCCAGGGGAGATAGGGATCGCGCGGCATGTCCGAGTTGATGCCAAACCCGTTGCGGATTTGCGACGATCGCTTGGGAGGAACGTGGTCGGGAACCGGACGCGAAGATTGAGCCCGCGAACGCAGCGGAGGCAGAAGCAGAAAGACCAGCGAAGCGAAAACAGCAATCCGCTGAATCCAAGATTGCGCCAAGCATCTTTTCATTGTGTTCTCCAGTTTCCCGCAACCACTGTAGGTTTGCTGATTCTTACACGGCGGGCACTACTGATCTTCTACCCGGGAACCTCCACCCACCGTCGTTCCCGTGCGCTCACCGCGATGAGCTCGCACAGCTGGGCCTCGTAGTGACCAGTTTCGAAGGTGGGGAATGACCGCGGTGCCTTGAAATCTCCGGCGACAATATAGGCATAGAGATCCTTAAAAAGCTGAACGAAGGTGTCGGGATAGCCTTCCGCGTGTCCTGCGGGATACGCCGCGTAACCGCGAGCCTGGGGGCTCATGAGCGAGGGATCTTTGATCAGCCAGCGATTGGCTTCTTTGCGGCTGCCGATCCAGAGGACATTGGGTTGCTCCTGGTCGAACGCCAGTGATCCTTCCGAGCCATCAATCTCAAACCACATTCGATTCTTGCGCCCAGCACTCACCTGCGACACGGTCAGCACTCCGCGCAGACCGCCGTCGAAGTGCAGGAGGATGGAACTATAGTCGTCGGTGCTCATCGGTACGGGTTCGGTCGCCAAGTCGGCAATCTTCTGAAAGGTTTCCACCGGCCCCTTCGGTCGCTGCCGCACTGGAATGACGGTGGCTAAATCGGCGCAGAGCTCTTTCAATTTGCGGCCCGTAATCCAGCCGATTAGATCCATCCAGTGCGTGCCGATGTCAGCCACGGCGCGCATTGTGCCTCCCAGCTCTGGATCCAGACGCCAGTTCCAGTCATTGGGATAAAACAGCCAGTCCTGCAGATACGTGCCGTGAACAATCCGTGGTTCACCAATTGCACCCTTCTGAACCAATGCGTGCGCTTCCTGGCAAAGCGGGTAGTAGCGGAGGTTGTAGGTCACGGCTCCAACTCGTTGCTGTTTCTGTGCCAGCCCTACCAACACCGCGGTCTGTTGGGTGTTCATGGCCAGCGGCTTCTCACACATCACGTGCTTCCCGGCCCGTAGAGCGGATTCGGTCTCTGGAAAATGAAGGTGGTTGGGAGTGCAGACATGCACCACATCGACCGACCCATCGCTCGCTAACTCTTCCATCGAGTGATAAGCGCGCGGAATTCCCAGCGCATGACACGCCTGCTGTGTCTTGGCCTCGGAACTTCCCAGCACGCCCTGGATGGGGATCGCCAGTCGCCTGAGGGCTTCCATGTGCGCTCGCCCCACAAAGCCCGCACCAATCACCGCGGCTCGCAAATTCACGTAGGAACCTCGACAGATTCAGACCAAGGCGCTTTTGCGAAAGGACCTTTACGCCTTCGTCAAGTTCGAATGCAGCCCGTGTTCATTGGGATGAAGCAAGGGTTTGCCGCACCCGCGGAATCACCGACGACTCAATCCAGGCATCGTTTTCTCCGCCGGGCACCTCGGCAAATAGCCACCAGTGCTCCACATGTTCCACCACTTCTCCCGGTCTCAATTCGACCAGGGGCCCAAGCGTTTCCAACTCGAGGAACTCCGGGTTGGTGAAGACCTCGAAATTGCAGCCGAAATCCGGATAGCGAGAACCGCTGATGACCGCCGCACGCTTCACAAAAAGGTCACCCCGGTTGAAATAAGCTCCCCAGCCCGCCGAGTTGTAAATACCCCCCATCTGCTCTTTGAAGCGGCTCTGGGGATTCGGAAGATGCCGCAGTTGAATGTAGGAGGTGCCGAGCACCCAGCGGGGATCGGCAAAGTCCGTGAAGGGCCACATGGCGAAGGCTCCCACCGGCAAGTAGTGATCCTTATCCATCGCAATTCGGGGCGAAAGTGGCAGGATGGCGCGCCCTCCCGCTCGCATCATCGTGGGCGACCACGGGGCGAGCGTGGTCGAGTGTGTGTCGTCATTCTTTATGCGATGTGTGATCTGAACCTGTGACCCGGTCGCCGCCAACTCGATTTCAATTTCCTTCCGCAGGTTACTGCCCGGAGGCAACTGCTCTCGCTGCGCCGCGAAACGAACAGCATTGCCGCGCTGAGAAACCGCGACCGGAGTGTTGTCGGGATAATATGTTCTCTCCACTTCGGGGGAAACCCACAAACGGTGCCCCCCGTAAAGCCGGAACTCAGAACCACCAGTCTTCCCCGCGTCTTCCTGGACTTCATGGAACTGGTTCTCCCCGTTGCGAAAGCCGTAGAAGAGAATCCGTGGGCCGACATCGGCGGTCACGACCAATTCAACAACCCCATTGGACATCTTGCAGGCATTGTTCCAGCCCCGGCTTGAGAGTCGTTCGAGCATGGTCGTTAGATTGGCGAACCTTTCAGGCAAGTTCTTTCGCGTTTTTCTGAATTTTGCCCAGGCCCGTCGCGATTTCGTGCATGTCTTCTTCGTCTCCCAGCAATGCGGGCTGCGGAATCCAAATGGTTTCCCACGCCGCCTTTTGCGTCTGCGGGAATTTTTTCTTCAGGAATGAGTGCTTCTGTTTGGCCTGCTTTCCGCTGAGGCGCTTCCGGTACTCTCCATTGCGGAACATGTGCAACTCATGCAGCGGTGGGTAACTCGCCTGGTTGGGTATGCCCTCCGCATTCATCGCCGCAACGATTCGTTCGGTGGGGAGTCCCGCGAACTTCTTCCGGTTCACATGGAAAATATAGGCATATTGCCCGTTCCGCGTGCATCGCTCATCCAGTTTTTGCGGCGTGATACCCGGGATCTCCCGCAACAGACGGTCCAGCAGCCGTGAGTTTTGATGGCGCCGTTTGGTCTGTTCGTCGAGACGGCTCAACTGCACGTTCAGAATAGCGCCTTGCCATTCGCTCAGCCGATAGTTCGATCCATAAATGAAGTGGCTATAGAACCACTCACCAGGCATCCGGCCGCAGTCGTGAACGGAGCGAGCCTGGACCTCGAATTTGTCGTCGTTTGTGATGATCATTCCGCCTTCGCCAGCCGTTATCAGCTTGCTGGATTGAAAACTGAAGGTGCCCGCGACGCCGAACGTGCCAACCCGCTGCCCGCGCCATTCACTGGCATGCGCGTGTGCCGAATCTTCAACCAACGCCAGTCCCTTGCGGCTGGCGATTTCTTTCAACCGATCGAGATCCGCGGGATGCCCGCCCATGTGTACCGCGATGATCGCCTTGGTCCGCGGCGTGATGGCAGCTTCCACCAAGTCCGGATTGATGCAATAAGTCTCGGGGTCAACATCCACAAGCACGGGGAGCGCATTGGCGAATAAAACCGCACTGGCGGTGGCGACGAAAGTGAAGTCCGGCAGTATCACTTCGTCACCGGCGGTGATCCCAAGACCGGCCATGGTGACTTCCAGGGCTGCGGTTCCGTTGGTTACGGCGATCCCGTGACGAGCTCCGTGAAACTGGGCGAAGGCGCGCTCGAACTCCAGCGTCTTGGTTCCCGGCGTGCGCCACCAGACTCGGCTCTCCAGAACTTCCTTCAGGACCCGCTCTTCATTGTGATCGTAGTAGGGCCATACGGGAAACGCCTTGTTCTTTGCTTTCTTCCCACCGAGCAATGCCAGTGCCGACATATTTCGATCTCCTCGTTGCCCTTTAGTATTGGTTGAATCCCGTGGCGTAGCGGAAGGCTTCCACGAAGTGTCCGTCCTTGCGCGGTTGTTCTCGCCGCATTTCGTCCTTGGCCCGGTCCATGTCTTTCGGGTCCCAATCGGGTCGGTATTTGTGGACTGCCGGCTCGAACTGGCTCACTTGCTTGCAAGCGGCATCGAATTTCAACTCGGCAACACTGTCGATGTTGACAAAATAATTCGATTCCTGCGGAGAAGGATAGAAGAAATACATTTCCGGCACCTGGTACGGTTCGAGTCCCATTTGCAGTCTTTGATTGGGAAAGTAAAGCCAGAATTCGGCGGCGCGCACCGCATCGATGGTGTTGAAAGCTGCCATCCGATGGTCGGTTTTGTGCCAGCGCTCATACCATTCGCCCGGATCGACGCTCAATAGAACATCGGGCCGGATGCGACGAATAATCGCGGTCGCCTCCTCCGTCAGCTTCGGCTGCGGCGCATACTCTAACATGCCATCGTCGTATCCCATCCACAGAATGTTCTCTTTCGGTGTGCCGAGCTGTCCTTCCGAGATCTCCTGTTCGGCGCGGCGGATCCGCGCCAGGCGCTCCGAACTCATCTCCGGATCGTAGGACCCCTTGTCATCATTCGTGTACACCACGATGTAGACCTTGTTGTGATTGCGGTTCAACAGGGCGATGGTGCCGCCCGCGCCAAACACATCGTCGTCGGGATGAGGAGTGAACACCAGGATCGTCTTGTTCTGAAGACTCTCCAGGCGCGTTTGTTGTCCTTGAACACCGACGACCGACAAGAAGAGGAGAAAACAACCAGCCAAGCTTGCACGCATGAGCGCACCTCTCGTCGCGAGTGGAATGATTTATTAAAACGATTCTAGCCTGCCCTACGTTTCCTCCCCCTGTCAAGGGAAAATTGAGGCAAGAAAGGCATTGATTCCCTTTATTATTTGGTTTTATTGCATTTTTCCTTGACAGGGGGCAGTCCCTTGACTCAGGATTTAAACGATTTAATAAATCATTTCAGAGCAGACTCAAACATGGCAGACGAGTTTGAGGCTGCGCTTGGGGGCCTATGCTGCGCCGCGTCTATGCCGTGGTTCTGTTGTTGGCGTTTCTTGGTTTTCTTCTGATTGCCACCGTACCTGCCGTAGCCCAAGTCGACCGAGGCAACATAGTCGGCACCGTCACCGATCCTTCGGGAGCGCGGATTTCGAATGCGCAGATCATCATCACCAACCTAGAAACCGGCCAACCGGTTCACCTCACGACGGACGACGAGGGCAACTACAATGCCAACCTCCTGAAGATCGGTACCTACTCGATCTCGGCCAGCAAGCAAGGCTTTGGCAAGACGATTCAGGCCAGCGCTGATGTTGCTGTTAATCAGAGTGTGCGCGTCGATCTGGTGCTCAAACTCGGAGCGGCTTCGGAGACAGTGGAAGTTACGGGTGCCGCGCCGCTGTTGCAAACGGAATCTTCTTCGCTGGGCACGGTCGAGACTGAGCGGCGGATTTCTGATCTGCCGCTCAATGGCAGAAACTTCATCCAGCTCGCTTACCTCGGCCCCGGAGCCAATGGCGGACAGACAGGAACCAACGTCAGCGGCGGCGTGTTTGAGAACGAACGGGCCAACGAAGCGATCTCCGTGAATGGTCTGCGGGTCTCGAACAACAACTTCCTGCTGAACGGCGTCGACAATAACGAGTTCGGGCTGGGTGGCGTGGTTGTTCTGCCGCCGCCGGACGCCATCCAGGAGTTCAAGACCGAAGAGAACTCAATGAGCGCGGAGTTTGGACGTGGCGGCGCTGCCGTGAATGTCGTTCTGAAGTCGGGCACGAACCAGATACACGGCGGCCTTTACGAGTTTATCCGCAACGACAAACTGGACGCGGTGAACTACTTCAACCAGGGCCAGCAGCCCTTCAAGCGAAACCAGTTCGGGGCTTTCCTGGGCGGGCCCATCAAGAAAAATCGCACGTTCCTATTCGGCGATTACCAAGGATCACGTTTGCGCGCGAGCAATCCGTTCTTATCCACCGTTCCGACTGCCGCGGAACGAGGCGGGAACTTCGCCGACCGGTTGACGGGCCAGACGTTCTCGCCCTGTGCGACGGCAAGCCCCGCAGACACTTTCGACACGGGGACGATCTTTGATCCTTATAGTACAAATCCTAATTATCAATGCGCGGATGGGAGCGTGGTTTCACTACGAACTCCGATCTCTTACAACGGACAGGTCAACCTGATTCCGCCGGGCATGATCAATCAGGTGGGTCAGAACATCGCGAATTTTTATCCTCAACCTACTGATCCCACTCAACTCACGAACAACTATCTGGCCAATCAAAACCAGGTGAACGACCAAGATTCCTTCGACATCCGCGTTGATCACCGCTTCCGTGAGCAGGATCAGATCTTTGGCTCTTACAGTTTCGGCGACGTGCGCAGCCAGCAACCGGGCCCGCTCGGGCCTTTGTGGGGAGGATCCGATTGTTGCCCGAGCATCAGCGATTCTCGCGCTCAACACCTGGGTATCGGCTATACCCATACTTTTTCCGAGCGAGTGCTGAACGATCTACATGGCGGCTATTTCCGGTACGCCGTGAATGCTTTGCCCTTCAATTTCGGCAAAGACCTGGGCACCCAACTCGGCATCCCCAACGCAAACAGGCCTGGCTACCCCAATTCGTCCGGTCTCACTAACATCGATGCAGCCGGGTTCACGTCTTTGGGGGATTCGCAGTGGCTGCCTGAGCATGTGTTCGAGAATATTTTCCAGGTCGCGGATACGCTGACCTGGATCAAGGGCAAGCATTCACTGAAATTTGGCGTCGACTTTCGGCGCCAGCAACGGAATTTTTTCCAACTCTCAAGTCCAAGGGGATGGTTCGTTTTCGGCGGGGGATACACGAACGACTTGACCACCGCCAACGGGGGCAACGCTTTGGCGGACGTTCTGCTTGGGGTCCCGGTCTCCAATGAGCAAGACTTCCTGGCAGGCCTCTATCCCACCCGTTACTGGGATCTGGCCGAATTCTTCCAGGATGATTTCCATGCCAGCCACAACTTGACCATCAACTTCGGCTTGCGCTATGAACTGACTTCCCCCGCAAACGGGCAAGTCGGGAACTTCGATCTCAATCGCGCCATCGTCGTGACTTCTTACGGGCCGGGCGCGGTGTCGCATGCCGGAGTGCAGTTTGACAAGAAGGATTGGGGTCCGCGCGTTGGGTTCGCATGGTCAGTAGCGAAGAACACGGTCATCCGAAGCGCCTTTGGGATGTTCTATTCCGCTGAGGCGAATATTTTCGACGATCTCGGTCTTAACCCTCCCCAACTCAGCTTCTACGCCGCGAACTTCAACGCCGGCGCCATTCCCTCCGTGGGGCAACTTGTCTCCAGCGGGTTCCCGAGCGCCTTGCCTCAGGGCAGCGCCACGAATATCAGCGGCCCCGTCAAGACAACCGGACCGATACGTCTGATCCCCCGTATTCTGGAGTGGAATTTAAGCGTGCAGCACCAGTTCACGGAAAACTGGGTCGCCCAGATTGGCTACGTCGGCACGCGTTCCTATGACCTGTGGAATCACGAGGCCAGTGACCTCAACCAGGCACCACAGATTCTGGATACAAATTTTTGTGGCCCTGACCCAACCAATTGCATTCCGAATTTCGGGCGTCGGTACTTCGCACAGCAACCCAATATGACCCAGGTCCTGCCACTCGACTACCCGCAGTTCCAGTCTTTCTACAACGCGTTCCAGGCATCGCTGAACAAACGCTTTTCGCAGGGTTTCAATGTGCTGGTTGCCTACACGTTTGCCAAGAATCTGGGGAATGCGGATGGCAACGTAGGCGGTTACGTGCAGAATGCCTATTTCCCCAATCTGGAACACGGACCGGTCGCTCCGGATTTGCGGCAGCGCCTGTCGGTAAGCTACCTCTACGAAATCCCGGTGGGCCACGGTCGCCACTTCATGGGCGACTCTCATGGAATGGTGGATGCATTCCTGGGGGGCTGGCAGATAGCGGGAATCACTAGCGCACAAACTGGCGAGGCGGTAAACGCGGTCATGTCTACGGATCTGAGCAATACGGGCAGCTTCAGCTATCGCCCGAACCAGATTGCCGATCCTTACAACTTCTCATTTAATACGGCGTCGCAGGCCAGCGACTATGGCTGCTCGAACCCGGGACATCAGACGCTGGATTGCTGGGTCAACCAGGCAGCATTCGTTGCACCTCCGCTGGCCCCGGGGCAGCAATCCGCACATAGCTTTGGTGATGCCAAGATTGGAGACCTCCGCGGTCCCCACCTGGTTGACTTCGACATCGTCTTGCAAAAGAACTTCAAGATCCGCGAGTCGCAACAAATCGAGTTCCGCTCGGAGTTCTTTAATGTTTTCAACCATCCGAATTTCGGCTTACCGGGGGGAGGCTCCTTGGTTTACGTGGATGTGCCGGGAGGCGCCGCAATCACCAACACGGCGACTGACAACCGCCAGATCGAGTTCGCACTGAAGTACACGTTTTAGATTCTGACGGTGCATCACAACCGCCTCCCGGGGTGATTTATGATGAAGGAGATAACCAGCAGACGGAGTTCGCTTCGTGCGGTCGCAGCATCGATCGAGGGACGGGTTTAAGAGGGATGAAGCAGTGAAGCAAGCCAGACCGAAAACAGGTGCTATGGTCACCATTCGAGACGTCGCAAAAGAAAGCGGGCTCTCGGCAACCACCGTGTCCATGGTGTTGAACCATGCTCCTTTGGCTAGTTATATCCCGGAAGCAACCAAGAAGCGCATCATTCACGTTGCGGAAGGACTAGGCTACGAACCCAATCCCTTCGCTCAAGCTCTGCGGAGTCGTCGCAGCCATACCATTGGCGTGATGGTGCCGGACATCGCGGATCCCTACTGCGCCCAGATTCTGCAGGGCATCGAAAACAGCTTTTCGCGGTCGAGCTACCTTCCGTTCTTAGTGGATATCCAAAACGACCGCTTACGCTTCAAGAAATACCTCAACGTTCTGCTGGCCCGGCGCGTTGAAGGGCTGATCATTCTAGCCAACTCGCTCTCTTTTGAGACGGAGCTTCTAACCGCCCTGGAAAGTCGGAAGATCCCTTCCGTCATTCTGGGCCGGGAGCCTGAAACCGATACCTTGAGTTGGGTCGCCACAGACAACGAAGTTGGCACCCATCAGGCCCTCGAGCATCTCTATCGTCTAGGTCACCGTAAGATCGCTTTTATCCGAGGGCCCAGGATGATTGTCGACAGCCACCACCAATGGACGGGAATTTGTTCCTTCGCTACCGCAGCGGGTTTGGAGCTCGATTCCAGGCTGGTTGTGACTTTGAGTGGTCCTTTCTCGAGCTATGAAGGGGGCTACGAAAGCACCAAAGAGTTGCTCGCCCTCAAGCTTCCTTTTACAGCCCTGGTGGCTTTCGATGATATGACCGCCTTCGGCGCGATCCGAGCGTTGATCAGCGCAGGCCTAAGGGTGCCCCTAGACTGTTCGGTGATCGGATTCGACGACATCCCTGCCGCAGCCTTCTACAATCCCGCCTTGACCAGCGTGCGTGAGCACATGGAGATCTTGGCTTCGATGGGAGCGGAAATCCTGATGGAAGCCATTCGCGCCCAGCGCAAGAACACGACGGTGAGCCCCGTTCACCGTAAGGTCAAGCCGGAATTGATGGTCAGGGAGTCGACCGCGGCACCCCGTGATATCCTCAGTCTCCCGTAAGGGAGACTTATAACCGGGAAACATCTTTGCGCAACGCCCCCTGAACCGATCACCAGGTTGAGAGATTTTCCACGTTCGGCGGGGCTTGGCGGAAACACATGATTCCGCCCAAACCAGAGTATGTCATAGGCTGTGACCCACCCGGGCACGTGCGCTGTTTTAGAAACTCGCAGAAATCATCGGCGTGGATGACACGCACTGTACGCCGGCAGTGGTAGGAGTTCGCGACCTGAGCCAACCGAGCTCGATCCATTTCTGTATTTCATCGGGCGAGTGTGCAGTGCGCGAGAGATTGCAAACTTTCTAAACTTTCCACGGCCTGCTCCCCCGCTAAGGCCGAGCCCGTTCAACGGTTTCGCCATCGCCAAAACTGATTCAGCAAACCAAAGTTCGTTCCCCGACCCGGCCCCATCGGCCCCGCCCACTGGGAGGTTCTGTCTTGGGCATTGACATCGCACCGGACCCCATAGCCTTGCCTCAGGCCTGAGGCAAGCAGTGCATGTTAACGCCGGCGCGAACTTGGTCTTCTGGAATACTCGCGGCTACGGAATGCTCGCCACCACGGGCGGCGTCGAGCGCGCACTCTCCTGCCCGCTGGAATTCACCGCCGTGGCCTCGTAGTAATATGTGCCTCCGGAGGCGACACTACTATCGGCGTACGCGGTGTTAGCATCCAGAGTGGAATTGATCTTGGAATATGTGCCATTCGAGCTTGTGCTGCGATAAACGTTGTAGCCCGCGACACCGGTGCTGGCATTCCAAGAGAGGTTGACGCTGTACTGCTGCGCAGTGCCGATCCCGGTGAGCGATTCCTTTGTCTGCGAGGTGGAGGCATTGCTGATAAATGAGAGCGAGCCAGAAACCGTTCCGCTGCTGGCTGGCGTGAAAGCTACGTTGAGTGACACACTCTGGCCCGCGGGAATCGTAAACGGTAAGGAAGCTCCATTCAGAACAAATTGGGAACTGCTGCTGGCGTCAGACGATACGGTCACACTCGCGTTGGCAGCACTCATCGTGATGGGTTGAATTCCCGTGGTCCCTACGGTCACGTCACCGAAACTAACGAGCGCCGGGGTGATGGTCAATTGGCCGACCGTTTTGGTTGTTCCCGTGCCACTCAAAGGTAGGCTCAAGCTGGCGCCAGAGACCATGACACTTCCAAAACTCGTCCCCGCCGATAGTGGCGTGTAGGTCAGATTCAACGTGATGCCTTGCCCTCCGCTCAGAGTGATGGGCAACGTCGGCCCGCTGACGGAGAATCCAGTACCCGTCATCTGGTAAGCCGTGACCTTTATGCCCCAAGAGCGGGTATTGGTCAGCACAACCGGCAGCGTGGAACTCGCTCCCACGGCGACCTGGCCGAACGACACGCTTGCCGGAGTGGCTACTACGGGGTCGCTCGTTACTCCCATCCCTGCGACTTGCAATCCAAGCTCGGGATTGGAAGCGTTGCTGGTAAGGGTGACTTGTTCTCCGGTCCATCCGGTCGCAGTCGGAGAGAAGGTCACTTTGAGGGGGACGCTCTGTCCCGCCGCCAGAACGAACGGCAAGCTCAAATTGGACACACTGAATTGGGTTTTACTGAAGTTGACCGCAGACACGGTGACGCTCGTCTGTCCGCTATTGGTTACGACCACGACCTCAGTCTCCGTTTGCCCGACGGGGACGTCAGCGAAGCGCACACTGCACGGTGTGCACGTCAATTGTTGCGTGGACGCACCTGCGCACAACGGCAGCATGGCAGCGAACAGGGCAACAGTGATGATGGAAAAGTCACGGGTAGAAAAGGGCTGAGGAAGGGACTGGGGGAGTCTCATGCGTCTTAGTTTGAGGCTCCCCGGCTCGACTGCGTAGATCTCGAAAGGACATGCACTAGCTCGGCCAGTAGGCCAATCGCGAGGCATTAAAACCTTTGAGTAAAGATGATGCCAAAAGTAGCCAATCGCTGTGCCGGAAGTTTCCGTTTGGGGAATATTGTTTTCCGGTTTACTCGCGATCAGACCTTCGATCTCATGTCGGTGAAGAAACTGAGACCACAAAATTGATAAGCCGGACCGGTTTGGTCAGGCTTATTTCAATCACTCAGTGCAAATTGCTTCTAAGGTCCTACTGAATAGTCCAGGCGTGCGGTGACTCGCCTCCTCACGGAGGAGGAATCTGAACATCAGAAACGATGTTCGAGTAGCCGCTTTCTTCGTTACTGGAATTCACGGCCGTAGTGGCGTAGCAGTAGTTCGTCCCATCGGTCACCGAAGAATCGGTATAGGTCGTCAGAGTGTCCAGCGTGGCTCCGTTGATCTTCGCGTACGAGCCGCAGGAGGTTGTGTAGACCGCGCGGTAAATGTTGTATCCCGAAATGTTGGACGACGTGCTGGCAGTCCACGACAGGCTGACGCTATGGGTCGGAGCCGCAGTAGCAGTGCCGGTGGCCGTATCGGTCGTGGTTGAGGGCTGGGCGTTGCTGGTGAATGTCAGGGTTGCGCTATCCGCACCGGCAACTAGCGGAGTGAACGTCACGGTAAACGGCGCACTCTGTCCGGCCAGAATCGTCACGGGCAGCGACAGACCGCTGATCGTGAACAGCGAGTTATTCGAACTGGCAGCCGTAACCGTTACGTTCGCTCCCGTAGCACTCAGATTTCCGGTAGCTGTTCCGCTTGTTCCGGCGACTACGCTGCCAATCGCAATGGGTGCCGGAGTCGCCGTCAGCTGTCCGGCCGTCGCCGACCCGGTACCCGTGAGGGGAATGGTCAAAGTTGGATTGGAGCCATTCGAGGTGACGGTCACGCTACCGCTGGCACTGCCGGCGGATAGCGGCGCGAAGGTCACGCTGAAGGTTGCACTTTGTCCTGCCGTAAGCGCCGCAGGTGTGGAAATTCCGCTCACCGTGAACCCTGTACCGCTGCTTCCAACTTGCGAAATGGTCACGGTCGATCCGCCGGTATTCGTCACGGTCTCGGACAACGCTTGTTTGTTACCCACGGTGACAGTTCCGAAACTCAGACTGGTGGGATTCGCCCCCACCGCTCCTTCCGCAACTCCAGTGCCCGACATCGGGAGGGACAGTGGGGAATTGGGAGCATCCGAGGTAATCGTCACACTGCCGCTGGCGCTCCCCGCGGTCGGCGGCGAAAACGTGGCCGTGAACGTGGTGCTTTGCGAAGCATTGAGCGCGAGGGGGGTAGTGATGCCGGTCAGTCCGAATCCGCTGCCGCTCACAGAGACCTGCGAAATGTTCACCGTCGAACCGGTGTTGTTGGTCAGCGTGACTGTCTGGCTGCTCTTGGTCCCAAGCGTTACGCTGCCAAAGCTATCGCTGGTCGGACTGACTGTGAGCTGGCCGCTCGTCACTCCGCTCCCAGTAAGCGAAAGCGCGGCGGAACTGTCGGAGGCATTGCTGGTAATGGAAACTGTGGCGCTGAAAGCTCCCGCCGCATTAGGGGTGAATACAAGACTGATGGGCGAACTTTGACCCGCAAAAATCGCGATCGGAAGACTGGGCGTGCTCAGCGAGAAATACTTGCTGGAAATCGAGGCGCTGCTCACCGTAATGGAGGCCGTGCCGGTATTCGACGCAGTCACGGTCATGGTTTTGCTCGTGCCCGCCGTGACACTGCCAAAGTCCAGGCTGGCTCCGCTCAGAGTCAAAGTGCCAGACAGCGGCTGTTGACTTGCGGCCTTCGCCGTACTGAACCCTTGGCAGCCAATCATGGTCGCCAAGCAAAAAAGAACCAGCCCCAGATTACATGGCCAGAGAAGCTTGGTAGCTGGGGGTGGCAGAAAGCGTCTCTTCATAAATTAAGTCGATCCCTGAAACGTCAGGCCCTGCAAATCTCGTGTTTTCGATTGGGTAGCGAACATATTGAGTGTGCTCCACGAAGCCAGATTCGACCAGATTTCGAAGGTACCATACGAAAAACGACGGGAGGTCACCCCACGGATGAGGCTCGTTGGCGCTCCTATGTCTTTTGGATTGTTAAAGATGCACTCATTTCATCTTACCCGGTTCTGGGCAAAAACAATTGTACATGTACGTTCAGACAGGTTCCAGGTAGCGAGGGCTTGTTGGCGACCCGACGTTCGCGGATCGTCGGGTAGCACATTAGAGCCGCAGAGTTGCACTGAGGAGCTATGGATTATAGGGGTTTCCCCTGTATACTCTCGTCCCATAACAGGTATTTCAACATTAGTTCTCAGGCCGAATCCCAGGGTTTAGGGCCATGTACGGGAATCGCACTTTGCCACTGGACCGATTTCCCGCTAGATCTTCCACAGGTATACCAGCGGATCTCAGCAGAGATGAGCACTCTGATGGCTCAGATCTAGGGTTCGAATCGAAGGTTCCAGGGCTATCGATGGTAGGAGGCACCAGTGCAACACGCCCTTCAGAACCAGGCTGTCATCCGTGTTTTGGTGGCTGACAGCTCGCCGTTTCATACGCAATTGCTCGTCGGCATTCTCAGTCACGACTCTGCTTTGCGAGTAACCCGTTCGGAGCTTAATGCTGCCAGCGTTGTGTCCGCTTCAATTGCCGAGCGGATCGACGTGTTCGTGCTCAGCGCCTCCGTGGACGGGGATGCACAACCCGGATTCGCAATTCTGCACAAGCTCCTTGAAACCCACCCGAAGGCCCGCGCCGTCATGCTTCTCGACTCATCGCAGCCCGAGGCCGCCCTCGAGGCCTTTCGAGCCGGAGCCAAGGCTGTCTTCGATCATCAGGAGTCTCCAGACGTGCTCTGCCAATGCATCCGCAAAGTACACCAGGGACAAGTATGGGTAAACGATGAGCAAATGGCTGCTGTGTTGGATGCCCTGGCGGCGGCGCCCAGAGTCCGGGCGGTCACTGGAAACGGCAAGAACTTGCTTTCCAAGCGCGAAGCAGACGTCGTGAACTGTGTCGCCGCGGGCCTCACCAATCGCGAAATCAGTGAACGCCTGGGCCTGAGCCAGCACACGATCAAAAATCACATGTGTCGCATTTTCGACAAGCTGGGTGTTTCCAGTCGAGTCGAAATGCTGTTTATGACCGTCCGTCAAAACACATCCGCGCCCTTGCTCCTGGATGCTCTCCTAAAGGATTCGGCTGGCGATTACGACGAAGCGACCCTTGCCGTATGTGAAAGGGCAGCGGAACTTGGTTCGCTTTCCGCCCAGTTGATGTTGGCACGCACTGCTTCGGCCGGCCGGACAAGTGATACCGATGTGATCCGTTCCTACATGTGGTCCTGTGTAGCATCCGATCTGCTCGCCCACACGAAAAACACGGTGAAGAAGACGCTGAACACGGCACAAGTGGCGGAAGCCGAACGCAGGGCTAGCGAGTGGCTCAACCGTTCACACCGGATCGCGCCATCGCTTTCCCGAGCGGCTTCAGTGCGAGGCAACGCAGTCGCCTGACGAAATCTTCACAGGGGAAAACAATCCAGGGCTCGAAACCCCGTTTGCATGATGGCGACCACTCCCATATCCACGATTGGCTAAACTTCCCTGCTCTTTGCGGCGGAAGGGTTGGCCAACGTTTTGTCATTTGCCGTGGCCTTCACAACCAGGAACGGACCGATCGCCAGCACATCCATCCGGGTGCGCTGGAAGCAGTCGATGGCCTCCTCTGGAGTGCAAACGATGGGCTCGTTCTCGTTGAAACTCGTATTAAGGACGACGGGAATCCCAGTCTTGCGATGGGAGGCTGAGATCAGATCGTAGTACATCGGATTCTCGTCGCGAGTCACGCTCTGCAGGCGGCCGGTATCGTCCACATGGTTCACCGCACATAGTTCTTTGCGCTTCTCTGGGCGGATTTTGTAGACATGCAGCATGAAGGGCGAAGGATGATCATGCTCGAAGTACTGGTGCTGATGGTCGGCCATGATCGACGGGGCAAAGGGACGGAACCACTCGCGGTGCTTGATGCGGGCATTGAGGACCTCTTTCATGTTGGGCAGGCCGGGATGGGCGACGATCGAGCGATTGCCGAGTGCGCGCGGACCCCATTCCATGCGCCCCTGAAACCAGCCGATGACGTTGCCCGCCGCGATCTCTTCAGCCACCGCATCGAGTAATGCGGCGCGTTCCAGTTTGTGATACCGCAGGCCGGCGCTCTGCAGCGCCGACTGAATGCGCGAGTCGGAAAATTCCGGACCGAGAGAGGAGTGCTTCAATTCGTGGCGGCGCGGGTGTTTGAGCACGGAATGATAGGTGTGCAGCGCGGCCCCGATGGCCAGGCCTTCGTCGCCCGCAGCGGGCTGAATGTAGGTGCGGCGGAACGGCGTGCGATCGAACACCTTGCCGTTGGCCACGCTGTTGAGCGCGCATCCGCCAGCCATCGCCAAATCTGCGGAAGGGACACGGCCGTGGAGTTGGTTCAGCAGGTGGAAGAAGAGTTCCTCAAAGCGGTGCTGCAGGGCGAATGCCAGGTCCATGTCGCGCTGAGTGATCTCGGTGTGCGGACGGCGCGGCTCACCAAATAACTTCTCCATCCGGTCCGAAAAGTGACGCGCCAGCTTGACCGTGCCATCCGCCAGGACCTGCATTCCCTGGTTGCTGCCGAGCGGCTTGAAATAGCTGAGGTCAAGGTGGAAACCGCCGTTCCGGGGCGCAACCATCTTGCCGATTTCTTTGCAATAGGTATCTTTGCCATACGGAGCGAGGCCCATGACTTTGCCTTCGTCGCCGTACTGGCTGTAGCCGATGAATTCGCAAATCATGGTGTAGACGCTGCCCAGCGAGTGCGGCAGGAACACACGGTCGAGAACTTCAATCTCGTTGCCCTCGCAGCGGGCCATCATCGTAGAAACGAAATCGCCAGAACCGTCGTAGCTGAAGCCCGCGGCCTTCTCCCAAGGCGAGCAGTAGTAGGCGCTTGCAATGTGGGCGATGTGATGTTCGAGATGGTGCTCCTGAAAACGGAGTCGCGTGGTATCGACGTCGAGCGCCTTTGATAGCAGCGAGCGCAGGTCGCGCATGGCCTCTTTTCTTTGGCGCAGCCGGATGAAATTCAGGATCTTCGCCGGATTGGCCAGCGCATATTGAACTTTCTTCGCCAGGTTCGCATCGCTGTCCTGGCCAACCGCCACATGTTCGATGTCCGAAATTTTCGCCCCGACTGCATCCAGGCATGCTTTGATTGCCAGCGCCGGAAACCCGCCGAAGTGTTTGTGGCGATTTAAGCGTTCCTCGGCAATGGCAAACTTCACTTCGCCGTCAAGCACGATCGCCGCGGAGGCGTCGGCATGAAACATATTGAGGCCCAAAATGAGCATGAACTACGTTCGTCTCCTCTGACGTTGAATGCGTGACTGGATCATTCGTTCAGGCTGGATTTCGCACCGGATGTTCTTTGAGCTGCATCGAGGAAGGCGGCCGTGTCTACCACAAGCCGATTACCCGTAGCCACGGACTCATCGATGCGGAACGTGGCGAGAGTAGAGCACACCAGGTCCTCGAAACGGATCGGCGCCTCGTTTTGTGTCTGCACCGATTTCACAAAGGCGTCCCACTCGCCGCGATGTCCTTTGTCCTGGCGCCAGCGCGAACGGATGGTCTCTTTGCGACCATTGCGTACCAGTTCGAGGCGGCGAAAATCATCGAGCACCGCCGTGCTGCCTCCGCCGAACACTTCGATGCGCTCCTTGGAGAATCCCCGGTCACCGTTGGCGAGATAACTGATGGTACCCTCGGAGCCGTTGCCAAAACGCAGCGAGATCAGCACGTTGTCGCCGCTGTAACGCCCCGAATTGCCGATGGCCCGCGCCTCGACGTCGGCGACTGGTGACCCCACCAGGAACATCAGCAGATCGACGAAGTGGCAAATTTCTCCGATAATGCGGCCGCCTCCCTGCTCACGATCGTTGACCCAATGGTCAGGAGGAAGATATCCGGCGTTAATGCGATAGTGCAGCGCCAATGGCTCGGAGATCGGCGCAAGGAATGACTTCATCCGCGCCGTCATGGGCGCGAATCGGCGGTTGAAACCCACCATCAGCGCTGGTCGCCGGGCAGAGGCGATTCCGAGATATGCGGCGACGATCGCGCGCAATTCCGCTTCCGAGAGGCAAAGCGGCTTCTCACAGAAGACATGCTTCCCTGCTGCCAGCGCGGCCAGAACCTGCCTCGCGTGCAGGTGATGGCGAGTGGCAATGACTACGGCATCTACTCCAGGGTCGTGAATGAGTCGAGATTCGTCGGTGGTACAAGAAGCGAAGCCGAATTTGCGCTCGACGTGCTGCGCATGAGACCCGTTCGCTGCGCAAACCGCAACGAGCGTGGTATTGACTGACGCCTTCATTGCGGGAACGAGGGTCCCGGCTGCAAAGACTCCTGCGCCGAGCAAACCGACGGAAACATCAGCGGCGGTTACAGATTGAGCGCGCGGTGCCTCTGTTGCACGCTCCGGAACAAGAGCCAGCGGGCGCGATTCGTCTCCCCTTCCCGTGTACTGAATCACCACTCCCAGGAAGGGTTCCCGCGCCTTGCCGGTGATCAAGTCGTATGCGCTTTGAGCGCACTCAATAGGGAAGCGGTGCGTGATCAGCGCACCGACGTCGACTTTGTTCTCGGCGAGAAACTGCACGAACGCTTCCATGTTCCGGGTCTCGGTCCAGCGCACGTAGCCGATGGGGTAGTCGCGGCCCTTCTGCTCGTAAGCCGTGTCGTAACGGCCGGGACCGTAGGAGCGCGAGATGCGAAAGTCTAGTTCTTTTTCGTAGTACGCCTTGCGCTCGATATCCATGCCGACGGTGCCTACCGCAACCACAACCGCACGATCGCGGGCGATGGCGCCCGCCAGATTGACCGGTTCACTGCTGGATGTTTCGGCTGTGATAAGGACGCAGTCAACGCCCGCTCCGTGCGATGTTTCCACGCAAAGGTCACGAAAGGCTGAGGCCGAACTGGCTGCCGCCTCCGCTCCCATCTGACGCGCAAGATCGGCGCGCGACGCGTCAATATCCATCCCCAGAACGCGGCATCCCGCGGCCTTCAGCAACTGCACTGTGAGTTGGCCCAGAAGACCCAGACCAATCACCGCGACGAGATCGCCGAGTTTGACCTCGGAGGTCCGTATCCCGTGAAGAGCCACTGCACCCAGGGTTGCAAATGCGGCCTCGTCGAAGGGAACTTCATCACCCCTAGTCGAACGCGCGGGAATGCGCGCCACCAGCAACCGTGGAATGCACGCGACCTCGGCATGAACGGCCAATCCAGCACCGGCGCATGCGACGCGGTCACCCGGTTGCAAATCCGTGACACCTTCGCCGACCGAGATGACCGTCCCCGCGCTGCTGTAGCCCGGACTTTGCGGCTGGTCGAGACGACTGCGCACGGCCTGAATCCCCGAGAAGATTCCGTCACGCTGCACTTTGCGGATGACTTCCCGCACCAGATCGGGCCTGGACTGTGCTTTCTGCAGCAGACTCTTCCGGGCAAATTGGGCAGACGCGCGCTCCGTCCCGGCCGACACGACCGAGGCCGCGATGCGCACCAGCACGCACCCGGGCAGCAGTTGCGGCGCGGGAACTTCTGCCACCGTAATCTCACCTGAACGCGCGTCTTGGAGAACTTGTTTCATGCAGTGGCCACTTGCCCGGACGGAGACATCTCGGACTCGAATTTTCGCGCGCCACCGTCGAGAAACGTCTGCATCCACAATTCAAGCGTCAGGAACTGCCAAAGCTGCATAGACCAGTCGTGACGGCCGCTACGGTGCTCGTCAATGTAGTTCTGCACCGCAGCCGGCTGTAACAGGCCGCGTCGGCGCAATTGCGCCGGAGAGAGGAGGTCATCCAGCATTTCTTTGAGATCGTGTGCCAACCAATAGTCTACCGGAGCAGCGAAGCCAGCCTTCGGCTGCCGCAACACTTCAGATGACAAAATGTCGCGCATCGCCTGGCGGAAGAAGTACTTCGTCGGCGGCGGGAAAAGGCCCTTCAGCTTTAAATTGGGTGGAACGTACCAAGCAACAAATTCGGCCAGTTCGACTGAGGATGCCATGCCGCTCGGGGAGAGATCGAGGATGGCGGGGCGTCGGCTGCCCAGGAGATTGTAGGAATCGGCAGGGAACTTGCGGTCCCACAGGCCCGAGTCGTCGGGGCCACGATGTGCCTGGACGTGAGGCATCCGCGCCAGCATTTCCCGATCTCCGCAATTCACAACACCGCTGATGCCGCACATTTCCCTTAGGCCGGTTCCCTTCGATTAGCTTGCGTCTTCAACTCGTAAATCTTCGCTTTGATATGGAAGAACTGTACGCCCTGCAAGCCACAGTAAATCAGGCCGGGGACGCCATCCAGAAATCCCATGGAAAAAATATACTTGTAGAAGAAAAACAAAATGGGCGAACCAGGCATCGCGAAGAACATTTTACGCAACCAGCGGCGGCGCTGAGCTTGCGATCCAAACAACGACGGGACGAGATCCACAGCGTTAGCGCCCCCGGCCAGCGATACTCGTGCTTCCCAGTTCGAGTACTCATCGTGTTTGCGGATGTAATGCGACAGTGACTCGACATTGTGATGGAGCAAAGGACACTTGAGCTTGGAGGTCTTCCCTTTTGACTCTCCTTCCATCACGATATGTTCATGGACTTCCATGTCTGCCATGGACCGGTCTTGCTCTTTGAAGCGGCATTCGAAGCGACCTTTACCACGTCGGAATAGCGAGAGCTTGTAGAAGCTGGCGCCGCTATGGCGCAACTCGCGCCCGAGAAAAAACATACGGAGCGCGATGTAATACCCGTCGCAAGACGGATCCTGGATTGCTCGCTGGATCTCAGCGGCAAGCTCGGGAGTCAAGGCTTCATCCGCGTCCACAAGAAAAATCCAGTCGTAGGCGAGCGGCAGAGACTCCATCGCCCACTGACGCTTCTTGGGCCAGCCTCCTTGATAATGGAACTGCACCACGTGCGCGCCATATGAATGCGCGATTTGTACAGTTGTATCGGTGCTTTGCGAGTCGACGACGTAGACCTCTCCGACGTTGCGAAGAGACTCAAGGCAGCGCGGCAGGTTGCGGCATTCGTTGCGCGCAGCAACGATTACCGTCACAGGGATGAGCGCCGAGGAACACTCGGGCCGCAGTTGTTTTGAGTCTTCCAGTTTGGGCATCGGGAACAGAGAAGCTTTCAGCATTCTACTCTGACTACGGCCTCTGGAGCACGGTTCAACGGCCCCATGGGCCCCATGGTTAGGGTGACACCGCGGCTGTACTGGTATCCGACAATGCCTCTGGGGCGTCGAGAATAAAGCAGAGAGCACTTCGATTGTGCAACCTGGTTGCACAAAGCTCGTGAGATGCCGAAAGAGGACTTCAGGAAGGCGGTCGAGAAGGAACTGACGGGGCGGGAAACGGAACCGTGGGAGATTGTCTACTTCAAGCTGTACGAGAGCCAGATGCCGGTCATTGAGAAGGCGATCGAAACGGCGGCCCTGATGCTGGGAAGTGACCGATCCCGAGGCTACTGCCTGGAAATGATTTGTGCGGACTTTCTGGCCGGCGCCAACCTGGACACCGGAGATCCGGAAACTCTGCTGTTTTCGATGAACAGATTCTTCAAATTTCTGCCCACCGAGCGACAGCAGGAATTCCTCGAAGTCCTTGAATGAGAAGGCCTCATGTGTTCCGTAGGCCCTAAGCCCGTGCGCTTGCGGCTCGATGCAGTGGCATAAGAGAGTCTCCGACAACAGGCGCTGCGTCGCGATGGGTGGCGGTATCAATCGTGTGGCTCGATGTCCAACCTGGAAGTACACCACAGGGAATTCCGCAGCCACTCCGGCCATGATACCGAGGAGAACCTGATCACACTCTGCATCGCTTGCCACCATGGGACTCACCACAGTTAAAAGTAAAATAGCAAGATTAGGCCGAGAGCCAGCGATTCGACGATGACCGCATAAGATTCACGTTCCGATAGTCGTGCTCAGACTGGCCAGGAAGAGGCTGTTCTTGCGTTGGGCTCTAAAGGGATTCAGGAGGCGCCACAGGGACAATGAAAAGCGGCCCGCTCAAACCTGAATGCGGATACCAGATAACGGTTCCCCTACTCATTCGGGGCAAATTGGGCGAGGAGGGTTGCCAGCACCTTTGCTGGCCTTCACGTTCATCTCAGAGAACTACAACGCCCAAGCGGTGACGACTATACGATGGTTGTCACGCGATGATTCATCGTCGTTGAGGGTATGGGAGATAACCCACGGCCCATCGTCGGCGGAAGGTGTCGGCACCGACATAACCTCTGGGCCAAAGTATGAATTGCACGAAAATCCATCGTGCTCCCCCTCTTGCTTCGCATCGGTCTTGGCTTCCCTCCAATCCTCTTCGTTGGCATTGAAGATGTGCCAGGCATAGTTGGCGAAGACCGCCACTCCGAACAGATACAGAACGATTTGAACCCCCGGTGCTTGGAACCTGCGATCAACGTTTACCCTCAAAGCTGCGACCGTGTCAATCGGCTTCTCGAGCTTAGAGCCCGCCGAGCAGATATCCAGCACAGGACAGAAAAGATCGAGCGCTCGGGCGGCGAGCCGTCGCGATCGTATCATAGGGTCCATTGCAGGAAGATAATCTATCCTGACCTCCTGGCCGGGGCTAACCTGGCCAACCAGAATCTAGGAACTCTGCTGTTTCCGATTATGGAGACTCTTTCAAGCTTCTGCGATGCCACCAGCAACAAGCGTTCCTGCGAGAGATCCTGCCTCGAGGGCGCCATGAACACGATTCGACCAAAGCAACCGCGGACGAGCACTCGAGCGGAATTGTTGGAGATGCCAATCCTGAGGAGAAATGCAACACCTTCAGGTTCCACCACAACGAATTCCGCAGTCACTCGGGCGATGACTCAGAGGGGAATCCATTCGACAACCATTCGAGCGCCAGTTGATACCGGCACAAATTCTGTTGTATCGTGTGATTTGCTCCATTTTAAGATGCGGTGGAACACGCGCGCGTGCGGCGCTTCCCGTTCCGAGGGTAAAACGAACACAACGGTCTTCATGCCAATTTCTGCCAACGTTGTCCTGGGCAACGGAGTACAGATCTTCCATCCTGATCTGGTAAATCTCTATGGCTGCACGGTTGGCGACGAAACCAAGATCGGCGCCTTCGTCGAGATCCAGAAAAACGCATTCATTGGGAGCCGATGCAAGATCTCCTCGCACACTTTTGTTTGCGAAGGGGTCACCATTGAAGATGACGTATTTATCGGCCACGGTGTCATGTTTATCAACGACCTCTACCCGCGGGCAACCGAGGATGGCCGGTTGCAAACGGAGGCCGACTGGCAGGTTGTGCCTACTCGAGTCAAGCGCAGCGCGTCAATCGGGAGCGGAGCGGTTATTCTCGCCGGCGTAACCATCGGAGAGGGCGCCATGATCGGCGCCGGAGCTGTGGTAACGCATGACGTACCCGATCACACAATCGCGAAGGGCATTCCCGCACAGCTAGGACGCACCGTCCCACGATAGAGCCCGTCAGACAGTTCCCAAGCTAAGGGCATCACTCTGCACAATCATCAGAGCCCGGAAAAGCTCTACCGGATTCCGGTTGGTTACCGCACGGGAGACGTGGGTGGAGGTCGCGGTAAGGTCGGCCAGTAGAATTGTGCCTGACTCTCTTGAAGCGCCCGCGGGATGGATGGGGGAATAGGATTTCGAATGGCAAACATTAAAGTGCCGTATCTCGATTTAAAAGCACAATACCTGAGAATCAAGCCTGAGATTGACGCGGCCATTGCCGGGGTCTTGGAGAGTTGTCAATTTGTCCTCGGGGCGGAGGTGACAGGGTTTGAACAAGACTTCGCGGCCTATTGCGGCGCGGCTGAATGTGTCGCCCTCAATTCCGGGACAAGTGCGTTGCATCTGGCGTTGCTGGCAGCGGGCGTCGGGCTCGCCGACGAAGTCATCACGGTGCCTTTCACCTTTGTCGCCAGCGTTGCGGCAGTCATTTACGTCGGTGCGCGGCCCGTGCTGGCGGATATAGACCCGCGTTCGTTCACTATGGATCCGGCTGCGATTGAAGCGCTGATCACGCCCCGCACGAAGGCGATCCTGCCGGTGCATCTTTACGGTCAATCTGCGGACATGGACCCCATCATGGAGGTGGCGCGGCGGCACCAGCTGATTGTGATCGAAGATGCCGCGCAGGCGCACGGAGCGAAATACAGGGGTCGTCCGGTTGGTAGCATCGGAGATATCGGGTGTTTCAGTTTCTATCCCGGCAAGAATCTGGGAGCCTACGGTGAAGGTGGCGCTGTGACCACGAGCAACGCTAAGTATGCGCGCACGGTTCGCATGCTGCGAGATTGGGGGCAGGACCGCAAATATCATCACGTGCTTCGCGGATTCAACCACCGGATGGAGGCTTTCCAAGGCGCAATTCTACGCGTCAAGCTTCGCCATCTCGAACAGTGGACCGAGGCTCGTCGTGAAATCGTGGGCAAGTATAACCGAGCCCTGGCGGGCTCCGGAGTCGAGCGTCCCACGGAGATGCCTTGGGCTCGGCACGTCTATCACGCGTACACGTTGCGTACTAAGTATCGCGACGCACTGCAAGAGGCCCTGCTAAAGGAAGGCATACAGACCGGTATCCACTATCCTGTGCCGGTTCACCTCCAGCCCGCTTATGCGGATCTGGGGTATGCGCGACACGATCTCCCGGAGTCTGAGAAAGCTGCAGATGAAGTCCTCTCCCTGCCCCTGTATCCGGAAATAACGGACGATCAGATCCAGAGTGTGTCGCGGGCGGTGACGGGCTTTGGGGCAGCACGATAAGCAATAACCCTCGAGACCCAGCCTGTGTTCACTCCAGCAATTGGGAGACTTCGATTCGTGCATCAAGCCCTGCACGGGCTCTCGTTCGGGAAAGGGGAGTACCGGCACCTCGAGCGGGAAACCTCCTTCGCTCGGGCTGCTCCGTACCAAGTCTGATTCCCTTTTCGCGCGAGCTCCGTATTAAGGTTGCCCATCCGCCGCATACAGCGATGGATGGGACAAAGAAAGATTGCGTGTGAATCTACGAAGGTTCGCGGAACTGATCAGTCGCGGCGTGGTCTTGCGTCGGCGCCTGCCCAACGAGTTTCAGAAGCTGCTACTGTATGTTTCTCCAGAGGCGAGGGTGCGTTATTGGCGACCGAATCTGGCAACCGTGGACCCCATGCTCTTCGACATGTCACGGGAGCTGGTGAAGGCGGCAGGTAGTGTGGGACGTAAGGGCAAACGTCGGTCGGTTCAGCTTCTGCGCGGGTCTTTCCGGGTCTGTACTGGCCATCGAACCGGATCTCTGGCTGGCACACCTGCTACAGCATTCGGCTAGGAGACTCGCCCGAGGACGTCGCAGCACTGCCGCACCGGTGGCAGTGGTCTGCGCCGCTGTTGCGGAGCAGACTGGTGTTAGCGAACTTCAGATCGCGGAGCGAGGACGCGCTGCAAACCACCTTGGGGAGATTCGGGGCTCGAGCCAGGTGGGTGGAAACCGTTATTCACAGGAGACCATCACCGTCTCTCTAGATTTCCTCCTGGAGCACTTCCCGCCTCCATCAGTAGTGAAGAGTGATGCCGAGGCAGCAGAGGTTCAAGTCTTACGCGGACCAGCAAGGCTGCTGCGCACTGCGCGGCCTATCATCTGGTGCGAGTTTCGCCGCAGAACTCCGAAGCCGTGGCAAAGTTGCTGCATGAGCATCGCTACGAGATTTGCGACGCTGCACTACCTCCCACTGAGCGCACAGCGCTGCGTCGCGCCTCATGGAACACGTTAGCCGTGCCCGTACCGATGGGCGTGACGGACCTCTGAGGCACTCGGCCCCAACTTGAAAGACCGTATTAGCCGAGCTGCCTGCTGTGTTCCGCAACGCGTGGACTAGCCAGCCTGAGCGGCAATCAGGCCAGTGTCTTGCTCAGGAAGCTCAATCACTCGCGCCGTGTGCGGCAGCGTTCGGTCGAGCGCGTCAGATAGAGCGATGGGAAAACTCTGAATCAAGAGATTAATATCGAGCTGAAGGTCACGATGAGCGGAGAGACGATGAATCTCCAGCGTGCCGCGTCGGCGGTTGCCACTGCTCAGCAACTCGAGAACGAGTGTCCATACTGCAGGGCCTTCCATTGATTTTGCGCCCGTGGGCTTGCTCCAGTGAAACGAGAACTCGCTCTTGCGAGTCTGAGGTAAGCCCGAAGCGTCGTCGGGAACGATCTCGCCGGGAAGCAACTTGATCTTCAGATCGAAAGCGTCGAAGTCACTAATGCCGACGGCGTTGACCAGAATCCCACGGATCCGTTCGCAGTCACGGGCAACCTTGAGCTCTTCGGTAGCGCGCCGGATGGCCAAGTCGTTAATGACAATTTGGCGCTGATCAAGAGCGCGCTGAGCGACTCGGGCCAACTCACCAAACTCGAGGTATCCGAGGTGCTGCACTCCAATCCAGATGCCGATTCCCAGCACAGCCATTACCAATCCGAGCGAACTGCCGGTGGGCCATAGCAGGAACAGGCTCAACATCGCGAAGATTGCCGAAACTCCGTAGAGCAGGATGACGACCTGCCGGTGAGTCATGCCGTGCTGCAGAAGCTTGTGGTGGATGTGTTCGCGGTCGGCGGTGAAAACGGGACGGCCGCTGATCAATCGCCGAACGACGGAAAGAGACGTTTCCAGAATCGGCAAGCCGAAGGAAACTACAGGAATGGCAACGGCGACGATGGTCGGGGCCTTTTCCGCTCCTGCCAGTGCGAGCGCGCTGAGCAGGAAACCGATGAAAAGACTGCCCGAATCTCCCAGGAAGATTGTCGCGGGATTGAAGTTGTAGCGCAGAAAGCCGAGGATCGCGCCGGCCAGAGCAATGGTCATCACCGTGACCAGGGAGTATCCGTTCAGCAGCGCAACTACGAACGCCACGAGTGTGGAGAACAATGCCGAACCCGCCGCCAGGCCGTCCAAGCCATCGATCAGGTTGAAAGCATTGGTGATGGCTAGCACCCACAGAATCGTAACCGGCAACCCCACAAACCATGGCAGTTGATGCTCGCCGAACAGTACTGGGATGTTGAGAATGCGAAAACCACCCATGAACAACATGATGGCAGCGAGACCTTGCACAGCGAACTTGCAGTAGGGGTCTACGGTGTAAAGGTCGTCGTAGAGACCCAGCAGGAAAACGAGAGTTGCAGGCACCAGGATGGTCAGCAAGGTCTTCAGAGAAAAGGCTAAATGCAGGTGGGGAATGTAAGAAGCCAGAACCGCAGCTGCCAACATGCTCAGCGAAAAGGAAATGAAGATTGCCACTCCACCCAGGCGAGGCAGAGGGCCAGCGTGCAGGGGCCTCTCCTGAGAAGGGACCACCACCCACCCGCGCCCGGATGCAAAGTCCCGCACGTAACGAGTGAGGACGAATGAGAACAGCAGAGACAGGAAGAAAATCGTAAAAAAGGCTACCGTCAACGATCCCCCTTCGCCCCATCAATCACGAACGTCGGCGCGCTGCATCCTCATCCGACAGCAAAGTATCGCAGCAGCACAATGCTGGCTGGTAGTGCGTTACAGGGTTCCGTCCGTACCCGTCTGCGTTTGAGGTTTACTCGGAATTTTGCTGCCGGAGCGCGAGGTTTCAATTCCCTTCCTGTTAAAAACCTGTGGAAAACACACCTGGGTAAGCCATCCCCGGCAACTCGATCTGACCGGCATGGTGCCGCTGCGCTATATTCTTCAGCGATCCTTCTTCCACTAGAGGCTTGTAATGGAGTTCGGCAGATTCAGTTTTGCCTGCAGCAGCAGCCTGTTCGCGTGCTCTCTCGTCTTGCTCTGCAGTTCGGAGTCCATGGCTTGGGCGCAGCCAGCGGAGATTATCTACTTCAAACTTACCAGAGCCAGATCCCAGTCATCGAGCAGGCGATCGAGACGGCAGCTTCGATGTTGGGAAGCAACCTCCCGAGGCTACTACCTGGAAATGATCTGTGCAGACTCCCTGGCCGGGGCCAACCTGGACAACGGAGATCCGGAGATGCTGCTGTTCTCGATGACGAGGTTCTTCAAGTTTCTGCCTGGAGAACAACGGCAGGCATTTCTAGAAAGCCTGAGCGAGAACGCGGCATGAGCTCGATTGGACCAAGAACTATGCGGCTGCTGCTGGATCCGGTGTCCTACAGAGCTCTACGGCAGCAGGTTCTGCGTCGCGATGGCTGGAGATGCCAAGCGTGCGGCACCATGTCGAACCTGGAGGTTCCCCACAAAGAATTGCGCAGCCACTCGGGGGACGATTCAGAAGAGAATCTGATTACACTCTGCACCGCATGCCACCATGAGACGCACCACATAGTGATAGTGAAATAGCAACGTCAGTCAGCAAGCGTAATTGGTTAGACCGAGGGACAAGCGATTCTGCGATGACCGCGCACAACATTCAGGTTCCCGTGCTAGTACCCACGATCGCTAGAAAGAGGCTGTTCTTGCGTTGGGCGCTGAACGGATTCAGGAGGAGCAACTTGGACAGTGAAAAGCGTCCTGCTCAGACGCGAACTATTGCGCCATGACAGGGGTCCTCCCAGAAATATCCGTAACTTCCACGATGTCGGCGCTGGGCGTTTCCTCAGGTAAGCCGTTGCGATCTGCGCGGGCCCTCTGAGGCATTGGGAGGCCCTGGCGAAAACTCTTGGTCGCCGTCGGGCGGATGAATGTTTTACTACGGTTCCCCGCCGGGAAGCTCACGGCCGGAGACCACCGGTTTTGAAGTTTTCGGCTGAAGGTCTGGCACAGGCAAAATGGATACCGATCGAAGATCAGTACCGGAAAATGCACGAGAATTTGAGAATTCGGAACCGCATACGCAGGCTGAGGACCTTTCACAGTCCCAATCTGGATCGCGTATTTCGGATCACGGCTCCAAGTTTCGGGAAGCGATTCACCTCGGTCGCGATGCGATACTTTGCCATCTCGCTCAAGTGACGCACGGGAGACGTTGTTAGTGTGGCGTACAGAGTCTGGCGAGTGCTGTTCGCAAACCACTCTTTATAGGCCTCTGCTCCTAACCCCAGGTCCACCCGCCTCAGCGTGCTCATCTCGCACGCTTCGATCAGAATCTTCGCAAGCAGGCAGTAGCCAGGAGAGTTCTCTTCGCAGCGAGTGTCGAACGTTGTCTGATACAAGGACCAATCTCCGTGGAATTGAAAACCATAGCTCCACGCAACCGGCCGGTCCCCGATCATCAACATGGTCAAAGTCACGTTCCCGGTTTCGGAGAATCTTCGGGCAAGGTCCTCCAGGAAGAACCGGCGCTCGGGCACGGAGAGGAAGCTGATGCCCTGTTTAGCCCGGAAGCGCGCCACATGGGCATCGACGAAATTGGGCAAGACAGGCTGAATCTGTGCCCACGACCGAAGATAAGCGCACGTCACCGGCCCCTCACGCTCCATCGCTTTCAGGCACCGGCGGAGCTGTCTCTTGCTCATCACGGTGGTCTTCAACTCTTGGCGTTGTGCAGCGGAACCCAGCTCTACCTGAGGGCACAAGGATGCCAGTCGAATGTACACGTGAAAGCCATATTTCTTCGCCGCAACCCGAAGGGCGGCAGGGGTTGCCGAGTCTGCCGGCAGACTGGCAAGCACCACACCGCCCACCCTCAGTTGGTGAAGCTCAGCGAAAACCGCCTCAACGAACTCGGCTCGCCGCTGAGGATGACTCAGAAACTCACAGTAATCCCCAGTAGTACCGGCGAGAAAGCTCACATTTTGTTCGCCGAGGTCTGCGCCCAGACATGCCACCCCCACCAAATCATCACCGTCGTAGCCAAGAAATAGCAAAGGCTTCAGGGAGGCATGATAAGCAGACTGCACGGCGAGAGCCCACTCGCAGGCATAGGAAACTTGGGCCCTCTCCATCTGCAGGACCAAGTCGTTCCACCGCCGCAGTAGAGAAGATTCTTCCGGAACTTTCCTTAGCAGGACTATACGCAAACTTACTTTTGCTCCCGTGGGCTGCCATTGGTGAAGATATGGTAGTTGAATCGTTCGCAACTCGTTGCAGGGCTGTTGTGCCGCAGACCACCTTCAACGCGCATTTAAGCCTTAAGAGACTCTAACAAAACCCCTATCCATCCGTCGAACCGCCTGCGGGACGCTGGATCTGTGCGAGTCTCGCTTCGAGACTCGTGGTTAACTGCGCTGTACTTAAAGACTTAAAGAGGGTGAGGCCCGCGCATTGCCGACTGCCGCGACGAGCCCACCGATAGCATGCACACGCAGCATTTGTGGTTCCCACGCTATTTCGACAACTGGCTGGACTTCAACCTTTGCCCCAAATGCGGAGCGCACGAAACTGCCGAAGGCAGGCACGATAGGCGGTGTTACGAGGGCGGGTCACTTCGAAGCTACTTTTAAAACGTTTAGCTTACACCCTGCGCCGTCGAGGTTGTGCGGGACAGGAGGTTTTGTTAGCATTGCTGTCCAAATTCGCGGGCTAACTGCTGGCCGAGCGGAGTGTATCGCCACGGGTGAGAGAGACTGAGCCCCCTGATACGCTGGATTGGGTTCCACCAAGAACCAATTCAACAACAGGAGACTCAGCCTAATGAAAGTATGTAGCATT
>Ga0181532_10000439_pt1 | contig 43158 bp, 36 predicted proteins | sample PEATcosm2014_Bin_33_FD_119768 | JGI IMG/M metagenome (GOLD analysis project Ga0181532, IMG submission 119768) | Peatland microbial communities from MTU Mesocosm Facility, Houghton, MI, USA - PEATcosm2014_Bin11_30_metaG | ecosystem: Environmental > Terrestrial > Soil > Wetlands > Peat | place... | reverse complement strand
GCCATTGGGCCCGTGCTGACCCTCGGCCAGCGCCTGGAGCGGTGGATTGTTCACGGCGCCGTTGGTGAAGAAGCCGTTATCCACGGCGGTGTGTCCTTGCGGGGCGTGGTAGGAGATCACATAGACGGTGTTCGCGGCCAGCGCCACGGGCGAGGCGAAATACGCCAGTTGCCACCCGGAAGCCGTTTCGTTCTCGAACGTGACGGTCGCCAGAAGTTTTCCTGTGGAGGACCACAGATTGCCGACATGAGTTCCCGTGTTCGTGGATGCCTTGTAGAAGCGCACGCCGGTGACGTATCCGGAAACAGCGGCACTAAACTTCATCCCCACTTCGATGGCCTGATCGCTGGTGGACGCGGGATCCAACGGTTGAGCGGTGGCGGGCCAGACCGAGCAGGGGCACATCACGGTAAGCGACGCCGATTGGGACGTGCCATTCAGCGTGGCGGTGACTGCAACGGCTGCCTCACCGCTGGGCTTTGTACTCGAAGCCGTAACCGGGAAGGTGACGGTAGACGAAGAGGCCGGCACGGTCACCGAAGATGGCACTGTCACAGCAGAACTGTTAGCGGAGACCGACGTGGCAACACCACCCGTTGGAGCTAGCGCCGAAAGAGTGACCGTGCATGCGCCGCTGGCGCCTGCGTTGAGGGTTGTGGGATAGCAGACCAGCGCGGAAACCCGCTGCGAGGCCACCAGGCTTAAGGTGGTGGTCTGTGAGGTGTCGTTCAAGGTCGCGGTGATTGTAGCGCTCTGGCTGATGGCAAACGTGCCGGCGGTGGCCGTGAAGGTGGCCAAAGTCTGCCCGGCAAGCACCGCGACCGATGCCGGAATTGTAAGCAGGGCTTGGGGGTCTGTGAGATGGACGGTTACGCCGGCCACTGTCTTCCGGCTGAGTTTAACGGCGCAATTGGTCGAAGCGCCGGACGCGAGCGTGGAAGGGTTGCAGCCGAGTGAGCTTATAGCGATATTGGACGCCACGAGAAGCGTGACTTGTTGGGAAGCGCCATTCAGTGTGGCGGTGAGCGTGGCCGATTGGCCCCCGTCGGCGATCCCGCCCGCAGTAGCGGTAAAGGTGGCCGAGGAACTTCCGGCTGCCACGATGGCAGAGGCCGGCACGGTGAGAGCGGCATTGTTACTGGATAATGAGACCGTAACGCCGCCGGAAGGGGCCGTCTGGTTCAGGGTGATGGTGCAGGTGGAGGAACTTCCGGAGGCTATCGCAGTGGGGTTGCACGCGAGCGAGGAAACTGCGGGAGCCGCCAGTGAAATTGAAAAACTCTGAAATACGCCGTTCAAGTTAGCGGTAACCGCGACGGTCTGACTAACCGTAAGGGTTCCGGTACTGGCAATGAAGTTGGCGGTAGAATTCCCGGCGGGCACGGTGACTGATGCAGGAACGGTCAAAGCCGCATTGCCATCCGCAAGCGTTACCGTCACCCCGCGCGCCGGGGCCGCGCCACTAAGGCCCACGGCGCACGCCGACGAGGCCTGCGAATTGAGAACACTCGGATAGCAGGTTAAAGACGTCAATGTGACCGGCGCAGCAGTCGTGATCGAGCCGCCGGTTGCCGCTATCGGGATCGTATCGCCAGCCGGCGACGTGCCCAGCGCATTCGTAATACCTATGGAAGTTTGGGTGAGGTTCGCGGAGACCGTGACGGTGACGACCGCTGCCACACCGTTTTGTATGACGTTTGTGTTTAATCCAGTCAACAAGCACGTGTAGGAACCGGAAGTTGCACTGCACAAAAGGAACTTTCCCGCGGCGGTGGCGGCCGCGCCGGCACTAGCCGTAATGGAGCTTATGTAGGCGGGCGAGTAGGTCAGCGTCCACTGAAGACCCGCCGGCTCGCTCGCCGCAGGAGAGGTCAACGATAAATTCAATGCCACGGTACCGCCCGGAACAACCGAGGCCGAAGATAGGGCCAGGGAATCCGACTGCGCTTTATCTGGTTCGCTCCGGTGACAGAAAGCGGGGACGCCCGATAAAAGGGCCACGATGGCCGCAGTTGCGCAGGTCGACGTGCGGATGAACATTGAACGGCCATGTTACGCAGATTACAAGTCGGCGCTCAACATTGAGTTTAGTTAGCTTTCTCACTTTGCGGTCGGTGTTAGTAGAGTCGCAGGTTCTCTTCACACCGCGCGCACAAAGCTGTAAGGCTCTGGTTTTGTTGGATTTTGCGGATCGACCTCGTAGTTTGACGAATGGAACAGACTTAGCGAGTGTTCTGTAACCCCAATTAGGGCGGCTCTGAGCGAAGCCCCGTCCAAACTTACCATCTCAGTGCTAATATTTCGAGTACCGTCTAGGCGTCCTGTATCGATCAGGACTCTAGTCAGTAAGTACCAGTCTGTTGGGGTGGTGAGAATTCATCGGGCCACGCCCGCGGGAGCGAAGCCTCCTGGTGCGCACGTAGTGCCAGCTCGGTCCTGTTGGTCACTTTGAGCTTCCGGAAGATATGATGCAGATACTCTTTTACCGTGCCTTCGGTAAGACACAACTCGTAAGCAATTTCCTTATTTGTCTTCGCCTGGCCGATCAGATCCACGATCTGTTGCTCACGGAATGAAAGTTGGCGGTTCGCGGCTGGCATGCGGACCGGCGCTTTAGGTTTGCGGCAAGTATGGCAAAGATATTCTCTTCCGAAGGTAAGAAACCGACTTCCACAGCGGGCACAACTTCGAGAGGAAGAGGGCAACAGGGGATTTTGGGTCATTTTTGTTTCGAACACTGAATTCTTGCCTCAGTTCCGGTTTTTCGTTCTATTTTAAGTTACTACGCTCGCTGGATCGAGATTGCCGGGTTCACGCCAGCTTGTCCTTAAATTGTGAAGTTGAGCACTAGCAAACAGGTTGCCAAGCAGCTCGACGCTTCCAGGAATTTCCATAAACGTATGATAATAAGCAGCTTAGGTGGTACTATGGAAGGCTGCCAGGAGTGCCGTGCCTGCGGGGGCCGAAGATTTTACAATGCTTTACCGTATCGTATGCCCAGAATATTCCCAACACCTCTCCGTGGTGGTGCTGTTGTGCTCTTCTAGGCAGAGCCATTAAGGTCGTGCGTCTTGATCCGCGAACGACTTAACACGGTGTTCGGGAAGCGGCGGAATCGCTGAACCGATGGCGCGATCAGCCTTTGACCAAGGATCGGAGATCATTTGGGCGAAGCCCCGTGTCCTTCCCGATCTTGGAAAGGGCGGCTAGGCCGACTTCTTCCCGGTCATGCACCGCCTCGTCTTCGCTGGCGCCATAGGCCATCACTCCTGGAAGGTCGGGCACTGATTTCAACCATGGCTATGGCCTGATGCAGCGAATTACCATCGTGTCCCGAGAGTCCTCTAACTGACATCCGCCAGGAGCGGACGCCCACTGCCCCCGTAGATCGCGCGCACGGCGCTGCGCACGTATTGCTCGTCGGTCAAGCCCTCCACCGCGGCTGCTGGAAATTCGACCAACGAACGAAAGTAGGCGGCCAACTCTCCGAATAGTTCCACGCGAGCGGGCGGCTCGTAGCCGTCGCGCAAGGCCAGGGCCGCGACCGCAATGCGCACCGCTTGCGGATCGACGCGGCTGCGCAACCGCGCGGCCAGGTGCGGGAACGCCAACAGGGAATTGTATTTGGCTGGAGCGATCTGTTCCACGTCGGGCTCCGACAGCTTGGATTCGCGCAGCACCACGGTGTTCGCGGCCAGGTCCCCAAGCCGCTGGCCCTTGCGGCTGAGCAGGCAGGCCACTGCTCCCACCAGATAGGCCAACGGCAGCATGTCGATCGCGCGAATCAGGTTGCGCAGCACCACTTGCGCCGGCCGCAAATGCAGGCCTTGCGCATCCACCACGCGCAAACCGAACAGGCGCTTGCCCAGGGTCTGCCCACGCCAGTACCATTCGAAAGCCATGCCATATGCCATGGACGCCACGAAGTAGACCAGCCCGGCTAGCGCGCTGGCCCAGTCCGCGCCGAGCACGGCGAGCGTTCCGGAGGCTTTTCCAATTACGATGGAAGCGGCCAGGATGACGGCGCCGTCCACACTCCACGCCAAGCCGCGCAAGACCGGCGTGGCCAACTGCAGGGAAAACACCACACCTTCGGGCGTTTCGATGCGCAACGAGGATGTACGAGCCGGACTCATGCGCGTCCCACCCGGCTGAGGAAGAGAGACAACGCCGCCAATTCCAATGTGCCGAATGCGATCTTAAGGCTGTAGGGAAGCACGGGCTGATGATATTGGGAAACGAATGCTTCGACGATACCCGCCCACACGAGCAAGCCCGCGGCGCCCATTGCGAGGGCCAGCAGGTCGTGACCCACGGCGCGCAGCCGGTCCGCGCGGGAGCCCCTTTTTCCCCAGCCAATCAGCGCGCCGGCCAGCACCAGTCCCGCCTGGCCGCCCACCAGAATCGCTGGAATCTCAATGGCGCCGTGGGGCAGCAGCCAGCCCGCCAGGAACTGCCCATAACCCGCGCCCACATAGTCCGCCGCTACAGCGCCCAGAATCACGCCATTGTAGAACAGCAGAATCACGGTGCCCACTCCCCAGGTGATGCCGGCGGCCAACGTCAGGAAAGTGACGCGAATGTTGTGGGTCATGAGATCCGCGGAGAAGGATGCCTTGTGGCCGTGCAGGCGGTCGAGCTTGGCGCTCCCGGCGCTCTCTTCTTGCGCCACGCGTTTCGCGGGCGATTCTTGTAGCCCTTGAAACGGCATGAGCACCGCTTTTGCCTCCGGATCGGTGCGTATGGCAAACCAGCCGAAAGCGCATCCCGCGAGCGTCAGTGCCACTGCCAGGCGGAACGCGCCCAGATGGCTTCTGAATGCCCGCGGAAATGCCGCTACGCCCGCGCGCCAGCGGATCTTCCCGGACCGCGCGCGGGTTTCGTGGATCTCGGCATATGCTCGCGAGACCAGCGATTCCACGTATGCGCGCAACTGCGGCTCGGTGGCGAAAGTATCCAGGCGCACCAGGTCCGCCGAGCATCTCTCGTATAGGTAATGGAGCCGCTCGACTTCAGGGATCGACAGGCGCCAGCCCGGCTCCACGCGCAGTTTGTCGAGCATGGCCTGCAATTCGTTCCAATACGCGCGCTCCGCGGTGACGAATCGCGGCAGGTCGAGAATCACAGCAACTGCCTCCGCTTGATTTCGAGGTATGCCGCGGTTGCCTGGGCTTTGATGTTCTGCCGGTCGACGACGGTCAAGCGCACCCCTTGATTGTGCAGCGCGATCTGCAATTCGCGCATCTTGTTCCACAGCATCTGTCCGGCGAGAGCCTGGTACGCGGACTGCAGATCGGCCGGGCCCTCGCCCTGGAAAAGCGGCTGCAACCCAGCCGTGCCCATCACATTCACCAGCACCAGGTGCCGGCGCGCGATGAGCCCGACTTCACGTGCGAAAGTCTCGGCCAGCAGTGGATCGTCCAGCGACGTAAAGAAGATGACCAGCGAGCGGCGGCGCAGGTTGAGCTGCATGCTGGTGAACAGTTCGCGGAAATCGGGGCTGACGCGCCGCGTTTGCAGATTGTATATCGCCTCGCGGCACAGGCGGAAATGATCCATGCCGCTACGGGCGGGCACCAGGCGGTGCGGGCGGTCGCTGAAGGTAATCAGGCCGAAGCGGTCGCCCTGGCGCTGGGCGGCGAGCGCCACGTGCAGCGCCGCTGTCACGTAGCTTTCCAGAATCTGTTCCCGCGCCGATAAGCGGGATGCATCGATCGCCACATAGACTTCCTGCGCGTGCTCGACCTGGTAGAGCTTCACGGCCGGAATGCGCCGGCGGGCCGTGGCTTTCCAATGAATATCTTCGTAGCTATCGCCTGGCATGTACTCGCGTAATCTTTCGAATTCCCGGCCCTTTCCGACCTGGCGGTGCACCCGCATTCCGGCATTGGGCGCGCGCAAAAACAGCGCCGCCGTGGCTTTGTCCCGCAGGTTCGGATAGACTCGCAAATTGCACTCGACGGCCACGCGCGCGCGCGCCAGCCAGAGGCCCAGCGGCGAAGAAGTTTCCACGTGTAGCGCGCGCAATGCATGATCGCCGCGCCGGGTTCCCGTGCACGGCCATTCGATCGCCGATTTGCCTGGCGGTAAAGTGACGCTTTCCATCAGCCGTTCGGATGCGACGCCATCCGGCATTACCACCCCGGTTCGCAGAGGAAGCGCGCGCGACGAACGGTTCTCGAACGTGATCGCGAGATTTGCCGGGACATCTTTGGTGAGGCGCAGAAGCTCTGGAGTCCGCGCGCGCAGTGTTCCGGCGCGTTGCTGGCCCAGGACCGCATCCACCGCGCTCGCAGCGAAACAGACCGCCAGGATTCCCGCGCAGGGCAGCGCCAAGCCAGGCACGATGCCGGCCAGCGTTGCCAGGGGCAACCCGATCAGAGCCGCGGCGAGCAGGAGGCGGGAGCCCGGCACGATCATCGCGGCACCGGCACCTCATGCAGAATCCGATCCAGAACTTCGCCCGTGCGCACGCCTTCCAGCTCCGATTCGGGCCGCAACAACAGGCGGTGTTCGAGCGCCGGCAAGGCGATCGCGCGCACATCGTCGGGGCTGACGAAATCGCGGCCGCTCAGCGCCGCCCATGCGCGGCTGCCTGCCAGCAGAGCTTGCGTGGCGCGCGGTCCCGCGCCGAAAAGGATGCTGTCGTCGGTGCGCGTGCGCCGCACCACCTCCACCACGTACTCCACAAGCTGGTCTGTCACCTGAATGAGCTGCAACGCGCCGCGCAATTCGCCGAGCTCCGCCTCGGAAAGGCACTGGTGGACGTCGCCGCGGCGCAGCACCTCCTCCGGCGCATGCTCGTCCAGGCTGCGCCGCGCCAGGTCCAACTCCTCTTCGCGCTGCGGCCAGGTCATCGAGATCTTGAGCATGAAGCGGTCCTTCTGCGCTTCCGGCAATGGGTACGTTCCCTCCGATTCGATGGGATTCTGCGTGGCGAACACGGTGAAGTTCGGCGAGAGGCGATGCGTTTCGCGATCGATGGTCACGGTGCGCTCCTGCATGGCCTGGAGCAGCGCCGATTGCGTCTTGGCAGGCGCCCGATTGATCTCGTCGGCCAGCAGGAAGGCGGTGAAGACGGGGCCCTTGATCAGCGAGAATTCGTGGCGCTCGAAATTGAAGACGTTGGTTCCCGTGATGTCGGCGGGCATCAGGTCGGGGGTGAACTGTATGCGGTTGAACTCGCAGCCCATGACGCGGGCGAGCGTGCGCGTGAGCAGCGTCTTGGCAAGCCCCGGCACACCTTCCACCAGCGCATGCTGGTTCGACAGGATGACCACCAGCGACTGGCGGATCACCTCCTGCTGGCCGATAATCACCTTGCGGATCTCGGCCGAGACGCGCTCGATGGCCGCCTGAAATTGATCGAGAGTCAAATTGTTCCTTTCGTGGCGCAGGCTCTCAGCCTGCCGCGCCGGCACTCTTGTCGGCGCAGGCGAGCGGAGTTCGCCGGTCTCATGCCCCGCCTTTCGTGCGCAGGATCGCCTGTATTTCGCGCAGGCCCTCAACCGGGCGATCCGCGAGTTTATGGGCAGCGGCCTCGGCTGCCATCATCCGTCCCGGTGGAATCTCGCGAGCATGGGTCTTGCGCCACGCCTGCCAGCACGCAGCTACCAGGCGGTCCGGCGCAATATGCCGGCGCAAGAGCGTGACCAGGCCGGAGACCGATGTCCGGCCGAACACTTTCTCGGTAGGGGCGGCACTCGAAACCGGTGGGAAGCTGGACGCATTTCGCCAGATGAACAACGCTGTGCACAGCGCCAGGCCGAGGGCCAGGCCGTGCAGCCGGAATCTGCGCGCCAGCGCGACGACGCTCCCGCTCTCGACGATGCCGAAGTGCGCCTCGTCAAACAGAATCCGCGTGTGCGGACCAGTCGTTTGCAGGCGAATGATGCGCGTGAGCAGCGCGGTCTGCCGGGATTCGGCGACCGCCTTGTTGACGAACAGCCGGCCGGCCGCCACCAACACGATGCTTCCCTTTCCGAAAGCCCTCTCGACCACCAGCGGGCCCTGCGCGCTGTGTTCCAAGACCGCCCAGTTCTTCGCTGCTGCGAAATACAGGATGTCGTTGCCGTCGTTATCGAAGTCCAGGCTGAACCGTACGCCCCATAAGTTCTCCAGAGCGGTCTGTCGCGGCGGCGCGCGCCCGGAGCCCGGTCCCATCCCCAACACCAGGCGGTTGCCGCGCCCGGCGATTTCTTCGAATGTGTGCAGGTCCGTGGCCGATTGCATGGCGAACGCGCGCGGATCGAGCCCCAGCAGTAAGACCGTGCTGTCGCGATCCGCCAGGCGCTCGAGCGGCTGGTAAGTGCGGAGGGCTGTCACGCTGGGAAGCCGGCTCAGGCTTTCGAAGATCAGCTTGGCGCCGGCCGGGTCGCTGCGTAAGGTGGAATAGGGCGGATAGACATCGCCGGCGGCAAACTGCAGCTCACAGAGATACCAAACACCGCCGCCGAAAACAGCAGCCAGCAAGACCAGCAGCAGGATGGAACCGGACTTCTTCATGCGGCGATCTCCGCCTGCGCCATCTCGCTCTTCATCTGCACGAGACGCTGCCGGAATATCTCCGTTTCGCTCGCCGGGACATCGTGCATGCCATACCAGGCACGCTCGAAGCTGGCGACGTTTTCAGCAAACAACGAGCACGCTTGCGGAAATGCGCGCGCCTTGCGGCGGACTTCCATTTCGTACTCGCGGTTGGTTTTGCCGGGGTGAATGGCGATCCATTCGCCCTGCCCCAGCCACGCCAGGTTTGCCAGATACAGAGCCCGGAGCGCAGAACGGAAGTCTTCTTGGAGTTCGCAGCTCGCGGCCAGCGCCATCCAGCGTTCCTCCGGAAGCTGATTAGCCAGCAGGTGCTCGTCCTGCAAGCTAATGGGCGCGCCCGTTGCGCCGACGATTCGCGGTGGCTTTAGGGTGCGGGCCCGCCGCAAGCGCCACGCGATCAATGCCGCCAATCCCAGCATCGCGGCAATCAGCAGGTACATGCTCCAGTGCAACGCGGCGCCCGGCGGCGCGGCGGGATCAATGTTGGACGGGCGGTCGAACTTGTCCCGCAGCCAGTCCACCAGCCAGTCGATGGCCTTCCCGACGCTGCGGAGGGCTTGTTTGGCATGGTCCACAACGCGATCCGTCACCGCCACCAACCAGGGGACATTGGCAGCCCGCCCAGTTCCGGACGGCGCGGTTTGCCAGCCGTATTCCGGCGAGCGCAGAGTCTCCTTGATGGATCGATCCAGGTTTGCGGGCGTGACCTGCGCCGCGCATGGAGTGCACAGCAGCAACAGCACGACCGCGGCTCCCAACAGGTTTCGGGAAGAGTTGGCAGGCTGAAGTCCCGCCCCACTAAGCCGTAGAGCGGCGCGCAAGTCTTCGCCGGTTTCACGCGACTCCAACTGAAAGCAGCGTACGCAATACACGGCTTGGATGAACGGATCGAAGGCAATCCATGCCAGTGCCAGCGCCGCGAGCCAGAACAGCGAATTGCTTACGAAATACATCCCGCTGCGGCTGAAGACCGAGTCATATCCTGTGAGGATGCGGACGAACTGCGGCAGAAGCGCGATCGTGACCGCCAGGTTGAGCGACAGAACGGCATAGAGGATGGCCAAGATAAGCAGAATAATCCAGCTCTGCCGTTGCTCGAAGCCAGCAAGCTTGCGCGCCCGGGCGACGATCTGCGCCAAGTCGAGATCTTCGTGGCCGGAGAGCACCGCGGCATAACGGTAGAATCCCACAATCCAGGCAAGCGGCAGCGTGATCGAAACGGCCAGCGGCACAGCCAGCAGCTTGGTTCCTCCGAAAAATGCCTGGCTCGAAACCAGCCGCCAGATGCGCCGCCTTGTCCATGGCGAGGCCGGCCGGCGCCCGAGTTGGCGTTCCACGCGCCCCGCGAATACCGCGCGCCAGCAGCTCATCCAGAGGAGCAGACCCGTCAGTGCCAGCGACTCCATCGCACAGGCCGCATCCGATGCGCGCGGGCCGGTCATGTCGTTCCAGAAAACGAGCATGCCGAGTGCGAAGGGCACGCTGCCGATCCAGTGGTAGACCACGGTCGCGAGCGGAGCAGCCCTGAGCGTATGCACGGCCTGCTCGAGGAGGTCGATGGCGCCGGCCCGCGCTAATGCGGAAGCCATGTCTGCTCCACACGGGCCGTGACTTCCATCAAAATCTCGCCACCGATATAGAAAATCATCCACCCGAGAAAGAAGCTGGCCAAAGCGGCTACGGGCGTAAGTAGAGCGCGGGCGCGGTGGTGGCGTGCCGGAGCCGCTCGCGCAATGGCCAGTAAGCACGCCGCGCAGAGAAGCCGCGATTCGTGCTCCGTGACGCACTCACGGCAGAAATGGCGGCCACAGGAGGGGCAGCGGCACACCGCTTCCCGCAGTTCATGATTCCAGCAGCGCTGATGAATGAGGAGGCCCGTCATCCCGTCTGCCCGGTAGTCACCGGGGGTGGCTCAGGTTCGATCGATTTGAAGGATAGCACGACTCCCACGATGGCCAGCAGCGCGAGCCCGGCGCTGTAGACCGGACGGATACTGGCCGGCAATGCATGAGACGACACCACGACCGGCCGCTGGGGCTGTTTACGAGCGGCTTCAAGAGCATCGAAAAACTCCTGCGAGTACATGGCGCCGCCTATAAATAATAAGGCCACCATCGCCAGTCTCTGCATGGCGCTTCGCAGGATACCGCGGTAGTGCTGCACGAAGATCCAGATCGCACTGACAAGCTGCAGGGCGGTGAAACCGGCCGATAAACCCGTAAGGAGCGGCTTCGCCGGGATGTTCCACATCACCGCCACGGCATCGGCGACCAGGCTGGCAAGGAAGATGTCGGAAGCCAGCGTACGGCTGCGCATCGCCACACGGCTGCCGCCGGGCGCGCGGCCCGATGCCACCTCCGGCCCCAATGGGCGAAAATCAGCCGCTTCCGCCCAGCTTTCGGTGAAGGTGCCCTGCACTTGCGCGATCCTCCGCTCCATCTCCGCGAGCGCCTTGCGCGCGGTCCAAGTGCGGTAAAGCGAGGGCAGATCCTCGCGGCTGACCGCGGTATAGAGCCGGCACGTGCAACTGTGCGCGGCGCAAACGTAAATCCAGACGGCTGTCAACACCGTGAGGGATAGCCAAAGCCAGTTCGTGAGACCGGGGGCGCGCACGCGCAGAAACAGGATCGCGATGAGCAGCAAAGCGCCTGTCGCCAGCGCGCGCGTGGAAACCAGATAGCGCGGAACCTTCGTGATGACGATGGCTTGAATATCGCGAAAGTAGAACCGCTTGTATTGCTCCTGGAATCGATCGGACCTCACCGATAACAGATGGTCCGCGCCGGTCCACAGGCTCGCAGAAGAGACGATCCCGCGGCGGCGCCCGGGAAGCTTATGATAGCGCTGGCGGGCATCGGCCAAGGTCAGGCCCTCACCTTCAACAGGAAATAGGCCGTGCCCCAGACCCAACCCGTGATTTCGGCCAAAGCGATCAGAACGGCTAACACCGATCGCCATCGCACGTGCCGCACCAGGCTCAACGGGCGGTTCCAGTAGCGGATCGCCAGGTAGAGCGCGACCGGTGCGGAAATGGCCGTGAACGGCCACACCAGCAGGGGCGCCGCCGCCACGGTCAGCGCGATGGAATCGTACAAAATACGCGAATTATCCAACTCGGCCGCCGGTGCCTTGAAATCGCGCGCCGCGAAGCACGATGGACACCACACGGCGCCTTTGAAATCCACCGCGCAGAGCTGGCAAACAAACCGGCCGCAGTGGCCGCATGCGCCGGCTGCCCGCTTTCCGGGATGATCGAAGCAGGTGGCCTCGCCCTCGGCGGCCGGCTCAGTCGCCACCGGAGCGGTCTCGGCAAACAGCGCCGGAAAAACCCGCACGATGCTTGAGGCGCCGCATTCCGGACATAGCGCTGCGTCCTGCCGCGCGAGTTCCCACTTGGGTAGCGGCCGGTCACAACGGTTGCACGGGATGGACATCGCCGGCGGCTACTTCCCCACCTTGATCACGCGCGTATCGCAGAGCATGTCGTGCAAGCCGCGCTTCTGGGCGTCGAATCCCACCATGATATAGCCAATGAGAAGGATCATTCCGCTCAGGATTTTCGCGAAGTATCGGCCGATGGCGCGTCCCAGCGATACCGGGCCTCCATCGGGGCGAACGACTTTCAAATCGAGCGCCATCTTGCCGGGCGTCGCTCCGAAGCGGCTGACGAACACGCCCTCGTAAGTGGCTCCGATAGCCATGCCGATGAGATACTGGAGCCCCATGGCCATCAACATCACATCGGTGCGCCCACTCATTAAGAACCGCGCGAGCGGCAACTGCACGACCATTCCTATAACAAACAGGATGACGGAGTCGATCAGGATGGCTAAGGTACGAATCCAGAAACCGGCGTAAGTGAAGGTGGACGCGGCAGGGACTCCTTCGCGGAGTTTCTGGGCGTAGGCGTTCTTACAATTCGCGCAGATGAGGCGGTCGCCGAAGCGCGCGAGCTCGTCGGGATGCCAGGGCTGGCCGCATTCCGAGCAGTATTGGATGGGAGCCGTCGCGTCCACTTGAAGCGATTGTAGCAGTGCGTGGCAGCCTATGGCAGAAGAATGAATACGGATCGCCCGCTCGCCGTATCGCCCGCTCGCCCACTCGAAACATCGACGCCTTCTGTCGATGTTGGCGCGCTGTGCGCGCCAGGCAGCGCTTGCCAAAATCGCGCGGTCGCGCCATAGTTAGAGTCCGGAAGGTCATCATCATGGAACTGGAAATTCTCCGCTCCCCCGTGCGCTTTCTACGCCACATGCTCGGCGCGCTGCCCCAGGAGCGCGCGCTTCTCGAATTCGAATCCTGGTGGGAAACCGAGGGTCGAAGCATCTCGGATGCCACCGATCGCGCCGGTACGCCCTGGCTGCGCATGTTCGACCGCGGCGGGCGCCGCGTGGACGAGGTCCTGTTCGCGCCCGAATACTGGCGTGCGCTGCGCCATGGATACCGCGCCGGCGTGGTCTGGCGCGCCTTCGAGGAAGAGTCGCTGCTGACTTGCGCGCTGCTCGACTACATCACCTGCTTCTACGATCCGGGCCTCACCTGCCCTTACGTGATCTCGCTGGCCACCGCTGTGGCCCTCGATCAGCACGGCAGCGAGGCGCTGAAGGCGCGCTTCCTGCCGCACCTGTTATGCAAGGACGACCGGGTCTGGCAAGGCGCCACCTGGATGACCGAGATCAAGGGCGGCTCCGATCTGGGGGCCAACGTCGAGACCGTGGCGCGGCCTGCCGGAGATCGCTGGCTGCTCACCGGCGACAAGTATTTCGCAAGCAACGCCGGCGCGGATCTGGCGGTGGTGGCCGCGCGGCCCGAAGGCGCGCCCCACAACGTGCGCGGCCTGGCCCTGTTCCTGCTGCCGAAGCGCCGCGAAAACGGTGAGCTGAACTACACTGTCCGGCGTCTGAAAGACAAAACCGCCACGCGTTCGGTGCCTACGGGCGAAGTCGAACTGCGCGATAGCGAAGCTTGGCTACTTGGCTCCCGGGAGCACGGCGTGCATCTGATCCTCGAAGTGCTGAATCTCTCGCGCGCGACGAACTCAGTCGGCAGCGCGGCCATCGCCCAGCGCGCCCTGGCCGAGGCGGCCGGCTTCGCCCAGCAGCGCATCGCTTTCGGCAAGCCGGTCTTCGAGCATCCGCTGCTGCGCAAGCAGTTCGACGAGCACGTGGAAACGCTGCAGGATGCTTTTGCGCTAGGTTGGGAAAGCGTCGTAAGGCTCAATGAGGTGTGGCGCGAGAAGCTGCCCTACTCGGACCGCTATCACCTTTTCCGCCTGATCGCACACCTGGCGAAATACTGGACTTCGGATGTGGCGCCGGACATCGCCCGGTGGGCCATGGAGGTGCACGGCGCGCTGGGCGTGCTGGCGGAATTCCCGGTGGAGCGCTGGTTCCGGGAGGCCATGGTACTGACGATATGGGAGGGCACCTGCCATCGCCAGATTCTGGATGGCCTGGAGGTGATGGAACGCAAAGGCGCGCATCGCCTGCTGTTCGACGATCTGCGCGCGACCGCCGATCCGGCAGGCCTCGACGACATGCGCCGCCGCGTGGAAGCGCACTTGGCGTTGCCGCAAGCGCAGCGGGAGGCCGGCGCGGAAGAGATGTTCCGCGATCTGGCCGTGTTTATGGCGCGCGCCGTGCGCCACGCGGGGGTACCGGCAGGGGTGTAGAACGGACCGGAGGTACGCACAGGGTTGGCCTTTCGCAGGTGCCTCCAGTATCGAGCAACGGCTGCCCCTGCGCCGATTCGTGAGCCGCTAGGTCCCCGTGCCGGTCACAGCTACCGTCAGAATCGGGCTGCCGCCGCCGCCGTCGCTTATCTCGACCGATGTTGTTTTTGGTCCGGCCGAGGTGGGGTGAAAGACCACGCTGATCGTGCAGGTCGCCTTGTCGGCCAACGGAGTCCCGGCAGCACCACAGGTGCCGTTTTGAACATCAAAGTCGCCGCCGCTCGGGACGAGGGAGGCGGTGATGTTGATGGCCGAACTTCCGGTGTTGGTGAGCGTTAGCTGCTGGGTACTGGTCGTCCCCTGTGCTTGGTTCCCAAAGCCCAGGCTCGTTGGGGAGGCAGTCAGGGTGCTCTTGTTGCCGCCCGCCTGCTTGCCCTGAGTAGGTTTGGAAGCGGCACCGGCCTCCTTCTGGATTTCGATCAATCCACCGGGAAGTGACCCGGCATAGAGGTAGGCAACCAAATCACGCTTCACGGCAGACAGCGGATAGTCGGTGATATTGGAGGTCAGACCGTCTGTTATCTGGTGCCGGATTGTGTCGCGGCGCGTTTCCATCGCCAGCGCAAGTACCTGGTAAGTCTGTTGCGCGAAATAGTTCTTGTCAATGGAAAGGTTTACGCCCGCTATGCCGGTCGCCAATGCGGCAAAAATAGTTTTGGTGGCTGCCAGATGCGCGATCGAGGCCGCTGCGGTCAGCCCAAGGGTCGCGGTATCGCCGGTGACTGCGATTGCGCCCTTGCCGGTGGCTAACCGCGATGTGTACACGCCGTACACGTCATCGATGGCGCCCATCAAACCCCAGGCGATGGAGTTACGGGCCTGTTTGGCCAGCGCCGAATTGGGATTGCACGGAGTGGCGCCATTGCAGCCGGGGATATCCGCATTGTAAGTGTTCACGTCGGCGGTGTAATTGTCTGCCGAGTACGAGAACTGGTTAGTGCTTACCTCCGGTCTAGCCGGTAGAAATAGCGATGTATGCTTTCGGCATCCGGCGAGACACAGGGTGACGGCGCACAGGATCGCCAATCTGGTGGTGTACATGATTATTGAATCTCCTTTGGTGTATTTGGAATTTGTCCGGAAAATCGCGTTGTTCGTTTGCTTCTCAGGCGCCGCTAAGCGGCGCTGCCATATGCATTCTTCCAAACCTGAATTCCCCCCGCTTGTTAAAGCGAGAAACGTGGAGAAGAGGGGACACCAAATGTGCGCTGCGCCGCCCAGCGTTTGGAGTATCGGCTCCAGCCATGTCTAAGCTTCGCGAACGCTACGTGCTTGTGCGCGATAGAGTATGAATTTTCAGAGGGGCCGCTGACTAGGACTACACGAGCCGCATCACACCGCGGCTGGGTGTGCGCTTCGCTCGCCGATAGCTGCCGGCAGTTCCTTCGTGGTCACTAGGCCGGCCAGCAGTTTGCCGTTTGCCTCGACCACCGGCACCGAACGAATGCCCTTCGCCGCCAGCAGATCGGGGCGCAGCGTCACGTCGATTTTCTCCAGCGTGAATCCGATTTGTTTTCGCAACTCTTCCAGACGCTGCTCGACGAGCGGACAGAACGGGCAGCCCAGCGCAGTGTAAAGCGTCACTGTCACCGGCGCCGGCGCAGATGGCTGGGCAGCTTCATCGGCGATCGGGCCGTATCCCATCATCGGCGAAAGGCTCGGAAACTTCCGGATGTAGAGCCACTGCAGCAGGGGTGCGATAAGGAGGAAGGCAAGCGCGAAGCTCCACATGCCGCGGGCGCCTAGAAAGACAAGTCCACCCAGGTAAGCCGCCCAGGTGCAACTAGATCATCGAGATGTGGCGTTGCTGCTTCACGGCATAAGTCGAATTTGCGCCGGCAAGAGTGCCTGCGCCACGGCTAGCACTCTCGCTCCAGGGACTCGAGCCATTCCTCCAGATCCCCGTTGCCTTCGGCCCTGGCGTGCACCAGCATGGCGCCGTGCTCGTATCCTTTGTCGTACGCCCGCAGGTTCAGATCGCGGAAACTTTCCGGAACCGAGTCGGCTACTGCCCGGCGCAGCGCGTCGGGGTCCACTAACGCGGTCACCGCGCCGAAGAAGCCCACCACCACGATGTTCAAAACCATCTTGCGGCCCAACTCTTCGGCCAGGCGCGTGGCGGGCACGCTGAACACGCGCATGCCGCTGGGCACGCCGTTCACCCGCACCAAATCCCGCTCCACGATTAGCGTGCCGCCGGGCTTCAGCTCGGGCACGAACCGCGTGTAGGCCTCCTGCGAAAGCACCACCAGCACATCCGGCTGCGTCACGTAAGGATACGCAATGGGCTCGCCGGAAAGAATGACCGCGGCACTCGAAGAGCCGCCACGCGCCTCCGGCCCGAAATTCTGGGTCATGGTGGCGTAAGCATCCTGATAGATAGAGGCCGCCTTGCCAATCACCGTGGCCGCCAGGATTACTCCCTGGCCGCCGAAGCCGGCGATGCGGATTTCGCTTAGCCGCATACCATCGCCTCCGGCTCCTGGTAGCGCTCGCCCAAGCTCTCGGTGAACTGCTGCCGCATCAACTCCATGTAATCCGGCCGGTCGCGGTCCACAAATTTCCCCACGATAATTTCGCCCTTCATGGAAAGCGCCGCTTCGCTGGTGGGCACGCCGTGCCGGATCTTGCTGGCCGCCTTGTAGTACTTCATGGTCTCCAGAGCGTCGCCCAGCTTGTTGCGCCGCTGGTAAAGCGTGGGGCAAGGCGACAGCACTTCAATGAAGCAGAAGCCTTTCTTGTTCAGCACCTCGGCCATCGACCGGCTCAGCTGCTTTACGTGATAGGTGGTCCAGCGCGCCACGTAGGAAGCCCCCGCCGATTCGGCGAGCTGCACCAGGTTGAAGGCCGGCTCGAAAGCGCCATATGGCGCCGTCGAGGTGATGGCCCCGCCCGGCGTGGTGGGCGCGGTCTGCCCGCCCGTCATGGCGTAGATCATGTTGTTGACGCAGATCACCTTCAAATCGATATTGCGCCGCGCGGCGTGGATCAGGTGATTGCCGCCGATAGCCGTCAAGTCGCCATCGCCCGAGTAAACCACCACCTGGAGCGAAGGATTGGCCAGCTTCAATCCGGTGGCGAAAGGAATAGCGCGGCCGTGCGTCGTATGGAACGAATCTAGGTGCGCGTATCCGGCCACGCGTCCGGTGCAGCCGATCCCGGAAACCACCACCACGCGGTCCAGATTGGCCTTGGATTCGATCAGCGCCCGCGTGAAGCAGTTCACCGTAGTGCCGATGCCGCACCCGGGACACCAGATGTGCGGCATACGGTCCATGCGCAGGAACGGCTCGACCGGGTTGTGAATCTGGAAATCGCTCATCGGGTTGCCTCCATAAGGGCGGCCAGGATCTGTTCGGGTGAGTGCACGCTGCCTCCCGCGTGGGTGACCGGAATCACGCGTGCCCGGCCGTTTACGGCGCGCTCCACTTCATGCACCATCTGGCCCAGGTTCAACTCCGGCACGACGAACGCCTTGGCGCCGGCGGTCAGCGCCCGCAGCGGCTCTTCGGGAAAGGGCCACGCCGTGATGAGGCGGAATTTTCCGGCACGTACACCTCGCGCACGGGCCATCTTGAGGGCTTTCTCCGCCACCCGCGAGGTGATCCCGTAAGACACCAGCACGACATCGGCGTCTTCCAGGTTTTCCGTTTCGAACAGCGCTTCCTCGTTGGCGACCTTGTCCGTCTTCGCGACCAGGCGGCGCACCAGGCGATCCTGCGTCTCCACGTTCATGTTGGGATAACCACGCTCATCGTGGGTCAGTCCTGTGACATGGAAGCGATAGCCTTCGCCGGCATGCGCCATTTCCGGGACGAGGTCCGGCATGGGCTGGTAGGGCTTGTAATCGGCCGGCGATTGGCTGGTGTGGCGCCGCGGAAAGATTTCAATCTTTTCGGCCGGCGGGATTACGACTTTCTCCGTCATGTGGCCCACGCATTCATCCATCATCACGAACACAGGCTGCCGGTATTGCTCGGAGAGATTGAACGCGCGAATGGTAAGGTCGAAGCACTCCTGCGGGGAGTTGGGGCAGAGCGCCAGAACACCGTAATCGCCGTGGGATCCCCAGCGGGCCTGCATCATGTCGGCCTGCGCCGGCAGGGTTGGAAGCCCGGTGGAAGGGCCGCCGCGCTGCACATTCACGAAGACGCAGGGCGTTTCGGTCATGACGGCGTAGCCGATGTGCTCCATCATTAGGGAAAATCCGGGCCCCGAGGTGACCGTGAAGGCCTTGGCGCCGCCCCAAACCGCTCCCTGAATGGCGATGGAGGCAGCCAGTTCGTCCTCCATCTGGATGAAGGTTCCGCCGATGGTGGGAATGCGCGCGGCGAACCGTTCCACGACTTCTGTAGAGGGTGTAATGGGGTAGCCTGCGGCAAATCGCGCACCCGCGGCCAGAGCACCCTCGCAGCAGGCGTGGTCCCCATCCAGAAAATGTGCCCCTGTTAGAACGCCTTTCGGGTCAGCATGCATGGCGAGATCCGAAGATTGCAAAATCCGGACAATAGAGCCCGCAAAGGTCGCAACCGCTGCATTTTTCAGCAGCTACGACGTGCGGTGGGTGATATCCCTTAGAGTTGAACGCCGAGGAGAGTGCCAATACGCGGGTGGGGCAAAACTCGACACAGAAGCCGCAGCCCTTACACCGTTCGATGGTGATGAAGACAGAACCTTTGGCCATTTGTAGGAGGAGATGCACGTCAATGGCCACGCGGCGGGTGTCGGCGGAGGAATGCAGCCGAGCCCATTTACGGACTTGTATAGGACAGAAGTGCAAACTTCAATCAAATCGGTGTAGCCTGTTTTTGTGAGGGAAGAGGAAGCCGCCGAAGTGCTCTCGATCGAGGGCCGCGAAGTCCGAGTGACGCACCCGGACAAGCCGTACTTTTCGAGGCAGACAAAGCTCTCGAAGCTCGATATCGTACGTTACTACCTGTCGGTCGCGCCGGGCGCTCTCGCCGGAATCGAGGATCGGCCGCTGGTTCTCAAGCGGTTCGTCAACGGCGCCGAGGGCGAGGCGTTTTATCAGAAACGCGCGCCCGCCGACCGGCCGGCCTGGCTTCGAACGATAACGCTGTCATTCCCTTCAGGCCGCACTGCGGAAGAGGTGGTCGTCGATGATGCGGCGGGGCTAGCTTGGATCGTCAACTTGGGCTGCCTCGAGCTGCACCCGCACCCCATACGCTCCGGGGATCTCGAACGCCCGGACGAGCTGCGGGTCGATCTCGATCCTGGACCCGGCGTTAATTGGGCAGATGTGCGCCGGGTCGCCCTTGAGGTGAAAGCGCTTCTCGATGAAGCGGGTCTTCGAGGCTGGCCCAAAACCAGCGGTTCACGCGGGATACACGTAAATGTGAGAATCCAACCGTGGTGGACCTTCGGCGAGGTGCGCCGCGCGGCGCTGGCGCTGTCCCGTGCAGTCGAGCGGCGCGCTCCTGCCCTAGCCAGCTCGAAATGGTGGAAAGAAGAGCGCCACGGCGTGTTCCTCGACTACAACCAGAACGCGAAGGATCGGACGACGTGCTCGGCATATTCCGTGCGCCCCCTTCCCGATGCGCGCGTGTCGGCGCCGCTCGACTGGAGTGAGGTCCCCGACTGCGAACCGGCCGATTTTACCGTACTCTCGATACCGGGTCGTTTCGCGGAACTGGGCGATCCGCACGCAGGCATGGATGCTGCGCCAGGTTCGCTCGAAGGATTGCTCGAGCTAGCCGCAAGAGACGAAGCCGCGGGCCTCGGTGACGCACCCTGGCCGCCGCACTTTCGCAAGATGGAAGGTGAAGCGCCGCGCGTGGCCCCCTCGCGCGCCAAGTCCACCGCGAAGAAGCTACGGACGAAAATGCCTCTGGTGCTGGTCGCGAACTCTCCCGACAAAGACTCCGCGCTGGCAGGTCTTCAAAGATGGAAAAGCAAACATGCCGAAGCGGCCGGATTTCTAGCCGTTGACGACGTGTTGGTCGACTCCATGCGAGGCCGGTCATCCACTTGGACCCGCATCCGAGTGAACTTGCGCCATGTGCCCGAAGAGCTTCGTCCGCCGCAAGAAACCCCCGATCCGGATGACGATCCGACTCGAGAATGGCGTTTGAAACACGGTTCGAAGGAGGAGTCGTGAGGCGAGCGCTCGCGCGATGGCGGCGCACGTTTTAGCGTGCCGCCGTGGGCTATAGGCCACGGGTAAGCAGAGCAAGCTGAATCTCGCTCCGCCACGCTGAAACGTGCACCACGCCAGCCTCAGCGGCGGCTTGCGAAAATCGCCATCAGCTCTTGCGGCGGGACAACCTCGAGCTGGGCATAGGTGCAGTCGCCCGCCTTCTTATCTGTGCGCCACCTTCGAAACTGCGCCATGTGGCGGAAGCGGGTGCCCTGCATGTGTTCATAAGCGACTTCGACCACCAGCTCCGGCCGCAGCGGCTCCCACGACAAATCCTTTCCCTGGCTCCAGCGGCTCTGTCCGCCCGGCATGCGGTGCGGGGTGTCACTGCCTGCGGTTTCATGTTCCGCCCACTGCTTCCAAGGGTGAGCGGCAAGCGCGTCTTTACGGTAGGGCGCGAGGAATTCCGCAAGCTCCAGGCGCTTCTCTTCGGTGAAGCTCGCGCAGACGCCGACATGCTGCAACGCGCCGGAATCGTCGAAAAGTCCAAGCAGCAGTGAGCCTACAGCCGTGCGCTCGCCCTTCTTGTGCCATCGAAAACCGGCAACCACGCAGTCGCAATCGCGCTCGTGCTTGACCTTAAGCATCACGCGCTTGTTAGGCTCGTAAGTCCCGGAAATCGGCTTAGCCATGACCCCGTCGAGCCCCGCACCCTCAAAGCGCCGAAACCAGTCCGACGCGACGCTGGATTCGTAGGTTGCCGGGGTCAGATGCACCGGTGGCGCCGCCCGTGAGAGCAGCGATTCCAGCTCCCGGCGCCGGTTTTGGAAAGGTTCGCCTCGCAGATCCCGGTCGCCCTCGCAAAGCAGGTCAAAGAACACGATGGATGCCGGAATCTGTTGGGACAGCAACTTCACTCGCGACGCGGCTGGATGAATGCGCAGCTGTAATGCCTCGAAATCGAGACCTCCGCTCTGTGCGACGACGATTTCGCCATCAACCACGCATTGAGCCGGTAACGCCGCCCGTAACGGCTCAAGCAACTCGGGAAAGTAGCGGTTCAGCGATTTTTCATCGCGACTCTGGATCAGGATCTCGTCCGTGTCACGGAAAACCAGGGCTCGAAACCCATCCCACTTAGGTTCAAAAATCCAGGTTCCAGCCACCGGTAATTCATCAACCCGCTTTGCGAGCATCGGCGGGATAGGGGGATTCACAGGAAGATGCACGCCTCATGTTATAACGTCAGCAGCCATCCTCGGTTGTCGGGAAGCAATCGGAATCGTCGGACCGCAGACATTCCCGATGACCCGGCTTCAAGACAACTTGGCCGCCCGAGATTGGGCGAGCCGGACGGCCGGAGGGCGTCACGGCCATGCCGCACAGTGGCAGTGCCATCCTGAGTTGGTCCTGTGTGGAGCTAAGCGGAACCCGAACCGGTTTACGAAAACTCCGAGGCAATTCCCCATTGACAGGAGGAGTCATACAGGACGATACTGGCAGACGCCGGAAACTCGGAGGGGAGACGAATCTGCGGGTTTCGTCCGGCGATTTCGCAATTCCACTATGGAGGATCAACATCAATGACGAAAATTCGCATGATTATGTTTGCCGCTCTCGCGGTAATCGTGGCGCTTGGCGTGACCGGGCAGCAAGCGCTCGCGGAGGAACTAGTTTCAAATCTGCACCTTCAGGGCGCCATCGTCGGCAGGGTACCCGTGCAACCCGATACCGAACCCGATGCAACGGCATCTCAAGTGCATGAGCTCTATACAACGATGAACGCGCTTCCGCCGGTGGATTCTAGCGGCAACGGGGAGTGGCCCTGCGCCGGCGGCGGCAGCAATCCCGACTGCGCCAGCATCGCTGAATACGGGCTGGTAATCGGGTTCCCTTTCTACTCGTGGTCGCTCACGGGCTGCACCAGCAGCACGGCGGCTTGCGGCGAGATCACCTGGATGTTTGAAACCGATGTCAAGAGTACGAAGGCTGCGGTCAGCTTCTCGATCACTGTAACCCAAGGCACGACCACCAAGACCGACATCTACACCGCCGGTCCGCTTAGCGGGGGGACAAATCCTGGCCAATATTACACCGAGGTATTCGCCCTCCCCGTGGCGTTTGGCTCCGGGGACTGTTTTACGACTGGAACCACGTGCGGCACGCCCGTCGCGGGTCCCGCTACCGTCACGGTAACCACTACGATCGGCACGCAAAAGGCCACGGGGACCGCGGTGATCTACCTCACCACAGCCTTTTAGAGGCTAATAACGATGCCCGCACTCGGCGGGTATCGCTTGCTCCTCCGCGCTCCGCTGGTATAGGGAGCGCGCGGGGCGTGTTTGTCCCTTCCCCAGCTAGCCCTGATCGCTCCCTGACGGTCGCGGCTCCGTTAAGCGGTCCACTTCGGCGCGCGTGGGCGCGGAAGCTTGCGCACCCAGACGGGTCACCGAGATCGCGGCGGCGGCGTTGGCAAACAAGAGCGCCCGCTCCATAGCCTGTCCTTCCGCCAAAGCCACGGCCAGCGCCGCGTTGAAGGTATCGCCGGCCGCCGTGGTGTCGCGCACTTCGACCGGAAACGCGAGCGTGTGAAAACTGCCGCTATCCCCCGAGTAGTAAGATCCCTGGTCGCCCAGTTTCAACACCACGCTGCGCGGGCCGAGTTTGCGCAAAGCCGCCGCCAGTTCCGGAGCTTCGTGGCTCAAAACGCGCGCCGGCGGCCGGCCCAGCAGCATCAGCGCTTCGGTCTCGTTGGGCGTCAGTATATCCACGCGCGCGAGCAATTCGGCGGCGAGCGGCTGAGCTGGCGCGGGATCGAGCATCGTGCGCAAGCCTTCTTCGCGCGCTAGGGCCAACGCCGCCGATACGGTATCGAGCGGGGTTTCCAACTGGAACAGCGCCAGGCTGGCGCCGCGAAAAACGTGGCGCATGGCTTCCACATCGGCGGCCGCCAACGCGTGGTTGGCGCCCGAAGCCACCACGATGGAATTCTGGCCCCGTCGGTCCACCCAGATCAAAGCCACGCCGGTGGGCTGCGACCGGCTGGCGTGCACCGCGCTGACATCCACTCCGGCGGCTGCCAGGCTGGCCTTCAGGTGGTCGGCGAAAACGTCGTAGCCGACCCGCCCGATCATGCGCACGGCGACCGCGCCGGCGCCCAGCTTGCCCGCGGCGCAGGCCTGGTTGGCGCCCTTGCCGCCCGGGATCATCTGAAAATCGCGCCCCAGCACCGTCTCGCCGGGAACGGGTAAGTGATCCACCGACACCACAAAATCCATGTTCAGGCTGCCGGCCACCACCAGGGCAGGTTTCATCTCGCCAAGTCGATGCCCCGTTTCTTCAGCTCTTCGGAATAGTATTTGCGGTGCAGCAGATCCCACTCCTCGCTGCCCTCGGGGATCTCGCGCTTCTGCGAACGGATCTTCTGCCGTGCCAGCCGGTCGACCTTCTCTTCGGCGGTGAGGACGTCGGTAATGTCGCGCACGATTTCCAGCCGCACGTCGTTCAAATCCTTTTTGATGCGCAGCTCCCGCGCCTTGCGCAAGGCCACCACGATCTTGTGCGACATGTCCGTGATCTTGTCCCGCGAAAGCTTCATCTGGTCGTGCGTATCGCGCCCGGAGGCCCGGATCACCTTGCGTTGCGCGATCATGGTGTTCTTGATGCGCCGGAACATTTCCTGGTAGCTGACGCCTTGCTGGCGCATGTAATCGCTGTACTGCTGCAGGATTTCACGCACTTCGTCGTTCAGGCGGTCTTCGATCGCCAGTTCCTCGGTGATGACATGGGTGATGATATCCGCGACAGCTTGCGGATTGTTGGTCTCAATCGCAATCGGCGTCAGCTTCTTGACCAATTCACGGGAGAGATAGGCGATGAATTCCCTGGCGAGCAACATCCTGTGCGTTTATGACGGCGAACCTGTAGTGTAGCAGATCGGGGTGGGGCAGGCGCTTTCGCCTGCCAACCAATTCCTCAAACGCCGAATCTACGGAGCCGCGCACGTCGGTAAGGGTGTCTTGGGGCTTCCGCCCCTAGCGATCGGCCACGGTGACCGGCACCTGCTCCACGATCTCGATACCGAACCCTTCCAGCGCCACGATTTTCCGCGGGTGGTTCGTCAGCAGGCGGATGGTGTGCAGGCCCAGGTCCGACAGAATCTGCGCGCCTATGCCGCTTTCGTGCTGCAACTGCACCTGCCCGGCGGCGCCCGCATAATGCATGAAGTCGCGGCCATGCGACACCATGCGGTCCGCGCCGGCGGCGTTCTTCTGGACGCGGAAGCCCCGACCGGTCTGGTGCAGGTACACGAGCACGCCCAAATCCTCCTCCGCGATGCGCTGCAATGAGCCGCGGATCAGCTTCTGGCAATCGCAATCGCTGGAGCCGAAAACATCCCCGTAGACACAGTGCGAGTGCATCCGCACGAGCACGCGTTCCTTGCCCGCCACCTCGCCGCGTATGAGCGCCATGTGCAGCTCCGGCGAGAGGTCGCTGTTATAAGCGACGGTGCGGAAGCCGCCGAACTCGGTTTCGAGGCAGCCTTCGACGACGCGCCGTATGTAGCGTTCGTGTTGCAGGCGGTAGCGGATCAACTCGGCCACCGAGATCATCTTGAGGCCGTGCCGCTGGCAGAATTCCCGGAGCTGCGGCACGCGCGCCATGGTGCCGTCCTCGTTCATGATCTCGCAGATAACGCCGGCGGGGGTCAGGCCGGCCATTTGAGCCAGGTCCACGGAGGCTTCGGTCTGCCCGGCGCGCACCAGCACGCCGCCTTCGCGCGCGCGCAATGGGAAGACGTGGCCGGGGCGCGCCAGGTCCCCGGGCCGGCAGTCGGGCCGTATGGCGGTCAGGATGGTACAGGTGCGGTCGGCGGCGGAGATGCCCGTGGTGGTGCCCTCGCGGGCGTCGATGGACTCGCAGAATGCCGTGCCGAAATTCGAGGTATTGTGCGCGGACATCAGGGGCAGGTGCAGCGCATCGCAGCGCTCGGCGGTCAGCGCCAGGCAGATCAGGCCGCGCCCATGCGTAGCCATGAAGTTGACGATTTCGGGAGTGACCTTCTCCGCCGCGATGGTCAGGTCGCCCTCGTTTTCCCGGTTTTCATCGTCCACTACGATGAGTATGCGGCCGGCGCGGATTTCGTCAATCGCCTGGGGAATGGAGACGAAGGGCATACCTTATTATGTCCTGAGCGGAGGGAGGGATGCGGGCCGGTAGGGTCTTGGCAGGTGGTCATGGCGGGCTATCCCCCAGCAGCGCTACTGGCTTAGGCAACGCTCTGGGATTTGGAGTTTCCTGGCTCTGGAGGTTGCGGACGCCGCTGGCGCCGGCCTGCAGATCGCTTCCGCCGCTTCACGCGCCGGCGATGTGCTGTTTTCTTGCGTCAAGTCGACCTTACCGGGACTCACGTGAGTATCTCCCCGAGCGCCGATTGAGCCCCAAGGCGCGCAGCGGCCGCAAGGACTGCGGCCGCGCCGGTGAGTGTACGGAATGAAGCGCGGTGCACAACTCACACGAAACCCGGTCACAAACGAAGCTCGGTCTTGATTCGGATGTCAAGGTGTGATATAGGTGGTGTGGCTTCGTGTGCGGTAATGCACGGATAGTGGAGCTGGGCGCTACGAAATCATTCGCGCTTGCGGGTTGTCACCGAAGGCTTCTTCTCTTGCAACCGCGCCGGTGCGCTGCGACCGATTGGCGGAAGTTTTTGTTGAGCATTTTCTGGAACTGCCGCCGAATCGCACTCAGCCGCAGCGGACTGGCGCCGCGCGATGCCGGATTGGCCAGACGCTCGCTCTGGTAAACCCGGCGGGATCGAGCAGGAGCGTTGTGACGACGTGGTTCCAGTGAGGAGTCCTTCTGACCTGCAAGATGAGAGCGCGATCCGTAGTTCTGGCCGCCGCGCTGATCCTTTGTGCGCCGGCCCGCGTGTTCGCCATTTGCGCCGTGCGGTGTCAGGCCGACCTTCAAAGCCTCGGAGCTTTTCTGGAGAGCACCCAGCCCAACTTTTTACACGTGAAGGCCCAGGATTTCAACGCCGCGGTCAATGAATCAGGCGCCGGGGGTGAGGGTCCGCGTTCTCGACGCACGATGCCCACGGAGGAGTTATGAAATTCGCCGGTTTTACGCTCGCGTTGGCGGGCATGTTCGCAGGCAGCGCGTTGGGGCAAACGCCCACGGTCGGCGGCCTGGTGAACAACTACAGCAACACCTTGCCAGGGGTGCCAAATTACGGCATTGCGGAGGGTTCAATCTTTTCCATTTACGGCACGAATCTGTCGTCAACGACCGTAGTAGCGACCCTGCCCTTGCAAACCACGCTGAATGGCGTGAGCGCCAGCGTGACAGTCAACGGCACGACCACCAGCCCGTTGCTTTACTTCGTGAGCTCCCTTCAGATTAACGCGGTGCTTCCGTCGGCGACGCCGGTGGGCACGGGCACCATCACGGTGACCAACAGCGGCGGCATCAGCGCGCCCTTTCCCATTACGGTCGTGGAAAGCGGGTTTGGCTTGTTGACGACGAACTACGGTACCGGGCCGGCCCAAGGCTTCGACGCCAGTATCAACCCCAGCGACCAGTCCATCTTGTTCGGCTTTACGGAGGCTGCCAACCCGGGCGACATCCTGGAGCTATGGGGAACGGGGCTGGGCCCGGTAGCGAACGATGCCACGTATGTAGCCGTGAGCAATCCAGTCGACGTTTATATAGGCGGCGTCTACGTCAAACCGCAATATGCCGGACGGTCGGGGTACGTCGGGCTGGACCAAATTAACGTCAAGGTTCCCACGGGGCTTTCCGGCTGCTATGTTTCGGTGGTGGTCCAGACGGGCAATTTCGTGAGCAACTTCGGGACGCTCCCGGTGGCCGCCAGCGGGCGCGTCTGCACCGACCCCGATAATCCGCTGACGGCTTCCGTTCTGGATCAACTTGGCCAGACGGGCAGTCTCGACTTGGGCGTTCTTTCGGTAAGCCAGCTAAACAACCCCGGGATAAGGGTTAATGGGGTGGTTTATGATGCCGGCACGATCGACAAAGGTTTGGCCACCTTCTCGAAAATCACATCCACCCAAATCAAGCAGGGAGCTTTCCCCGCATCTTTGTACGGTTATAGTTCCATGGGCAGTTGCTTCGTGGAATTCTTCACCACAACTGGCGACGTCAGCACCAGCGAACTCACCTCCGGCGACGTCACCCTGCCTGTGCCGTTCCAGTTCACCTATCTGAACGCTGGCACGGCCATCGATCTGAACGGTCCCGAAGGCGCCATCGCCATGTCTCCGCAGACGCTAAACGGCGTCGACAGCTACATCACTCCGGCCGGTGCCGCGTTCATTCCGGCCTCCGGCGGCGCCTTCACGTTCAGTAACGGCAGCGGGGGCCCGGACGTGGGTGCTTTCACGTCGCCGCAGATCCAACCCCCCGCTCCGGTGACTTGGGACACAAGCAGCCTTTCCACGGTGACGCGATCAAACGGACTCACGGTGAATTGGACCGGCGGGGAAGGCGCCGCATTCGTCGAGATCACGGGAATCTCGTTTGCGTGCCTCAGTGGCACGTGCAGCGGCACGAGCAACTATCGGGCGGGTTACTTCACTTGCCGGGCGCCTGCTGCGGCGGGTACGTTCACGGTGCCCCCTACGGTGTTGTTATCGCTGCCTCCGAGCTCCACGATTACCAAGGATGGAGTTACTGTTTCCGCGGCGATCCTGTTGTTGTCCAATTTTGCCCCCCTGGGGAGTTTCACCGCTCCGAACCTGGACGTGGGGGTAATGGCGGTGGACCTCACGAACCTTGTCTTTGTGACCGTCAACTAGGCACAGCGGCCCCGGCGGGGCGGACCCTGCGCCCCCAATGTTGATGAGAACCAGCGGCGGGCAGTGGATGTGCGGCAGCGTCCACACCCGCCGCAATCGGCGCCGATCCGCTTAGGACTGCGGCTTTTCACCCTGGGGTGACGCAAAACGCCGCAATCGCCCCACCCCCCACAGGAACATTTCCGTAGAAAAGACCTGCAATTCTTTTGGAACTTGAATTGCCTACCCCCGGTCAATCTTGCCAGCATCACCGCGGGTCCGGTAGCAAGAGTTCTGGAAGCCTGGAGGTGTTATGGGCCAAGTTCAACGCCCGCTTTCCACCTACGATGTACTGCTGTCCCACGGAATCGAGCGCCGCAGTTTTCTGCGCTTTTGTACGCTCACGGCAACGGCCCTGGGCTTGGGACCCGCCGGGGTGCCCAAGGTAGTGGCCGCCATGGAAACCAAGCCGCGCATCCCGGTCATCTGGCTGCACGGGTTGGAATGCACTTGTTGCAGCGAATCGTTTATACGGTCCTCCCACCCCATCGCGCAAGATGTAGTCCTCAATATGATCTCGCTCGATTACGACGACACCTTGCAGGCGGCCGCGGGATTCCAGGTCGAGGAGATCCGGAAAAAGCTCATGAAGGACCACCCCGGCGAATACATCCTGGCGGTGGAGGGCAACGCTCCCACGAAGGACGGCGGGGTCTATTGCACGGTGGGCGGCGACACGTTCCTGAACATTCTGCTGGAAACCGCCGAACACGCCAAGGCCATCGTGGCTTGGGGTTCCTGCGCCTCGAACGGCTGCGTGCAGGCCGCCCACCCCAACCCGACCGGCGCCAAACCGGTCTCCGAACTGGTTCCGCACCGCGCGGTCATCAATGTGCCGGGCTGCCCGCCCGTCGCCGAGGTCATGACCGGAGTGCTCACCTACATCCTGACCTTCGGCACGCTGCCGGAGCTCGACCGCTACGGACGCCCGAAGATGTTCTACGGCCAGCGCCTGCACGACAAGTGCTACCGCCGGGCATTTTTCGACGCCGGGCAGTTCGTCGAAAGCTGGGACGATGACGGCGCCCGCAAAGGCTGGTGCCTCTACAAAATGGGCTGCCGCGGACCGACCACTTACAACTCGTGCTCGAACTTCAAATGGAACAACGGCGTCTCATGGCCTGTCGGTTCCGGCCACGGCTGCATCGGCTGCAGCGAAGCCAATTTCTGGGACAACGGACCGTTCTACCAACGGCTGACCAACATCCCGGTGCCGGGCATCGAGGCGACGCCCGACAAGATCGGCAAGACGCTGGTCACGGTCGCGGCTGTGGGCGCGGCGGCGCACCTGGCCTCCGTCGTAGTGCGCAACGAGGCGCAGAGAATCAAAGGCCAGGACGAGACTGGCGATGAGGAGAGGTGAGCCATGTCCAGACGAGTCGTAGTCGATCCGGTCACCCGCATCGAAGGCCATCTGCGCATCGAAGCCATGCTCGACGACCGCGGCGTGATTCACGACGCCATGTCCTCGGGCACCATGTGGCGGGGCATTGAAGTGATCCTGCAAGGGCGCGATCCGCGGGATGCCTGGGCCTTTTGCGAACGCATCTGCGGCGTATGCACCACGGTGCATGCGCTGGCCTCGGTGCGCGCCGTGGAGAACGCGCTAGGCATACGCGTGCCCCAGAACGCCGATATCATCCGCAACATCATGGCCCTCACCCAGATGGTGCAGGACCATGTAATCCACTTCTACCATCTGCACGCGCTCGACTGGGTGGATGTGGTCTCGGCGCTTAAAGCCGACCCGGCCGCTACCGCCACGCTGGCGCAGAAGGTCTCGCCCACATGGCCGACCTCTTCGCCGGGCTACTACCGTGAGATCCATGCCACCCTCAAGCGCTTCGTGGATTCCGGCCAGCTTGGCATCTTCGGCAACGCTTACTGGGGCCATCCAGCCTACAAGCTGCCGCCGGAAGCCAATCTGATGGCTGTGGCGCATTATTTGGAAGCCCTGAAGTGGCAGCGCGAGATCATCAAGATCCACACCATCTTCGGCGGCAAGAACCCGCACCCCAACTACCTGGTGGGCGGCTCGCCGGCAGCCATCGCCATGCAGAGCGACAACGCCATCAACATGGAGCGGCTGAACTATATACGCGGCCTGATCCAGGATGCCATACAGATCGTGGAAGGGCTGTACATTCCGGACCTCCTGGCGGTGGCGTCGTTTTATAAGGACTGGGCGGGCTTCGGCGGCGGCTTGGGCAACTACATGGTTTACGGCGACATTCCGCAGAACGGCGTCGGCGATCCGTTGCGCTACCGCTTCCCGCGCGGCGTGATCCTCAACCGCGATCTCTCGCACGTGCTTCCCTTTGATGCAACCGATATGACGCAGGTCCGCGAGGAGATCGCGCATTCCTGGTACACATACCCCAATGGCAAGGATGCGCTGCATCCTTACGAAGGCGTCACCGAGCCGCACTACACCGGACCGCAGCCGCCCTACAAACAGCTCGACGAAAACGGCCAATATACCTGGCTGAAGGCGCCGCGCTGGAAGGGCAACGCCATGGAAGTGGGTCCGCTGGCGCGGATGTTGGTGGGCTATGCCAGCGGACGCTCCGATTTCAAAGATGTAGTAAGCGAGGCGCTGGCCCGGCTGGATGTGCCGGCTACGGCGCTGTTCTCCACGCTAGGCCGTACGGCCGCGCGCGGCCTGGAAACGCGCCTGGCGGTCCGCTGGCTGCTCGCCGAATACGATCGGCTGGTCGAGAATCTGAAGGCCGGCGACACGGCCACGGCCAACACCACAATGTGGGAACCTTCCACATGGCCGGCCGAAGCCAAGGGGTTCGGCCTCCACGAAGCGCCCCGCGGCGCGCTAGGCCACTGGGTCCACATTCAAAACGGCAAGATCGCCAACTACCAGATCGTGGTTCCATCTACGTGGAACGCTTCGCCCAAAGACGGCAAGGGGCAGCACGGGGCGTATGAAGCGGCGCTGATGAACACGCCCGTCTTCGATCCGCAACGCCCGGTGGAGATCCTGCGCACCATACACTCGTTCGATCCCTGCCTGGCTTGCGCGTCGCACGTCATCGGTCCGGATGGCCGCAAGCTGGCGGAAGTGGTGGTGAGGTAGCTATGTTTACGGCTCCGACATCCACGCCTTCATCAGCATGGCCGGCCGGTTTCTACCGCCGCCGTTACGTCTGGCAGTGGCCCATTCGCCTTTCGCACTGGATCACCGCGATTTGCGTGGTGGTGCTGTTTGCAACCGGCGAATACATCGCGCACCCGCAGCTCGCGCCCGCCGGCGAGGCTTACCGGCACTTCGTCATGGGGCGCGTGCGCGAGATACACTTCGCCTTCGCTTTCGTGTTCCTGATCAGTTTCCTGTGGCGCATCTACTGGTTCTGGATGGGGAACAACTACGCGCGCTCGGGCTTTCCGTTTATCTGGCGCACGGCCTGGTGGGGCGACCTCATACGCCAGGCACGCGCCTATCTGAGCCTGCGGCGCGGGCACGTCCATCTGGGCCATAATGCGCTCGCCGGGCTGACTTACACCATCTTTGTGATCGGCCTCGGCTGGTTGCAGATCCTGACCGGCTTGGCGCTTTATTCCGAATCGAATCCCGGCGGATTTTGGGACCGCCTGACGGGATGGGTCCTGCCTTTATTCGGCGGATCGTACCGCACGCACCTTTGGCACCACATGTTTTCATGGCTCTTCCTGGTGTTCGCCATCGTGCATCTCTACGTGGTGTTGTTCGACTCGGAACAATATCAGAACGGGCTGATTTCATCCATCGTCTCCGGCTACAAGTTCTACGAAGAGGGCGACCTGGATAATGACAAGTGGGTCAGTTGAATTGCTTGTATTGGGATTAGGCAACCCGCTCCTCGGCGACGATGGAGCGGGTTTGCTGTTGCTTGACGAACTCCAACGCGACGCGGCGGGGTGGGGCGCGCGCGTGGAGTTTCTGGACGGCGGCACGCAGGGTCTGATGCTTCTGGACCGCGTGGCCGGCCGTCCCACCCTCCTCATCCTGGATGCCGTCGCGCTGGGCGGCGCGCCCGGCACGGTGCATGTGTTGCGGGATGTGGAGGCGCTGGGGCTCGATTCCCATCACAGTCAGACCGCCCATGAGGGCAATGCCGGAGAGTTGCTGGCGGCGGCTCTCCTGCTGGGTGAATGCCCGGGGCAGGTCTTCGTGGTGGGGATCGAGCCCGCGCAAGTTAAGACCGGCATTGGTGTGTCGGAGCCGGTGCGCGCGGCGCTCCCGGCGGCGGCGGCGGCGGCGCGGGGGATTGTGGAAGAGGTGATGGCGGGTTTGGCCCAGCCGGCCTCGTGAGGCCACAACCCCTCGGGATCGTCGCCTCTCGCGCTAGTAGGTTTGCCTCAATTGTCGATTCCGGTCCTTCGAAAAGTCTTGCCTCAAACGCGCACAGAATAAGGGACTTAGCAATTATGCCCTTGGTTGAGGACACTCCTGGCCAAGGGCGCTCTCCCAGGCCGCCAACGCGTCGGCACCCCGATGTGGCCGCAGGCTGGTTTTTGAATCACAAGCCGCCAAACTCCCGCAATCCCCTCAAAAACAAAGATCGCCCGCCGCCCTCTGCGCCGGACTCCCGCCGCCGTCGTGCTATCCTCACATCGGGTAAACGAACCGGCGGTCGACTGCACCCAAAAGATCTTTGATAACCGTTGCCAACCGCGCGCCTTCGACCGGAATTCGACAAAATTCGACACTTTCGACACTGTTTCAAATTTGTCGAACTGTCGAGCGGCTTCCCAACCCCGCGCCGCCACTGCGCGTTAAGTCGCCGCCTCCGATACCGCGTACCGTCAATCATGACATCCATTCCTACACAGCAAGGATACGTGGAGACGGACGCCTGCTGCAAGAACCGCAGCGCGCATCCCGGGGCCGAAATACCACGCCCACTGCCTCCATCGGAGTCGCAGGTGCGAACCTCCTCAGACGGTGTAAACTCTGGAGAGATTGCCCAGTCCCTCGAGGCGCCGGGCAATCTCCCGTCTAATCACCCGTACTCACCTGCTCATCACTTACCGCCAGTAGCGATAGTGATGACCGTGCCATCCGTAATAGCCGTAGAAATACGGGCGGCCGTAATACGGATAACCGTAGTAAGGAACACTGTAGGCGTAGGGATAGGCCGGTACGTAGACAGGTCCGCCGATTCCAACTCCGATACGAACACCTGCCTTGGCCGCCGGCGCCACTATCGACGCGGCCGCCAAGATCAGTGCCGGGATTCCGAGTTTTCTCAACATCGCTTTCTACCTCCTTCCTCAATTCGTCTGACGCATCGCGTTTTCGCAGGGATTCAAGCTAGTCCGGCGAGGCTGATATAGAACGGTTTAGGTTTCCCGGAAATGGGTCGTGCAACACATCGGCATGGCTACCTGTGATCTCTCGCACGTTGGAAAAAATCGGCTGCGCGACGTTCGGTTACTCCCAGCGTAGCGCCACCATCGGGTCCACGCGCGCCGCATGCCGCGCGGGGAGGTAGCTGGCGACCAGACTGACAGCGCCGAGCAGCACCAGCGTGGCCGCCAGGGCCCAAGGGTCGAACGGCTTCACGCCCGGTATTCCCTTTTGCATGGCCAGCGTGCCCAGCAATGCCGCGGGGAAGCCGGCCGCGGCGCCCGCCAACACCCACGCCATCCCTTCTCGAACGACCAGGCCGGAGATCTGCCCTCCCCGCGCTCCCAGGGCCAGTCGAATCCCGATTTCCCGCGTCCGTTGCGACACCGAATTAGCCACCACGCCATAGAGCCCCATGGACGCAAGCGTCACTGCTAGCACGCCGAAGACGATCAGAAGTCCGGCCGCCATGCGCTGCCGCCAAAGGGACGCCGCGATGTGTTCCTGCATAGTCTGGAGGCTGAAGAGCGGCAGGGCTGGATCGAGCGTGGCTACAGCTTGGCGCACGGCGCTCGACAACTGAGTAGGACCAACACCTCCGCGCACTACGAGAGTTGCCCGGCCACTGAGCTCCTGCGCAATCGGAAGGTAGAGTTGCAACGTGGCTTCCCCCGCCAGCGAACGCACAGCCGCGTCCTTCACCACTCCGATGACGGTGACCGGCGGCCGCGCCGGCCCGCTAAACTCCGGCGCCGCAATCCGCTCGCCGATGGGATTCCTTCCCGGCCAGAAGCGCGCCGCCAGTCGCTCGTTGACGATCGCCACGGGCAGTGAATCGGCCCTGTCCCTCGCGCTGAATTCGCGTCCTTGCAGCAAGGGGATGCCCAGCGCTTGAAAGAATCCGGGCGCAATCACATCGTCATCCACGCGCAGGCCAGCTTCCCATTCGTTGCCCTGAAAATCCTTCAGGGGTGGTTCCTCTCCCGGATGAAAGATGGCACGGCGGCCGAAAAATTCTTCCGGCGGAATGGTCAACCCCAGACTAGCCGAAGTGACCCCAGGTAGCGCTCTCACACGATCGAGAAGAGTCTCGTAGAAATTGAGTGCCTTTGCGCGCGAGTATGCTTGTATATCCAAGTCCAAGGAGCCAAGCAGCACATTTTCCGGCCGCGCTACAGGATTGGCGTTGAGCGCGCGGCGCATGGTTGCGATGCCGGTCCCCGCGCCGGCCAGCAATACCAGCGAGAGTGCGACCTGCGCTGCAATGAGGCCTCCGCGCAGGCGCGACCGCGTTCGCCCCGCGCCCGGCGATCCCTCTTTGAGCGATGCCGTAAGGTCCACGCCAGCGGCTCGACGCGCCGGGGCCAAGGCGAAAAGCAATCCGGAAATCAAGGTCAGGAGCACAACGAAGCCCAGCACGCGCACATCGAGCCGCACGTCTACGCCGCGCATAGCATATGCGTTTTGGTTGACCGAGACAGCGAATTGCGCGATCATCGGCGCAAGCAGAATTCCGACCATCCCGGCGAACAGCGCCAGCAGTGCGCCTTCCGTCAGAAACAATCGAACCAGCCGCGCGCGGGCCGCTCCCAGTGCCAGCCGTACAGCAACCTCGCGCCGCCGCATCGCCGCACGCGCCAGTAGCAGATTGGCAACGTTGGCGCAGGCAATGAGCTGCAGCAGTCCCACGCACAACAGCAGCAGGCCCAGAAACCGCCCCACATCCGCACGATCGTCCGAATCCAATCCCAGTCCGGGAACCAGCGCCATCGTTCGACTCTGGTTGGTGACGGGATAGGCTTGCGCCAGACGCGCCGCGATCGTGGTTACTTCGGCTTGCGCGGCGGAGAGCGACACCCCGGGCTTCAGCCGTCCAAAAGTGCGTATCCACCCGCTGGCGCGCATCTCGAGCGTGCCTGGCGACATGCGCGGCATGGCCAACGGCTGGAGCGTGATCGGCAGCCACAGATCGGCTTGGAACTGCATTTGGGTGCCTCGGAAGTCGCGCGGGGCTATGCCCACCACGGTGCAGGCCCGCCCGTTGAGGCGAATTACGCGTCCGTTGATGCCGGGATCCGCGCCGAAGGCCCGCTTCCAGAATGCGTAGCTGAGCACCGCGACGGCCGGCCCGCCTTCGCGCTCGTCCTCGTCCACAAGCAAGCGCCCCGGGGCGCCCTGCGCGTCCGGCTTCACACCCAAAACCGCGAAGTAGTTTCCGGAGACCAGGGCCGCCCGCGCCAGCTCGCTGGACCGGCCGGTGACAAGGCTGACTCGCGCACCGGTTTCCGCGGCCACGCCCGAGAAGCTCTTCAACTGGTGGCGGTAATCCCGAAAATCGGGATAGCCCATGTTGCCGAGCAACTGGCCCGCCTGCCATCGTTCAAAGACGACCAACTCGTCGGGCCCTTTCACGCCGGGCATGGGGACGAGGAGCATGGCATCGATCAGGCTGAAGATCGCGGTATTCGCGGCGATCCCCAGACCCAGCGCCACGACGGCGATGGCGGTGAATAAAGGACTCCGCCGGAGCACCCGCAGGGCGAAGCGCACATCCTGGATGAAAGCGTTCACAATCCCCCTCCTGGGATCTAAGACGCAGTACCCGCGGCGTATGTTATCGGGGCAGTTTACAATAACTGGCATGCACGCTGCCCGCTATGGCACCGCAATTGTGCTCGCCCACCTGCTGGTCAATATCGTCCACGGGGCCGCCCACCAGCAACTGCATATCGGCTTGAGCCCCGCTGAAACACTGTTCGTGATGGCCGTCATTCTGGTGGGCCCGCTGGCCGCCATGGTCCTGCTGTGGACGTCCCAACAACGGCTTGGCCTGGTCATGCTGGCACTGTCGATGGCTGGCTCGCTGGTTTTCGGGCTGTACCACCACTTTTTGATGACGGGTCCGGACCACGTGGGGGAGCAAGCCGCCGGCCTGTGGGCAACCACGTTTGCGGTTACTTCTTATCTGCTGCTACTCACGGAAGCCATCGGCACTTATGTTGGCCTGCGCTTTTCTTACCGTGAGGGTACGGCGTGAGTCATGTCGCAAAGGAGCTGTAGCTGGCGCCGTGCGGCATTCAGAGCAACGATTATGTTCCGCTGTGGGGCGGCTATCCCGGCTCGCGGGTCCAATTTCCAGCGGGTACAGCCCCTAGAGAGAGAACTTGGCCCACGAGCTTACCGCCCGACTGTGGCGGCGGGCCAGGCGGCAGCGGAAAGCGGCGTGTTAGTCAAGGCAGCGGGACGCCCAGCAAGCCGCCACGACCACATTAGGAATGACGTTGAGGTCAGGTCAATGGCAGGTTCAGTTGTGCTATAAGACTGCACATTGTCCTTATACACGGCCACTTGCGAACGGTTATATGCGCCATCATTGCCGTTGAATATCTTGAAGGTATCTATACCGTTCGCCGGACACAGAACCATGCCAGAAAGAGTACCCGCGGTGGCTGCGTACGCCGGGCCTTCTGAAGCCGCGCCCCACAGCACCGGCACGCCGCCGGACGTTCCGTCGAGCACTCCAGCAAGATTGGCCACCTGGTGCTGTATGCAGTTGGGGAAGGTGGTTGAGCCATCGCCTACGATGAACGACGACCCCCAGGCGTTGGCCCCCAGAATATTGGCCAACCATCTGCGCGAGTAAATGTCGTAAGTGGGGGAATTCGTCAGGAAAAAGGCTTCGCTCGCCATCACCGAAATTCCGGCGCCGTGCGAGGTGGTGTCGCCATTCCAGGCATCACCGAAGCCCCATGCGTCGGTTTCAGCTTGCGTCATCGCGTCGCCGACCTGCTTCAGGAACTGACTCCTAATGCCCGCCTCAGTGACGGCCAACCCGCTCGGATTTCCCGCCAATTCGAAGGCCCTGTACAACTCGAAGTGCGCCAGCCCGCTCACGTCGTATAGATTCAGAGTGTCTTGGTAGCCGTTGTCGTAGATTTTCGTGATGTAGTTGCTGGCAAACTGCGCGGCCTGCGTCAGGTAGGCCATTGGGTTGGTAACAGGTAACCACGGCGGCAGATTCCCTTGACCGGACCGTAGCGCGATGTAAAGCTCTGTTGCGCCCAGCTCCATATCGTCGTCCCACACGGTCTCCGGGTAGCCGTCAAACGGTATGATGGTGAGCAGGCAGCCGGACGCGCATGAGCCGCTACCCACTGACGAAGCCGGGTCGGCATATGATAAATCCGCCAGTGCAAAAATATCCTCCGCATTTTGAAGACACTGATTGGCGAGAGTTGGCTGAGCCGTGCGATTCAGTTGGTAGCACACGGCAAACGCCGCAGCCAGCCGCCCCGCCAGGTTCGGGCTCATAGGCGAACCGGCAGGTCCCGCGACGAATACCGGACGATGGCAGATGTAATGTGCCGCCGAATTGCAGCCATCCCAAGTGTCGTCTGCCTGAGGCAGGCGCCAAATATCGTAGTCGCTCAGAAGGTTGGGAAAGTTAGTCCAACTCTGGCTGTTGCCCACCTGATAGTAGAGAGTCTTGGTGCTGTCGTCCCACATCTTCATCAGAAACTGGATGCCGAAACGCGCCTCCGCCACGAAGTCCGAAGACGTTGGCGCTCCCGATGCGCTTCCCGCGTAAGAAAGGGAATTCGGCGGAGCGGGCGGATTCAGGGGCGCCCCAGTACCCATCTGGAATGGGAAATCGCGAATCCCGATCTCTTGCAGTGTCACCGTATAACTTATAGTCTCAACGTACTTCATGTAGTCGCCGGCATCCCACCACCCGCCGGATGCATCGATGGCCGTACCGGTGGGCGTTAGCGGCGTTCCGGTGGTGGCGATATTGTCATTGCTATCCAGCGGGGGAGTTTCATAAACAACGCCATGCGCGTCGTTGAGGTGACCGGGCGCCGTGCGCAGGGCATTTGGAATATAGTTGGGCCCGTCGCGTTCGGTTTCATAGAAAGACAAGGTGTTCAGAAGCAATCCGGAATAGAGCACAGCGGGGGTAGCAACGGGAAAGACAGGCGATGTAGCGGGCACCGGACCAGTGACAGAAATGGTGTAACCGTCGCCCGCCGGAGCGTTGAAATCCAGAGCATAGACAGAATAGATCAACGTCGTGCTGTTGCTCCATGTGCCGAGCAAGGCGCCGATCGCGGCTGAATAGACGGTGTGTCCCGCGGAGTTGACCACACTGAAGGTCGCTCCCGTTTCCGAAACTGTGGACATCAGATACGCGCGAAAAGACGGCGCACCCTCTTCATATCCGACTTGGCTTACCCGGACATACGCGGATTGCGCGGTAGCTGCCGGAATCCATGCCAGCAGGCTGAATACAGCGATGAGGGCTCCCCTGTGAGCGGTCACGTGCCTCTCCTCCCGTCCAACCATTGTATGCGGGTTTTGGGTGAGGTGGTGTCCGCTTGCGGAACGTGCTGTCCGCGCGCGAGACAACCGGCCGAGGAAGCAGGAGCCGCCGACTCACCGCAGACCGCTTCACGGGCGTCTGGCAGTGAACCTGCTAGTGGACCGCCGAGATTCAGCATGAGGGGCAAACGGATTATCATGCCCGCGCTTCTGGCTTGCGCGTGCCACGCCTGTTCGCCGCCTGGTCCTATCCGCGAGGAACCCGTGCGATTCACGAATGGAAATGTGATCCTCGCCGGCTCACTCTTTCTTCCCCCCGGCAGCGGACGGCACCCGGCAGTGGTCATCTTTCATGGCTCTGGGCCACAAGCCAGGGATAACTCGACGGCCCACTGGTTTGCGGAACAGGGTGTAGCCGCGCTGACTTACGACAAGCGGGGCGTCGGCGAATCCACTGGAGACTTTCGCGAAGTCGCGTTTCCTGACCTCTGCGGAGACGGACTGGCCGGCATCGAGATGCTGAAGGCGCGCGGCGATATCAATCCGCGGCAGATTGGCGTGTGGGGTCTTAGCCAGGGAGGCTGGCTTGGGCCGCTGGCGGCGTCGCAGTCCAAGGACGTGGCGTTCGTCATCGCCGTGTCGGGGCCGGGTGTCTCTCCAGGCGAGCAGATGATTTTCTACTACGGCAATCAATTGCGAGACCAAGGCTTCTCTGAATCCGAGATTGCGGAAGCCAGCACGCTGCGCAGACAGGTGTGGCATTACCTCGCGACCGGAGACGGCTACGCGGAGGCTAAAGTGTTGCTCGAACGTGGCCGGTCCAAGCCCTGGTACCGAGCGCTCCAGGCACAGGCGGATGGCCTTTTCGCATTGTCCGAGTCTGCCATACTCCACGACCCGAGAGTCTGCTCCCGGCTGTGGTTCAAGCACGAAATAAATTACGATCCCACCATCGCCCTGCGCAAGCTATCGGTTCCGGCGCTGTTCGTGTTCGGCGAAGCAGACGAGTTTGTGCCGGTGGGAACGAGTGTGGATATCATACGCCGAATGTTGACCGAAAGCGGCGCCCGCGACTTCACCATCAAGGTTTTTCCCAGTGCGGACCATGGAATCCGCGTCGCCGGCGCAGACGGGAGCATGCCGCTTGCTCCCGGGTATCTGGACACGATGAGAGACTGGCTACGGAAGAGAGTAGAGTGAACTCAAAACACGAAGTCCGGCGGCTGGATACCCTTCACGCGCAGGTAGACTTCCGCCTGCGCCCGGTGATGCGCCGTGTGCGTGAAATAAGCCCACAACCATTCGAAGCCAGTCAGGTTGCGCGCGGGTGGGCCCACCACCGTATCCAGCCGGGCGGGTGTCATGGCCGCGACGGCCTGGTTACAGAAATTGAATGAGTCGGCGAGAAACTGGAGGGCCGTTTCCTTATCTACTTCCACCTTCTCGGTATCCTTGGACCATTCGGCGATTTTGGGCGGGAGCGCCGGCCGGGGGAGACCGCTGGCATTGGAACAGGCGTATAGATTGATTCCCGCGATGTGTGCCATCAACTCTCCGAAACTCATCTCTTGCGGCACCGGGCGAAAATCGTAGCTCACGGCCGGCATGGCCCGCGCGACCGCGATAGTAAATTCCGCCGAAGTCTTCCAATGTTTCACGAGCGCGTCTTTGACGCTGGTTTGGGCAAGGGCGGGCAGCGCCAGCAGCAGGATTGCGAATACGTTGGTCTTCATGGTTCCTCCGGGATTCCTATTTCATAGCGCAGGCAGGCCGGTGACGGCAACTCCCAGCCGCCCCGAGATATGATCGAAGAGGCGCCCCAATTATGCATGAAATGAGCATAGCCGCGTCGATGCTGGAAGCCGTGCAGACCGAAGCCACGCGGCGCGGCACGCACGTCCTGGCCGTAGGTGTGAAGGTCGGCGAGCTCTCCGGAGTGGATAGCGAATCGTTGCGCTTCTGCTTCGACGCCCTGGTACAGGACACGGATCTGGCGCCGCTCGCGCTGGAGATCCAGTTTCTAGGATGGCGCAACCGCTGCCGCCAGTGCGAGCAGGATTTCGCCGTCGAGAATTATCGCACCGAGTGCCCGCGGTGCGGCTCCGTCGAGACGGAACTGACCAGCGGCAACGAGCTGGAATTTGCCTATATGGAGATCGAGGAAACATGACCCGCGTACCCCTGGAACGCAAAGTCCTGAACGAAAACGACCGGCTGGCGGCGGAGTTGCGCCAGGGTTTTCTGCGGCACGGAACGCTGTGCGTGAACCTGATCAGTTCGCCCGGCTCCGGCAAGACAATGCTATTGGAGCGCACCCTGGCCGGCTTCGATCCGCAGCGCCGCGTCGCCGTGTTGACCGGCGACATCCAAACCGACAACGACGCGCAGCGCCTGGCGCGCTACGGCTTTCCGGTGCGCCAGATCACCACCGGAGGCGCCTGCCACCTGGATGCGCGCATGGTGGAGAAGGCGCTCGCCGAATGGCGGCCCGAAGCGATCGACTTGTTGTTCATCGAGAACGTTGGGAACCTGGTGTGCCCCAGCAGCTACGACCTGGGCGAAGAAGCTCGCGTGGTGCTGCTCAGCGTGACCGAAGGCGAGGACAAGCCGCTGAAATATCCTGCCACCTTCTACCGCGCCGATCTGGTAGTGCTGAACAAGGTGGACCTGTTGCCCTACGTCCCGTTCCGCATGGACCTGGCGCGCGAAAACGCACGCCGCGTGCAGCCCGATATCGAGATCGTGGAAGTCTCTTGTACCACGGGTGCGGGTCTGGACACCTGGCGGCAATGGATCGAGGCGCGATACGCGGCGCGTGGGGCAGGTTGTTGACGTTGTTAACGTGCGGCCGATTGTCAATCGGCTTGAAGTTTGTCTCGCTCGACCACTCTGTGTTGCTTGATGACCTTTCACGCAGCCGAAGGATCAATGGAATACGCCGGATCCGATCATACGTGCGGAACATCTTTCCCATTTCCTTGGCGCGGTCAAAGCGGTCGATGATCTTACGCTGGAAGTGCCCGCTGGCGTTGTATTCGGCTTCCTTGGACTAACGGCGCAGGCAAAACGACTACCATTCACCTCTTGCTCGGGTTGATACAGCCCAGCCAGGGTCAGGCATGGGTAATGGGCCTCGACGTGCGCAAGCAGGCGGAAAAGATTCGCACTCACAGCGGGGCCTTGCTCGAATTTTCGGGACTCTACGTTACTATGAGCGCAGAGGACAACCTCGACTTATATGGCCGTATGTACAAACTTTCAACCGTCGCGCGCTGCACCCGTTCCCGAGAGCTACTCGAACACTTGGTTCTCTGGGGACGCAGGAAGGATCGGGGGGGAGCTTGGTGGGAGATCGACTGGTTCGTGCGCAGCCGTGTGATCGGACATCTGCAACGGCGCAGCCAGCGGCCGTACCGACCGCCGTCGGGCGTCTGGTAGGAGCACATCCAGAACTCCGGTCTGGTGCTGCTCAACCGACTGCTCGAGAGGCGGCCTGCGCATGCCTGAGGTGAGATTCTTCTGGAGAGCCGGATGCGGGAGATCTGCACGTCCGGTTCGACGAGGGGAGGGCACCTTCGGGTCCCCTCCTACTCTACCGGCTCCCATCGGAGCCACGACCGTGAGGAAATGGTCTTGCCGGCGTGCGCAGGCCACGCTCAAGGCGGGCAGAGCCCTGCGCGGCGGGCCGGCCCTGCGCAGGGCGGTAACATGAAGGCGGGCGGCCCGGAAGTCCGCCCCCCTTTTTGACCCGCATGCTGCGACGTTTTCTCATCGGGATGATCGCCGGGACATGCCTGGCCGCGCCACCGGCCCCCGTTATCCTGATTTCTATCGACACACTGCGCGCCGACCACCTGGGCGCCTACGGATACCGCCGCATCCAGACTCCCAACATCGACTCGTTCGCCCAGCAAGGCACGCTCTTCACCAGCATTGAATGCCAGGTTCCGCTGACACTGCCCTCGCACACTTCGCTTTTCACGTCCACTTACCCCTTTGAGAACCAAGTCGAAGAAAATGCCGAGCGCGTGCCGGCGAAGGCTGTGACTCTGGCCTCTGTGCTAAAGTCCAACGGATACAAGACCGCGGCTTTCATCGGCAGCGTTTTTCTGGAAAGTGAGATGGGCCTCGATCAGGGATTCGAGGTTTATGACAGCCCGTTTCATTTCGAAGCTTTCGAACCCCTCTCGGGATCGATGTTCTTGGGCGGTGCGGGCCGGAACCCGCTAGTGAGAGACAGGCGCGACGGAGCTTTGGTGCTGGG
>Ga0181532_10000437_pt1 | contig 43183 bp, 38 predicted proteins | sample PEATcosm2014_Bin_33_FD_119768 | JGI IMG/M metagenome (GOLD analysis project Ga0181532, IMG submission 119768) | Peatland microbial communities from MTU Mesocosm Facility, Houghton, MI, USA - PEATcosm2014_Bin11_30_metaG | ecosystem: Environmental > Terrestrial > Soil > Wetlands > Peat | place... | reverse complement strand
GCCCGCCGGTGCAGCCGATCGCGATCGAGAGATAGGACTTACCCTCGCGCGCGTACGCGGGAAGGAGGAAGCCGAAGAGGTCATCGAGCTTGTCGAGGAAGGCGGTCGCTTCGGGGCTAGAGAGAACGTAACGCCGCACGTCCTCGTCTAGTCCGGTCTTGTTGCGCAGGTCCCCTACCCAGTGCGGGTTCGGCAAGAAGCGACAGTCGAAAACGAGGTCCACGTCCAAGGGGAGGCCGTACTTGAACCCGAAAGAGACGAGGGCCGTTTGCATCGCGCCGACCGCACCAAAGGTGCTGAAGAGCTCGACGAGGCGGTCGTGCAGATCGTGCACGTTCGTCTCGCTCGTGTCCAAAACCTCATCAGCGTCGTCGCGCACCTCGGCGAGCTGCTCGCGCTCTTGTCGGATCGACTCAAGAACGCTCTCGGCGTCTAAGGGATGGCGTCTTCGTGTTCCTTCGAAGCGACGCACGAGAACCTCGTCCGTTGCGTCCAAGAACAGCACCCGCACCCTTGCACCCGACGCGCGAAGCGAATGGATCGCAGGAGAGAGCTCAGAGGTCGACTCCGTACCACCGCGCCCCGCGACGAAGCAGAACCGCTCGAGGTCCGATCCCGGGTGCGCCGCGAGCTCGGCGACCCTTCCGATGAGCTTCGGGGGGAGGTTGTCGATGACGAACCACCCGAGGTCCTCGAGCGTCGCCGCCGCGCTCGAACGCCCAGCTCCCGACATTCCCGTGACGATCAGGTACTCAGCCATGAAGGGCGCGACCTCCTTGCCCATTGTTTCACGCTGAGGCCTCAACCTAGGTGCGCATGCTAGGCGTCTAGGGAAAAGTCACCTGTGCTTTCGGCGACGCTCGAAGCGCATGACCAAAAGGCGCGGGATCGCTGCCTCCAAATCGGGAGCGATCGAAGTGACAAGGAACTCGGCCAACGGCGCGGGCTCGAGGAGCTTCGTAAGGAGACAGTCACGCTCGGCGAGGGGGTTGATGTAGCGAGAGAGCGGCCGGTGTGAAAAGGGGATGAACACGTCCCGGTCCACTTCTTCGACGGACACCACTTCGTCGAGGTAGGGCCCGACACGCCAGTACTGCTCGCCGAGGATCTCATCGTCGACGAAGCCGCTCCCTTCTCCTTGGTACATCGGGTGGTTCACCAACAACAAAAAGCAACCATCGTCCGCGAGCACCCGGGCCGCTTCTCCCAAGACCGCATCGACGTTCGTCGCGTGTTCGATCGCGAGACAGCACACGATCGCGTCGAAGCTTTCTTGGGAAAACGGCAAGGACTCCCCCATCGCGCGCGCATACGCGACGCTACGGTCGCCTGGTCGGGACCGCTCGAGCGCGAGTGCGTTCTGGAGCTGCGCGGTCGAAGGGTCGATGCCGACGACGTTCGTCGCGCCCTTGTTGCTCAAGGTGCGCGCGACGTGACCTTCCCCACACCCGAGATCAAGGACGCGTCGCGCGCCTTTGAGCTCCGAGGAAATGAGCGGGAGGATCTGGAGCTCGTACTCTACGTCTGCTCCATCGGTAAAAGTCGCCTTCCACCACGGCGCAAGCGCGTCCCACGCCGCACCGGGGTGCGTCGCGCGCGGACTTGCCTTCTTAGGTCGCGCAGCCTTCGGCTTCTTCGCGCTCACGCCGACACCGTTGCGCGCTTTGGATGAAGGTGCGCGTACGTCGCCTCCGCGACGGTTTGTGGAAGCCACGTGAGCGCGCGCAGGTCTTCGAGGGAGGCTCGTTGCGCGGCGCGCACGCCACCGAGCTCTTTGATCAATCGGGCCTGGCGCGACTTTCCGAGGCCGGGTATGCCAACGAGCGCGCCACGCACCATCCTTTTTCCCCGAAGGCTGCGGTGATAGGTGATGGCAAAGCGGTGCGCTTCGTCTCTCAGTTCTTGCAAGAGGTAGATCGCCTCGCTGTCTCGAGGGATGCGGATGGGGTCTCTTCTCCCCGGGACGAAGACCTCCTCGAACTGCTTCGCGAGCGCGGCGACTGCAATGGAATGAGACAGTCCGCACTCTTTGAGCACCTTCACACCGACGCCGAGCTGGCCCTTGCCACCGTCTAACAACAACAGCTGTGGAGGATAGGAAAAGCGCCTGGATCTTCCCGGAACAGATCCGTCGTCTTTGTCATCGAGGCGCTTCAGCCGGCGCGTGAGCACCTCGGCCATCGCCCCGTAGTCGTCGTTTCCCGCCACGGCGCTCACCTTGAAGCGCCGGTAATCGCTCCGCTTCAAGAGCCCGTCCTCCATGACGACCATCGAGCCGACGTAGTCCGTGCCTTGGAGATGGCTCATGTCGTAACACTCGATGCGAAGCGGGGATTCCGACAAGTCGAGCGCGGATCTCAGCTCCTCGAGGGCCTGGGCGCGACTCGTGAGGTCGCTCGCTCGCTTCATACGGTGTCGGGCGAGTGCCTCGGTCGCGTTCTGTGCGGCGACGGAAAGGAGCGCCCGCTTTCTGCCCCGTTCGGGAACGACGATGCGCACCTTCTTTCCGCGCCGTTCTCCGAGCCACGCCTCGTAGGTCTCGGGATCCTCGGGAAGATGGGGAACGAAGACCTCCTTCGGCACCCCGAGTGGGGTCTCCGCGTAGTACTGCGCAAGGACGCGCCCAATGAGCGCTCCCTCGCTCAACGATTCGACCTTTTCCATGACGAAGCCCTCTTGTCCGACAACGCGTCCGCGTCGCACATGCAGGATCTGTGCGGCGGCGCGAAGTTCGTCCTCGGCGAGGCCGATGAGGTCGAAGTCCTCTGCCGAGGACGCGACCATCTCCTGGCGTTCGCTCGCGAGGCGGATCGACGCGAGCTGGTCGCGAAGGCGCGCCGCGAGCTCGAAGGAGAGCTCGGCCGACGCGTCCTTCATGGCCGCGTCGAGTTTCTCCTCGATGGGCGTGATGTCACCGTCCAAGAACGCCATGAGGCCGTCGACGAGCTCGCGATAGCGGGCGTGCCCAACGGCACCGACGCAGGGCCCAGAACAGCGTTCGATGTGGTAGAGCAAGCATGGACGGCCGAGACGGGCGTGGCGGTTGAACTTCGCGTCGGTGCACGTGCGCACGGGAAAGGAACGCAACAACAGGTCGAGCGTCTCTCGGATGGCGTACGCGTGCGCGTAGGGGCCGAAGTACCGGATGCCCTTTTTCCTCGCGCCGCGCATGACGAGCGCCCGGGGCCAGTCGTCTTCGACGGTGACCGCGAAGTACGGATAGGACTTGTCGTCGACGAGACGGACGTTAAAGCGCGGCCGATGCACCTTGATGAGGTTGTACTCGAGCATGATCGCTTCGACGTCTGATCGGACCGCGATCCACTCGAGGGACGACGCGAGCCTCATCATTTGGGCCGTTCGGGGATGGAGCTGGGACGGATCGACGAAGTAGCTCGCTACGCGCGACCGGAGCGATCGCGCCTTTCCGACGTAGATGATGCGCCCTTCGGCGTCTTTGAACTGGTAGGAGCCCGGGACGTCCGGGACCGCTCGCGGTCGCTCAAGCACTAACATGGAGGCTACGCCGACCTGGTACCTCGGCGGACAGACAAAGGCTTCGTGGCCGACATACCCGCGGATGGGCGACCAGGCTGTCCCCGCCGGCCAAGAGCGGAGCACATAGATGCAAGGGGCTCAACTATGTTCCGGCTCCAAACAAGACTCCCCGACCGCTACGTGTCGGCATCATCTGACGAGCTCGCCGCGTGGATCGGCGTCGCTCGCGAAACCCTCGGTGAGCGCGTCGTCATCTTGGGACACCACTACCAACGAGACGAGGTGATGGCCTGGGCCGATGCGCGCGGGGACTCCTTCGGGCTCGCCCAGTTCGCGGCCTCACAGCACAAGGCCGATTACGTCGTGTTCTGCGGCGTGCAGTTCATGGCCGAATCGGCAGACATCTTGACCGAAGCACACCAACAGGTCATCCTCCCGGATCTGAACGCGGGGTGCTCGATGGCAGACATGGCGGGCCTAGAAGCCGTCGAAGACGCCTGGGAGGAGCTGTCTCGGATCATCGACATCGACGCGGTCGTCCCCGTCACCTACATGAACTCCTCGGCCGAGCTCAAGGCCTTCGTCGGGAGAAAGGGCGGCTCGGTCTGCACCTCGTCGAACGCCCGGGCGGTCATCCGCTGGGCGCTCGACATCGACGCAACGATGCCCAAAGGAGAGAATCTCGCGGCCTTCGTCCGGGCATCGGGGAAGAAGGTGCTCTTCTTTCCTGATCAGCACCTCGGGCGAAACAGCGCCTTTGAGCTCGGCTTTGCGGCCTCGGACATGGCTCTTTGGGATCCGCTTTCGGATCTCGGGGGCCTAGAGGAGAGGAGCGCGAAGCAGGCGACGTTCCTCTTGTGGAAGGGGCACTGCTCGGTGCACCAGCGCTTTCGCCCCGAACACGTCATCGCCTTTCGAGAACTCCACCCCGAAGGAAAGGTCGTCATCCACCCCGAGTGCGCGCACGAGGTCGTCGCGCTCGCCGATGAGGTCGGATCGACGGACGCGATCATCCGCTATGTCGAAGGAGCGCCTCACGGAACCGCCATCGGCATCGCAACGGAGATCCACCTCGTGCACCGGCTCGCGACAGAACACCCTGACAAGATCATCTCCTCACTCGATCCCCTCGTGTGTCCGTGCTCGACGATGTTTCGCATCGACGCCGCGCACCTCGCCTGGGTGCTCGAGGGTCTCGTCGATGGCGTCGTGCACAATCGCATCTCAGTGCCGAAAGAGACCGCGCACGACGCGCGCCAAGCCCTCGAGCGGATGCTCGCCATCACCTAGGGCGTGGCGGTAAGCACCGCTTTCTTTAGGACGCGACCCGGTACTCGCGCCGCGGGCGACAACACGGGTCGTAGGTAGCGCCCCGTGTAGCTCGCCTTGGACTTCGCGATGTTCTCCGGGGGTCCCTCGGCGACGACAATGCCCCCGGCATCGCCGCCTTCTGGGCCAAGATCGATGATCCAGTCAGCCGATTTGACGACGTCGAGGTTGTGCTCGATGACGATGACGGTGTTCTTCGCGTCGACGAGACGCTGGAGGACCTCTAAGAGCTTGCGCACATCATCGAAGTGCAGGCCCGTCGTCGGCTCGTCGAGGATGTAGACGGTTCGCCCCGTCGAGCGCTTGGAGAGCTCCGAGGCGAGCTTCACGCGTTGTGCCTCACCGCCCGACAGAGTCGGAGCGCTCTGTCCGAGTCGCACGTAGCCGAGCCCGACGTCGACGAGGGTCTGGAGATGCCGTGCAATGACGGGCTGGGCCGCGAAGGCTTCGAGGGCGTCCGAACAGGACATGGACAAGATCTCACCGATGTTGCGCCCGCGCCAGGTGACCTCCAAAGTGTCGCGGTTGTAGCGCGTGCCACCGCAGACCTCACAGGGCACGTAGACGTCGGGCAAGAAGTGCATCTCGATCTTGATCGTCCCGTCCCCAGAGCAGGCCTCGCAACGCCCGCCCGTGACGTTGAAGGAAAAGCGCCCCGGGAGATACCCGCGAAGCTTCGCCTCCGGGGTCTGGCTGAAGAGCCGCCGGATGTGGTCGAACACCCCGGTGTAGGTCGCGGGGTTCGAGCGTGGCGTACGACCGATTGGCGACTGGTCGATGTCGATGACCTTGTCGATGAGCTCGGTGCCCTCGATTGACTTGTGGCGTCCCGGCACGGTGCGGGTCCGATAGACGTGCTGCGCGAGGGCTCGATGCAAGATGTCGTTCACGAGCGTGGACTTTCCCGATCCTGAGACCCCGGTGACGACGATGAAACAACCGAGCGGGAACGCGACATCGATGTCGCGCAGGTTGTGTTCGCGAGCGCCGCGCACGATGAGCTCCCCGTTCACCGGCCCGCGACGGCGCGCCGGTATCGGGATGGACATCTCGCCGGCGAGATAGCGACCGGTGATCGACGCGTCACAACCGATCAGGCCCTTCACCTCGCCCGCAAAGACGATCTCCCCACCGTGTTCGCCCGCACCCGGACCGATGTCGACGACGTAGTCCGCGACGCGGATCGTCTCCTCGTCGTGTTCGACGACGATGACGGTGTTGCCGAGGTCGCGCAGTCGCTCGAGGGTCTCGATGAGTCGGCGGTTGTCCCTCTGGTGAAGGCCGATCGAAGGCTCATCGAGGACGTAGAGCACCCCGACGAGCCCGCTTCCGATCTGGCTCGCGAGTCGGATCCGCTGTGCTTCGCCGCCAGCGAGCGTCGCAGACGATCGATCGAGGGACAGGTAATCGAGCCCGACGTCGACCAAGAAGCTGAGGCGCGTGCGGATCTCTTTGACGACCCGTTCGGCGATCATCTCCTCGCGCGAGCTCAGCTCCAAGGAGCTGAGCCACGAGAGAGCGGATCCGATGTGTCGCTCACAGAGCTGTGCGATGTTCAGATCGCCAATCGTCACCGCGAGGGATTCGGGGCGAAGGCGCGCTCCCTCACAATCTGCGCAGGGCACCTCGCGCATATAGCCTTCGATCTGCTCGCGCTGGAACTCCGACTCGACTTCTGAGTGCCGTCGCTGCAGCCACGGGATGATCCCTTCGTACGCACTTTGATAGCTGCGCTTGGTCCCATAACGATTGCGGTAGGTGACGTGCATGCGCTTGGCGCCCGAACCGTACAAGAGAACCTTTTTCTGTGCGGCTTTCAGCTTCGACCAGGACATGTCCATGTCGATGTCGTATTCGTCTGCGACCGCTCGAAGCAATCGGATGAAGTACTCCGTGCGTCCGCCCGCCCACGGTGCGATCGCGCCGTGGGAGAGCGAGAGATCCGCGTTCGGCACGACGAGCTCGGGGTCGACCTCAAAGCGCGTCCCCAGTCCCGCGCACGCGGGACACGCACCGTATGGGGAGTTGAAGGAAAACGACCGCGGCGCGAGCTCCTCGAAGGACAGCCCGTCATAGACGCACGCCAAGTGCTGGGAGAAAGAAAGCGTCTCGTCGGTATCGAGCAGATGGATCTCAGCCGCACCCTCACCGAGGCGAAGCGCGGTCTCAATGGAGTCCGTGAGGCGGCGCGCGATGTTGTCGTGGCGTACGAGTCGGTCGACGACGACCTCGATTGAGTGTTGTTCATATCGGGCGAGGTTGAGGCCCGAGCGATCCGAGAGCTCGATGAGCTCACCGTCGACGCGAGCGCGCGCGAAGCCTTGGCGCGAGAGCTCGTCCAAGAGCGCGTCGTATTCACCCTTTCGGCCGCGTACGACCGGCGCAAGGACGTGAAAACGCGTGCCCTCGGCCAAGTCCATGACGCGATCGACGATCTGCTGCGGACTTTGCCGCGTGACCCTCCGTCCACATTTCGGGCAGTGTGCCTCGCCGATGCGCGCATATAACAGTCGCAAGTAGTCGTAGATCTCCGTGACCGTGCCGACGGTCGAGCGTGGGTTCTTCGACGCGGACTTCTGGTCGATCGAGATCGCAGGCGACAGTCCCTCGATGAAGTCGACGTCGGGCTTGTCCATCTGTCCGAGGAACTGGCGTGCGTAGGACGAAAGGGATTCGACATAGCGGCGCTGTCCTTCCGCGTAGATCGTGTCGAACGCGAGCGAGGACTTTCCCGAACCCGAGAGCCCGGTAAACACGATGAGCTTGTCTCTCGGCAGCTCGAGGGACACGCCTTTGAGGTTGTGCTCGCGAGCGCCTCTTATGGAGAGCATGTCCGGCACGGCTCGAGGCTACCGGTGCCCGAAGACGTTCAAGAGACCTCTTTGAGTTCGCGTCGAAGCGAGCGGACCTCGTCTCGAAGGCGCGCGGCGTACTCAAAGCGCAGCTCCGCGGCAGCCTCGTGCATCTCGGCCTCCAAGGTCTCGACGAGCCGGGTCAGCTCTTCTGTGGGGAGCTCGCCCGGATGATCGGGAAGCGTGGCACCCGCGTGTGCAGCGGCGCGACGCCCCGAGCGTCTTGCGCGGTCGGAGCGCTGGGAGGGCCCGGTCGGAAGCGGTGACGATGAGGCGCTGAGCAAGTCCGCGTCTCCACGGGCACGGAACTGCGCGACCAAGTCCGTCACGGCCTTTTTGATCGTCTGTGGGTCGATGCCGTGTGCGGCGTTGTAGGCGACTTGCACGGCGCGGCGCCGATCGGTCTCTGAGATCGCGAAGCGCATCGAATCGGTGAGCACGTCCGCGTAGAGAATGACGCGCCCCGCTGAGTTCCGCGCGGCTCGGCCCATCGTCTGGATGAGAGATGTCGAGGAGCGCAAGAAGCCCTCTTTGTCCGCGTCGAGGATCGCGACCAAGGAGACCTCGGGGAGATCGAGTCCCTCTCGCAAGAGGTTGATCCCGACGAGCACGTCGAACTCGCCGAGGCGCAAGTCCCGAACGATCTCGATACGTTCGATCGTGTCGATGTTCGAATGAAGGTACCGCACCCGCAAGCCTGATTCGAGGAGATAATCCGAGAGGTCCTCGGCCATCTTCTTCGTGAGCGTCGTGACGAGCGTGCGTTCGCCGCGGGCGGTTGTCACCTCAATCTCGGCAATCAAGTCGTCGATCTGGCGACGCGTGGGTTTCACGACGACTTCGGGATCAACGAGACCTGTCGGACGGACGATCTGTTCGACGACGCGACTCGAGACCCCAAGCTCATAAGGAGACGGCGTCGCAGACATGAAGATGCACTGGTTGACGCGGCCCTCGAGCTCCTCAAAGCGCAAGGGCCTGTTGTCCAGTGCCGAGGGGAGACGAAAGCCGTGCTCGACGAGCGTCTCTTTTCGCGACCGGTCACCCGCGTACTGTCCGTGCAGCTGGGGGACACTGACGTGGCTCTCGTCGAGGACCAACAGCCAGTCGTCTTTGAAGTAGTCGATGAGGGTGTAGGGAGGATCGCCGGGTCCTCGCCCATCGAGATGGCGACTGTAGTTCTCGATCCCGCTGCACGTCCCGATCTCGGCGAGCATCTCGAGATCGTGCTCGGTGCGCATCCGAAGGCGCTGTGCCTCGAGCAGCTTCCCGTATCCCTCGAGCTCTCTCAGGCGCTCGCCGAGCTCTTGTTCTATGGAGGCGATGGCCTTCTTCGTGCGTTCGTCGCCCGCCACGTAATGCGACGCGGGGAAGCACACGAACTCCGACAGGTCCCCGATGATCTCACCGGTGAGCGCGTCAAAGCGCGTGATGCGCTCGATCTCGTCTCCGAACAGCTCGATGCGAATCGCCATTTCCTCGTACGCGGGATGGAGCTCGATCGTGTCGCCGCGCACCCGGAACTTTCCCCGAACGAGGTTCTGGTCATTCCGCTCGTAATGCATCTCGACCAAGCGGGTGAGAATCGAGCGTTGCTCGTGTGAATCGCCCGGGCGAAGGACAAGGATACGGCCCTCGTACTCCTCCGGTGACCCGAGCCCGTAGATGCACGAGACCGAGGCGACGACGATGACGTCTCTTCGGGTGAGCAGGCTCGCCGTCGTCGAGTGGCGAAGCCGGTCGATCTCGTCGTTGATCGAGGAGTCCTTTTCGATGTAGGTGTCCGTCGTCGGCACGTACGCCTCGGGCTGGTAGTAGTCGTAGTAGGAGACGAAGTACTCGACGCGGTTGTCGGGAAAGAACTCGCGAAACTCCCCCGCGAGCTGTGCGGCTAGGGACTTGTTCGGCGCGATGACGAGCGTCGGGCGTTGGGCCTGTTCGATCGTCCAGGCAATGGTCGCGGATTTTCCGCTCCCTGTGATCCCGAGCAGGGTCTGGTAGCGCTCCCCTTTGGCGAGCCCCTCTGTCAGCTGCGCAACCGCGCTCGGTTGGTCCCCGGAGGGGGAGAAGTCCGCGACGACGCGAAAGGGCGGCACGCCTTCATCGTACCGACGGGGTGTTCGGCAACTGACCGGGTTATATCCCCCGACGTCCTCGACGTCGCACCAAGGATCCAGCAAGCTCAATGGCGCTACTCAGGACAAATGGGCCTCGTCACCGGCCTTGATGCACGAAAGGATCGCCTCGGCGAGATGAAGCGCAGAATCCCGAGACAGCTCGACCGCGACGCGCGACTTGGGGCCCTCTTTCGCGTTGAGGAAATCGATGTTCAACGAATGGTTGAACGCGCTGTGATAGGGGTGGTCGTAGTAGACGCTCGCGGCACCAAGGGCGAACCACTTATCGGCGCTTTTCGCGCTCCCCTCGAGCTCGACACCTTGTGTTATGTAGCTGCACATGTTCCTACCCTTCTCAGCCGAGGTACTTCGCGTAGAAGGCGAGCAGCTTCTCCCACGCGTCGACGGCCGCCTCCACCCGATAGGAAGGCCGGTGCGGGTTCATGAACTCATGCCCAGCGCCCGGGTAGGAATGAAACTCAAAGGTCTTCTTGTAGCGCTCGAGCTCGGCTCTCGTCTTCCCTACTTCTTCTGGAGTCGGGTATTGGTCGTCGTCTCCGAACAGCCCGAGCAGGGGCGCCTTCATGTCCTTCGTCAAGTCGATCGGCGCGACCGGTTGGCGCTCAGTCAGTTCTTCGGGCGCCATGATGACGCGCCCGCCGTGCGCGTCGACCGCCGCGTCGACGTCGAGACGACAGGCGGCGAGGTAGACCTGTCGGCCTCCCGAGCAAAAACCGATGAGACCGACGCGCCCGTTCGAATAAGGCAGCGCGCGCAGAAACCGCACGGCTCCGCCGATGTCGCCGACGACCTGTTCGTCCGAGACACCACCTTCCGCGCGGACTTTCGCCCCCGCGTCGTCGGGGCTCGCGTCGGGAGCCTCGCGACAATAGAGATTCGGGCAAATCGCGACGTATCCCTCGTACGCGAGGCGCCGGGTGAACTCTTTCGTCGATGGGTCCCAGCCGGGCATGTGATGCACGACGACGACCCCGGGATAGGGGCCCTTTCCTAACGGGCGTGCCAAGTACGCCTCGATCAGGTCGTCGTTTGTTCCCGAATGCCTCGTCGTCTCGGCGATCAATCCCTCATAGCGCGTCACCGGCGTCTCCATTTCTCCCCTGTGCCTTGACTTTGGCGAACATCGATCGATGAAGCCCAACTTACCGAAGGAACGACCAGTGATCTATATGCGATGAATCCGATAGACCACGTGCCAGGACGAATCCAGCCACGCGAGGAATACCTACGCGCGAAGTTCGCTTCGATCATTTTCGACTAGGCGCGAAGGTTCTTTACCCAGTCCCACGCGCGGTCGACCATCTCGGCGAGCTCATCGACAGAGCCGATGTTCAAGATCATGTAATCCGCCGCCTTGAGCCGTGTTGCTCGCGGGATTTGTGCAGCCATCCGAGCACGCACATCTGCCTCGTCCATGTTGCGCAGATGGACGAGGCGTTCGAGCACGACGTCTTCTGGTGCGTCGATGACCAAGACGCCGTCGACGTCGTAACGGCGAGATCCGTCGTCGCCGATGAACAGCGACACGTCCAAGATGACGATGTCGTCGGTGACCGATTCTGCAGCGAGGCGGGCCTTGATGAGCTGATCGACGGCGGGATGAACAATCGCCTCGAGCTCTTTTCGTGCCGCTTCTTCTGAAAAAACGAGCGCGGCGAGACCCGCGCGATCGAGCATTCCCTCGTCGTCGACAAGCTCGTAGCCAAAGCGGCGAAGCACTGCTTCGTGGGCTGGCTCCCCCGGTGCGACGACGGTCCTCGCAAGCACGTCCGCGTCGACGATGACCGCCCCGCGCTCGGCCAGGAGGCGAGCAACCGTCGACTTCCCCGATCCGATGCCGCCCGTCAGGGCGACGACGATCACGATGCGCGCCTAGGTGTCGCTGCTGGGCAAGCTAAGCGATGCCGACGAGTGCTTCCGGGCGGCTTTCAGGACTCGTCGACTTCGGCTTCGGCCCCGTCACTTGCGGTTGCGTCGGCGGCCGTCTCTCCTGCTTCGGCGGCGTCTCCCGCATCTGGAGTCGAGACAGCTGCAATGGGGGTCGCAAGCGTCGCCGCGAAGTCAGCCCAAGCCGCTTGGGCCTCGGTCTCTGGGGTGAAGTCCACGGCTGAGTAGTCGAAGTTGCCGATGTAGTTGCCCTCGGAGTCATAGGCGTGCTCGCCGAAGGCTTCCCGGTACTCCTCGGCGACCTCGCCTCCTTCGGCTGCTTGTTTGATCGACAGGCTGATACGCCGTCGCTGGAGGTCGATGTCGATGATCTTCACCCAAAGCTCTTCTCCGGGCGTGACGACCTGCTCGGGCTGGTCGACGTGGTGCGCCGCCATCTCCGAGATGTGCACGAGCCCCTCGATGCCCTCTCCGACTTGGACGAAACCGCCGAAGGGGACGAGCTTGGTGATGCGCCCATAGACGAGCTCGCCGACTTTGTGCGCCCCGGCGAATTCCTGCCACGGGTCGGACTGCGTCGCCTTGAGCGACAAGCTGATCCGCTCTTTGTCTAGGTCGACGTCTAAGACCTTGACCGTCACCTCATCGCCCACCGCGACGACCGAGGAGGGATGATCGACGTGTTTCCAGGAGAGCTCGGAGACGTGCACGAGGCCGTCCATGCCACCGAGGTCGACGAACGCGCCGAAGTTCACGACCGAAGACACGACACCCTTTCGGATCTCGCCGGGCTTCAGGTTCTCTAAGAACTCGCCGCGCTGTTCCTTCTGCGTCTCTTCAAGGAAAGCCCGCCGGGAAAGCACGACGTTGTTGCGGTTCTTGTCGAGCTCGATGATCTTCACCTCTAAGACCTTGCCCACATAGGGCATGAGGTCGCGCACGCGGCGCAGCTCGACGAGCGAAGCAGGTAGGAACCCCCGAAGGCCGATGTCCAAGATGAGGCCACCCTTGACGACCTCGATGACCGGTCCGCGTACGACCCCGTGCGTCTCTTTGATCTTTTCGATCGTGCCCCACGCGCGCTCGTATTGCGCGCGCTTTTTCGAGAGGACGAGGCGGCCCTCTTTGTCCTCTTTTTGCAAAACAAGCGCTTCGACCTCATCGCCGATCGAGACGATCTCGTGCGCGTCGACATCGTGTCGGATGGAGAGCTCGCGAGCAGGAATGACCCCTTCGGACTTAAAGCCGATGTCCAAGAGGACCTCGTCCCTGTCGACCTTCACGACCGTGCCCTTTACGATGTCACCGTCTTCGAACTCGACGATGGTCTGGGCGACCGCGTCATCAAAGCTCAGCTCACCGAGGTCATCTTCGACGACTTTGCGGGGGGTGTACACGCCTTGTGCGTCGAAGGTCCCCATCGGCTCTGGGGGTTCTCGAAGCGCTGTGGTCGGTGTGGGGGAAGGATCGTTCGCTACGGAGGTCATCGGGGATTCGGACATGGATGGGGATTCACCTTTTCGTGCCACCACCACTTGAGGAGACTTCCCTCAAGCGATGTCTAGGGGATAGGGATCACTCACGGCTCTTTGGCGCAAAAAGCGGGCGAAAAGCGCGAACTTCCCGCAGAAGAGCAGCGCAAGATCGTACACCGCCATTCCTCTAGGCATTTACTCGGTCGATAGATGCGGGCCTTGCCAAAAGGGCAACGGCACATCGCTTGTCTGCGATGTCGGTGTTAGCATCAAGACCGCATCAAGAGCGGCCCGGCGATCACCGGGCCCGGCAACCTGGAAGGACATCCAAGGTGCCACTCCGCCGCCGGGTGGAGATGTGGTCTCGTGGAGCGAGACAACAAAGTGTCCAGCGTGAGACGCGTGAAGCAGCCATTGTCAGAGCGAGTCTCATCGGCGCCTTTGTCCCGGGGAGGAGTGGGGATGTCCCCACGACCACTGGAGGACGAGGGACATGGGCAGCGACGGGGCAATCGATGCGACATTCGTCGGGGATGACCTCGAGGTCCCCCTCGTAGGAGGAGCGAGGACGCGTTATGTGAACCTCGACTACGCCGCGAGCACCCCAGCACTTTTCGAGGTGTGGGCGGCGGTGGAGGCCTTCTTGCCCTGGTACAGCAGTGTCCACCGGGGCGCGGGGTTCAAGTCGCAGATCTCGACAGCCGCGTACGAAGGTGCACGCGAGTCGGTTCGGTCCTTTGTAGGCGGGCGAGAAGATGACGTCGTGTTGTTCACCCGCAATACGACCGATGCGATCAATCTCTTCGCACGCTGCGTGCCGAGCGACACCTTGGTCATCACGACGAGCGTCGAGCATCACGCGAACCTGCTTCCCTGGCGAAAACACGGCGCGATCGAACTTTCCGTTCCAAACAGCCCCAGGGATTTACTCGAAGGGCTCCGCCAGGTGCTCTTCCGCCGACCGCTCGACCGGCCCGCGCTCTTAGCGGTCACGGGTGCGTCCAATGTCACCGGCGAGGTCTTTCCGCTCGCTGAGCTCACTCGCCTCGCCCACGACTACGGCGCCCGCATTTTCGTCGATGCCGCCCAGCTCGCGCCGCATCGAGCAATCGACATGTCCGGTCTTGATCTCGACTGGGTCGTGTTCTCAGGTCACAAGCTCTATGCGCCCTTCGGGGCGGGCGCGCTCGTCGGCCGCAGCACGTGGTTGGCCGCAGCCGAGCCGTACTTGGCGGGTGGCGGCGCGGTCGTCGACGTACGTAGGAACGCGACGACCTGGGCGGGCGTGCCCGACCGGCACGAAGGCGGCTCTCCCAATGTCGTTGGCGCGATCGCGCTCGCAGCGGCCTGTACCGCACTTCGCGCGATGGGCATGGACAACATCGCGCGCCACGAGACGAAGTTCTCCGAACTGTTACAGGGGACCCTTCGGCGAGTGCCCGGTCTCGTGAGCTACACGACCTGGCGCAATCCGTGCGACCGGGTGGCGACGGTCGCCTTCAATGTTCGGGGCAGGAACCACGCAGAACTGGCGGCGATCTTGAGCGCCGAGTACGGGATCGGCGTGCGCAACGGATCCTTCTGTGCCTATCCGTTGCTCACCCATCTCGCTCGTGATGGCACGAACAGCTGGACGCCGGGTTGTGGTGAGAATGCACCAGGTGCGGTCCGGGCGAGCCTCGGGCTCGGCACCCACGCGGACGACCTCGCGAAGCTTGGAGATGCTCTTGTCGAAATTGCCGAGCACGGCCCACGCTGGAGGTACCGCTTTGCTCCAGACGGTGCCGTAAGGCCAGAACCGGACGACCGCAGCTGGCCCACGTTCGATCTTCTCGCAACGCGTCCTTCGTGAATGCGAAGGGGACCAATCGATGCGGTCTCTAAGCAAAGGCCACGCCGAAGGGCCGTGCCATGACGGTTACTTCGCGTCGGCCCAGCTTGTTCCCCACGCCAAGTTGACCTTTAGGGGAACGACGAGTGGATAGGCGTTGTTCATCGCGTCGAGGGTGAGTGCTTCTACTTCGTCGTGTTCCGCCGCGTTCGCCTCGACGAGCACCTCGTCGTGCACCTGCAAGACGATGCGCGAAGACAAGCTCCGCGCCTCGAGCGCCGCGTCCAAGCGCACGAGCGCGATCTTGAAGATGTCGGCCGCGAGCCCTTGGGTCCCTGCGTTCATCGCCTGGCGTTCGGCCGCCTGGCGGACGCGGAAGTTGTCCGAGGTGAGCTCGGGGAGATAGCGCCTTCGGCCGCGTTCGGTCTCGGTGTAGCCGCGACGGCGCGCCTCTTCGACGGTCTGTTCCATGTAGTTCTTCACCGCGGGAAAGGCGATGAAGTACTGGGCGAGGATCGAAGCGGCCTCGTCGACGGGGATCGCGAGGCGCTGCGCGAGGCCGTAGGCCTCCATGCCGTAGGCAAGACCGTAGGAGACCATCTTCGCCTTGGCCCGCATCTGGGTCGTCACATCCTTCGGCCCGACGGAAAAGACGCGCGCGGCGGTCGCGTTGTGAATGTCCTCGCCCTTTTCGAACGCCTCGATGAGACCTCGGTCACGAGACAGGTGCGCGATGACGCGAAGTTCGATCTGGTTGTAGTCCGCCACCAATAGCATCGCGCCTTTTGCGGGCACAAAGGCCTCGCGAAAGCGCCGTCCGTCCTCGCTTCTCACCGGAATGTTGTGCAGGTTCGGTTGGTCCGACGAGAGCCTTCCCGTGCGCGCGACCGTCTGGTTGAACGACGCGTGGATGCGCCCATCCGCGGCGACTTCGGCGAGGAGGCCTTCGCCATAGGTCGAGCGCAGCTTCTCTACCTCTCGATAGCGCAACAAAGTGTCGACGATCGGGTGAACGTCGCGCAGTTTCTCGAGCGTCGCCGCATCCGTCGAATAGCCCGTCTTCGTCTTTCGGCCCGGCGCGAGCTTCAATTTCTCATAGAGGACCTGGCGGAGCTGGATCGTCGAGTTCACGTTGAAGGCTTCGCCCGCGAGATGCTGGATCTCTTCCTCGAGCGCCGTCGCCTGCTCGGTGAGCTCTTTATTAATGGTGCGCAACCGGTCGACGTCGACGCCGACTCCTGCCACTTCCATCTTCGCTAAGACGCGCACGAGCGGGCGTTCGATCTCGTCCCACAAAGAGCGCCCGTCGACGGCGTCGAGTGCACGCTCGAGGACTTCGCCAAGCGCGGCGATCAACTCGGTGCGTCGCGCAAGCCTGTCGTCAAGTCGGTTTTCCTTCGTCTCATCCATCGCGAAACCGAGCTGGCCCGAAGTGGGCTCCTTTGCATCGATGCTCGAAAGGCCGTACTTGAACGCAAGCTCCGAAAGCGTCGCGCTCCCGTCTGCCGGATCGATGAGGTAGGCGACGACCGCGGTGTCGAGGAGCAGCCCCGTGAGGTCGATCCCGAAGCCCAAGAGCGAGCGCATGAGCTCTTTCGCGCGATGAGCGACGATACGCGCGCTCTTCAACGATGCGTCGGTACCTAGCAATCGGCCGAGCGCCGATGAGACGTCATTGTCGGACAAGAGCTCACCGGGAATGAGCCCGATGCTTCTTGCGTCTTTGAGATAGAGCGCGCAACCCTCGATGGCGGACCGCCCCGGTGCTCCAGCGAAAGACGCGTCGAGGGCGATGCGCGACGCGGGCATCGAAGACGCCTTCGAACAGAACGCGAGGACGTCGTGTCTTGTGGAGAGCTCGAGGATCGTCGCTTCGGCGATCTCTTGTGCAGGAACGGGAGCCGTCTGGGAAGGTGCGCCGGGCCTTGCGTCGAGCACGGAGAAGAGCCGATCGCGCGGTGTGCGCATCTCGAGGAAGGAGAAGAACTGCGCGAGCGCGTCCTTGTTGATGCGATCGAGGCGAAGTGCCTCGAGCTCGATTTCAAGTGGGACGTCGCGCACGACGGGGGTAAGTAGGAGGTTCGTTCGGACCTGGTCCTCGCATTGCGCGAGGGACTCGCGCAGCTTCGGCGTACAAGAATCGAGGTGCGCGTAGATGCCGTCGATGTCGTGATAGTTGGAAACGAGCTTCGCGGCGGTCTTCTCACCGACACCGGGCACCCCGGGCAAGTTGTCGGACGGGTCGCCGCGCAACGAGGCGAGCAAGGGGTACTCAGCCGGTGTGACCCCGGTGCGCTCGATGATCCCCGCCTCGTCGTAGAGCACGTAGTCAGAAACACCGCGCCGGTTGTAAAGGACGCGAATGAAGGGGTCTTCTACCAACTGGAACGCGTCGCGGTCCCCCGTCACGATGATGACGTCGTCACCACGAGCGCCAAGGCGTGTCGCCAAGGTCGCGAGCACATCGTCTGCTTCGTATCCGAGCGCGTCGAGCGCGGGGACACCAAGTGCGACGACGAATTGCCGGATGAGCTCCACCTGGGCGATCAGCGATTCTGGCGTCGGAGGTCGACCCGCTTTGTAATCCGTTGCGATCTCGTCGCGAAACGTCGGCTCATGACGATCGAAGGCGACGGCCATGCCGTCTGGTTGAAAGTCTCCGAGGAGCTTCGTCGTCATGGACACGAACCCGTAGACCGCCTGGGTCTCTTGTCCCCCGGAGGTCTTCATGCCGGCGTCTTGGAGCGCGAACCAGGCACGGAAGGCGAGCGAATGCCCGTCCAAGACGAGATAGCGCGCCATGTTCTTGATGCTAAGGCCTAGGAGACATTGCGTCGCGAGATGACGGGGGCACGTCGAAAGTTGGCGGGAAGTACCATCGTTCGGGATGCCAGAAGGCTTCCACCCACCCTTGGAGGAGTACCTCGAGACGATCCATGCCCTCACCGAAGAGGGCGTGGACGTCATCCAGGCGCGCCTCGTCGAGCGCCTCGGGCACAGCCCCCAGGCGGTCTCGGAGATGGTGCGCCGCCTCGTCGACGACGGCTACGTCGTGCGCAAGGGGCGCGGAGTGGAGTTGAGCGCGTCAGGGAAAGAGCGCGCGCTGAGCGTCGTGCGAAAGCACCGGCTCGCCGAGCGCTTCCTCGTCGACATCGTCGGGCTTCCCTGGGAGAAAGCTCACGACGAGGCCGGACGGTGGGAACACGTCATCTCTTCTGACGTAGAAGCGCGCTTCGTCGAGATCCTCGGGAACCCGACGACCTGCCCGCATGGAAACCCGATCCCCGGCACGCCTCTCGATGGTCGTCCTCAGGTCGCGATGTCGGACCTCGAAGTGGGTGTCACCGTTCGGCTCGCCCGCATCACCGAGCTCATCGAGATCGACCGCTCCGCGATCCGCTATCTGAGCGAGAACGGGCTCATCCCCGGAACAAACGCCCACGTCTCCTCCCGCGCTCCCGATGGAACGCTCACCTTGGAGCTCATCGACGAAGCTGGACTGGGCGGGCACACCGTCGCGATCGGACCCGCTCTGTCGAGACAGATGTTCGTCACCACCGTCTGAGCACTCAACAGAGCCCCCCTTAAGAAGATGCCTCTTTCGTCCTTCGCGCTTCGTGCCTACAAGGTGATCTCTCCGGAGACGATGAGCTCGGCGATCTCGCGCATCGTGCACCGGCCGTTCATCGCGCTCTGCTGGATGAAACCGAACGCGTCGGACTCTGACATCTGATGGTCGTCCATGAGCTTGCCCTTCGCGCGATCCACCCAGCGGCGCGTCTCGAGCTGATATTCGAGTGAGCGCTTATCGGCAGAAAGCGAGGCGTTCTCCTCTTCGAGCGCCCGCAGCTCCGCAAAGCGCGCGAGGGCGACTTCGATCGCCGGCAACAACTCAGCTTTTTGGAAGGGCTTGACGAGATAGGCGAGCGCCCCCGCGTCACGGGCCTTTTCGACGAGATCGCGTTGGCTGAACGCCGAGAGGATCAAGATGGCACTCTGACGCTCCGCGTTGATTGCCTGGGCAGCAGCCAGACCGTCCATTCCGGGCATCTTGATGTCCAAGATGACGAGGTCGGGTGACAACGAACGCACGAGCTCGATCGCCTCGTCGCCTCGCCCGGTCTCTCCTATGACTTCGTAGTCCTCTTCTTCTAAGAGCTCACGCAGGTCGAGGCGGACGATGGCCTCATCTTCAGCGATGACGACGGTCCTAGCCACGAGACGTTCTCCTTCGATAGTGCGTCATGTGATCGCGTAGGTGAGCCTTGCACAGCCACCTCGCCAGCGAATCTGCGTCTCCTCGTGGCCGCTTCGTCAAAGGACAAGCTTGGCCAGAAGTTCGTCTTGTTTTCTCTCCAGATCGGCAATGCGCTCGAGTACCGAAGCGCGCTCTTTCTTCAAGAGCTCGAGGTGTCCTTGTGCTTCGCGCCAGGCGCGATGTGCGAGAGCGGTCTCGGAGACGAGCATCCGTATCTGTGCTTCGTCCGCCTCGTCTTGCAACGCGGCAAGCTGGGCATCGACGATCTCGAGTTCCGAGCGCGTCCTCAACAACTGTGCGTTTGCGTCAAAGAGTCGCCGCTCGACTTGGGAACGTCGATCCGTGAGGCCAGGTGCCATGGCCCAATTCTATGGCGCGCGAAACGTCTCTCTTTTCACGGAGATCCCTCTGAGCATCTCCAGGTCCACCTCGACGCCGAGCCCGACACCGCCTGGCACAGCGAGGTACCCGTCTCGTATTTCGTGGCGAGCGGTCAGGTCCTTCGCGAAGTACCGGTCGCTTGCGCCGAGATCTCCAGGGAGGTCAAAACCCGGTAGTCCCCCGAGCGCGAGCTGGGCGGCGCGCCCGATACCCGTCTCGAACATACCGCCGATCGCGAGGTGCATTCCTTCCTCCACACATCGGTCATGGACCCGGCGCGCGGCAATGAGCCCGCCGAGGCGCGGCGCTTTCACCGAGACACCGTCCATCGCATGGAGCTCAAGCGCGACCTCGAGCGCTCCTTCGTCCCAGATGGACTCATCGAGGATGACCGGAGTTGTAAGACGCGCGGATAGGCGCGCGTGACCACTCAAGTCCGATGGAGCAAGGGGCTGTTCGATACCTTGGAGCCCGAGCTCGTCGAGCGCGTCGAGAGCGGAAAGGTGCGTGGCCAACGTGCGGTCGTACGCGCCATTCGCGTCGACGATGAGTGCGACATCGGGAAAGCGCGCGCGAAGAACCTTCGTGATCGCGACGTCGCGTCCAGGTGCGATCTTGAGCTTTACCCGCTTGTAGCCGTCACAAACCGCTTTTTCAAAAGCACGCGACGTCGTCTCGTCGTCGCCCATCCCAATCGTCGCACCAGCTTGGACCAAAGAGCGGGTCGCGCCGAGGAAGCTCGCGAGAGAGCGACGTTCTTCGCGAAGCTGCGCGTCGAGCATCGCCATTTCGAGAGCAGCTTTGGCCATCCGATGCCCTTGCACCACGGCACATCGAAGAAGGCCTTGCTCGGCAGAGTCGACGCGCGCCGCGCCTTCGAAGAGCCGCGGGATGAGGTGTTGCGCCAAGATCGCCTCGGCGCCGTCTGTGTACTCCTCGGTGTAGGTCGGGTCTCTCAGCGCGGAGCACTCACCGAAGCCGATACCTCCCTTGCTGTGGACACACACGATGAGCACGGGGCGCGATGCATGGGTGCCCATGCTCGTCGCCACGGCCTCGACCAAGGAGAGCTCGAGGCGAAGAACCTCGACGGCTTCTATCTCCATCGAGGATCCCCTGTTCGCGGTCGCGCGGAGGAAAGACCCATGGTTCTAGGTTTCCACGTCCGATGATCGGCCGTCGCTTCGTCGCGACGAGCCGAACTCGCCGTTCCGACTAGCCTCAGCGGTCGCACCCCTTTTTGATGGTGCAAGGTGAGACACGGCCTGGATGGCGGAACGGTAGACGCGGCGGCCTCAAAAGCCGTTGTCCGAAAGGGCGTGCGGGTTCGAGTCCCGCTCCGGGCACCGGCGGTCGCCCTTGTCTCGCAAAAAGCGCGCTAAGTCGCGAGGACCGCGTGAGTTCGTGACCGCCCGCGCCTCGTGTCGGCTTTCATCGGCGCGAGTCCTCCCACCTTCCGCGACGACCCGAGGAAGCCGCCGAACTCCGGTCCGCGGCGACCTCTTACCAGGGGTAGTCGGTCAGCGCGGCGAGCTGGACCGCCCCGCCGGATTCAAGATCGTAGAGACTGATGCCGATCGCGCCGTCGCGGTGGGCGACGTCCACGAAGCGCCAGACCTCCGAACCCGACGGCAGCCCCGCGGGTCCGCCCTCGCTCGCCATGTCGTAGTCCTGTCCGATCGGTACGACGGGCCGGAGCGGTCGAAGCGCCTCGATGGCCACCGCGACGGCAGCCCCGGGCTCGGTGCAGGACCAGTAGACCATCGGAGCGAAGGCGTCGACAAAGGGCGCCTCGGCAACATAGGGATAGGCGGCAAGGCTGAGGCTCGTCGGCCTCGGAACGGTCGCGACGACCGGCCTCGAGCCTGCATCCATGCGAACGAGCGAAAGGTAGTACTCGACGCGACGGGCCGTGAGGTAGGTGCCGTCCGGTTCGGTCTCAATGTCGGGGCTGAACGCGTCCGCGCCGTAGCGGAAGGCGTCGGCGGCCCTCTTCGCGTCGGCGGCCGGGTCCGAGAGCGTCGGAAAGTCCCAGGCGATGACGGCGATGCCGTAGCGGTGCGCGAGCGGTACGAGGTCGGCAAGCAGCGGACCGCCGTAGAAGCCTTCCGTGCTGCTCCCTGTCCGCACGTAGAGAGCGTCCAGCCCGACGTGGCGGGCAGTCTCGACGACGCTCGCGACGTTCAGGGAATTGCCCGGAAACACCGTGATGAAGATGCCCTTCCCCTCTATTGCCCCGAGGGAGACGTGACGCGGCCCGGGCGAAGAGACCATCGGGATCGATGACTCAGGCACTGCTGGGGGACCAAGCGGCGGGGGTGGTCGGAAGGGGACCTTCGTGCACGGCGGCGGATCGACGGCCGGAGCCGGGAGCGGGTAGGGCGTGGCGGAATGGCTCTTTTCGCCCGAGTGGAACGCCGATACTGACCGGCTCGGAGCGGCACCGGCTTCGGAGAGGGTGACGGGGATGCCACAAAGGAGGGTCCCGAGTCCAACGAGCACGGCGATCCGCCAGGAACTTGTCACCGAGCGTCATTCTGTACGCGCGAGCGCGTCGCGATCGCGCACCCGATCCACCGAATCCGATGCTGCTTCGCGAGGGGCCGCTTTCCGACAGCGTCGCCGAGGAGCCGTGGCCTTTTGCCTGCCTGCATGCTCTCTTGGCGAAGGCGAGGCCCACCTCGGGACGAGCGCAGCGTTCTCCCTCGTCAGCTGCCTAAGGTGTCCGTGCGCCTCCGCGATCCCTACAGTTAGGAAGAAGCGGTAACCACGGAGAGCCGCGATTAGTCAAACCATGCGGGAGCACGGTGCTCCGCGCGACGTCCACAGGCCGAAGGGAGCCCGTTTTTGTTGGCGTTTACCTTCCCCGGCCAGGGGTCGCAGCGACCTGGCATGGGGACGAGCTGGGTGGATCACCCCTCGTGGGAGCTCGTCGACCAAGCGAGTGGCATCGTCGATCGAGACGTCGCCGAGCTTCTCCTTCGAGCCGATGAAGGATCGCTCACGAAAACGGCGAATGCTCAGCTCGCGACGTTCGTCTTGAGCCTCGTCATCCTCGATGCAGCCGAGCGCATCGGCCTCGAGCCAGCTGCGTGCGCGGGTCACAGCCTCGGTGAGTACACCGCGCTCGTCGCGACCGGAGCGCTCAGCTACGAAGACGGGCTTCGCCTCGTAGCAGAGCGCGGCATTGCGATGCAAGACGCCGCGGACAACGCGCCAGGATCGATGATGGCGGTCCTTGGCCTAACCGATGACGACGTCGAAGCGGCCTGTGCACGCGCAGAGGGCGACGCGTGGGTCGCGAACTTCAATGCACCCGGTCAAGTCGTCGTCGCGGGCAGGAAGGACGCGCTTGATCGTGTCGCGAAAATCGCGCGCGGCCTTGGCGCAAAGCGCGTCGCGTCGTTGCCCGTCGGCGGTGCGTTTCACACCCCGCTCATGGTCCCCGCGCGCGAGCGCCTGCGAAAAGCGCTCGCAGAGGTCCGCTTTCATGATGCGGACCCGGTCGTCGTCGCGAACGTCGACGCGCGACCACATCCCGATCCCGCGGACTGGCCGAGCCTCCTCTCGGCCCAGCTGTGCGGGCCCGTCCGTTGGCGCCAAAGCCTCGAGTCCCTCCACCGCGACGGCGCACGGACCTTCGTCGAATTAGGCCCAGGCGCGGTGCTCACGGGACTCGTCAAGCGGGTCCTTCCCAAAGACGGGCTGCGCAGCTTTTCCGTCTCGACGCCACAAGACCTCGAGGTCCTCGCCGAAGCGCTCACCGGTGCCGAAAAGGACCTCGGCGCGACACAAGCGACGCCAAGGACGGCCGAGCGCTATGTCATGACCGAGCGGCTCATCGTCTCCCCGGCATCGGGCCCTTTCACACCGGCCGGAGGTTTCAGTGCGGCCGCACTGAAACTCGAGGGATCGAACGAAACAAAGACTCCGCTTCGCGTCGCGGTCGGGGACCTCGTCGGTCACGCCGGCAAGACCGAGATCCGCTCGGCCTTCGCCGGAACCCTCGAGGGCCTCCTCGTACTGTCTGGTGAAAGGGTCATGATCGGACAGCCCGTCGCGTGGCTCCGTGCCGGCGCCGAGGAAGAATTCGGCGAGGCCGGGTAATGGGCGCATCGATCACCGGGTGGGGAACGGCCCTTCCCGAAAGGATTCTCACGAACGCGGACTTCGAGGCCCGACTCGACACGACCGACGCGTGGATCGTGGAGCGCACAGGCATCAAGGAGCGACACGTCGGCGGCACGACGGGAGGACTCGCGATCGAAGCGGGTAGCGCCGCGCTCGCCCGTGCCGGGCTCACCGGTTCGGACATCGACCTCCTCGTCTTGTCGACGACGACGCCGGACCAGACCGTCCCAGCGACGTCTTCTGCCGTGCACTTCGCGCTCGGACTTGCCGGCGGGGCCTTCGACGTGAACGCCGCGTGCGCGGGGTACGTCTATGGGCTCGTCGCCGCCGACAAGATGATCGCAGGCACAACAAAGCGCGCCCTTGTCATCGGCTCGGACTGTCTGTCGAAGATCACCGATTTCGAGGACCGTTCGACTGCCGTTTTGTTCGGAGACGGCGCGGGAGCCCTGGTCTTAGAGCCCGGGGCACCAGACGAGCTCATCTTGTCCTATGACCTCGGCGTCGACGGATCTGCGCAGTCGCTTTTGTTCGCGGACCACGGCGGGTTCCTCCACATGGACGGGCGCGAGGTCTACCGGCGCGCGGTGCGCGTCGAGATCGACTCGATCGCGAAGGTGTTGGACGAAGCCTCAATCGATCCGAAAGACCTCGCGCTCTTCGTCCCGCACCAGGCGAACATCCGCATCGTCGAGGCGGTGATCCAGCGCATCGGCATCGACATGGAAAAGACCGCCCTCGTGCTCGACAAGACGGGGAACACCTCATCTGCTTCCGTCCCACTCGCTCTGTGTGATGCAGCAGATAACGGCCGCCTGAAGGAAGGCGATCTCGTGTTGCTCTCAGGCTTCGGTGCAGGGATGACGTGGGCTTCTTCGATCATCCGTTGGGGCGACCGACGCGAAGGCACAAGGAAATGACCGGGCGCGTCGTGCTCGTCACCGGAGGGTCGCGCGGCATCGGGCTCGCGTGCGCGCGCACTTTTTCTGAACGCGGCGATCGCGTTGTCGTCACGTACGCCAACACGCTGCCGGAATTTGCGAAAATAGAGAGCAACGACACGCTCATCACGAGACGCTGCGATGTCACCTCGAACGATGACGTAGAAGAGACGTACACCTTCATCGAGGAACACCTCGGACCCGTCGAGGTCCTCGTGTGCTCGGCCGGCATCACAGAAGACGGCCTTTTGGCACGCATGTCCGACGAACGCTGGGATCGCGTCATCGCGACAGACCTGACGGGATGTTTTCGCGCAACGAGGCGCGCGATCGGGCCGATGATGCGCGCGCGAAATGGGCGCATCATTCTCATTTCCTCTGTCGTCGCGTACATGGGAAACGCCGGGCAGACGAACTACGCGGCAGCAAAGGCGGGCCTCGTCGGTTTCGCGCGCTCGCTCGCACGCGAGGTCGCGAGCCGCGCGATCACCGTCAATGTCGTCGCGCCCGGGCTCATCAAGACCGACATGCTCGCCGCTTTGGACGACGGCCAGCGTTCCGCGCTCACTGGCCGCGTCCCCTTGGGCCGACTCGGGACCCCAGAGGAGATCGCTGCAGCGATCCAATTTCTTGCCTCACCGGAAGCCGCCTATATCACCGGAACAGTTCTTTCCATCGACGGTGGTCTCGGGATGGGAAACTAGGAGCACCAGGGCAGTCGCCCTCGTGTTTAGGCAACGCGAAGAAAAGGAGCAACCGTGGCAGACGACGCAACCTTCGAGAAGTTCAAAGCCTGTGCCGTGGAGGTCCTCCAGGTCCCCGCGGACAAGGTCGTTCTCGAGGCGCGCTTTGGCGACGACTTGGACGCCGACAGCCTTGATCTCGTGGAATTCGTCATGGCCCTAGAAGAGGCCTTCGACATCACCGTGGATGAAACCGAGCTCGACGGCGTGGAGACCGTCGGCCAGGCCTACGAGCTCGTCACAGCGAAGATCTGATGGTATTTGGCGCTTCGGTGCGCCGCGTCGTCGTGACCGGTCTCGGCGTCGTCTCGTGCGTCGGGATCGGAAAGGACGCGTTCTTCGAAGGGCTCTTCGGGCCACAGCCGTCCGGGGAGCGTCGCGTCGACGACTTCGACCCACTTTTGTACTTCGACGCGAAAGACGCGCGCCACACCGACCGCTTCGCGCAGTTCTCGCTCGCGTCGGCGACGCTCGCGCTCGAAGACGCCGGAGAGATCGCGTCTGATCCTCTGCGGAGCGGCGTCATCTTCGGCTCGGGCGTCGGCGGGCTGACGACGCTCCAAGAACAGATCGCCACGCTCATCGAAAAAGGCCCTCGGCGCGTCTCTCCTTTCTTGGTCCCCATGATCATGGCGAACGCCGGGGCTGCGGCGATATCGATGCGCTTTGGATTTCGCGGCCCGTGCGAGACGATCGTCACGGCGTGCGCCGCGGGTACTCAGTCCATTGGGGCCGCGTACCGCCTCATCAAGTACGGGCGCTGCGACACCGTTGTCACCGGCGGCGCGGAGGCCGCGATGTCGCCCGTCGGCGACATGCCCTCGATCGGGATCACGGCCTTTACGAACATGACCGCGCTCTCGAGCTCTGGGCAGTCACGTCCCTTTGACATCGCGCGCGACGGCTTTGTCATCGCAGAGGGCGGGGCCGCCCTCATCCTCGAGGAGCTCGAATGCGCGCGTTCGCGAGGCGCGCACATCTACGCCGAGGTCATCGGCGCCGCGTCGACCGCGGACGCCTACCACATCACCGCACCTGCACCCGAAGGCGCCGGCGCCGCCGAGTGCATGGAGCTCGCAATAAAAGACGCGGGGCTCTCACCATCTGACATCGTGCACATCAACGGGCACGGCACGGCGACACCGCCGAACGACCTCGCTGAGTCCCAGGCGATCGGGACGGTCTTCGGGTACCCCGGGCCCCCTGTCACCTCGATCAAGGGCGTCACCGGGCACGCCCTTGCGGCCGCGGGGGCCCTCGAAGCCGCCTGCCTCGCCCTGTGCCTAGAGCGCGGCGTCATCCCCCCGACTGCTGGGTGTGAGAATGTCGATCCCGAGATCCACATCGACGTCGTCTTCGGGAAGCCGCGCGCGTTCATTCCCGGTCCGGTGCTCTCGAACAGCTTTGGCTTCGGCGGACACAACGGCTGCTTGGTCTTCGCGCCGTTCGAGAACTGAACATGGCCGCCTTACCGGCGGATCTTTCTGTCGGATCGTTTTCCGAGCATCCTCCGTGGCTCGTCGACAAAGACGACCTCCCCTGGCTGGCCGGCCTCGACATCGTGCGAGAGCACGTCAAGGGCGAGGTCCCAGAACTCTGCAGGAGACACCTTCTCCCGCCGTGGCGCCGGATCGTGCGTGTTTCACACGTCCTCGGCCTTGCGATCGGGCGTTGGTACGCGTTCGACCGACGCGCCGGGAAGGCGGCGTCGAGAGCGGGACTTTCGCGTCGGCTGCGCCTCGCGTTCCAGCGACTCGGCCCGAGCTACATCAAGCTCGGACAGATCCTTTCTTCAGGAGAAGGCATCTTCCCGCCCGAGCTCGTCGGTGAGTTCAAGCTCCTTCGCGATCACGTGCCCGCCGAGTCCTTTCCGGCGGTGCGCTCGATCATCGAGTCTGACTTCGGCCGGCCGCTCGAGGAGTTGTTCTCCGAGTTCTCACCGACCCCCCTCGCTGCGGCCTCCATCGCGCAAGTGCACACGGCGCGCCTTGTGACCGGCGAAGAGGTTGTCGTCAAGGTCCAGCGCCCGAACGTCGCGTCGCTCGTGAGAAACGACCTCGCAGTCATGAGCTACCTCGCGCCCTTGCTCGTCGGGCGCATCCCTGTCGCGGTCCTTGCGAACCCGCCAGCACTCATCGAGTTGTTCGCGGAGACGATCGTCGAAGAGCTCGATTTCCGCCTCGAGGCGAAGAACATGTTGGACATCGCTGCTGTGCTCGCAGTCACCGCGCAGCGTGCGATCATCGTCCCACGACCACACCCTCGTCTCGTCTCGCCACGCGTCCTTGTCATGGAGCGTCTGGACGGCTTCGCCTGGGACGACGTTGTGGGGATGAAGAAAGCGGGCATCGCGACCGAGCCCGTCTTGCGGGCGGCCGTCGTCTCCTTCTTGGAAGGAGCGATGCTCTTCGGCGTCTTCCACGGGGACCTCCATGGGGGCAACCTCTTCGTCCGGGAAGACGGGACCGTCGCGCTCTTGGACTTCGGGATCACCGGCCGCCTCGACGACGCGCGCCGCCTCGCCTTCTTGCGCTTGGTCATGGGCGGGACGATGAACGACGTGCGCGCCCAAGTGGAGGCGATCAGGGACTTGGGTGCGCTCCCGGCCGACGCAGATACCGATGAGGTCATCGTCGCGCTCGGGCTTGCGCAGCCACCCCAAGACGTCGTCGAGATGAGCGCCGAGGAGCTCACTGCGCAGCTGCGCGACCTGACGAAGAACCTTTTGTCCTACGGCGCAAAGATGCCGAAGGAGCTCATGTTGTTCGTGAAGAACATCTTGTTCTTGGACGCTGCGGTCATGGCCTTTTCACCAGACGTCGACCTCTTGGGCGAGATCGCGGGGATCGCGTCGTATTTCGCGTCGCGCTATGGCGAACGCATCGCAGGCGAGATCGGCGTCGATCCACGCACGCGCGACGTCGATCTGGACCGTGTGCGGGCTTCCCTCGGGGTGTCTGCCTCAACCGAGCGCATCAGCTATCGAGAACTCCAGGCCCGGCGCGAGGACGTCCGAAAGAAGTTCAACCCGCCGCGCTAAGGGCACCCATCCGAAAGGTGGCAGTTATGCCGGAGAACACGAGTCCAGAGACGCTCATCTACTTCTCTGCACCGATTGGTCCAGAATCATGCGAGTCGCTCATCGAAAAGGTGTCAGCTGCCGTGAAGCATGGCCGCAAGGAAATCCACCTGCTCATGAATTCAGGCGGCGGAAATGTCAACGATGGCATAGCTCTTTATTACACACTCAGGGCGTTCCCCCTTCGATTGATTGCGTACAACATGAACGTCGTCGGGTCGATGGCGGTCGTGGTGTTCCTGGCGGCAGACGAACGTTACGCAATGCGCAATTCGACGTTCTTTGTACATGAGACCACGATGACCGAGAGAAACGAATGGCAATTAAGAACTGCTCATGACTTGGTAGAGGGCATCACGGAAAATGAGCAACGCATGAACGCCATCGTCGCCGAACGAACAGCCAAGGACCCAGCTGTCGTGAAGCGCTGGTTCGCCAAGACGACGAGGTTCGATCCAGATGCGGCTCTCGACGCTGGTCTGATACATGATGTCGGAGAGCTCGAGATCAGGGAAAACCACGAAATCGATTTCGTCGTCGGGTGAATCACGGATTCACTCCCGCGTGCACGAAGGATTCCGGTTCCTTTGAAAGGGCTCGCTTCGTCTCCTAGGCGCGAAGTCGCGCAGACACGGCGTGTTCGGCGGCCACAATGCAGTCCTCGCGCGCCGCTGCGACCTCGGCATCGGTGAGGGTGCGGTCGAGCGCGCAAAAGCGCAACCGGTAGGCGAGGCTTCGCGTGTGCGGTGGGAGCGTCGGGCCCCGGTAGACGTCGATGAGCTCGATGGACTCACAGAGATCTCCTGCCGCGTTGCGCAGGGCCCTCTCGAGGCGCAGTGCCGGAACGGCGTCCTCTAAGACGAAGGCGAGGTCGATGTCAGATGATGGGTACCGACTGACCCCTCGAGCGAGCTCGCTCTTGCGCGGCTGTGCCAAGAGCTCATGGAGATCCACACAGAGCCAGCCAATGCGCCTAGATCCGAGCTCGAATGAGGAGACGACCGCCGGGTCGACCTCTCCGACGACGCCGATCGTTGCGCCATCGACCTTCGATGCCAAAAGGGCGGTTCGCGTCGGGTGACAGCCCAGGGCAATGGGGCTGGACAAGACGTCGGGCGCGCTCTCGCTCGGGCGTTGCCAATCAAAGAGGCCCTCATCGATGCCGAGCCCCTCACAAATCGCACGCAAGCAACGAACGGCTTGGCTCGCGTCGTCGTCTTCGAGTGCGAGAGCGACCGCGACGTGTTCGTGCTCGCTTGGCGCGGCGTCGTTTGTAACAGGTGGCATGAAGACGTGTCCGATCTCAAAGAGCCGCAAGAACCCGTTGCGGTGTCCCGCGTTGTGTCGAAGCGCGCCCAGCAGACCGGGCAGGAGGTGGGTGCGCATCACCGACTCCTTCGGCACGATGGGGTTCACGAGGGAGACGCTCCCGTGGTTCGATCCGGCGGCGCGCTCGAACTCCGGATCGACGATCGAGCTCGTCAGGGCCTCGTGCGCAAAGAGGCCGCTCAAGATGCGCCGAAGCGCGCGGCGCTCGTGTTGTTCTGAGGTGAGCCGGCCGACGAAAGGTGACCGGCGCTCGCGCGCATCGATGTTCTCATAGCCGAAGTGCCTGGCGACTTCTTCGATGACATCGACCTCGCGAGAGACGTCGGGGCGCCACGACGGAACGGTGACGCCGAGGTCACCTCCGGTCTTTTCCACGACGAAGCCGATGGGCGTAAGGATCGACGCGGCGTCGTCGAGAGAGAGCGCGGTTCCCAAGAGCTCATTCAGCTTCTTCGTGCGCAAGGAGATCGTCGCGCGCGGCGGCCGCACGACGTGGTTGTCGATGTGTCCAGATGCGACGGTCGGCTCTTTGACCTTTGCTTCGCGCGCGGCGCGGACGACGAGCTCACAAAACCGATCAGCCGCGCGAATGAGCCCGTCCCCGTCGATGCCGCGCCAAAAGCGAATGGAGGCCTCCGTGCGAAGCGCCTGGCGAGCGGCGGTGCGACCGACGGCGAGTGGGTCGAAGTCGGCCACCTCCAAAAAGACGTTCGTCGTTTGCTCGTCGATCTCACTCGATGCGCCCCCCATGACACCTGCGATGCCGACAGCCTCATCGTTCGCGTCACATATGAGGCAGTCCTCGACGTCGACGAGCGCTCCGAGGGCGTCCTTCGCGCGCCCAAGGACACGTTCTATGCCGTCCAAAGTACGAAGCGTCTCTCCCGGTCGCGCCAGGCGTACACGAATGCCGCTTCCCCCCAATCGGTCGAGGTCATAGGGGTGCGTCGGCTGGCCGAGCTCCAACATCACGTAGTTCGACGCGTCCACGATCGCATTGATCGGCCTCATGCCCGCGAGCACGAGCCGCCGGGCGACGTCGGGCGGAGAAGGCACCGAGGTGACCCCGCGAAGGACGCGTGCAACGACACCCCGACATGGCGCGCCCTTTTCGATTTCGACGCTCGCGAGGTCTTCGGCCCCTGGTTCTTCTCCGAGGACTTCTGGTGCAATCGAGGCGAGCGGGAGTTTGAGACGCGCCGCGACGTCACGAGCGATCCCGTACACGCAAAGACAGTCCGGGCGGTTCGGCTCGATGGCAAAGTCGAAAACGACATCGGGGCTGATCCCGAGGTACTCGCGCAACGGCGCACCGAGCACGACGTCTCTTGGGAGCGCCGCGTCGGGCGAAGGAGTCGAAAAGACGATGAGGATCCCTTCGGCATCATCTGAGATGCGCAGCTCGGAAGCCGAGCACAGCATGCCGTTCGAGGTCACACCGCGCATTTTGCGCTGTGTGATCACCATGCCCCCGGGAAGCTCGGTGCCTACCGGTGCGAGCGGGACGATGTCGCCTATGTGGAAGTTCCACGCGCCACACACGACACCGAGGGGCTCTTTGCCCCCGGCGTCGACGATGACCTCGCGGATGCGATCCGCGCCCTTTATGGCCCTTATCTCTACGACACGGGCCAAGACGACGTCGCCGAGGCCCGCTCCGATGTACTCGATGCCCTCGACGACAAGGCCGAGGGAGGAGAAGACTCGGCCGAGGCGCTTGACGCCCTCGTGATCGTTCGCGTCGACCGAAAGCGGAGTGAACTCCTTAAGCCAAGAAAGCGGTACGCGCACGAATCCCCTCCTCGTTGCGATGATGAACGCGGTGTGTGTCCAATCTTGTCGCCATCCTCAGAACTGCGTGAGGAAGCGGACGTCGTTTTCGAGAAGGCTCCGGATGTCTTCGATCTCGTGTCGCATGATCGCGATCCTGTCGATGCCGAATCCGAAGGCGAAGCCCGACCACGTCTCTGCATCGACACCGGTTGCCTCGAACACCGCGGGATGGACCATGCCGCAGCCCCCGAGCTCGATCCAACCGATCTGGCCGCAGGTCTTGCACCCTTCGCCTCCACAGATCGTGCAGGTGATCTCGAACTCTGCTGACGGCTCGGTGAAGGGGAAGTACGCCGGGCGTAGGCGTGAGGACACGGCGTCGCCGAAGATCGCCTTGACGAAGACGTCGATGGTGCCCGCGAGGTCGCCAAAGCTCACAGCCTTGTCGACGACGAGCCCCTCGATCTGATGGCACACCGAGAGGTGGCGAGCATCTGGGGTGTCGCGTCGATAGACGCGACCGGGCGCCACGGCGTAGATCGGGAGCTCGCCCCGCTCGAGGAGACGAATCTGGGCCGGGGAGGTCTGTGAACGCAAGAGATGCGTGACCTTGTCCCCGATGTCCAAATAGAAGCTGTCTTGGATGCTTCGCGCGGGGTGATCGCGAGGCATGTTCAACGCCGTGAAGTTGTACCAGTCCGTTTCCACCTCAGGGCCTTCGGCGATCTCATAGCCCATGCCGACGAAGATGTCCTCGAGCTCTTCTTGGACCTGTGTGACGAGATGGAGATGTCCCGGCCCATGCGCCGCGAGCACCTCGGTGAGATCAAGCCGGTCCAAGGCGATGGCGCGCATCAACTCGCCTTGTGCGAGGGCGTCTTTCTTCTCGACAAGCGCGGCCTCAATGCGCACGCGCGCGTCGTTCAACGCCTCGCCGAACACCGGGCGATCCTTTGGCAAGACGTCTCCAAGGGCCGCCTTGAGCACCGAGAGCCGGCCGCGTTTGCCGAGGAGCTCCGTCGAGAGCTCCTCCAGGTGCGAAAGGTCGCTCACTTCGCCCACGCGGCGACACGCGTCGTCGGCAAAGGCCGAAAGCGCGCCGAGGTCGAAGGGTGGAGCCCCCGCTTCGACCGCGCGCGAGTGCTTCTTTGCGTCCTTTGCCATCGCACCCATGCTAAGGCGAATCGGTGCCGGCCACCCGACGACGACGGGCCACTTCGAACAACAACACCGACGCCGCCATCGCGACGTTGAGCGACTCGGCGCCTTTTGCCATCGGGATGCTCACGCTTTGTCCTAGAAACGACGAAAGCGTTGGAGGAAGTCCGTTGGCCTCGTTGCCAAAGACGATGCCGACTCGCCCGCTCCAATCAAAAGACGCGTAGTCCTCGCCGTCGCTCGCGACGGTCGCGATGAGTCGAAATCCGGCGTCTTTGAGCTCGCGGAGCACTGCGTCGGTATCTCTTGCCAACACGATCGGCACGTGGAAAAGGGCGCCGGCACTCGAGCGCACGACCTTGGGGTTGTAGCAATCCGCCGTTCCCTCAACACAGATGACCCCTGCGGCTCCGGCACCGTGCGCGCTTCGGATGATGGCCCCTAAGTTGCCCGGGTCGCGCACATCGACGCACAGAACGAGCGGTGAGGATTCGGTGACCGCGTCGAGTGAAACGTCGATGAAACCGACGAGCCCGAGCACGCGTTGCGGTGTCACGGTGTCGCTGATGCGTTCGAGCACGCCCGGACCGAGGCGGTACGCACGAATGCCTGCGGCAGAAGCGCGGTCCAAGAGCTCGGCTATGTGGGCATGGGCCGATCCATCATCTGCGTAGAAAACAGCCTCGAGTGGCGCTCGCGCATCGAGCGCGGCCCGTAGCACCTTCGCGCCTTCGACAACAAAGGTGCGATCGGAGCGCCGCGCGCTCGACTGGCGAAGGAGCCGTCGGAGCCGTTGAACCCGAACGTGGTGCGGCCCGAGTGCCTGTTCGCTCAGGAAGTTGCCCTCGGCGCTCGCTTCGTTGGCGTTGCTTTCTTCGCGGCCACTTTCTTCGCGGGAGTCACAGCTTTCTTCGCGAGGGCCTTCTTCGCCGGAGCGACGGCTTTTTTCGCGGGAGCCTTCTTCGCGGCCACCTTCTTTGCGGGTGCCTTCTTCGCGGGAGCGGCGACCTTCTTTGCTGGTGCCTTCTGCACCGGAACCACCACCTTTCTTGCTGGTGCCTTCTTCACCGGGGCGACGACCCTTTTCACGGGAGCCTTCGTCACAGGAGCCACAGCCCCCTTGGCGGGAGCCCTCTTTGCGGGAGCGACGACCTTCTTCGCGGGAAGGACAACCTCACTTGCGACAAGGCGTGACACGGGCGGTACCTCGACGACAGGGGGCCGAGCTTCGATCGGCGCAGGAGCCGCGATCGGAGCCTTCGGCAACGGCGCGTGCGGCAACGGTGACGGCCGACGCGTGCCCGATGGGGGCGCCGTACGCTCGTCCAAGGCGTTGGCCGCGACGCGTACGAGCGACGCGAACGCAGCCGGGTCGCGTACCGCGAGATCCGAGAGGATCTTGCGGTCGACTTCCACTTCGGCCCGGTGCAGACCGGCGATGAACCGGCTGTAGCTCATGCCCTCGAGGCGGGTCGCCGCGTTGATGCGTTGGATCCAGAGCTTTCGAAAGTCACCCTTTCGCGCCCTGCGGTCACGAAATGCGTACTGCAGCGAGTGCATGACCTGTTCGTTCGCTGCACGATACGAGCGCGACTTGTTCCCGTAGTACCCCTTTGCGCGCTCTAGTACGACCCGTCGGCGCTTCTTGCTGTGAACGGCGCGTTTGACCCTCGCCATGGTGCTCCTCTCAATCGACTTTGCTCATGTGGCGCCGCTCTGTCTGATTTCGCCCCGACACGGTGAAGCGCCGAATACTCAGATGCCGAGCAACCTCTTCACCTCGCGTCGATCCCCCTTCGTGACTTCCGCGGGACGACCAAGGCGTCGCGTACGCACCGACGACTTCTTTTCGAGCAGGTGTGAGCGGTTCGCCTTCCGCCGAAGGATCTTGCCGGTGCCCGTGATCTTGAAACGGGCGGCCGCTCCCCTGTCGGTCTTCATCTTTGGCATGTGCTCAACCCTTCCTCGCTGCGTATGTGCTCATTCGGTCGGTGTGGTCTCGCCCGTCCCGTTGTCGGCGGTCCCCACGTTCGCGTGCCGTGCTGCTTGGGACTGTCGTGCCCTTTTGTCCGGGGCAAGGACCATGACCATGTTCCGGCCATCGAGTCGTGCCTCGGACTCAATCTTCGCGCTCCCGTCGACGTGCTCGGCAATCCGGTCCAAGATCCGCTTGCCGAGCTCGGGATGAAAGACCTCACGACCTCTGAACATGATCGTGATCTTCACCTTGTGGCCCTCGGAGAGAAACCTCGCCACCTGGCGCGTCTTCGTGTCGAAGTCTCCCGGGCCGATCTTCGGCCGGTACTTCATCTCTTTGATCCCGACGTTCGTCGCTTTGCGCCTTGACTCCTTCGCCCTTTGCGCCTCGTCGAACTTGAACTTTCCGTAATCCATGATCCGACACACCGGTGGATCCGCCAGTGGCGCCACCTCTACGAGATCGAGATCCATCTGTCGGGCGATAGCGAGGGCGTCTGGCAGAATCTTTATGCCGAGCTGATTGCCGTCTGGATCAACGAGCCGGACTTCACGGGCGCGGATCTTGTCGTTTAACCGCGGTTCGTTCACGTTCGCTATGGGGACGGTGGAGATTGGCAGTCACCCCTTCCGGTCGAGGACCCTTAAGTGAAGCTCTGTCATTCTGCAAAGGGTACGCGACGCCGACCGGATGATCCACCGGTGACCTCGACAACACGCAACACAACGCACGAAACGGTCGTTGATTTGCGGTCGCGAGGTGGGAGTCACATCGAAATGCGGCCCCGCTTGCCCTTGAAAGATTTGCCATAGGCTAGCAAACATGGCCAGCTTGTGGACCCCCGAGGGCGAACATGTGGTCACCGGCGAGCAAAGCGCTCCCGGGAAAAGCCACGGCCGAAGCAAGGCTTCCTCTCCTCCTGACGCGCACCTCGATGAAGGTGGCCGGACCGCCGGTCCCGACGACGACGCCCTCGCAGAAGACCTCGCCGAAATAGAGCGCGAGCTCCGTGCGGCAAAGGTCGAAGATGTCATCGCGAACCACTGCTACGGGTTGTTCCAACTCGCTGCGCTGTACCTCGGGAGCCAACCACCTCGCTTGGAGGACGCACGCCTAGCGATCGACGCGCTCGCGGCCGTCGTCGACACCCTGGGCGAACGCCTCGGTGGGTCTGCGGACACCCTCCGCGATGCCGTCGCACAGATCCGCATCGCCTTCGTGCAAATCGCCGGTGCCGCGTCGACCGCGAACGGTGCGGGCACGGTCGCCGAAGAAAACCCCAAGGCCAACACCGACGGCATTGCACCTGAAGGCACCGAGGCGCCCTAGGCGTCTTTCCACAAGACGACGAGGTCGCGCGCCTCAACCCTTCCGCCGTTTCCGCCAAAAAGCGTAAAGCAGACGAGCGTGCCCGCATCGATGCTTCGCGTGCCGTCGGTGATCGCGGTGCAGTGGAACGAATAGCTGGCACCATCTTCATCAGAGAGATCGCGAAGGATCCCGAGGCCCCTTTTTTCATCGAAGGCCTCGACGCGTCCTTGGCGCGCCGAGGAGAACGGCGAAGGACCGGGAGACAAAGGCGTCGCGTTTTTTGTCAACGGACGATCTTGAGCAAGGGAAGCTCCAAGATGTCGCTCGCCCCGCGGTCTTTGAGCGCGGGGATCAAGGTGTTGATCGCGGACTTCGGTACGACGGTCTCGATCGCGAAGCCGCTCTCTCCGAAGAGTTCCGACACCGTAGGAGCCTTCATCGACGGCAGGAGTGCGATGACTCCCTCGAGGTCTTTCGCCGCGACGTTGAGCTTCACCAACACGTTGCTGCGCGCTTCGAGCGCACCTTGGAGAAGCGTGAGGATTTGGCCCATGGCGTGGGCCTTCGTCGGGTCCGAAGCCGCTTTCGGGTTCGCGATGAGCTCCGCGAAGGACTCGAGCAGGGTCGCGATCACGCGAAGCCCTGCCGCGTTGAGCGCTCTGCCTGTTTCGGTGATCTCGACGACGGCGTCCGCAATCTCGGGCACCTTCGCCTCGGTTGCCCCATAGGAAAGGCGCACGTCTGCATCGATGCCGTGTGCCAAAAGGTAGGTCTTCGTGAGCTGTGGGTACTCCGTCGAGACGCGAACGCCCTTTGGGAGATCCTCGACGCGCTGGTAGGGAGATGAGGCGTCCACCGCGAGCACGACTTTGACGGGTTGGCTCGATCGCTTGGAGAACGCGAGCTCGCCAAGAGAGGTGACGTCTGCGCCCGTCTCTTCGATCCAGTCTCGCCCCGTCACACCGAGATCGAAGATCCCCTCCGCGACGTACTGGGGGATCTCTTGGGGACGCAAGATCCTCACCTCTTTGATGCGCGGATCATCGATGCTCCCTCGGTAGTCGACCTCTGAGCTGCGCGCGACGGAAAGGTCGGCCGCGTCGAACAGATCGAGCGTCTGGCGCTCCAAAGAACCCTTCGGCAAGACGAGACGCAACATCGCCCTAGCGTGCCCGCTCGAGCGAGGACGGGCCAGCATCTTTAAGACGAGGCCCCACGTGCTTCAGCGCCTCGAGCAACCTCGCCATCTCGATCGCGCTGTCCATCGCCTGGGCACCGAGGTTTCCCTGTGCCCCGCCCGATCGCGCGAGGGCCTGGCGGGTGTTCTCGGTCGTGAGGATGCCGAAGGCGACGGGCACGCCCGTTTCTAGCTGCACCTTCTCGCACCCTGCGGCCGCCTGTGTCGCGATGAGGTCATAGTGGCTCGTTTCGCCGCGGATGATCGCACCTAAGCACACGACAGCGTCTGTTTCCCCCGACGTGGCCAACGCCTTTGCCGCCATCGGCAGTTCAAAGGCGCCCGGGACGAACACGACGCTCAGATCTGACTCGAGTACGCCGCGGCGCAATGCCGTCGCACGCGCTCCTTCGAAAAGGCGCGTGCCGATATCGAAGTTGAACCGTGAACACGCGATCGCGACACGAAGCCCTTTCCCGTCGAGTGAGCCGATAACGGCGCGCTCTGTCCCTTGTGGCAGCGACGAGTCGGACAACGCGACGAAGCGGTGCGCTCTCGATGCGTCGGGCTCGCCTTTGTTCTTAGCTGCCATCGTCGAGCCCCACGAGCAGGTGGCCCATACGCTCCCGCTTTGTCCGCAGATACGCGATGTTGTCCGGCGTCGAGGCGGTCTGGATGGGTATGCGCTCGACGATATCGAGTCCGAAACCGTCAAGCCCCCCGTACTTTGCGGGGTTGTTCGTCATGAGCCGTAGTCGCTTGACCCCGAGCTCGACGAGCATCTGCGCGCCGATACCGTACTCGCGACTGTCGACGGGAAGTCCGAGCTCGGTGTTGGCATCAACGGTGTCAAAACCCTGCTCTTGGAGCTTGTAGGCGCGCACCTTGTGGCCGAGCCCGATTCCTCGGCCCTCTTGGCCTCGCAGATAGATGACGACGCCGCGCCCTTCTCTTGCGATGGTGCGCAGCGCGAACTCGAGCTGTGGCCCACAGTCACAGCGGGAAGATCCAAAGACGTCGCCGGTGAGACACTCGCTGTGCACCCGGGCGAGCACGGGTTCATCGCCTGCAACGTCACCCGCGACGAGCGCGAAGTGCTCCTCGTCATCGAGCAGTGAGCGAAAGACGTACCCGGTAAACGCGCCGTATGCACTTGGCAAGTTCGCCGTGGAGACGAGCTCGACGAGCTTTTCCTTGTGTCTGCGATATTCGATGAGATCGGCGATCGTGATGAGGCACAACCCGTTTGCTTCCGCGAAGGTGTCGAGCTCTTCACGTCGCGCCATCGTCCTTTTGTCCTTGCTCAGGATCTCACTCAGGACCCCGACCGGTGAAAGCCCCGCCAGCCGGGCGAGGTCGACTGCTGCCTCGGTGTGCCCGGCGCGCTTCAGCACCCCTCCTTCGCGGTAGCGAAGCGGGAGCACGTGACCGGGTCGGCGAAGGTCGGACGCCTTTGAAGAGGGGTTGACCAAGATGGCGATCGTCGCAGCGCGGTCATCGGCGGAGATCCCCGTCGTCGTTCCGAGTGCCGCGTCGACGGTGACGGTGAACGCGGTGCGCTGCGATTCGGTGTTGTCTACGACCATGAGTGGCACGTCGAGGGCGTCCAGGCGGTCCGGTGTCAAAGAGACGCAGATGAGGCCGGAGGTGTGTTCCAAGAAGAACGCGATCTTCTCCGCACTCGCGCACTCGGCCGCGATGACGAGGTCGCCTTCGTTCTCCCTCTCCTCGTCGTCGACGACGATGACGATTTCGCCGCGCGCGATCGCCGCGATTGCCTCGTCGATCGTCGCCTTCGCCATTTCCTCTTCTCCTCAGCCACCATGCTACCGGCGAGAAAAGGGTCTCCTTGTAGAAGGCGCTTTCTCAGGATGCTCTGGCTTTGAGATCGATCCTCAGGTCTTCTCCGAGTCGCGTTATCGCCGTGATCGAGCCCCGGAACATCTCTTCAAGGGTGGCTGCTCCTTTACCGGCGAAGGCCCCGAGCGCGTCGTCGCCGCCAAAAAGCGCCGGGGCGAGGTAAAAGACGTAGTGGTCGACGAGAGCCGCGCGATGGAAGCCATGAGCGACGTGCGCACCGCCTTCGACCAAGAGCTGCAGCACGCCGCGGCCCCCGAGGTCATCGAGGATGTCGCCGAGGTTTCCAGAGAGCTCGAGGCAAGGTGCGACCCGCGCGCCCTTCGCGGCCTTCCCCAACACGACGCGAAGCGGGTCTCGAACCGCCGCGTCGGACGCACCATTTCCGTCCTCCAAGCGCACGGTCAATGAGGGGTCGTCGACGCGCACGGTATTCGCGCCGACGAGGATCGCGTCACTGTCTGCACGCAGTTCGTGCGCGTCGTTTTGAGCAGGAATCCCCGTGATGAACTTGCTCGTCCCGTCCGGCGCTGCGATACGACCGTCGAGGGACATCGCGAGCTTCAAGACGACATAGGGACGATGCGTGCGACGATGCTTGAGATAGGGAGCAAGCTGACTTTCGACCATCTTTTGGCACATGCCGAGCGAAACGTCTAGGTGAGCGGCGCGCAATGCCTCGATGCCCTTGCCAGAGACCTGTTCGTCTGGATCTGTTGTCGCTATGACGACGCGAGTGATACCTGCCGAAATGAGGGCGTCGACGCACGAGCCCGTGCGACCTTCGTGACAGCACGGCTCCAAAGTGACGTAACACGTCGCTCCTTTGGCAGCCCCTCGAGCTTGCTTTAATGCCGCGATCTCCGCGTGCGCACCGCCAGGTGGAGACGTCGCGCCCTCCCCGACGACTTCGCCCTTCGCGACGATGACGGCACCCACCCAGGGGTTCGGCGACACCTTCCTTCGCACGGTCGCCGCGAGTGCAATGGCGCGCTCCATGAAGGCCGCGTCGAGCCCGGCTACTTCACCGTTTTGTGAATGGCTGATCCCAGTCACGGTCGGTCGTCGTTGCGAGCGACATGACTTCTTCTCGTCGTGGCCCTTGCGATCGCTTCGAGCGCGGCTGAACGGATCTCATCGACCGCGTCGGCCGGATGTGAGGCCCTAAAAACCGCGGTTCCCGCGACAAAGACGCGGGCGCCCGCTCCAGCGGACAAGGCCGCCTCGTAGGGAAAGATCCCGCCGTCGACTTCGATCAAGTAGTGATGGCCATGCGCGACCAACGCGTTGCTTGCCTCTGTGATCTTCGGGACGACTTCTGCGATGAAGTGCTGTCCACCGAAGCCGGGAAACACCGTCATGAGGAGCAAGAGGTCGATGTCGCCGAGGAACTCAGTTGCCATGGAAAGCGGCGTGTCGGGATTGAGCGCAACCCCGACGCCAAGTCCGAGTTCGCGCATCTGTGCGATGCACTCGCTCGTGTCTCCGACCTCGACGTGCACCGTCGTCGAGTTCGCGCCTGCGTCGCGGAAGGCCTCGAGGTAGCTCCCCGGGTTTTCGATCATGAGGTGGCAGTCGAAGTACGCGTCGCTGTGCTTCCTAAGCGAAGCAACGACGGGTGGGCCGATGGTGATGTTCGGAACGAAGTGTCCGTCCATGACGTCTAGGTGGATCCACGGCGTGGAGGAAGCGACCTCGTCCATCGCGCCGGTGAGATTGCCGAAATCAGCTGCCAGCACCGATGGCGCGACGCAGACTTCCTCGATGTCAGACACGAGCGGAGACTACCGCTCGGTGTTCCTGCCGGCGTCGATCGTCCCAACCACACTCAATGGCCAAAGCGCTCCCCTGGTAGGGGCCTCGCACCTCGCCTCCAGGTCGAAAAGGTCTGCGTTGCGCGCCCTTCGCTCTTGAGCTCGAGCACTTCCAGCACTCCGTCGCTCGTGGCGACACCTCCTTCGAGGATCGTCCCTGGAACGACGCGCTCGGACCCCTCATAGAGGTGCGCGCGGGAGCTTTCGATGATGACCCTTCTCGAGCGAAACGTCGTCCACGCGCGCCCCACGCGGACGACTCTGTGACAGGCCATCGCACCGTCGTTGAAATCGAGCGCGAGATCGGCTTGGGTGATCTTGGACGCATAGGTCGCGTCCCCGACCTGCGCGGCCGGCACGCCAAGGCTTGAGGCGCCGTGTGCGATTCTCTCGAGCAAAAGGTCAAGGCCGATCACCCCGAGGCGGACGCGCAGTTCGTCTGCTTTTTCGTCCGGTCCGATCTCGACGCGCTTCGTCGCGTAGACCGGTCCGGTGTCAAGTCCTTCTTCCAAGGCCATGAGGCACACCCCGGTCTCGGTGTCCCCAGCGAGGATCGCGCGTTCGACGGGCGCCGCACCACGCCAGCGCGGGAGCAACGAGAAGTGCAGGTTCACCAAGGGGAGAACATCGAGGACGTCTTTCTTGATGAGTTGGCCGAAGGCCACGACAATGCCGAGCTCAGCATCGGCGTCGATTGCGTCACGCGCATGGTGGGAAACCGAAATCCCGCGAGCATGCGCGAGCTCGCCTACGGGAGTTGGCGTCGCGCCAGCACCTCGAGAGCGGCGACGGTACGGGCCCGTGATGACGAGGGCTACGTCATGTCCTGCGTCGATGATGCCCGCGAGCACCAACGCCGATACTTCGGGCGTTCCGAGGTAAACGAGGCGGGCCAGGGCGAATCTAGGGGACCGAAGAGTCCGGCAGGTGCGAAGTGAGCACGGGCATGTCCATTGCCCGTCGCCGCAAGATCCCCATCGCCTCCTTGCGCTGATCGGGATCGAGGCGCTCGATGCACAAGACTCCGTCTAAGTGGTCGGTCTCGTGCAAAAAACATCGCGCGAGAAGTTCGTCGGCCTCGATATCGACGCTCGCACCGTCCAGGTCGATCCCCGTCAGGTGGACTTCTTTCGCACGCACTATCGGCCACTTGAGGTCGGGAACGGAAAGGCACCCTTCCTCATAGGTCCATTCGCCGCGCGTCTCTCCGATGACGGGATTGATGACGACTCCCGGACCCTCGCCGACGTCGTAGACGAACACGCGTCGTTGCACACCCACTTGGGGTGCGGCGAGCCCGACGCCTGGTGCGTCGTACATCGTCTCAAACATGTCATCGACGAGACGAGCGAGAGCTTCGTCGATCTTTTCCACCTCGCTCGCCCTCTGGCGCAAGACGGGATCGCCAAAGATTCGGATGGGGTAGGTGGCCACGGCCCCACTCTAACGGGCGTCGTCACAAGGAGTCGTCGCGAGATGCGGCGCATGTCCTCTTGCGACCGAGTGCAATTGCAGCGCGATCCGCGCACCTGATGTGTGCTCCTTTGAGAGGAAAATCTTGGGGTCAGCCAGATCGACGGCGACGAAGGTCTCTTCTCTCGACCGGTCAGCTTTTGCCCCGACAGGCACGCGCACGGTCGTCTCGATGACGCATTGCTTGGCAAGAACAACCGTGGCGTCATAGGTCCCAGCGGGTGGCAGGCACAAATCTGCGTCCAACAAGACGCCAACTTCTCCGGTGACATCGTCGGCGCTTTCCTCGATGCTGCCCCGAAGCTCGTGTGGGCGGCCGAGCAGTTGGGCTGCTTGTTCCAAGGAAGCGGCCTCAACGAGCGAACGGATGCGTGTCGCGGAGATGACTTCATGGGTCTCCTCGTCGGTGACGAGGCCCACGCCGATCGTCGCAAATCCAAGGCGCTTACCAGCACGTTCTAAGAACGCGACGTCGCCACGATGCTTGTGGCCGAAGCGAAAGTTCTCTCCGATGACGACGACTTGCGCCTTGAGCTCGCCGACTAAGACCGAAGAGACGAAGTCCTCGGCGCTCTCGGCCGCGCGCTCGAGATCGAAGCGCAACACGACGATGTCATCGACTCCAGTTGAACCCAGGAGCTCGAGCTTGTGGTCAAGCCCGGTAAGAAGCCTCGGTGGGTCCTTCGGCCGAAGCACGCTAGTAGGAAGCCGGTCGAAGGTGACGACGACGACTCGAAGGCCGCGTCGCGTCGCCTCGTCACAGGCGACCT
>Ga0181532_10000436_pt1 | contig 43229 bp, 31 predicted proteins | sample PEATcosm2014_Bin_33_FD_119768 | JGI IMG/M metagenome (GOLD analysis project Ga0181532, IMG submission 119768) | Peatland microbial communities from MTU Mesocosm Facility, Houghton, MI, USA - PEATcosm2014_Bin11_30_metaG | ecosystem: Environmental > Terrestrial > Soil > Wetlands > Peat | place... | reverse complement strand
GGCCCTGATTTACACCGATCGAGATAAGACGTCGCGATTCACCTTCGAGGACATGTCGCTGCAGTCGAATCGCTTTGCAAATGTCCTGAGGAAGCTAGGAGTTGTGAAAGGGGACCGCGTCTTCGTGTTCTTGGGGCGCCGGCCGGAGCTCTACGTTGCCATTCTCGGCATCTTGAAAATCGGAGCCATTCCCAGTCCGCTCTTCGAGGCGTTCATGGAGGACGCGGTTCGGGACCGCATGTCGAACGCCGAAGCTGTGGCCCTGGTGACCTCTCCCGCGCTGCTGGATCGGGTCCCGCAATGGGAATTACCGACGCTCAAGCACGTGCTCCTGGTGGGTGCGAGCGCGGATGGTCTGCCCGCGGGACACTATAGTTACGATGCCTTGATGGACGGGGCGGAGGACAAAACAGAAATCGAGTGGTTGACGCTGGATGATCCGCTGATCATCCACTACACGTCAGGGTCCACCGGCAAGCCCAAGGGTGTGCTCCACGTACAGCGCGCCATGCTCGGCCATATGATGACCGGCCGGTGGGTGCTTGACTTCCAGGAAGATGATGTTTATTGGTGCACGGCGGATCCCGGTTGGGTGACGGGCACCTCTTATGGAATTTTCGCGCCCTGGCTGAACGGGGCGACGAACCTGATTCGCGGCGGCCGCTTCAACGCCTCGGAGTGGTACGGCACGATCGAACGGTTCCGGGTGAACATCTGGTACAGCGCTCCCACGGCGTTTCGGATGTTGATGGCCGTGGGCGACGAGGTGGCGAAACGCTACGATCTTTCGTCTCTCCGGCACGTCCTGAGCGTCGGCGAACCGCTGAATCCGGAGGTCGTGTGGTGGGGTTGGAAGAACTACGGACGAAGGATTCACGACAATTGGTGGATGACGGAAACAGGTCATATCCTGGTCTCCAATTATGCGTCCATGGCCATCCGGCCGGGCTCGATGGGCAAGCCTGTCCCGGGCGTGAGGGCGTGCATTGTGGATGACGAGGGGAAGGAACTGCCGCCCAACACGCTGGGAAACCTGGTGGTCAAACCGGGTTGGCCCGGCATGATGCCGACCATCTGGAGACAGCCGGAGCGATACCGGGCCTATTTTCGTATTCCGGGATGGTATGTCACCGGGGATAGCGCCTACTACGACGAGGATGGCTACTTCTGGTTCCAGGGCCGAGTGGATGACCTCATCATCACGGCAGGCGAAAATGTGGGACCCTTCGAGGTGGAGAGTTGCCTCCTCGAGCACCCGGCCGTGGCGGAAGCGGGCGTCATTGGCAAGCCGGATGCCCTGCGCGGCCACATCATCAAGGCCTTCATTTCGCTCCGGGAGGGATACGAGCCCAGCGACGAACTGAAAGACGAAATCCAGAAATACGTTCGCCAGAAGTTGGCCGTGCACGCCGCGCCGCGTGAAATCGAGTTCAAACAAAAGCTTCCCAAAACGCGCAGCGGCAAGATCATGCGGCGGGTTTTGAAGGCGTGGGAACTGGGTTTGCCGACGGGAGACTTGTCGACGTTGGAAGAATGAGGGTCTGGTAGGTGGTAGATCGTAGGTGGTAGATGGGGAAAACCGCATGTGGTAGGTGGTAGGTCGTAGATGGGGAAACGGGCCAATCGCGGCCGCCTGCCACCTACTATCTACAGCCTACCGATTGATTTGATAAGCCCGGTCAACATGCGGCCAACGCGTTGTGCGTCATTGTTCAAGGGGTCAAACTGGAGCTTGTAACCTAAGTCCCGGCAAAGGATGAAGTAATAGCGTAGTTCCTCCAGCGAACTCTGTGCGATGTTGTAGAACCGAATCTTTTCCACCCGGCCCTGACGCTTGAACCCCTCGGCGATGTTAGCGGGAACTGAGACAGCCGCACGCTGCATCTGGGAGACTAGGCCGTACTTCTGACTTGGTGGTAATCCGTCAGTTAGACCGTAGACTTCAAGTACAAGCCGATGTGCCACCTGCCAGACTTCGAGATCTTCAAAACTCGAGATTCCCATTTCCTCGATTCTCCCTGTTCAGTATGTGGGAGGTGGTAGCTCGCCGGTGGGAGGTCCCGGCTGTGTGCCGCTGCCCACTTGCCATTTTTGCCCACCTACCACCTACCACCTGCCACCTACCTCTTCGACAGTCCAACGCGGCGTTCCGCCAGGGTGGCTGGCGACCAGGGCGCCGACGCGGTTGGCGAAGTCTGCAATAGCAAGCGTATTCCATCCGCGTCCCAGGCCATGGACGAATGCCGCAGCGAAAGCATCGCCCGCTCCGACCGTATCGGCGACCTGAACCTTGTAACCCTTCGCTTCGACGTAGTGGCCGCCAACCAGCAGCGCGCATCCTGACGCTCCACGAGTCACGCAGACAGCCTCCCAACCGAACTTCTTGGTGCCCCCTCGACAGAAGTCCTCGAGTGAACGATAAGACCAGCCAAACATGGCTTGAATCGTCTCAACTTCCTGGTCGTTGAGCTTTACGGTGGTGGCTCGAGACATCAATTCATTGACCAGCGGCGCATGGTAGGAATTATCGCGCAAGTTCACATCGTAAAAGCGGCGTGCGTTCGGTAGGGCGGCGATCAGCTTAAGGGTCAGCGCCTTTGCTTGAGGGCTCATCTGGAAGAGCGTCCCGAAGTAAATCCAGTCCGGCTGCTGGGAAGTGAGTTCTTGCAGGTCCGCGTCGGAGAGCTCAGGAAAGTCGTAGGCGGCCGGCCGGTGGATGGTGAAGTGTGGTTGGCCGGAGACGTCGAGGATGACCGTAACGATTCCGGTGGGATGTTCTTTAACTTGGTGGAGGAAGCGGGTCGGCAGGCCCATGGCCTCCATCTTCGCGACGATACGCTGCCCCCGCGGGTCATCGCCGACTGCGCTGATGAAGGATACCGAGTGGCCCAGGATTCGTGCGTGCGCGGCAAAATTAAGGGCGGCTCCGCCCAGGTGTTCTGTGTCTTCGAAGACGTCCCATAACACTTCGCCGATGCTCAGAATCTTCATCACCACTTCCCGGTTTGCTGGATGCCGTCAGCTAGGTTAGCCGGCGCTGGGCGTCTCACCTTTTCAAAGTGGTCCTTTGTTTTCATAGACATTCGCTGTAGTCGACTTTGTGTCACTCGTTCGGCCTCACCTTGCTGCTCGCAAGCTTCACTTCGTTGGCGCGAACTGTGCCGTTTGTGCTCCTTTCAGGCGCTAATTTGCGCTAAATTGCTTGCAAAACGGGCGTAATTTGCAGCCATCAAAAAAGTGATTTGCTTTGTTTTCAAGTACTTCTTAGCTTCGTTCCCACTATTTTCCATTTTTTGTAGTTCCCTACATTCCGCCATAGCCGGGACTGTTGTGCTTTCCCTCACGGTCCGCAGGTCGCCTACGACAATGTGTCCACATATAGACCATACTAATAGGCTATCATAAAACCGTGAAGTTGTCAAGAGCAAAGTGTACGAGAGCAAAGTGTACGAAAAGTGTGTGGTTGCTGACAGCCGACGTTGATGACCCCCGGTTCTGGGGTCACGGCTGCTTCTGGGTCCAGCGTGTTCCGTCGAACTCCCAGAGGTCACTGAGTATTCGCTGCGGGTGGTTGTTCACGCCCCCGAACACGACAATGCGGTCCCGTAAGGAATCGTACGCCATCGCAAACTGTATGCGTGCGGGTGGTCCTTCGGTGGCAATTGAGGTCCACGCCTTGCCGTCCCATGCCCACGTATCAGAGTAGAAGTGACCTTTGTCATCTTCCCCGCCAAAAAGAACTGTCCGTTTCCGCCTCGAGTCGTACGCGAGTCCGGGCCAACTGCGCGGTCCAGGACCTGACTCGCTGACGAGCTTCCATTGTTCGCCGTTCCACTCCCAGGTATCCCCAAGCGCGGCAAGAGGACGAAACCCTCCGTACAAGACGGATACACTTCGCGCTGAGTCGTACACGGCGGCCCCTGCCGAGCGGAGAGAGGGGCCAGCCGCGAAAGTGGGTTTCCAGTCGCTGCCGTCATATTCCCAGGTGTCGGCGAAGAGAACCTCGTCGTTCCTGCCGCCGAAGAGTACAAGGCGACCCCGCTTCGAGTCGTACGTCAGGCTGGCATCTTCACGCGCAAGGTAGGGCGCGTCTTTTACGACTCGCCACGTTCCTGCCTCCAAGCTGCGCAACTTGCCGTCGATCGAGCCGGAGTCCGCGCTGCCGCCGAACATTAAGGTTCGCTCGCGCTTTGAATCGAAAGCAAGCGGCGCCACGATCTTGCGGACGCCTGTATCAGCGACCAACTGCCACCTGTTGCCATCCCATCCCCAAACATCGCCGACTCTCTGGGTTCCTTGGGTTCCTTGATCCCATATGAAGCCGCCGTAGACCAGAAATTCCTTTCGCGTCTCGTCGTAAACACCCGAATGGTGGAATCGTCCCGCGGGAGCGTTCGGTACTTGAGCTGTCGCGGCCGGGGCGGCGATCGGATTCGGTTTCTCCGCTTGGGAGCCCGGACCAGCGGCGGAGTCTTGGGATATCGCGTTGTACGAGCGGGACCACGCGGCCGTGGGGTTGGCGCGCGTATTCATCCACACGCCCATCACGAGGAACGGCAGCACAAAAACGCCAGACCAGAGTTTGGCCCGGGTCGATATCCGTTCCTCTTTTTCCCAACGAAAGAGCTTCATGGCGAAGAGCAGTCCGAAGAACCCCGAGATGACCAGGACCAGCATTTCCGGCCAGTGCTTCAACAGGGGTTCTGCTTGCGCCGTGGTGCTCTGAAAGGTGCTGACGAGGTAGGTGGAAGGGAAGAACATGGCGAGCCGCTGAATCGAGCGGGGAAGCATGGGCAGGGGAAACGTGACGCCGGAGAGAAACAGCAGCGCAAACCAGACGATGTTGTTGTAAACCTGCGCCTCTTGCATGGTGTTCGCGACGCTGGCGATGGTCAGTCCGAAGCCCGCAAAGGCGAAGGTCCCGACCGTAACCAGGATCAGCAGTGTTGCCCAGCCGATTTTCATCGGCATGTGGAAGATGACCACCGCGCACAAGAGCAACAGGCCGAGGGTGGGAAGTTGAAGCAGGTAATTCGCCAGCAGGTTGCTCAGCAGCATGGTGCGCGGGCCCAAGGGGGCCAGGCGATACCGCCGCAGGCTGCCCCGCTCGCGCTGCATTACGGATTGTATGCCCAGTCCAAAAAAGCCGCTGCCCATGATGTTCAGCGTGACCACGGGCCCAAACATGTAAGCCACCACCTCAGGCTTGCCGTGAGCAATCAGTCCGGCATAAGCAAAGAGGAAGACGAGAGGGAAAAGGAAAGTGAAAAACAGGGCCACCTTGGTGCGCATCACCAAACGGACGGTCAGCAGCGCAATGCGGAGGGTGGCCATGGTCAGTGCTCCATCCTTCTCCCGGTCATTTCCACAAAGACGTCTTCCAGGCTGGGCCGCGCGATATGCAAATCGAGCAAGGCGTTGTCATCAGACTCAAGAAAGCGGACCAAGGCGGCAATGGTTACGGCCGGTGGTTGGGCGCGAAGAAAATAGGCGCCCTCCGCCTCGCGGCAATCAATTACACCGTCAATCACTCTTAAGCGCTCGAGACCCACCGGCTTGGCCAGGCGAAGCTCCAGCCGCGTGCCCTGGCCGGAGTGCGCAATCAACTCTCGCGGGGTGCCGAGGGCCACCAATTGGCCGCGATCCACGATGGCCACGCGGTCGCAGAGCCGTTCGGCTTCCTCAATGTAATGGGTGGTCAGGAGCACCGTCCGTCCCTCACCTCGAAAGCGTTCGATGAGGGCGTAAATATCGCGCCGCAACTGAGGATCGAGGCCCACCGTGGGTTCGTCCAGCAGAACCAGTTCGGGATTATTCACCAGCGCCAGGGCGAGTGCCAGGCGCTGCTTTTGCCCGCCGGAAAGCTTCTCGAAGAACGTGTGACGCTTTTCCGCCAGGCCGAACTGCTCGAGTAGCGTCTCGACAGACGCGGAGTGGCGATAAAAGCCCGCAAACAACCGGAGGGCTTCGTCCACACGCATTTTATCTGGTAGCACTGTGGATTGAAGTTGCGCCCCGATGCGCTCTTTGAGCGCCATACTCTCCTGCGCCGGGTCGAGGCCGCAAACCCGCACCGAGCCGCTGTCGGGTTGGCGCAGGCCTTCAATGATTTCGATCGTGGTGGTCTTGCCCGCTCCGTTGGGGCCCAAAAGGCCAAAAACTTCGCCTTGAAAGATGTCAAAGCTCAGGCCGCTCACTGCTGCTAAATCCCCATAATGCTTGTGCAGATTCTGCACACTGACGAGAACCGTTTTCTCCATCGTCTGGGTCATGAGCGAGTGGGAACATGATAGCACAGGAGTGGGAAGCCTCTCGTCGCACCAACCACCCCTAGCCCCTCCTTCGCGAAGGAGGGGAGCACGAGTTCCCGTCGTTGAGCAAGCAGAACCACGTACTCCCCTCCTCAATTGAGGAGGGGTCGGAGGTGGTGAGTCGATGGGCTCGCTGACACGTGGCTTGACGAATGTCGAACGCGGCGTTAACTTTCATTCTATGGATGACAAAACCAACGGACACCTTTCTCTTGCCGGCTTTTATCTTCTGGAGCGGACCCGGCCGGGTCTTCCGAAACTGGAAGATCTGAAGGGCTCAATCCTGGGAATCCTGAATGGGTTGGGCGTACCGGCCGCGAAGTTGCGCGGCAAGCGCATCGCCGTTGCCGTCGGCAGCCGTGGCGTTGCCAGCTTGCAAGAGATTGTAGGCGCTGTGTGCGGTTGGTTGAAAGCGCAAAGCGCGCAGCCGTTTGTCTTCCCCGCCATGGGGAGCCACGGGGGAGGAACTGCGGAAGGGCAGCGCAAAATCCTCGAGGGGTACGGTGTTACCGAGGCTGCACTGGGGGTAGAAATTCGCTCTTCGATGGAAGCCGTGCTGGTGGGAACAACCCCGGAAGGGTTCAACGCCTACATGGATCGGAATGCCTGGGAATCCGACGGCGTGGTGGTGGTGAACCGCATTAAGCCCCACACGGATTTTTCAGGGAAGATCGAAAGCGGCGTGTTGAAGATGATCACCATCGGCATGGGCAAGCTGGACGGCGCCAGCGAGGGTCACCGGCGAAGTCGGCGAGTTGGGTTCGAGGCAACTATTCGCAGCGTTTCCGCCAAGGTCCTCGCCAGCGGAAAAATCCTGCTCGGGTTGGCGGCGGTGGAGAACGAACTGCACCAAATCGCTGCGGTCCGCGCCGCCCTTCCGGAAGGCCTCGTCGAGCAGGAGGAAACCACTCTCGAGCTTGCGCGCACGTTGGTGCCGCGCATTCCCTTCCCAGCGTTCCAAATGCTCGTGGTGGATGAAATGGGGAAGAACATCAGCGGCACGGGAATGGATACCAAAGTGATTGGGCGTGGCGTGGAACTGCCGCGCGGCGAAGCTCCCGAGATTTCCATGATCTACGTTCGCGACCTCACTTCTGCGAGCGGCGGCAATGCCGTTGGCATGGGTTCCGCGGATGTCATCCATGATCGTTTCTTCCGCAAGATCGACTTTGAGAAAACCTACCTCAATGCGCTCACCGCCCTGAGCCCTCGCGGGGGGCGGTTACCCATTCACTTGCCGACGGACCGCCAGGCATTTGACCTGACCCTCGGCAACTTGGGAAGTCCGGAGCCCGCCGAACAGCGCATCGTGTGGATTCGGAACACGCTCAGCCTCGAGAGGATCGCCGTCTCAGCGGCTCTGGCGCGCGAGGGCGCGTCCCTCGAAAGCTGGAAACTGCTTGAGGGGGTTCATTCCGCTGAGTTTGACGCGGCCGGGAATCTTGAATCACTCGTGCCGCCGCCCTCCATGCCAGCTTGAAGTAGAGGCGGCTTTACGCCGCCATTTGGCGAGGCAAACTCGCCGCTACAGCATCAGACTGCATTACTACCAGGCCGCCGTTCAACTTGACTCCCTTCATTTAAGGCGTCAGAATATTCGCTGGAGTGCCGGAGACCTCCTATAGGGCACAAGGCTTGCAAAAAATGACCAGTCTCCTTCGGTGCAATCACCTGAAAGCGGCGGCGCATTGTCTTGCGGCCGTATTAGTCTTCGCGGGCGCGGAAGCCTTTGGCGCTTCGCCGCATCCCGAGACTTCCGCAAAAACCGAGTGCGCCTCCGTTTCCAGCGCAATTCTAGGGCACCCCGTGGATTATTGTGTTGCATTTCCGCCTGGATACGACGCTGCATCCAACAAGCGGTATCCGACCCTTTACTTCCTTCACGGGCTTTTCGAAGACGAGCGCAGTTGGCTGGATCGGGGTGGCGAGCAGATTTGGGAAACCCTCACGGGGCAGGGTGCGATCGGGAATTTCATTGTGGTCCTTCCTGCCGGAGGGCGGACTTTCTACGTCAACTCCCAGGACGGCCACGACCGTTACGAGGATTTTTTCATTCAGGAATTGGTGCCCGAAATCGACCGCAAGTATCGCACCAGGGCGGTCGCGAGCGAACGCGGCATAAGCGGAGTATCCATGGGCGGCTATGGAGCTTTGCATCTGGCCATGCGTCATCCGGACGTATTCGGCTCCGCCAGCGCTCACAGCGCGGCTTTGCTCCCGAAGTTCCCCGACCCGCTTCCCACCGAGGGTCGCTGGGGTTTTTACGCGCGCGTGCTGCAAGGGCCATTCGGCTCGCCGCTCAATGAGAGCTATTTCGATGCCAACAATCCTCTCACCTTGGCCGAGCATCCCGAGCGCTTCCCCTACCTGGCGCTTTACTTCGATTGCGGCGACCACGACCGGTATGGCTTCAACGAAGGGGCCGAACTGCTGGACCGCCTCCTTTCACAGAAGAACTTCCCGCACACCTTTGCCCTCCGCGCCGGCGGTCACGGCTGGGACTACCTCCACGAGTACATGCACTTCTCTCTCGAGTTCGAATCCAAGGTATTCACGCAGGCCGAGAAAGCCAGCTTGACAGCTCACTAAAGGAGACAAGGTTATGACGAAGACTCGCCCAATTCTGATCGCAATCGCTACGGCCGCACTTGTGTTCTTAACCACCAATGCAGGCGTCGCTCACGGGGCCGAACGGGGCAGCGTGAAGGCCACCATCAGCGGTGCGCACATTACCATCGATTATGGCCGCCCAATGCTGAAGGGCCGCGACATGCTTGGGCAACTCAAGCCGGGGCAGGTCTGGCGAATCGGCGCGGATTCCCCGACCACTCTGGAATCGGACAAAGATCTGGATTTCGGCGGGACGGTCGTTCCGAAGGGCAAGCATATCCTGCTGGCGAAATTGGTCGAGCCGGGAAAATGGACACTGGTGTTTTCAAGCAAGTCGGTCTTCCAGTACGAGGAAAGCGCAAAAATAGCGGAAGTCCCGTTGACATACAAGGAAGCTAACGACTCCGACGAAATGGTAACTCTGAAACTCACCGACCAAGGCGGGTCGGGTGTTCTCGAGATCGCCTGGGGAAAAATGCGGCTCAGGACCTCGTTCAAGCCTGCGTAGGCGTCCTCTCGCACCCGCCCATTCACACCGTTCAGCTCACGGAATCGGCGAGAGAGTCCTCACCGCAGAGCCGCTGCGGCCGAGAGAGGCCATGTCCTTTTCATACCTGCGCGGCTCTTGACTCTCGGCTCTTGACTCTTTACTCTCGACTCTCGACTTCTCAATTCACCGGAGCCTGACATGTCTGAACCACTTCGTGTGCTGGCGCTCTTCGCCCACCCTGACGACACAGAATTTGTTTGCGCCGGGACGTTGTTTCTTCTGGCTGATCGGGGTGCGATCATTCACGTCGCCACGCTGACGGCGGGAGATTGCGGAAGCACTATTCTGCCGCCAACCGAGATATCGCGAGTTCGCCTGAAGGAAGGCAAGCGGGCCGCAGCCCTGCTGGGCGCGCAATTCACCTCCTTGAAGGAGAAAGATCTGCTGGTCCTTTACGATCGGCCGACATTACGCAAGGTGATGGAATTGGTCCGCCGCGTGGACCCTTCCCTGGTGTTCACTCACTCGCCGTCGGACTACATGCTCGATCACGAAGTCGTGAGCCGCTTGTGCCAGACGGCTTGTTTCGGCGCCATGGCGCCCAATTTTCGCACCGGCGCAAGCAAGCCGGCAAAGCCGATGCGGGCGATTCCGCATCTTTATTACGCCCAGCCTGCCGGATGCACTGATATTCTCGGGAAAGAGGTCATGCCGAGCCTTTGTGTCAACATCGGCTCGTCCCTGGAACGCAAGGAGCGGATGTTGGCCTGCCATGAGAGCCAGCAAGCCTGGTTGAAGTCACAGCAAGGGATGACGGGTCCCGTCGATAACATGCGAAAAATGGCTGCCTGGGCGGGCGCGCTCGCCGGTTTCCAGTGGGCCGAGGGATTTCGCCAGCATCTTGGGCAGGGCTTCCCATCGGACGACAAGTTAAGCGAGTTGCTGGGTGACTCGATTATCAGGAGAAGAGAAGTATAATATGCTAGACGGCTGGAGTTCAGTTGGCAGCCATTTCTTCCTAGACAGGAAGGATGGCCAGTTGTTGTGCAAATGACTCGGAATTTCCAGCCTCGGGCCAAATCCAGCGCACGAGAATCTGAGATTGTCATCCGACCCTGTCACTTTGCCTGCAAACCCTTGGCGTTACCTGAGGGAGATAACAGTCGAGGGTGCAGTTTTCTGCCTCGCACTTTGGGTCACCCTCCCCATTGCGCTTTGGCTTGCTTTTCCCGCCTGCATCACGGCCCAGATTTCCGAATCTGAAGTCAAACTCTGGGGCCAGCCGGTGGTGGACATCCGGCTACGTTGTGACGCGAGCCTCTCAATGGCCGACTTCCCAGGCGTTGTTACCCAGCAGACCGGCCAGGCTCTGGACCCTGCGAAAGTGAGCGACAGTCTGAAGCGGCTTTACGCAACCGGCCGCTTTACCGAGCTGCGCGCGGAGGGTGAACCAGGTCAGGGAGGTGTTCACTTAGTTTTCGTTGCGCGGGTGCAGTACTTTGTGGGGGTAGTGCAAGTGGAAGGAACTCCCGGCAGCATGGAGCCTCGAATCCTGCTCACTTCCACCCGCCTGCGGTTGGGAGAGCCCGTATCGGAGGAGATTCTTGTCGCGGCCCAGCGACACATCTCGGAGGCGCTTGCCTCCAACGGGTATTATCGGGCGACCGTCCGATACCGGCTTCATCCTGACCCGGCAACCCTGGCGGCGGGTGTGATCTACCTGATATTTCCGGGCAAGCCCGCCCGAGTCAGTCGAGTGGAATTCCAGGGCCAGCCCGGATTCCCAACTTCCAAGCTCGCCAAGGTGGCCGGCTGGAAGCACGGAGTCCAGCTCACTTCCGCGCGCGTTGAGAGGGGAGTGTTTAAGCTCCGCCAGTACTATGTATCGCGCAATCGCCTTCAGGCAACCGTAAGCGTCCTCAGCCGCCAATATGATTCCAGTCTCAACACCGAAAAGCTGCTGGTGAAAGTTGAAACCGGGCCCTTGGTGCAGGTGCATATTCAGGGCGCCAGAATATCACGATCCCAAGTCAAGACGCTCCTGCCCGTCTATCACGACGGGGTGGTGGATGGGCCGTCTCTGGACCGCAGCAACAGGATTCTGGAAGACCATTTCGAGCAGGTAGGGTACTTTTCGGCTGCCGTGACGGCAAAGCAGGAGTTTCATCCCGAGTCTCAGACGCTGGACCTTACCTTTCGAGTGAATCGCGGCCGGCAGGGAGAGTTTGATGGATTTGGCTTCGAAGGCAGCAAGGCCATTCCAGTGGCGCAGCTCATGGCCACGGTGTCCCGCCCTACGCAGGGAATCCTCACGCGCACGCCGATCTACAATCGTACCCTTGTTGAGAACAAGGTTAACGCCCTGACCGCGCTCTATCAATCCAGGGGCTTTTTGGATGTGAAGGTTTCTCCGCTCATCAACGATCATCACCGCGATCAGTCCGGTCATTGGTTTGTCACGTTTCGGATTGAAGAGGGACTCCAAACAACCGTTCGCCAACTCGATCTCGAAGGAATCTCCGCGGACATGCAAAAAGCCCTCTGGCCCTCGTTGCAGACCAAGCCAAACCAGCCGTATTCGCCCGGCCGGGCCGCGTCGGACCGCGACGTCATCTCGGACTACCTTGCCAACCTCGGGTATGTTCAGGCGGAGGTGAACTGGCGCGCCTCGCCGCTGAGCGAACAACACCAGGTTGATGTGGACTTCAGAGTGGAGTTGGGGAGACAGGAGCGAATCGAGCGCATCCTGGTGCTGGGAAACCAACACACCCGTGCGGGAGTCATTCGCCGCGAGCTCGCGATCCGCACGGGTCAACCCTTGAGCCAGGACAACGTCGCCGAGTCGCAAAGCCATCTATACGAGCTGGGGATGTTCAGCCAGGTGCAGATTGCGCCTCAGGACCTGCCCCCCTCGGAGACGGAGAAGACCGTTCTGGTGGCCGTCGACGAAACGCGGCGATGGACCTTGGGGTACGGCGGAGGACTTGAAGTCCAAAGGTTGGGCAGTAATGACCCGCAGGGTTCCTTCAAGGCCAGCCCCCGCCTCTCGCTGGACCTTCGCCGCATCGATGTCGGCGGACGCGATCAAACCTATACTTTATGGGGCCGGCTATCGTACCTCGACACCGGCGTGGGAACGAGTTACGTGATTCCTGATCTGCTTAATCGACGCGACCTAAGCTTGCGCATCAATGGAATCGCCGACGTCAGTCGCGACGTGCTCACCTTCACAGATAAACAGGAAGGCGCCACGCTCACGGTCGAAAAACGCTACAGCGCTTCTACGGCCATCTCGGCGCGCTATAACTTCTCTTACGTTCAGGCTCTCGACCTTTCGGGCCGCATCTCGCCGGCCGAGGCTCAATTGCTCAGCCAACCGGCGCGCGTGGGAGGTTTCGGCGGCAGTTTTATTCGCGACCATCGCGACGATCCCTTGGACGCCACTCGCGGCTCGTATTCACTGGCTGACGCCGGAATCATGTATAAGGGCTTCGGCTCGCAGGCCAATTTCGTTAGCCTGATGGTCCAAAATGCGACCTACCATCGATTGAACTCGCACTTGGTTTTTGCGCGCAACACTCGAGTCGGCATGGAATCTCCCTATGGCAGCCTGGAGAGGATCTCCGTCGGCCCGAACCAGTACATTTATACCGATAGCCTGCCTCTGCCGGAACGGCTCTTCATGGGCGGGAGTAACTCAGATCGTGGATTTTCCATCAATCAAGCGGGGCCGCGAGACCTGACGACGGGTTATCCGATCGGCGGCAACGCCTTGTTCTTCAATTCTGTCGAGCTTCGTATTCGGATGGCGCAGCAGGGTCTGGGTCTGGTGCTTTTCAACGATACAGGAAACGTCTTCACCACCATCCGGCACATGCGTGTACTGAAATTCAATCAGAACAGTCCCACCGATCTCGACTATGATTCGGACGCGGTCGGAGTGGGACTCCGATACAAAACGCCGGTGGGCCCGCTGAGCTTTGATGTGGGCTACAATCTGAATCCCCCGCGGTACCAGGTGACCTCGGCCACGGGAGCAGTGGAGGTGCAGCAATTAGCTCGCTTTCAGTTCTTCTTAAGCGTCGGGCAGAGCTTTTAGAGGCTCTGCGTTGTAGGGGCAACCCTTGTGGCTGCCTGCGGGCAGCCACAGCGGCTGCTCCCGCAATTGCACCCGACCGTGTGCAACAATCCGCCGACTGTCATCCTGAGCGGAGCGAAGGATCACGGCAGTCGTCTTTAGAGCCAGCAGCTCCCGAGCAACTGCAGAGATCCTTCGCTCCGCTCAGGATGACAGGCCTTCACTTTTTCCTTCTGATCCTGGCGCTGGGGTCGAGCGTTTCCTCCGCACACGCCGAAGTGCTGGATCGCGTGGTGGCTTCGATCGGCGAGGTCGCCATCAACCGGAGCGATGTCGAGCGTGAATACCGCCTGGAGCGTTTCCTCGACGGGCAATGGCCACCTCCGGCCCCCGACCCTAAGGCGCTGGACATGGCTCGTGAGCGGTTGACCTATCAAAAACTTCTGCTCGAGGAAGAAACTCAGGACCTCTCCCATGACCCGGCGCTGGAAAAGACGGCCGGCGAGGAACTGGCCGGAGTTCGCCGGCGCTTCGCTTCTGAGGAGGACTACCAGGCTGCTCTCAGCTCTCTGCACATGAACGAAAAACAGGTTATTCAAACACTTGTCGATCAGCAGAGAATTTTGCGGGTTATTGAAGATCGGCTGCGGCCGGAGGCGGCGCCGGCTACTCCCCAGGTTGAATCTTACTACCGCGACGTGTTTGTGCCTGAATACCAGAGCACGCGCGGGCAGCCCGTACCACCCTTGACGGACGTGCAAGGGCAGATCCAGGAAATCCTGGTGCAGAAGAGGATCGACCAACTCCTCGCCAATTGGCTAGCCGAGTTAAGACCCAGCCGCCGGGTGCGGTTTTACGGATCAGTGACAAGTGACAAGTGACGGGTGACGAGCCCCGGCTCTGACCATAGTACCCATCGCCTGGCACTCGCGTTTTTGCTCGTCACTCATCACTTGTCACTCGTCACTGTGGTTATCGTATGTCGAAGCCTTTTCGGATTACTCTCGCTTTGATCTTGATGGCGGTCGCGCTGGTGTCGGTGGCGGTTGCTGTCATGAGCACTTCATGGTTTCGCCAAGCCCTGGAGCGCCGCCTGATTGTGGCGCTCGAGGACGCGACCGGGGGGAGGGTGGAAGTTCAGAGCTTCCGCTTTCACCCCTTCGTCTTGCAAGCGGTCTTTCAGGGGCTTGTCCTCCATGGCAGCGAGCCATCCCAAGCGTTTCCTCTCTTTTCCGCAGGCACCATCGTGATTCGTCTCAGCCCGGCCAATTTACTGCATCGCGAAATCCGCATCATGACGCTTGATTGGGATGGAGCCGAACTCCACCTCACCGCGAACCCGGATGGCTCGACGAACATCCCCGGTCCGATGACCCGCCTTGATCCCGGCCAGGTCATGGGGCAATTGCTCGATCTGCGCATTGGCAGGGTAACGCTGGCCCACTCCACATTCTTTTGGGACAACCGAGCCCTCAAAATGGATCTGAGCGCCCGAGACGTGGCGCTGCTCCTTCACCTGCGAAGCGGGCCTCGCTACGAGGGTAGTCTGGCGGCCTCGGCCGTGAATTTGCGTACGCCGGGACGCGTGCTGCCAACCCTGGCATTTTCATCTCGCTTCGGATTGTCGCAAAAGGAGTTTACGGTTCAGTCCCTGGCCTGGCAATTTCACGGCATGGCGGGACAAGGGTCGTTCACGTTTCATCCGCTTCCGGCGCCTCAAGCCTACTTCTCTTTTCAAACCAGCCTTGATGTGGCGACGCTCAAGCCGCTGCTGCGTCTTCCCGGTTTGCAGACGGGGATCGTACGCCTCGAAGGTCAAGGACTCTACCGCGCAGGGCAACTCTCGGCGCGAGGCAGGTTCCAGTCGCGTCAAGTCCTGTACCGGGACGCGCAGTTCGATTCCGGGCCGATCGATGCCTCGGCGGACTACTCCCTGGACCAGTCGCGAGTGACGGTTTCGAATTTGAAGGTGATCGGCTGGGGCGGCAGCGCGCAGGGCGATGGCCAAGTCCGTCTCGCCGGCGCCGTGCCTCAGGTCAGCTTGCGCGCTCGCCTGCATGATATGAATCTGCCGGCGTTGCTTCAGAGTTCTAAACGGCAGCCTCGGCTGGTCGCACAAATCCGCCCTGCCGCGCGCGTCGATGGGATCGTGGAGCTTACCTCGGCCGGCAAGTTCGACAGCCTCAAGTCGAGGTTTGATCTCCATTTGTTGCCTCTCGCCGCCCCTCCTTCGGGCGCCCTTTCCATCAGCGGCGATATGCAAGGATCGTTGGAAATCAACCGCGGCTTCTCCGTAAGCCTTGCGAGTTCGAGTTTCGAGACCCCTCATTCGCTCCTCAAAGCCAAGGGAACGCTGGTTGAGTCCTTGGCCCCCGGGGAACCGCCGGGTCGCCTGCAAATCCAATTCGAGACAACGCAACCTCAGGAATGGCGTTCCTGGCTGGGAGCGCAATTTGTGTCAGACTTTCGCCTTCCACTCACACTCGGATCGCGGGTAGCCTTGGATGGAGAAGTCTCAGGCTCGATGCGGAGTCCCGAAGTGCGCGGCTCGGTGCGCGTCGGCAGGTTCGAGTATCGCGGTGGGACCTGGGATGGACTGAAGGCAAACATCGTCGTTTCGCCGGACTCCCTGCAAATATCTTCCGGACAGCTTTCACGCGGACGCAGCTTGCTCAACCTCGAGGGCTCCGTCCGGCGGGAGGACTGGGCGGTTTCCGCATCTTCTCAAGTGCGTTTATCCGCCCAGGCACAGCGTACGCCCTTGGAAGGCCTTAACGCTGCATTTGGCATCGACTACCCCGTCTCCGGTGAGGTGAGCGGGAAGGTTAACTTTGCGGGGACAGCCTCGAATCTGCTGGGTAACGGCGATTTCAAGCTGGAAAATGCCGGCATCGCGGGCGAGAGCTTCAATTCCGTTTCGGCCAACTTTCGAATCCACGGGTCCTCGGTGGACCTCAGCTCGATCGAGGCGGTGAAAGGCCGCGGCAGGATTACGGGAAAAGCGCAGGCCGATATTTCCACTCGCGCCGTGTCGTGCCAACTTCACGGAACGGGTTTTTCTCTTGCCGACTTCAAGCGCCTGGAACCGCTCGCACAGCCACGCCTTGTGCCTGCCCAGGGTGGCCAGGAGTCGCACGCGGCAAGCCCCCTGGATGGCCAGGCCAGCTTTGACCTGGAAGGCAGCGGTACCCCGGACCATCTTCACTTTCATTCCACGGGCCTCCTCAAGGACATCCGTATTGGCGGCGTTCAAGTCGGCGACCTGCGCCTTCAAGTGAGCGGCGAAGGCCGGGATGTTCAGTTTCGCGGCGTGGCTTCCGGACCCGCGGGCCTGTTCAGCCTGGAGGGCGATGCCCAGGCGACAGGAGACTGGCCGGTTCATTTGCAAGGCCAATACTCGTCTCTTCGACTGGATCCATGGGCCCGCCTGTTCGCGAATAACAAGTTTGACGCTCAGGTCACCGCCGGCGGCTCTTTCCAGGGAACCGGCTCTCTTCGTGATGCTTCGAAGTTCGATGTGCATAGCACGGTCCAGACCTTGGAGGTGAGCTTTCCCGCTTTGAAGTGGTGGAACGAGCATCCCGTGGAAGTTCGCTACGCGGACAACCGGCTCTCCGCCCAGCCCTTTCGCATGCAGGGCCCCTCGACGAGCCTGGTCGTTGATGGCTCTCTTCTCCTGGCGGGCCCGCCCTCCCTTTCCTTAAACGTTCAAGGGGTTGCCGATGCCACAATCCTGAGCCTGGTTGAGCCCGGCTTAGAGGCCTCCGGGCAGTCGCGAATCAAGGTGAGCGTCTCGGGTTCGCCCGGCAGACCGCAGATGAACGGGACGGTCGAGATTCGCGACGTGGGCCTCGCATACCCGGGCCTTCCCTTTCGCTTGAGCGGGCTAAACGGCGAAGTCCAACTGGAAGGAGAGCGGGCGACCGTGAAGTCTTTGCGCGGCGTCAGCGGCGGGGGCCCTGTCACTTTGGACGGGTTTGTGACCCTGGCCTTGCCGCCCCGCTTCGATTTGGGCGTGCGACTCGATCAAGTCAGGGTGCGCTACCCGGCTGACTTCACTTCCATTCTCAGCGGGACTTTGCGTTTGGACGGAACGTCGGAACGGTCGCGACTCCGCGGCGACTTGTCTCTCATCCAGGTGCTGGCGAGCGGGAGCAAGCCCTGGCTCAACCAGTTTATGCAGTCCGCGAGCCCTTTCGAGGCCCCAGCTGCGGCCGCAACTTCTTCCCTGGCCAACTCCATTCAACTGAATATTCGAGTCGCCACGCCCACGCCGGTGCGATTACAAATACAGGATCTCCGGGTCACCGCTGACGTCGAGGTACGCTTGCAAGGGAGCCTGGCGAACCCCGTGGACCTGGGCGCCGTGCACTTCCTGAACGGCGAGGCAATTGTGCGGGGCAATCGCTTCACCCTCACGCGGGGTGACCTCAGTATGACCAATCCCCTGCGAACCCAGACCACCCTCGATTTGGAAGCTCAGACGCGCGTTCAGCAGTATGACCTCACGGTCAATGTGGCGGGCCCGCCGGGACGGCTGAAAATCACCTACCGTTCTGATCCGCCGCTCCCCACGGAAGAAGTCTTCTCGCTGCTGGCGCTGGGCTATGCGCCCCAGCAACAGCAAGGCTCCACATCGGGAATCGTCAGCTCCTTCGCCGCCGGGAATGCAACCCAATCCGTGGGAGAAAGCGCCCTGCTTTCTCAAGCCCTCTCCACGCAGGTCGGCGGGCGCATCCAGCGGCTCTTTGGAGTGAGCCGGATCCAGATCGATCCCAATGTGGGTCTGCCCGGGTTCAATAACGGAGAACGCATCACCGTGGAGCAGCAGGTGACGAAGGACTTGACCCTCACCTATATTACCAATACTGCCTCTTCACAATATCAGATTATCCAGTTTGAGTATGCCTTCGGTGAAAACGTCTCGCTCCTCGGCATCCGCGACCCCAACGGCATCGTGGGAGTGGAACTGAGATTCCGCCGGCGATTCAAGTGATCCGGCCAGGGCCGGAATTTGTGATGGGTGATTTCTGATTTGCGATTTCTCTAGTCCACCAGCCGTGAATCGCTCTCAGGGTTTTGAGTTCTGAAATCTGCGATTTTGAATTTGAGATTTCAGTCCGCTGTCTGCCAAAGCCTTCCTGCCTGCTCCGCTATGCTATACTGCCCTTGGTGGCCACGGAGAGGTGTCCGAGTGGCTGAAGGAGCACGCTTGGAAAGCGTGTTTGGGGGAAACCTCAACGTGGGTTCGAATCCCACCCTCTCCGCCAGCCTATTGTCTTTTACCGCGCAGGCGAGACAACAAATCGCCCTGGCGTAACCGCTCATAGCGGCGCCTCCACCGTCTTGCTCGACGCAGCCATCATCCCGCTCTGCGAGTCGAGCACCACCACCCGCAAGGTATAGGCCCCAACCCTCGCGGAAACATGGGTCTTCAGGCTGAGCCCGCCCTTCTCCATCTCCGTCCGCGTGGAATCTTTCAGAGTCAGGCGGTAAGTCTGCTGGCTGCCCGTAACATACTTGCCGTCGTTGTCGAACAGTCCCACGGCGAACACCACATTGTCGACGTTGCGATCACCTTGTTTTTGGAAGAGCAGGTTGCTGATGTCCAGTACCGCTTGCACCGCGATGTCCTCATTCTGCTCCTCCGTCTTGCGAACTTCTGTCTCGAAGGTCAGGGCCAGATCCTGAATCGGGTAGGAACCATAGACAGCCTCGCGGATCTGGCTCTTGGCGCGTTCTTCGGGGTTGTCCCGTCCTCTGGGAGCGAAATAGCCGTGCCGCGCCTGAACCGTGAGCCGGGCCGGATGTACCAGGCTGACTTTGAGCTGATGGTAGCGGCCGTCAAGCTTCAGGTTCCCGGGAGAAAAGGCCAGCAGGTAATAAACATCCGCCAGCGTCCCCACCCGGCGGAGGCCCTTCTCCAGATCATTGTCGTTGTGGAAGACTTGGCCGCCGGTGACGGCGGCGAAATCATAAAGAACATCTTCGACGCGGGAGTAAGCGCCCACCTCGGCCATCCCTTCCAGCCCCGGGGAAGTGAACTTCGTCGGCGGCCCGGCGGGTGCAACACCCTCGCTGGCATCCCCACCGGGAATGATCGCGTACAGGCCGCCCAAGTTAAGGGCGTTGATCACCACACCCGCGCGGAGCGCGCGCTCGGCGATCTCATAGATACGGGTCCCAAAGCTGTAATCAAGAAGACCGGGAGAGAGCATAACGACGCTGCGCTGCCCAGGGAGCTGCGCGATGCGGAGAACGACTCGCTCGATGCCGCGTTGCACCGCCTCAGACGTCAGTCGGCCGTCGTTGCTCAAGCGCTCCAGTGCCGCCAGCGCCAGCGCCGCGTCCATTTTCTGCCTACTACCCCCGCCGCACTCCTTAGCCTGATTTTCAAGGGCCTCCAAAGCAAGGGGGTTGCTTAAGATGAGCATGGCTTCAAACGGGCTGATATCAGAACAGACAGATGAGTACACGAAGAGGGGCCTGGGCCGGAGGCTCGAAAGGGCCTCGTGGAGCCGCTCGCGATCCGCCGTGAAATCCAGGACTCCCTGCCCCGAGACGGTGAAGATACCCACACGGTCGGCGGGCGTCCGCGTGGCCGCCACGTACTTCTCAGCCGCACTGCGGGCGCGATTGAGGTCCGAAAAATCCGACTGAATGTCGTCGAAGTAGAGCGCCTGGAAGTTTTGCGGGGCCACAGTCGCCGATGCCGGCGCCGGTTCTGGGGCCGGTTTCTCCTGGGATGGCTTTCCGGGCGCCGCAGGTGCGGTGACCGGAGCCACCCCCGGTGATTCGATGGAAAACTGATCGATTGCCTGCGCCTTGCCGTTGTCGAACAAACAAAAATCCTCTTTTCGCAGCGCGCGCACAGGACGGCCGTTGGCGTCTCTGACGATGACGCGCACTATCACCATGTCGCGCTCTATGCGGACGGTGAAGGGGGGCTGAACATCCGGAGTGGCACTTTCCTTTTCGGGTGGGGCCGGAACGCTTGCGGTGGGTGGCGTGGCGGGAGAAGGAGGCTCTTGGAGTTGCTGGGGCGGTGACGCGAACGTCGCCAGGGAAAAGAGCTCCACGCCCCCAAGAATCACGAGACTATAACGCCAGGACTTGAATGAACGGTTTCGCATGTGGTCCCTCCCGACATGCAACAAATCGGCCTTGCTTGCCTTCTGATGTAGCGGGCTGCGTCTCTCTAGCGTCACCGGCGTTGTCAAAGACGATTTCTTCGGTGGCACAGTTGGCGATCTCATTTCCAAGCAGTTCCCAGCTCCGGGCTCGGGCCTGGGGGATCAAAAGCGGGAGTGTTGAAGGAGGGCCTGCAGCGTGGTGCATCAGAGTGCCTCCCTGCATACATGGACTAGGATATTATCTAAAAGGTTTCATCAGCGCGACCGTATTTCAATCTCTACCAACATTTATCTTCGGACTTTCTGACACCTCCTACCTATTCGTATGTCAGCGCCACCATTCGATTAGCTTGGGTTGCCCGGCGGACGGCGATGTATGTAGCCGGCAGCGCCACAGGGGCTAGCCGCACGAAGACAACAACGAAGGTGGCTGCGGCGGCGCCCGAAGACAAGGGCAATTCCGCTGCTGCGGAGGTTAACTATATTTACTAAATGTTCATGAACTAGCTGGTTTTGTCTTGACAAAAAGAGTTAAGTGCCCTAATCTGGTTCAGAGGATGTGCCCATCCACTCTCACCTTCGGGGCTGCCTGAATCGAATCAGGCAATCTGCAGACGGGCCTCCCAGTCGAGATTCATTTAGGGGCTCATGCGGGCTCGCAGTGCGGCGAGCTTGCAAAGGAGGGCAGTATGTCGGTACGAAACGGCGACAAAGCCAGATTCGGCCGGTTACGAAAGCACAGGATTCTGCTGCGGAAGCGCGCACGAGAAATACGGGATTCCATGGGTAGTAAATCAGCAACGACAGCCGTTGCCGCGTCCGAGCACGACGGCACAGCTTCGCGTTCACCCAAGCCCTTGGGGTGAGGACACCGGGAAGGATGGGCGCCGGCGCCAGAGGAAGAACCTGTTGCCGGTCGACGGACCCGAAGGAGGTCCCATGAAAGAAAAAATCTCAGCCCTCCTGTTGCACCAGTCCACGGACGCGCAGCGCCTGCTGAAACAGGCTCTGGAAGGGCGGTCGATCAAAGTCAATTGGCTGAAAACCTGCAAAGAGGCCTTGCCGCTGCTCCGAGAGGCTGATCCGCCGCATCTGGTTTTCACCGAAGCGCTGCTTCCTGACGGCAACTGGGCAGATGTCGTCAAGCTGGCGCTTGGGGCCTTGAAACCCGTGAAGGTCATCGTGGTGTCGCGCCTCGTGGATATCAAGCTCTATGTGGACACGATCGTCGGCGGGGCATTTGACTTCATTGTGCCTCCCATGACGAGCGATGAACTCGCTCACGTCCTGGCCTGTGCACTGGAGAACGTTTTGAATTTGCGGCGAACGCAGGCCCTCGCGGTGGCCGTGTAGCCCGGCCGGCCATCGCTGATGGCGCAAGAACCCCTCAGCGCCCTCAGGAGTGGTGGAAGGCGGGGGTTAACCTCTGGTAGAATCTAGCACTCGTATTTGAGGAGGCTTTTATGCAGGTACTCGCGGAAGGCCAGTTCGTTAAGCACGTTCAATACGGTCTCGGCGTGGTGACCGAGTCGGGCGCCGAACGCACCTCCATCGACTTCCACCTGCACGGAATCAAGAAATTTGTCACCGGGCTCATGACCGTCGAACTTACCGACGAAGCTCCTCCGCCCAAAGCCCGTCCCGCGCGTCGCAAGAAGCTCACAAAGCTCTCAACCCAGATTCCTCCGTTCACGATCGCCGTCATTGGGAAGTGAGCCAGGGGGGTGGCGACCTACTGGGACAAGAGGGTGCGCCCGGCCTAGGGGATCAATCTTGAGGCGCCGCCTCGGAGGGTTCGCCCGCGCTTGCTGTCAAGGCGTCACCTCCCGCGGGGCTGGTGCCATCCGCGAGAATCTCTTTCTGCCGACGGCTGGCAAGTTTTCTCTGGTTGCGGCGTTCGGCCTTCTCGCGCTGCTTTTCCAATCGTTTCATTTCCTTCCGGCGTTTCTCGGGGGTAGTGCCCATCAAGTCTCCTTGGAATACAAGTGTACTCTGACAATATTCCCAACGAATCGGCGAGGACTACCAGCGGGGTTCGCGCGGCTGGCGTGCGGATTCGCTATAGTCCTCATTTGAGAATTTACCCGACCTTGGCCCTCCACCGCCGCTGCCGCGGTTGGGGGCTCTCTCCGCCCTGGGACGCGCTTCGTTCACTTTCAGATTGCGGCCACCAAACAACTTTCCTTCAAGGCCGGCAATCGCCTTGGCCGCTTCTTCATCGTTGGGCATTTCGACGAAAGCAAACCCGCGGGCCCGGCCGGTTTCCCGGTCCTTCGCAATTTGGACCCGTTTAACTTCCCCGAATCCTTTGAACAGCGTAGTCAAATCGCTTTCCGTCGTCTGGAAGCTCAAGTTACCAACAAAAATGCTTTTCATTTCTCTCCTTGGACTAATTTACATTCCCGGAGGCGCCGGGTTTTGAGGGCCGGTCCGGCCTCCCTGCTATTTTAGCAAGAGTCTTGGAGAAAGACTCGAAAATGTCTCGACCGCAACGGATGGCGGAGTTTCCGCAGCGCCTTGGCTTCAATCTGGCGGATTCGCTCGCGAGTAACGGCAAAGATCCCGCCGACTTCCTCTAGAGTGCGTTCGGTGCCATCGTCCAGGCCAAACCGCAACCGGATTATAGTTTCCTCGCGAGTGGTGAGCGTTTTCAACATGCCGGCCATCCGCTCCTTCAGGTTGAGTTTGATGGCCGCCTCGGAAGGCGAAACCAGAGCTTTGTCCTCGATCAAGTCGCCCAGGTCCGACTCGCCGTCCTTCCCGATGGGCGTCTCCAAAGACATGGTCCGCTGCGCCACCCTCTTGGTGCTGCGCACTTTCTCGACGCTGACTTCCAGGCTCCGGGCGATCTCCTCAGTGGTCGGCTCGCGGCCTAGTTCCTGGACCAGCCGTTGGGTGGTGCGGCTCTGCTTGATGATGGCGGCGGACATGTGTACCGGCACTCGAATTGTGCGCCCCTTATCGGCGATGGCGCGTGAGACCGCCTGACGTATCCACCAGGTGGCATAAGTGGAGAACTTGTAGCCCCGCCGCCACTCGAATTTGTCGGCCCCCCTCATCAGGCCAATATTTCCCTCCTGGATTAAGTCAAGAATCTCCAGACCGCGGTAGGCATACTTCTTGGCGATGGACACCACAAGGCGAAGGTTGGCCTCGGTCAACTGCTTCTTGGCTCGTTCGGCTTCGGCCTCGCCGCGCAGAATCCGAGCCAGCGAACGCTTCGCGGCCTTGAGCCCGATCCGGCTCGATTCCTCTATTTCCTTCAGCTGGGATCGACACGCACGCTGAGCCTTGCGCGCAGCGGCGAGCTGGCCGGGCGCCGCGCCTGCGCAGGGCACAAACCGGACCGTCTCACTCTCCAAGGAATGAATCAGCTCGACCTGGCGCCGCAACTTCTCAACCAGGCGCGTCTTCTCGACCGGGTGCAACCCCATCGAGCGAGCCAATCGCGACATCTCAACCCTCGTCCGCGACAATTTACGCCGCGCCCGCAGACGAGCGCGTTGCTTTGAACCCGGAAGGTTGCTGAGCCGAGCGGCCTGCTGAAGCCCTGCACCGTAGAGTCGCTTAATCTTGTCGATAGTTCCGAGCGTCTGGCGGGTCTTCTTGGCGATTTCTTCTGCCGTCACATGTTCCTCATCGAAATGAACGACCTCTCGAATCGAACGTGTGCCGTTGCGCAACTCCCTGCCCATTTCGATCAGCTCTTCCAGCACTAGCGGAGAACGAGTAACGGTTTTGAGCACCAGCGCACGCCCGCGCTCCATGCGCTTGGCGAGCGCCACCTCCTCCTCCCGCTTAAGCAGTCGCACACTTCCCATCTCGCGAAGATAGAGCAGGACTGGATCGCTGGTCTTGTCCGGCAAGGATGCGGCTTCGTCGGGGCCAGGCTCTTCAAGGTGAACGGAATCCGCTCCCGCCTCGCTTTCCACGTGTTCGGCAACCCCCGGCAAATCGCTTGCAGGCATCGCTATCGGAGCGTCTTCGTAGATGCGGATGTCGTGGCCCTCGAAGGCGGAGAACAACCTGCCCACCTCCGCGGCGGTGTGCGTCTCGCCGGGCAGAATTTCGTTCACCTCGTCGAACAGGACATAGCCCCGTTCCTTGCCCACGTTGATGAGCCCGCGAAGCCGGTCATCCTGTTCCTGAAGTTCGGGCGACAAAGGTTCCTCCCTTAAACGAATCAGAGTCTCAAAGGCGGGGACTCTGCGCTACGCATACTGTCTGCCATCCTGAACGGCGCCGCCACACCCTCTTCAGCGCCCTGTTACAATGCGAGCTGAGTCTTGGAACGGTCAGCATTTTGCGGCAGGTCTGCGGACTCCGGTGCGGCCGGTACATGCAATACCGGACCTCGAAAATGCAAGGGATCGCGGAGATTCTGCAATTCACGGTAGTAGTAGAGCGGAGTGGGGTGCCTCCCCTTAAATCTCAGAGCCCTCAAGAACTCGACTTCTGCTGCGGTGGCCCCACCACAGAGCGAAGAGTCGTGCAGGAATTCCTTCAGCCCCCGCTCCTCCTCGCCGGCAGTTTCGGGTTGTTCAACGAATGCGAACCTCCTGATGTGCCGAGGGGCCATCCTGCGGTTCAAAACAATTTCAAGGCTAAAAGTCGCAAGGTCAATATCCCAAGACTCGATGAGGGGATCCAGGAAAGTGGTGCAATGCTCACTCGATACATTGAATATGTCCGTATCCAGGAATTCGAGAATCGCTACCCGCATCTCCTCGTAACTTCGATCACTAACCCTCACCACCAAGCGGAGCCAACTCTCGCTCCCCAGTTCTTGCTTGGTAACTCCCTTGACAACATCGACAAGTTTTTGGGTGACCAGCAGTTCAAGTTCGCCGAAAGGCTGTCGTTCGAAAATCAGCCTGACTTGCTTTTGTTTGTCAGGTTTGCACTTACGAAGGACCAACTCGCGAACTTCTTTGAATAACGGCGCGGGTGGATCAGCCAGTTTCCGTTTCAACTCCTCGTGGCGCTGCAAGTCGACTAGCTTTGTGAGCTCTCCGCGCCGGAACTTCAAGAAATCTTCGATTTTGCCGTAGATATCTGTCCGCTCAGGGGCGGGAGGGGCTTTTCTCCTCGTAAGTAACTGCGAAATATAAGACTCCGTGACTTGGGCAGCAACCGCCAAATCTCTTTGCTCGTGTCCTAGTTGCTCCAGCCGCTGTCTGATGATGAAAGGCAGATCCATGAATAACGATCCCTCGGTTAACCTAGAGAAGTTCACTGCGACCTGACTCTAAAAGATTCTCATAATTGCCTTGACAAGTAAAGTAAATTCACTCATGATGGTTAACGAGAGGAGCCTCTCTTAGACACGCCATTTGCCTCCCAAACTAAGTCTGGTTATCTCATGCGGCAGCTCGGTTCGACGAACACCGCCAAGTTGCCCTCGTTTGAGTTTGGCGAATAGGAAACGACCTTCAGCAGGCAGGAAGGAACGAGGGTTTCAATCGGGCGCGAACCGAGGCACGCTGAAGGATTCTTGATGTATATTCAATACGTGGGCTTCGATTCTGCTACCGGTTCTCGCACTTATACGTTTCATGTGATTGATGCGCCCAACCAGGTACGCGATTTCACCGTCAAAGTCGAAGCCGAGGCGTTTCGGCCGGAGGGTCTAGGTCTTCAAGATGGTCCCTGCATCTGTTATGCGCGCCTGGTCAGGGAATTAGGAGCGCAAACCTCTGAATCGCCCACTCAGGCCTGCCTGAGCATCGGGGAACTGGACATCAAGGATTACCTGGAGCAGCACAATCCGAAAAAGCCTCAGGCAAAAAAGAAGGACGGGCCCGTCGCGCCGCTGGCCGACATGCCAGAGGATGGGTGGGGGCGGAGATGAACCCATTTGACGTTCTGTGTGACCCGCCGAAGACTGCTATCGTCGCACAACAAGCTTCGGGATCTTAATCCCCGGAGCGCCTCGGGCACTGTCCCGGGGAACTATAACCTGAAGTACAACCTGACAGAGCAGGCCGCAAAGGCCGCTCCACCTTGGAGGAACAGAGAGCAATATGCCAACTAAACTTTTCGTAGGTAATTTACCCCACAGCGCTACCGATGCGACGCTCGGCGAGTTTGTAACCGGCGCGGGCTTTCAAGTGGCCTCGGCGGTGGTGGTTCGCGACAAGATGACAGGGACGCCGCGAGGCTTCGGCTTTGTCGAACTCGCCGAAGGTGAAGACATTCAGAAAGCAATCGCAGGGCTGAATGGAAAGTCCCTCGAGGGCCGCCCTTTGACCGTCAATGAAGCTCGGCCGCCGCGCACGGACTTTGCACGCCCCCGCGGCGGGGGGGGTGGCGGTCGTAGCGGCTTCGGCGGTCGCCGGCGAGATTATTAAGGCCGGGAACCCTCCGGCAAGACGAGCCGGCGGGTTTCTGAACAACCATCGATTGCTCTTTGTGGCAGACCCGCCGGGGCGAAAATCACCTCGGCGAGTAATGTCGGGCGTACCCGTCCGGGCAAGCAGGGCGGGGTACGCCCCGATCGATCTCCAGTACGCTACTACGCTCTCCTGGTTCCGGACCTCCCTTCGACGACCCGCCAGCGAGTGCGCGACAATCCAGGTAGCTCCGGCTGCCGCTAAGTTGTATGTCTTGCCGCCCCATGCCTCATGGTCGTGAGGCGTAGATCGCGCGACCTGGAACGTGGTCGCCGAAGGCCTGGAGCGTCTGCCCACCCGTTGCGAGATCGCCCCGGACCAAGTTAATGATGCCAGCCGCGGCGGCGGCCGCTCCCTAAAGATAAACTCCACCATTCGGCAGGAATCCGCGATCTAACATCAGCGATTCTCCTTACTCCCACGAGGCGCACCAGCTGGCGCAGAGCGAAGCTCTGCGGTTTTCATTGATTCGGATGCCGCCAAAACGCGGAGCTTCGCTCTGCGCTAGCCTATTTACTTGCCTAAAGGCATCGGTGACGCACCACAGTAACATCCGGCATCATCATTCGTATCTCAGCGCCGCGATAGGATCTACCCGAGTCGCTCTGCGTGCGGGGATGTACGCCGCGAGCAACGCGGCGCCCGTGAGCAGCAGTGGCGATACGATGAGGGTCATGGGATCGGCCGGGCGAACGCCGTAAAGAAGGCTCGAAATCAGCCGGGTAAGGCCCACCGACAATAAGAGACCGGCCGCCACACCAGTGATTGCAAGGAGCAGCGCTTCTTTCAGCACCAGGCGCAAGACCTCTTGCTCGCTCGCTCCGAGCGCCATGCGCAGGCCGAATTCGCGCGTGCGGCGAGAAACCGAATATGAGATCACGCCGAAGATCCCGGCGGCGGCCAGGGCGAGCGCCATAGCGCCGAAAAGGCCGAGCAGCCAGGTGCGGAGGTGCGCCTGCCCGAGCGACACATCGACGGCCTCGAACATCCATCCGACGCCGGTCACCGGGAGGTCGCGATCCACCTCGTGCACCTTGGCCCGGATCTCGTTGGCTGCCGCGGAAGCGCTCGACGACGTCTTGATCACCAGGCCTACGCCCCAGAGCGGCGCCTGATTAAACGGGACGTACGTCATGGGCCCCGGCTTTTTGTTGAGCGCCGCGTCACGCACATCTCCGACCACTCCCACGATCTCGCGCTGGACGTTGCTGTTCGGCGGAAACCCGAAAACAAGCTGCTGCCCGATCGGGTTGCGATGCGGAAAGTAAGTCCGGGCGAGTTCTTCGCTGATGATCGCGACGCGCGGCGTGGACATTACATCCTGTTCGGTGAAGGTGCGCCCGCGCAGAAGGGGAATACCGATCACGTGAAAGTAATTCGGACTGACTGCAACGTAGTCGGCGGTGTGATTCGTTCCAGGCGGCTGGGGAGAACCATTTACGATCGAAAAGCTCAAATTACAGGATTGGTCCGCCAGCGGTAACGGAAGGGCGACGGCCGTATTCTGGAGGTCCGGCTGCGCCTGGATCCGCGCCAGGACCTCATTCGAAAACGTCACCCACTGTTGAGGCGTCGAGTACTGGAATCGCGGCAGCGACACTTCCGCCTTCAGAATGTTCCGTGTTTCAAAGCCGGGGTTGACGGCGAGCAGCGCGGCGAAACTGCGGATGAGCAAGCCCGCTCCCACCAGAAGCACCATCGCCAGCGCGACTTCCGAGGTGACCAGAAGATTGCGCGCCCGCCGCCGCCCTTTGCCCTCGCCCGGGCGCCCGGCGCTTTCCTGAAGGGTTGTGTGAAGCCGGGGATCGGCGGCGAATAGCGCCGGCGCCAATCCGAACAGCAGGCTTGCTCCGACTGAAAGCAAAAGTGCGAACGCCAGCACCGACCCGTCCACTCGAATGGACTCCACGCCAGGAAAGCTCGGCGGCAGCAGTCCGCTCAGTCCTTGAACGCCCCAATAAGCCAGTGCGATGCCAACAGCGGCGCCGAGCAGACCGAGCCCCGCGCTCTCGGTGAGCAACTGGCGCAGGATTCGGGTCCGTCCTGCGCCCAAGGCCGCCCTTACAGCGAACTCTCTGGCGCGGGAAGTTGCGCGCGCCAGAAGCAGATTCGCCACATTGGCGCACGCGATCAGGAGCACCAGCCCGACGGCGGCAAGCAGGACGAGGAGCGGGGCCGGAGCGTCGCCGGTCATGGCCTCTCGAAGGGTAGCGATGCGGATCGTCCGCCCCTCATCTCCGGGGTGATACTGTTGCGTCAGCCGGTTGCTGAGCGCCTCCATCTCCGCCCGGCCCTGCGCCGCGGTGACCTCCGGCTTCAGCCGCGCAATGGCGGTGAAAGAACCGAGATTCGGGCGCTTGGCAACGGGGCCAAACGTGGGGTCTTGAACGATCGGGATCCAAAGTTGCCCGCCTCGACCGTCGAGCGAGAATCGAAAACTGGCCGGCATCACGCCAACCACCGTGAAAGACCGCTTGTCCAGGTCGATGGCCTTTCCGATCAGGTCAGGGTCCGCGCCGAAGCGGCTGCGCCACAAGCCCTCGCTCAGCACGGCCACCGGCGCGGCGCCTTCTTCGTCATCTGCGGGTAGGAACGCGCGGCCCATCATCTGCGGCACGCCTAGAACCGGGAAAAGGTCCGCCGTCACGTCGCCCACCTTCACCACCATGGGTTCACCGCGCCCGGTCAGGTTGAGTTCGTGCCCCTGAACCGCGGCCATCCCACTGAAGACGTGATTCTGCCTCCGCCATTCCTGGAACTCAGGGTAGGAGCAGCCCTCCCCCCCGATTCCTGCCCGATCGTTGGCCTCGAACACCCTGACCAGTTGGCCGGGATGTCGAAAGGGCAGCGGCTTCAAGAGCACTGCGTACACCGCGCTGAAGATGGCCGTGTTGGCGCCGATGCCCAGGGCCAGCGTGAGAGCCGCCACCATCGTGACTCCGGGACTCCGGCGAAGTTGGCGAAGGCCGCAGCGAACGTCGTGCCACAGTTGCTCGAGCCAAACGAAACTCCACACAGCCCTGGTTTCTTCCTCCACCTGTGTCACGTTGCCAAACTTGCGCAGTGCTGCATAGTGCGCTTCCTCGGGCGGCATGCCGCGCTCGATGTTGTCCTGAGTCTCCCGCTCGATGAAGTCGCGGATGTCCTGGTCGAGGTCGTCCATCATGCGCTTGCGGCGGCTCATGGATTGCCCTCCTGTCCGGCTGGGTGCTCTTTAGTAGACATACTAGGTGAAGCTATCGTGCTTCAGGTAGAATGTCAAGGGGAAAGTGACTTTGTGTCCTAAATGGGGGCCGGTCATTGCCTGCGATCTCTCAGCCCTGAAAGGGCGACCCCGCAAAGCCCAGGCCAACGGCCCATGGGCCCCAACCTGAAGACTAGTGCTTAGTTGGATTAATAAGCGCAATTCCGAATGGCACTCGGAAGGGCGGGGCTTTAGCCCCGCCGCCTGCGGGCGTGGCGTGAAAAGGGCCTTTAGGCCCTGAAGTCAACTTGCTTCAGGGGCCAAAGCCCCTCAATCTCGCCCGAGCCTAGCGGCGGGGCTAAAGCCCCGCCCTTCCATCTCCGAGGAGATAAGATCGCTAACTTCCGCAACTAAGCACTAGAGCCGCGGAGCGGCGCCAGAAAGCAGCCCACGGCGTGGGGGGAATCCGTGCCTAGAATTCTGGTGACTTTAGACAGGTATTGATTTAGGATAAGGCGTTCGTAAGAGTGCTGCTGGGGAACGCTGTCCGCGAAGCAGTGCCTGGTCGTTACCAATAACCACTTATTCTTGATCCGAGGTATCTGCTTTGACGGGCGGAAGGAGGGCAGTCGTGGCGCGCAAAAAAAGTCAACCGGCTGATTGGGATTCCCTGCTCGCTCAGGTTACCTACGGAAAGACCGTCACAGAAACCGAAAGAAAACGCCACATCTTCAGCCAGGGAGATCCTGCCGATGCCGTGTTTTTCCTCAGGCGCGGCAAAGTGAAGCTGGCGGTTACGTCCAAGCAAGGCAAAGAAGCCATTGTGGCTATTCTGGACCCTGGTGATTTCTTCGGTGAGGGCTGTCTCGCAGGTCAGCCTTTGCGCATGGCGACGGCCACCGCGATAACGGATTGTACGCTGGTCCGGATCGAAAAGCCCGCCATGTCACGGATGCTTCACGAACAGCATCACATCTCAGAGTTATTCGTCACCCATCTGCTCTCACGGAACATCCGCTACGAGGAGGATCTGGTTGACCAGCTTTTCAACTCCAGCGAGAAGCGGCTGGCTCGAATTCTCCTGCTGCTTTCGCATTTTGGCAAAGAAGGCCGCGCGGAGATCGTGGTCCCCAGAATCAATCAGGAGAGTCTGGCGCAGATGGTCGGCACCACCCGGTCGCGCGTCAGTCATTTCATGAACAAGTTCAAAAAGCTTGGTTTCATCGACTACAACGGCGGGCTCACCGTCAACAGCGGCCTCCTGAGCATCATCCTGCACGACTAGCCTCCTGTCGAAGTCTGGATTGCAAATGCCCGAAGGGCATTAATCTCATTAGCCGTAGGTGAAACCTACGGGCTATTAGCCATCTCCCTTCAATTTCTGGCGACCCCGAAGGGGTCGAATGCGCTTTCGTTCAACCCCTCCGGGGTAGGTCAACTGGAGGTGGCCGCTCGTTCCGTAGGTTTCGCCTACGGCTAATGATCTTGGGTCCCTCCGGGACCCGGCAGAATCTACCCGCCCCAAAACCCTGACTCGTGGCGAGACGGCCCAACTCCGACGAGATTCCCAAAGTGAGCAAAATTAAACAGTTTGAAGCCACGGCTGGGGGTGGTATATTGTATCGCGCTCAAGGCTGGCCTCGCTGCGGTACGAAAAAGCTTTCCTGGACTCCCTGGAATATGCGGGATGGCCGACCACCCCAGCATACGCAGAGTCAGGTTTGTGGCGAGAGCCGGGCTGAATTCACCGGAGGCGTAGACGTGTCTCAATTGAATGAGTCTCAACAGCCCGCCAATCCCGCGGCCACAGCGGGAGCAAGCGGGCGGCCGAGCTTTGCCCCTCTCGGCTCGGTACTGAACGTCCTCCTGGTTTGGCCGCGGTTCCCGTCCTCTTTCTGGAGCTTCGACGGGATTCTCGACCTCGTTCCCATCAAGACCGACCAGCCGCCGCTGGGCTTACTCACGGTGGCAGCGCTCTGTCCGAAGACCTGGACCTTAAGGCTGATCGACCGAAGTTTCGAGGAGTTGCTGGACACCGACATCCTCTGGGCCGATCTCGTCATGGTAAGCGGAATGCGCGTCCAAAAGGATGACATCCGCGAAACTCTCTCAAGGGCCCGCAATCTGGGCCGGCGGACAATAGTCGGCGGCCCTTTGGCGAGCAGTGAGCCCGAGATGCTTCTGCGGCTCGCGGACCACGTCGTGGTGGGCGAGCCTGATGAGGTTTTTCCTGAGATTGCAGCCGATCTTGAGCGCGGGACGGCCAAGGCGCTCTACGTGATCGAAGACAAGCCCGATGTCAGCAAGACGCCCCTGCCGCGCTTTGACCTGCTCAAAATCGAAAAATATGCCTCCATGGCGGTGCAGTTCTCCCGGGGCTGTCCGTTCCAGTGCGAATTCTGCGACATCATCACGATTTACGGGAGGAAGCCGCGGACCAAGCACCCCAGCCAGTTGCTGGCGGAACTCGAAGCGTTATTTAAGCTGGGATGGCGCGAGCAAGTCTTCATTGTCGACGACAACTTCATTGGGAACCACAAACTCGCGCTTGAGCTATCTGTGGCGCTCGAGGAGTGGCAGCAATCTCGTGGCTATCCGTTTTTGTTTTACACCGAGGCATCCATCGATCTCGCGCAAAAGCCCAAATTGATCGAGTCTATGGTGAAGGCGAACTTTTTCTACGTCTTTATTGGGATCGAGAGCCCGTCCCCCCAATCCCTGACGGAAGCTAAGAAATTTCAAAACCTCCGCCGGGACCCTCTCGAGAGCGTTCGCTTTATCCAGAACCAAGGTCTTTGGGTGACGGCAGGTTTCATCATTGGTTTCGATTCGGACACCGAGAGCGTCTTTGAACTTCAGAGGGACTTCATCGAGCGCGCCGCCATCCCATGGGCGATGGTCGGGTTTTTGCAAGCGCCGCCCACGACGCCGCTCTTTGACCGGATGCTGAAAGAAGACCGATTGCTCATGCAGAGCACCGCCACCAGCAACTTTGATCCACCCAACTTTCGCACGCTCATCCCGTTGCCGGTTCTGCTGAAAGGGTTCCGAAGGTTACTGTTATCCCTGTACGATGCCCCGGCATTTTACGACCGATGTTATCGTTCGCTTCTGCACTGGAAGACCCGCCCGCCGCAACAACCACCGGAAATTCCGCTCTGGCCCAAGCTGGGGATCCTGGTTCGCTCCCTATTCCGCCAAGGCCTCCTCTCCTCCTACCGCAAAGCCTACTGGAGGTTTCTGCTGCGAATTCATGCCCACTGGTTCTTCCAGCCGGCGAAGCTCAGCCTGGGGTTTGCGATGCTGCTCTCGGGACACCATTTCATACGTTACGCAAGCACCGTGGCGGCACAACTCGAAGGCGAGCTCAACCGGCTGGGGATTGAAGAAGAATCCACAGAATTCCGCATCGAGACAGCGCCTGCTGAGATTGAAAGCTCGACGTAGGCTAGTTTTTCGGAGACTCTGCAGCTTGAATGCCTGAGGGGAAAAAATCGTAGCGGCGGGTTTATCCCGCCATCGCCATTGTGAAAACACTGGAGATATGGCGGGGTAAACCCGCCGCTACCCTCGCGCCGGCGATTATTTCACACCGTCTTACGCCGTAGTCTTCTCGCTGCCGCCCGTCAGCTGACGGGCTGGCCTATTCAACGAACTTTCGCAGCACTCCCCGGCAGAGACTGAGCAATATTGTACAGACAGGCGCGTGCCCGCGAACTGATAATCCAACCATCCTCATGATGACGTTTCGGAGTTCGGGATCGCTAACGCACCGGCATTGGAGTTATGCACGATGAAGAGACGAAGTCGCGCTGCGAGCTTCCAGCAATTCCTCAAAGAGCTCGGCCCTCAAGAAAGAATCCGGAAGTACCTGGGCCGGCAAACCATCTACTCGCAAGGGGATCTGGCTGACGCGGCGTTTTACATCCAGGGCGGCAACGTCCAGCTCACCGCGACGTCGCCGATCGGCAAGAAAGCGGTCATCGCCGTTTTGGGGCGTGGTGACTTCTTTGGAACGGGATGCCTGGCCAAGCGATCTCTGCGCATGACGGGAGCGGCGGCGCTCACTCAAGCTTCGATCGCCCGGGTAGAAAGAAGCGTCCTGGTCCGCATGATCCGGCAGGAGCCTGACTTCGCCCGGCTTTTCATCTCCCACCTGGCTTCACACGCGGGCAGGATCGCAGAAGACTTGATCGACCAGCACTTCAGTTCGAGTGAGCAGCGGCTGGCGCGCGTGCTCTTGAGGTTGGCTCACCTCGGCGAAGGCCGCAAACCTGAGCCGGCAGTTTCTGCGGTCAGCCAGGATACCCTGGCGCAAATGGTTGGAACAACCCGATCACGAGTCAGCCACTTTATGAACAAGTTCCGCAAGCTCGGCTACATTTCCTACAACGGCAGACTACGGGTCCATAGTTCCTTGCAGGGCATTGTCCTTCACGACTGGCGGCCGGTGCGTTCCGATACTTCCGGCTCTCGGCCCGATGCGCGATTCTAAGAGAATTTCAAAAGTGAGCAAAATTGCACAGTATTCCACTACGGCTAGTGGCAGCCTATTCACCTGTGGACGGTGGGTTGAGCGCTCGGCTTCAGGGTAGGCACCAAATTCCTGGTCATTTCGATTTCGTGATTGTGTTGGATGCGGCACGCGCCCGAGGGGAACATTTTTCCTACCCCCGGCTTGATCGGTGGGAGTAATCCGAATGAACATACTGCTTTACAATCCAGATAACGAAATCACCAACAATTTCATGCCGCATCTTTGGATGTTCCTGCTGCGATCGCTGACTCCTCCGGGCCATCAAGTCTTCCTGGTGGACGGCAACGCGCAACGCTTGAGCGCCAGCGAGTTGGCCGACTATGTCATCGAGAAACGCATCGGGCTGGTCGGAATCGGCGCGATGACGCGCATGATTCGCAAAGCGTACCTGATGGCCGATGCGGTGCGCGCCGTGGGAGTGCCGGTCGTCATGGGAGGCCCGCATGTGACGGAGGTCCCCGACGAGCCGCTGGGGCGCGACGGGGGGCCGCGCCATGCTGACGCGGTGGCCCTTGGCGAAGCCGACCACACCTGGCCGCGAATTGTAGCCGATGCGGAACGCGGGGAATTGAAGGAGATTTATGCCCCTGTCGATGAAGCGGGCAAAGAGGTGAAGCCTTCTCTCACGGACTATCCTGAGATTCCATGGGATCAGATGGATTTGAACCAGTTTAACCTGGTGGGGCATTTTCCCAAGTGGGCGCGCCGGATGCTTTCACTGGCGGGCATGACGTGGCAGACCTTCCACATGGTGCCGATTGAATCCGGCCGTGGCTGCCCGTACGGTTGTGAGTTCTGCACGGTGACGGGTTTCTTCGGAGACTCGATCCGATTTCGCTCCAACGCCAGCGTGGTGGACGAGCTTCTGAAACTCAAGCAACTGGCAAAGCGCCAGAAGGGGAAAATCGCTGTCTTCTTCATCGACGACAACTTTGCCATCAATCCCCGGCGCACCAAGTCGCTGCTGCGTGAAATCATCGCGCGTGATGCCCAGGTGCCCTGGGTGGCCCAAATCAGCATGAACCTGCTGCGCGACGAGGAACTTGTTTCGCTCATCGCCGAGAGCGGCGGCAAGTGGATCTTCATGGGGCTCGAGTCCATTGACCCCGAGAATCTGAAGAGCGTGCGCAAGGGATTCAACAAGCCGGAAGAGTACAAGGGGATTTTGGAACGCCTCGAGCGCTACCGCCTTTTCGCCATCACGTCCTTCATCTTCGGTATGGACAGCGACTCCCCCGGCGTAGCGCAGCGCACTCTTGATGTCATCCGCACCTGGCCGCCGGGGCTCCCCGTTTTCGGACTTCTGACGCCTTACCCATCAACGCCCCTTTACGATAGACTCAACGCTGCGGGCCGGCTGACCCGGCCCAAGCACTGGTTAGAGTTCAAGCCCTTTACGATGGATTTCTCGCCCCTGGGAATCTCTCCGGAACAAGCGGAGGACGAAGTCAGGCAGGCATGGGGTGCATCCTATAAGGCGGCAACGAACGGCGCTGCAATCGACCGGTTAGAGCCGGGAGATCTCGCGGATCGGATCATTCATTTGCTGGGCCGCCTGGCGTTCCGCGGAATTTACTTCCCGCAGATGCGGAAGAGAGAATGGGTGCGGGTACTTTTTGAAAATCGTCATTCCATCCTTCAGGTTATTTGGGAGGCGCTAAGGTTCAAGTATCAGCCCCGGTCCAGGGAGCCACTCCCGATCGAAATGCCGGAAGGAGCCGAGCCGTCGGCTTGATAGGAAGCTCTGCCGAGCCCTCAAGTGAGGAACGGGACTACGCTCGGACAGTGGTGACAGGCAAAAGTCTGCGGACTTTGTGCTGATCCGCCTTGGCAATGGACTCTACGTTGGAAGGCTCTCTCGACCCCCACGCCATCGAACCTGTGAAAAAATCGCCGGCGCAAGTGGTAGCGGCGGGTTTACCCCGCCATGTCTTCTGTGTTTTCAGAGCCGCGATGGCGGGATAAACCCGCCGCTACGATTTTTTCACAGCTTCATCGTCACACACGCCGAGCAACCCCGGGGAAGCGAAGTGATGAGGTACGAAAGTACCCTTGTGGCTTAAACGGGAACTGGCATACTTGCAGGTCGGATCGAGTTCACGGAAGAGAGTAGTTTTCTGGAAGGGTGGCGCCCCTTCTCTACGCGGCCCGGGCCGTTGGGCGTACGAGCCCCCCGACGGCTTCCCCGGACGTAGCCCCAGAAGTAAAGAACGAGCGACTGTACACAACCGTTGTTTGACGAGGAAAAGCTATGAAAATCCTGCTACGCCGAGTGTGGAAGGGCGAGGAGGGCCAGGACCTGACGGAATACGGCCTGCTCCTGCTGTTCATTGCATTGGTTGCCATCACAGTGGTTCATGGTCTGGGGTCCGTGGTAAAAAACGTCTTCAGCAACGCGTCCGCCAGCTTGTCGTAACCGCCTGAAACCGTGGCTTGCTTTTCCAGTTCTCTTAGCGCACTACCTCGCTCAGCTAATAGCTGGCACACGAGTAACATTCGCCGTCGTCCGGACAACACCACACAGTATGATCGAGTAAATGGAGATAAACCATAACCGCTGGTTCAATTGTGCCGGGATGAGCGCCAGCTCTTACCGATGCCCCGTAATCGAGCTTCGTGTCTTCGTTTAGTCCCTTCTCGGCGGAGAACCCGGGCAGACTCATGACTACCTCCTCCTGCGCCAGTCAGAAACTGGCCGCCTCATTAGAAATTAAACCAGAATTTCCCTTTTCAGTTTTCGCCCGACCCTAAATATAAAACCGAGCACCTCCGGAGTCAAGGTCTAACCGGTCAGTGTCTCAGTTTTGATGTAGGGGCGGTTACGCCGGCACGTGGCGAGATAAACTCGCCGCTACAAATTCAAACTAAGACACCACCGCCCGCTCGGAGCGTCCTAAATGTGGGCTGGTCATTGCCTGTGATCTCTCAGCCCTGAAAGGGCGGCCGAGCAAAGCCCAGGCCAACGGCCTGGGTGGAAGTGAAAGCGTTAAGAGGATATTTCGTTTCCGGCTCAAGCCCTGAAAGGGCGTGATAGCAGCGCATCCCTTAGGTCGCCCTTTCAGGGCTCGACCCGGAAAACCGCCACCTGTCCCAGGCCGTTGGCCTGGGCTGCGCTAGGCCGCCCCTTCGGGGCTGTGACTCCGCCCGGAAAATCGTGTATAGTTTTCAAAAGGGCTCCTTGCGGCAAGGGAGGCGTAACTTAATGGTTAAATCGATCGCTGTCGTTGTGGGCAGCTACCTGCTATCGATCGTTCTTGTGATGGCTACAGACCCGCTGCTTTCCCGCGTTTTTCCAGGCGATTTCGTCAGGGGTCGTATTCCCTCGAACGCGCCGCTCCTCGCGAGCACCGGGTTCTTTGTGATCATCTCAATTCTGTGCGCGTGGCTTTGCGCCCGCTTCGCTCCCGGGCGCGCCGGCCTGCACGTGCTCTGGTTTTTTGTCATTGGGGAAGCGATGGGAATCGCAGCGACCATTCCCAACTGGACCAAGGGCTGGCCCCATTGGTACTGGCTGTCCTGGGTGCTCACCTGGCCAGTGAGTTGCTGGCTGGGTCTGATGTTGTCCGGGCGCCGGGGTGTTCAGCCGTCTGCGCAATCGGCCGGCGCAGCGGGATCATCCGCGACCTCATCCTAACCGGGCGTTCCGAGAACGTGAAGACTGCGAGGATAGCGCCCGGGCTGGGTTCGTTCAATATCGCAGCCACGGCGAGAGATCCCGGTTGATCATTCGTTCCAGCTCCAGGATGTCCGGTTTGAATTCAGAGACAAGCTGCGCTCGCACCCCGGGCCGGAATTCCGGTTTGGGAGCCCAGATGAGCTTGGAGAACCTCTGGAACAGAATCGACCGCAATCTCAAGGGCACAGTTCCCCGGATCGTGCGTTTCGCCCTCCCGGCGCCACTCAGCAAGCGGCGAAGGATGAACGTGCGTGGGATTCCGACCGTCACGTTATCGCGCTCGGAGGTGTCAAACGGGTGGTTCTCATCAACCCCCAGGAACGAGCAAATCCTTTTCAGAAACCCCTGGCAGTCGGCCACCATGTCGTCGTACACCAGGATCAGCATCTGCTCGCGCGGGAAAAGTTCGAGGTAACGGCGGAGCTGCCGGGCGTAGTATCCCTGATTACGGTAGTGGTATTTGGAGTACCAGCCTTTCGCAATCCGCTTCTCCTCGGCGTCCAGCGCTGCGGCGAAATCCGCGATCGGCTCGAGTCCATCCCTGCGGTTGTGGCAGAAATGGGAGAAGGCCCGCTCCGCGGGGTCGCGGAGAATGGCAATCAGTTTGGCGTTCGGAATCAGCTTTCGAATCGCTCCCGGGGAACATTGTTGGTAAAGGTACATAGGGCTCATTTCCCCAGCCACCGGCTCCGTGGTCCTGGCCGCGAATAGCCGGCGATAGTCTTCGATCTTCCACACCACCGGAAGTGTCTTGTGCGGCCCCACAAAAACCGGACGAGTGTCGGGAAAAGCAAAATACCTGGGCTCCTTGATCGGACTCAGGTAAATCTGGGGATGAGATTTGAGATAGCGATAGAGAGAAGTCGTGCCGGCCTTAGCCGTTCCGATCACCAGAAAATCAGGCAATTGTGATGCTGTCTGCGTCATTCACGGTTCCAATCTCTCACGGGTGGTGTCCTAATTTGACTCGTAGCGCCGACCTTTAGGTCGGCAGGCCGAAGCATTGTGGCGCTGCCTGGAAGCTGTGAAATAATCGCCGGCGCGAGGGTAGCGGCGGGTTTACCCCGCCATATCTCCAGCGTTTTCAGAACCGCGATGGCGGGATAAACCCGCCGCTACGATTTTTTCACAGGTTCCTGGCACGGGTTATTCAGCAAACCCCTGGCACTCACCCCAGGCGCGGGCGCAGAGACCCGCAAAGAGCAGCGGTAGGCTGCGAAAGAACTGCCCGCCGAGCCTGTCGCTGCGCATCACCCGCAGCCCCGTCGCTCCGAACAGCAGGAAGGGCAGAAGCGGGGTCAGGAGGAGCCGGAACAGGCGCTGCCTCCTACTGAACTGCTGCACTTTCATCTGAACCTTGGCATAGCTGCGGCGATGGAAGGCAACGTGGCGCAGAAACTCGCCGGCGGTGTAGAGGGTGCGATGAAAGACCCGTATGGATGGCTCCTGGTGCACTACCTGTCCGTCCGCCCGCGCCCGAAGATGGAATACGGTATCCGAGCTGTAAGTGCCTGCGAGGAATGGACCGTACCGGTCGAAGGCTTCCCGCTTAAAGGAGAGACAGCAGCCGGCGACTTCGCGGATCGGCCCGGCCTCCCGGCGCGGCAACCACAAGCTGAACTCGCAGAAGTAATATGCCCACGCCACGGCGCTCTCCGGCGTGCCATTCTGAATGACGCCCCCGATCAGCAACTCCGGCCTCCGGTGCGCCTCCAGCACCCGGTCGACCCAGCCGCTTTCGACGTAACAGTCGGCATCGATGAAGGCGATGATGGGCGCACGGGCAGCGCCCATTCCGAGGTTACGTGCGTCGCCGCAAAAGAGGCGCGTGGGTGAGGTGATCAGGCGGACTTCGGGATAGCGGGCACGGACGAACTCGGCGGTCCCGTCTGTGGAGCTATCGACGAGAATGATCTCAAACCGCCTCGTGGTCTTCTGGTTGCAAAGCGAATCCAGGCAGACCTCAATTGTCCGGCGGGCGTTGAACGAAGCGATCAGGATAGATAGCTCGGGAACCGGCCCTCCCATCATTCGGCCCCGCCGCGTTCAGCGAATAAATACCCGTTAGTACTGGAGATCAACTTGTCGCCCTTAGCTTTGGCGTACGCAAACACCACATCCAGAATTTCTATTATGGGCTTTCTGCACGGGCGATAATATACACCTGACCAACGCTGAACGCCATCGCCGGTCGGATTTGCAGTGCCAGGTACAGATTCAAAATTCCAGACCAGAAATCCTTGTGCGCCACAAAAGACCTAGGGAATAGAAGAAAAGAGAAACCTGTCGTCTTTTCTCCGTGCCTCTGTGTCTCTGTGGTGAATCTTTTCCGGCCAGCCCTACGAATTCTCCCGCCGAAGTTCGCGTGCCAGCCACGCAAGCCCGGGCTACTTCAGGCGTTTAACTGCGGTCCGGCCTTCGGCGATTTGCGGCAGCTTGGCCGTGGAATGCTCGAAGTGGCCCAGGAATTCCTGGTAGGACTTGAGAGCTTCGGCTTTCCTGCCGGTCTGTTCCAGGACTTTCCCCAGATAGAACTGCGTCAAGACATACGTGAGGAAATTTGGATAATCCTTCGACGCAAACCGCAGGTGTTGCTCGGCCTCCGGCAGCGCTCCCAACTCCAGACAAGCACGGCCAACCTCGTAGGCAATGTCGTAATGGAATTGCCCGCCAAGCCTTTGCCAGTCCGCCGTCACTTCCTGTGACCGGCCTGCGTAAGCCGCCGCCCGCAAGCGTTCCCGTTCAACAAGCTTCCCGGCCAGATACTCGCCCCACGGGGGCGTTAAGTAAGCACGCAGGGCGTTGAATTCTTTCTCCGCCGCCGGGTCATTTTTCAAGAGGAGGTAGGAGATCCCTCGCACCTCCGAAGCCGAGGGCCCCGGGTGGCGCCGTCCCAGGGCCAGGGCCGCCTCCGGCTGCCGCTGCTCGAAATAGATCTGCGCGGCCGGCCACAGGGCGCCGAAAGCCACTGGCGGCGGCTGGGTCTCGAGAAGCCGCGCCCCTTCTTCGTAGCGCGCTACGGCGGCGTCAAGGCGGCCTCGGCCCACTTCGATTTGGCCTAACCATACCGCCGTAAATGCATGCGCGTTCGCGTCATTCGTCTGGCGGGTCACTGACAGGGCACTAGCTTTGGCCAGCGAGTACTGCCCCAATCGGAGGTAAGTATGTGCAATACTCCAGGCGGAGCCCCACTTCCAGCCGGGATTCAGTTCCCTGTTTTTGCGGTAGGCCGCGAGGGCTTCCTCATATCGCTCATTCACTAATAGCACATGGCCGCGTTGATCTATCGGATCGGGATCGTTGGGTGGGAGGAGCGACGCCTCGCGGTCTACCGCGGCCAGAGCCTGCGGCACGTCGCCCTCGAACCCGTACGCCCGGGCGAGATGCTGGTAGGCCGCTGGGTCACGCTCATCCAGGCGCAAAAGCTCCTCCGCCATCGGAGGAAGATCCGAGAATCTTCCCTCATTGTAGCGGCACTCAAGGAGCTCGCGACGCGGCTCGATCTCGCGGGGAAACTCACGTACGGCCAACTGGAGCAGCTTGTCCTCTTCCTCCAAGCGGCCGTCGAAGTAAAGCTGCGCAGCCTGAATCGCCAATTTCTGCTGACGAGGCAGCGACAGCCGTTCAACGAGCCGCGCGGCGTGAGCCACGGCTTGGCGGGCGGCTACATCATCACCATGCCGAGCAAGCTCATTGCTAAGATACAAGTAAGCAAAGGCAAATTGCGGATCAAGCTCGATAGCGCGCCGAAACGCTGCCTCAGCTTTGTCATCCATGCTACGGTCAAAGTAGCTGCGTCCTTCCTCGTAGGCGCGCAGGGCTTCCAAATTGGACGTCATGCTGGCGGCGACGTTGGTCTGCGCGGGGGCTTCTCCCGGCGCGAACTTGCTCAGGATGCCGGCGGTCGCCCGGTCCGCCATCGCGAAGACCGCCTCCGCGCTGTCACCCTCCACCTTGTCGGAGTAAAGCACTTTGCCCGTGCTCGTCTCTTGAACTCGCAAGTTCAAACGCAGCCGCGGACCCACTTTGAGCAGCGCGCCGCTCAGGAACACGTCCGCCTGCGCATCTTTGGCAACGTCCTGCGCTTCGCTGGGCGGCAGCGTTCCCTGGCCCCTCGTGCGACGGCTGATTAAGTTGCGCACACGCTCGGTGGAGATGACCTCCAGCCCTTTGCCCTGAGCAAGGTCGGTGGTGAGCACATCGGCCACTCCTCCTCCCAGCCAATTCAGGGACGTGTCTCCCGACATGTTCTCGATCTCGATCACCGCCAACGCCTTCGCCGCGGCCGGACCAGGCCCCCGGCCAGGGAAAAGCCCCGGCCATTTCCAGAATGCCACAGCGATGGCCAGCGCAACCAGCGCAAACCCCGCGAGGGCGAGCATTCGCCCGTTCGGCCTGTAGCGACGCTCCGCCAGAACTGGTTCTGGTCGCTGGCCGCTGGCCGGCGCTACAGCGGCGGCTGGCAGTGACACCGCCGCTACAGCTGGGGCTGACCGTGCAGAATCCATGACCCGCTTCAGCCGTTTCAGGTCGGCCCATAGCTCGGCGACGCTCTGGTAACGCGCCTCGCGGTCTTTTTCCAGCGCCTTGTTGATGATTTCTTCCAGTTTCGGCGGCAACTCGGGATTCAAACTCGCTGGCGAAGCCGGCGCGCGGTTTAGAATCCCATCGAAGATGACCGCCGAGGTTGTCCCAGAAAAGGCCGGCTGGCCTGTCGCCATCTCGTACAGCACCACGCCAAAACTGAACAGGTCCGTCCGCGCGTCGAGTTCCTCGCCTCGCGCCTGCTCCGGCGACATATAGGCGATCGTCCCCATG
>Ga0181532_10000435_pt1 | contig 43348 bp, 39 predicted proteins | sample PEATcosm2014_Bin_33_FD_119768 | JGI IMG/M metagenome (GOLD analysis project Ga0181532, IMG submission 119768) | Peatland microbial communities from MTU Mesocosm Facility, Houghton, MI, USA - PEATcosm2014_Bin11_30_metaG | ecosystem: Environmental > Terrestrial > Soil > Wetlands > Peat | place... | reverse complement strand
TACGTCGCCCTACGGGCTCCTCCGGTTAGCCGCCAAAGAACGAAAAGCGGAACTTTCTACTTTGCCAAGAACAGGACATTTCTACTTTGCTGGGATTAGGACATTTCTACTTTGCCTTGACACCCTTGTGGTTGCCCTTTCCGCACCGCAGGGCGGCCACCAGGGCCGCCCCTACAACCCGCACACCAGCGTGATATATTGGACGATTGAGCATTATGGCAAATGCAATTGTGGAAGCGAGAAGCGAAAAGTGGGGAGTGCTGCTGCTCGCGCACGGCGCACCTGACCGGCTGGAGGATATCCCCGCCTTTTTGCTCAACGTGCGCGGTGGCCGGAAGCTGCCCGAGGCTGCAGTGAATGAAATTATGCGCCGTTACGGGCTGATCGGCGGGTCGCCTTTGCTGCGCCTAACCACCTCGCAGGCGCAGGGCATGGCGAAGCGACTGGGCAGGCCCATCTACGTGGGTATGCGCAACTGGAATCCATTCATCTCCGATGCGGTTCGGCAGATCGCGTCCGACGGGGTCGAACGCGTTGTGGCGCTATGCCTGGCGCCGCAGAACTCCCGGACTAGCATTGGACTTTATAGGAAGTGCCTGTTTGAAGAGACGGAAAGGCTCGCACCTCATGTAAGAGTGGACTTCATTGACAACTGGCACAATCATCCGGGTCTGGTGGAGGCCTTTCGCGACCGCGTGGCGGCGGCGCTGGCCCGCGTGGAAGCTGAAGCCGCCGGGCCGGTTCCGGTGATCTTCACGGCGCACAGCGTTCCGCGGAAGACTATCGAGGACGGCGATCCCTACGAGCAGCAGGTGAAGGAAACTGCCGCCCTGGTGGTTAGGGCCTTGGGCCTCGAGGAATACGATGTGGCTTTTCAAAGCCAGGGAATGACCAGCGAGCCGTGGATCGGCCCCACCGTCGAATCCCTCATCGACCGGAATGCCGCCCAGGGCCGGCGCCACGTCCTGCTGGCGCCGGTGGGCTTCGTTTGCGACCACGTCGAGATTCTTTACGACATTGACGTCGTGTTCCGCGAATACGGGACGGCTAGGGGAGTAACCGTACACCGTACCGAGTCGCTGAACGATAGCCCGCTGTTCATCGAGGCGCTGGCGGCTATCGTCACAGAGCGCGCAGAGCGGTAGGCAGTCGGCCGTAGGCAGAAGGCAGAAATCCGAACCAGAGCGTGGCTGCGCATCTTAGGATCGAACACTTATTGGCGGAAGGAGAGCTTCCAACACGTCTCGCGTGAAGCCCACTCGGTTTCAAGATGATTCGTGGTTGGGAATCTAATATCCTTGAATGTTATGGCGACGCTGTTCCGCCCTGTGGGGCTACATGAGCTTTCGCTTTTGTGGGACTCAAACTTTCGTAAATTTCCGCCGCGCCTCGCGCACCAACCATTTTTTTATCCGGTGACCAGCGCCGAGTACGCGGCGCAGATCGCCGCTCAGTGGAACGTAGATGACGAGGCTTCCGGCTTCTCAGGCTTTGTAACGCAATTCCGCGTAGCCGACGGGTACGTGTCAAACTTCGAACCACACGTAGTAGGCACAGGCGTGCATATGGAGTATTGGATACCTGCGGAGCAACTGGACTCGTTCAACCACGCAATAAGCGATGCCATCAGTGTGCGGGAAGCCTTCTTCGGTCCCAGGTTCGTGGGCTATATCCCAGAGGGGTACGGCCTCAGGGGCAAAGGTGCAATTGAGCAATTCGTGATTTTGGCGAAGACTTGGGACTACAGCGGCATGGATTTCGTCTGCGAGGTGTCTGCCAACCGCAAGGCCATCTACATTAACTCACATTTCTGGGTGCACCACGACTTCGCCGCTTTCGGCATAGACTCGGAGCGGAAGCGCAACGTCATGGACCGCCTCCGACAAGAGTGGGAGTCTGATCAGGTCAGAATCCCGTTGCCGGCTTTTCCCAAAGGAGAATAGTAGCGTACCTGTGTACTTTGTCGTTCCACCCCGCGGCGCTGGAGAATCATCCTGATGGCAACACCACAAACGCCTCGGAGGCGTGTAGCCGTTCTGGGCGGAGGCATTGCCGGCCTCGCGGCGGATTACACTCTGGCTCGCGCGCGGGAGTCCGGCGCGCCGGTTGAAGAGCTGCTCATTGAGGGTCGGGACCGCCTGGGAGGAGTGATCCGCACCGAGCACATCGAGGGTTTCGTCGTTGAAGCTGGGCCGGACAGTTTCCTTGCCGAAAAGCCTGAGGCTGCGGACCTGGCCCGCGAGTTGGGCTTAGGCGACTCGCTGATCGGCTCGAACGATAGCCAGCGGCGTACCTACATCCTCCACCATGGACGTTTGATTCCCCTACCTGATGGGCTGATGTTTCTGGTCCCGACTCGCCTCTGGCCGATGGTCACAACGTCGCTGCTGCCGTTCAGCAGCAAACTGGCGATGGCCGCCGAATTGTTTGCCAAGCGGCCTTCCGGCAACGTGGATGCAGACGAGTCCGTAGCAAGTTTCGTGCGGCGGCACTTCGGAGCGGCCATGCTGGAAAACGTCGCCGATCCTCTACTCGCTGGGGTTTATGGAGGCGATTCAGGAGCTTTGAGCGTCCGCTCCGTGCTGCCGCGCTTCTTCGAAATGGAACGCCAGCACGGCAGCCTGACCCGGGCTACATTGCGCGACATGCGGCAGCGCCGCAAGTCCAAAGCAAAATCGACTTCTCAGCTTGACTCCGGTGGCGCCGCCACTGCCCCTCGCAACCCCTTGCCGCTCTTCATGACACTGCGGGACGGACTCGAACAGCTCACCGGCAAGCTGGTCGAGCGCCTCGACACGGCTCGCGTCCACCTCGGACACCGGGTTGCTGGAATCGAACTGGCACCGGGCGGGCCAGGCGGTGCGGTGGACCGGTGCAGCCGAAGGTATCAGATCTTTTGCGAGGGTGGGCAGGCGTTCGACGCGGACGCAATCATCCTGGCCATGCCCGCCCATGAATCCAGTCGACTGCTCTCTCCGCTCCACCCGGCGCTGGGCCAATTGCTCGGCGAAATACCCTACAGTTCGTCGATGACGGTCTCCCTGGGGTACGCCGAGGGGGCCAAAGAACACCTTCCCCCAGGCTTCGGATACCTGGTCCCGCGCCAGGAAAGCCGGAGGATGCTGGCCTGCACCTTCGTGCATCGCAAGTTCAACCACCGCGCGCCCGAAGGCAGAGCATTACTGCGCTGCTTCCTGGGTGGCTCGCGCGACCCGGAAGCCCTGAATCTCTCTGACGAGAAAGTGGTTACGCTGGTGCGCCAGGAACTGAAGGAAATCCTGAATTTCTCTTTCGAACCGCTCTTTTGCCGGATCCACCGCTGGCCTGCCTCCATGGCGCAATACCCGGTGGGACACGCCGAGCGCCTCAGGAAAATCCAAAGTCGGCTCGCCGACCTGCCAGATATCTACCTTGCCGGAAACGCCTACTCGGGCATCGGAATTTCGGATTGCATCCGCACCGGCAGGGCTGCGGCCCAACGGGCCATCGCTGCGTCCGCCCCAGCCTCTTCAAGCTAGTATTTCCCTCAGCATCGACATTGAGCTTTAACCCAACCGCGCGCCGTTCGGCGCAGCGGATTCCGAGACGCGGTGCGGTTTCATGGTTCTCCCCATAGCAGTGGGGTTCATGTCAGCCCCTGCCGATATAAGAGTGGAGCTACTCTCGACAACGCCACCTGCGATGCAGGCTCGCGACTGGGACTAAGGTGCAAGGCAGGGGAGTGGCAGGCGAAAAAGAGGAGCAGAGACGGATATAGTGTCACTATTCGCGCCCGCTACCGACTCAATGTCGGCCCATGCCTCTTTCCTCATGAAAACTAACCAGATATTGTTTCACAAGTTTAGGAATCCTTTTGACATAGCACGAATCTAACTTATGTAACGGTTCAAGAAGAAAGGACATGGTAAACGAGAGAATGGTGACCTACTTGAGCATCCTGTTGGGCCACTTGCTGAGTTGGCTCGTCGTCGCAGCCGCTGCCCTCTATGTGGGGGTCGTTCTGGTCAGCTACCGGATGGCGGGGCCACGCTACCGCCTTAACCTCAATCTTCATGAACCTGCGAGGTCGACACAGCAACTGGGCGTCTGGTTAGGTGTGAAGGTGTTGGAGGGCTTCGTCCGGGTTGCAAAGTCTACTCTGAATACTCTACTTGAAGCCTCTGCGGAGGTTGGGGAATGGCTTATGCGCCGCAGCCCCACGGTGCAGGAGAGTATCCGCTCGCGCTTCCTCGTGTGACTCACGCCTTGGGGTGAGTCTTGTCATAGACATCAATCAACTGTTTGATGGATACCTGGGTGTATTTCTGCGTTGTAGCAAGACTCGTGTGCCCTAGCATTTCTTGAATCGCCCTCAGATCAGCTCCTTCCGTAAGCAGGTGGGAGGCAAAAGCGTGCCGGAGCGAATGGGGGCTGACTCTTACCGATGGCCCGTACTGGCGAACGTAACTCTTCACAAACCGATCCACAGAACGCGTCGTGAGCCGCTCGCCCCACACGTTCAAAAACAAGGCCTGCCGGCCGGACTTCTTCTGTTCCTGGAGTGTTCTCTGCCTGATCGGGAGGTAATCCTCGATGGCCTGCCTGGCCTTTGAGCCGAACGGCACGATCCTCTCCTTTCGTCCCTTGCCGCGCACCAGCAACATGCCGTCTCCGAAGTTCACGCTGCGGAGATCGAGGCCCACCAGTTCGCTCACACGCAGGCCTGAAGCGTAAAGCAGTTCCAACAGCGCTCGGTCGCGCCGCATGGCGGGGTCTCCGGTCTTCGTAGCCTCAGCCACCCGGTCGAGGAACGTGTTCATCTCTTCCTCGGTCATGATCCTGGGTAGGGTCTTGTCCTGCTTTGGCGTCGCCACAGTCGCGGAGGGATTCTCCGCCAACACTCCCTCGCGCCTCAGGAACTTAAAGAACGCCCGCACCGCTGAGAGCTTTCGCGCGATAGAAGATTTCTTCTCCTGCTTTTCAAAGAGGGTGCCCAGAAAGCCGCGAATGGCCAAGGCGTCGACCGATTTGATGTCGACGCTCGCGCTGGCGAGGCCCGCGGCCAGGAAATCCCGAAACTGCACCAAATCGCTGCGGTAGTTCCGCACCGTGTGCGGCGAGGCATTGCGCTCGTACCGGAGGTAGTTGATATAGCGTTCGATTAGTTCATGCATTTCCGCTTACCTATTGTCCCGTTTCTGTCGGCTGTACACACGGTTCGCCAAGCTTGTCCGCGTCCGCGCCAAGGCCTCGGAGCCACCCGTGCAGCTCATCCAGGGCCCGCTCACACTGGCACGCGCGCCGAGCACTCCGGTCACGCGCGATGGCCCTGGGCAAGTTCTCCACGGACGGAAGCAAATCGAAAGAAATGTTGGCAGGTTGATAATTGCCGGGGTCGGCATGCGTGGCGTAGTGAATCAGTGACCCGAGCGCCGTAGCGCGTGGGGGCGGTGTGAAACCCTTGCCTGCCGCTTCCTGGGCCAACGCCACTCCCGCCAGGAACCCCGTGGCGATGCACTCGACGTAGCCCTCGACCCCGCAAAGCTGGCCGGCGACGAAGACGTTGGGGGCGGCGCGCAGCCGCAGGTCAGCGCTGAGCAGCTTGGGCGCATTGAGAAATGTGTTGCGATGGATCTGCCCGAAACGCAGAAACTCCGCCCGCTCGAGCCCGGGAATCTTCCGCAAGATGCGCGCCTGCTCGGGAAACTTGAGATGGTTCTGGAACCCCACCAGGTTGTAGCTGGAAGAACGCAGGTTTTCCGTCCTCAATTGCACCACGGCAAATGGCTGCCTGCCGCTGCGCGGGTCGGACAATCCGACGGGCTTCATGGGGCCGAAGCGAAGCGTGTCGTACCCTCGCCGCGCCAGTTCTTCGATGGGCAGGCAGGCTTCGAAGTAATTCAGGTCTTCGAATTCGTGCGCTTCCACCGTCTCCGCGCCTCGCAGTGCTTCATAGAAGTCGCGATATTCCGCCTCATTCAGCGGGCAGTTCAGGTAATCGTCGCCATTCCCTCTCCCATACCGTGAGGCTGCGAAGACGCGCTCCAGGTTCACCGTTTCGGCATCCACGATGGGGCTGATGGCGTCGTAGAAAGCCAGGTTCTCCGAGCCGGTGAGCAACTGAAGTGAGCAGGCCAGGGCGTCCGAGGTGAGCGGACCCGTAGCAATCAACATCGCTCCCGTCGAGGGAATCTCCCGCAGTTCCTCCCGGCGCAGGGTCACCAGTGGATGCTCGTGCAGAGCCTGCGTAACTGACTCCGAAAACCGTTCCCGGTCGACCGCCAGCGCCGCGCCTCCGGGAACGGCACTTGCACTCGCCAGCTTCATCAGCAAGGAGCCGGACCGGCGCAACTCTTCTTTCAGGAGCCATGAAGCGGCGCCCGGCGCGTTCGACTTCAGGGAGTTGCTGCAAACAAGTTCGGCCAGGCGGTCCGTTTTGTGCGCGGGCGTTGAACGCGCCGGCCGCATTTCGTACAGCGTCACCGAAACGCCGCGCACGGCAAGTTGCCAGGCGGCTTCACTCCCCGCCAGCCCGCCGCCCGCAATTGTAACCGGTCCCATCAAATGCCCTCACTGCATGTGATTATATCAACACCGCAGGCAATAGGGGCGGATCGCGAACCGCCCCTACGCTCAGTGAGTTATCCAATTTCGTTGTTCGATTTTCGAGTTTCGAATTTCGGCTAGTGTCACGCTACGGCCATCTCGTACTTGCAGCTCTCGTTGGGGCAGTAGCGAAGAGGCGGACCATCCTTATTGTACTTTTCAAGCAGCAAAGGATGGCCGCAGTTGGGGCAGGGTTCGTTGACAGGCTTATCCCAGGCGGTGAATTTGCACTCCGGGTAACGGCTGCATCCGTAAAACGTCTTGCCTTTGCGCGTGCGGCGAGCCACCAGTTCGCCGGTGCAGCCTTTCTCGGGACAGGGTATTCCCAGCGTCTGCCGTTTCACATATTTGCACTGAGGGTAGTTGCTGCACGCCGTGAACGGGCCATAGCGGCCGTGCTTGAGGGCAAGCTGATTACCGCACTCGGGGCACTTCTCATCCAGCAGCGTGTCGCTGACGGCCGTAGCGGTTCCTTCCTTCATTACGATTTTCTTGGTGTTGCGGCAATCGGGATAACCGGTGCAGGCCAGGAAGAATCCAAAACGGCCTCGCTTGACGGCCATCGGCTTGCCGCACTTTTCGCACATCTGTTCAGCGACTTCCGGCGCCGGAGGCCCCCCGGTGCTGTATTTCGCCGCCAAATCCGGCGGCAGGTCGCTAGTGCCATCGCATTCCGGGTAGCCGGTGCAGGACAGGAACGCCCCGTTGCGTCCCAGGCGGATCACCATAGGCTTGCCGCACTTCTCGCACTTCACGTCGGTCGGAATGCCCTCGCCTTTGATATCCTCCATCTCCCGTTCTGCGATCCGCAAATCCTTCTTGAACTTCTTATAAAAATCCTCGAGCGCCTCGGTCCAGGTAAGTTTCCCTTCTTCCACCTCGTCCAGCTCTTCTTCCATGCGCGCGGTGTAAGCCACCTCGAAGATGTCGCTGAAGTTCTTGACCAACATATCGCTCACCAGCATGCCGAGCTGGGTGGGATAAAAGCGGCCCTGGAGCTTTTCCACGTACTCGCGATTCTGGATGGTCGTCAGAATCGTCGCATAAGTGGAAGGCCTGCCAATGCCCTTTTCCTCCAGAGCCTTCACCAGCGTCGCTTCCGTGAATCGCGGCGGAGGTTCGGTAAAGTGCTGTTCCGGCGTGATCTTGTGCAGCTTCAGCTTCTCACCTTGCTCGACTTGCGGCAGACGGAGTTTCAATTCCTCATCTTCCTCCATCTCCACCTTTTCATCCTTGCCCTCTTCGTACACGGCGCGGAAGCCGTTGAACTTCTCCACCGAGCCGGTGGCGCGCAGCAAGTAGTCGCCGGCGGAGATATCGATCGTCGTCTGGTCGAAGACTGCCGGATTCATCTGCGAGGCAACAAAACGCTGCCAGATGAGCTTGTACAATTTGAATTCATCCGCGCTCAGGTACCTTTGGATGGACTCCGGTTTGAGACTGACGTCGGTTGGCCGGATGGCCTCGTGGGCATCCTGCGCATCCTTCTTACTCTTGTAACGAATGGGCTCGGGCGGAAGATAGTCTTTCCCAAACGCCTTCAGGATATGCTCGCGCGCGGCCGCCAGGGCGCCCTCTCCGACGCGAGTCGAGTCCGTGCGCATGTAGGTGATGAGGCCCACCGAGCCTTCCGCGCCGATCTCCAAGCCCTCGTAAAGGCGCTGGGCGATTGTCATGGTTTTCTTGGCTGTGAAGCGCAGCTTGCGCACGGCTTCCTGCTGGAGCTTGCTGGTGATGAACGGCGGCACCGGGTACTTCCGCTTTTCCCGGGTGGCCACCGACTCGACCACCAGGTTCGCCGCCTTGATCTCGCCGGCGATTCGGTCCGCGGTCGTCTGATCGGGAATCTCCAGGTCTTTGCCCTGGTACTTCGCCAGCCGCGCGTCGAAGGGCGGAGGGTTATTACCCTCGAGGTGAACGCTGATGGTCCAGTATTCTTTCTTCTGGAAAGCCTGGATTTCCCGCTCTCGCTCGACGATCAGGCGCAAAGCCACGGTTTGCACGCGCCCGGCGGAAATGCCCCGCTTCACTTTCTCCCAGAGCAGCGGGCTGACCTGGTAACCCACCAGGCGGTCCAGGATCCGCCGCGCTTGTTGCGCGTCCACTAATCTCGAGTCGATCTCGCCCGGCGCTTTGAACGCTTCGCGGATCGCGTCGCGCGTGATCTCGTTGAAAAGTACGCGATGAAATGTCCTTTTCTTCCCCTCCAGCAGTTCGCGCAAGTGCGCGCAGATTGCTTCGCCTTCACGATCCGGGTCGGCGGCCAGGAACACCGAGTCGGATTTCGCCGCTGCCGACTTTAACTCCGCAATCACAGCCTTTCTGCCGGGAATAGTGATGTAGGTTGGCTTAAAATCGTGGTCGACGTCTACGCCCAAGTCCTTCTTGGGCAGGTCCATCACGTGCCCCATGGAGGCTTTCACCAAGTAGTCCGGTCCAAGGTATTTGTTGATGGTCCTTGCCTTGGCCGGCGATTCGACGATAACCAACGATTTAGCCATAAGTACTTCTGCCTACCTTAGCCCCTTCGTCACCCCCGCGCAAGCGGGGGTCCATTTCACCGCATCGAATTGGATTCCCGCTTTCGCGGGAATGACGTGATTACAGCTTACGAATAAAATTCTTTCCCGGCAACTGCCGGATCACGCCCGACATCTCAAGCTCGAGCAGAGCCGTCATCACACGCGGCTGCGGGATCGCGGCTGAATTCAATATGTCATCCATAAACAAGGCCGCATCGGCCCGCAGTACCTCGAATACAACTTTCTGGTCAGGCGTCAACGATTGCTCGAAGAGCGATCCCACTTGCGGTCCGGCCACAGCTCCTTCCGATGCTTCGGTCGCCGGCAATAGTTGCATCCGAACTTCCGGCGAAAATTCTTCGATGACGTCCATCCATTCATCCACGAGCTTCGCGCCCTGCTTTATCAGGTGATTGGGGCCGAAACTTTGCGCCGAGGTGATGTTGCCCGGCACGGCGAAGACTTCGCGATTCTGCTCGACGGCCAGGCGCGCGGTGATCAGCGAGCCGCTGTATTCCGCTGCTTCCACCACGATCACCCCCAGCGAGAGTCCGCTGATGGTGCGGTTGCGAATGGGAAAATTCTCTGGTGATGGCGAAGTGCCTGGCGGGAATTCCGAAATCAATGCACCCGACTCGGCAATTTGTTCGGCCAGCCGCTTGTTTTCGCGCGGATAGATCACGTCAATCCCAGAGCCGAGAACTGCCACCGTCTTCCCGCCGGCTTCCAGCGTGCCGCGATGAGCGGCCGAATCGATTCCTCGAGCCAATCCGCTCACAATCACCAATTGCCTTTGCGCCAAGTCGCGCGCCAGCCGCTGCGCAACCTGGCTTCCATAAACCGTGGGCCTCCGCGTGCCGACGATGCCGACTGCGTGTTGCGAAAGTAATTTAACATCTCCGCGAATGTAGAGAACCAACGCAGGGTCAGGGGTTTGTTTGAGCAGCGCGGGATAATCGTCGCTCGAATACGCCACCACCTGGCAGCCCGCTTGCGCCGACGTTTCAAGATCCCGTGTCGCTTCCTGCAATCCCGCCTGCGCAAAAATCGCTTGCGCCACGCGCGCCGGAATGCCGCAGCTTTCGAGTTCCGTCAGCGATGCCATGTAGGCGCCTTGCGCAGAACCAAAATGCTCCACCAGTCGGTGTGCGCCACGCACGCCCAGTCCTTCGAGCTTAGTCAGCCCCAACCAGAATTGTGTATCGTCCGAGCTCAAGTCTCCTTATCTCACTCCCGGTTCCTGAATTGCTCTCCTCCGCGTGCCGGCGCCCTACTAAAATCGCAGAACATGAGATGCAGTAGCAAGAAGAAAGTTTTGGATGACCGGTATGTGGTAGATAGCAGGTCGTATGTGGAGCATGCTGCGTTGGATGTATAATCGCTTCCGGCTTTCAAGACGAAGCGAACAGTACCGGAGCCTTATGCCCAATCTCAGAATCTCCGTCGTCCAGTATCTGAATAGTGTTCCGCTGATCTGGGGCATGCTGCACGGCCCGCAGCGCGGGAAGCACGAACTCCAGTTCGCCACTCCTGCGCATTGCGCGGACGCGGTGCGAGACGGCACTGCAGACATCGGCATCATCCCCGCCATCGAGTACCACCGCATCGAGCGCCTTCAGATCATCTCCGGCATCTCCATCGCCTCCAAATCGCGTGTGCGCAGCGTGCTGCTTTTGAGCAAGCTGCCGATCGAGAAAATCCAAAGCGTTGCAGTAGACACTTCTTCGCGTACTTCCGCGGCCTTTCTTCGCATTCTCCTGGGCAAGTTTTATTCGCTGAAGGTCAACTTTATTCCTTCTGCGCCGCGCCCCGACGAGATGTTGAGCCTTGCCGATTCGGCGCTCGTGATCGGCGATCCCGCGTTCACTTATCGCGGTTCGGCGGAGGTTTATGACCTGGCGGCGGAATGGAAGAAATTCACGGGATTACCGTTTGTATTCGCCTTCTGGGCAGGCCGGGCGGACCAGAACCTCTCTTTGTACAGAAAGGACTTCGAGGAGTCGCGCCAGTTTGGCCTGGCCCACATCGACGACATCGCAGCCGAATACGCCGTAAAGCTCTATACGGATCCCGCGGACGTGAAGGTTTACTTGACCGAGAATATCGATTATTCTCTGGATGAGGAGAATTGCAGGGGGTTGCGTCTCTTCTTCAAGCTGGCGTCCGAGGCAGGCGTCATTCCAGTTGAGAAGGAATTGCGGTTCGTGTAGCGATGGCATTAACTCCAACCCAAGCGCTCGACATGTTGAAGACCGACGATCTGCTCGGCCTCGGCCTTGAGGCGGACGCTGTGCGCAAGCGCCTGCATCCTGAAGGCGTGGTCACCTACATCGTCGACCGCAACATCAACTATACGAACGTTTGCACGGAGTACTGCTCGTTCTGTGCCTTCTATCGCCCCGTCGGTTCGCCCGAAGGATACATACAGACCCTTGAGTCGATCTTCCAGAAGATCGACGAAACGCTGGCCCTGGGCGGGACGGGAATCCTGATGCAAGGCGGCCTTCATCCCGACCTCAAGATTGATTATTACGAGAACCTGCTTTCGAGCATCAAACGGCGCTACCCTTCTCTCCATTTGCATTGCTTCTCGTCTCCGGAAATCCTGAACATCGCGGAAGTCTCCGGCCTGAATGTACGCGACACCATAGCGCGCCTCACGGACGCGGGGCTCGACTCTATCCCCGGCGGAGGAGCGGAAATCCTGGACGACGAGGTGCGCCGCCGCATCGCGCGCCTGAAGTGCACGACGGAGGAGTGGTTCCTGGTGCATCGCACCGCGCACCAGCTCGGCCTGCGCACTACTGCCACCATGATGTTCGGCTGCGGCGAAACCCCCGAACATCGCATCCGCCATTTCGAGCGCGTTCGCCAATTGCAGGAGGAGACCGGCGGCTTCACCGCCTTCATCCCCTGGCTCTTTCAGCGTGAGAACACTTCACTCGGCAACTTCGTCAAGGATGAAGCCACGGCCATTGATTACCTGAAAACGCTTGCCGTTTCCCGCATCTACTTGGATAACATCCTCAACGTGCAGGCGTCCTGGCTTACGCCCGGCCACAAAATCTGCCAGATCGCCTTGCGCTTTGGCGGCAACGACGTGGGCAGCATCCTTATCGAGGAGAATGTTGTGCGTGCCGCCGGCGTCACCCGCACCTCGAGCGAAGAGCAGCTCCGCCGCATGATCGCCGACGCCGGCTTCCGCCCCGTCAAACGCGACACACTGTACCGCACTTATTTCCTGAATTAGCAGGAGTTTCGAATTCAGCCCCGAAGGGGCGGGCCGCTGATGGGCCAACGGCGTGCAGTGGCGAATCAATGACGTCGTATAGGAGGTCGTGGTGGCCCCCGCAGCCACTGCATGGGGTTTCAGTTTGAAACCCCAAAGCGCGGGTCGATCGAGGGTGCGGAACCCACCCATCTTCTTGATTATTGTCGTGATAACGATTAATCTTGAAGCATGATCAGAACAGCAACATCGAAAAAGACCCCTAGGCCTTCGAGCGCCCTCGAACACGACGCGTATCTCAGCCTTCTGCGCGCGGCAGACGTTCTGGCCCGCGGCGCCGAGGAAGTGATCAAGCCTTTGGGCCTTTCCGGCACTCAATACAACATTCTGCGCATTCTGCGCGGCGCCGGAGCCCAGGGTCTTTGCTGCCACGAAGCGGCGGAGCGCATGCTTACTCACGACCCGGACATCACCCGCCTGCTGGATCGGCTCGAGCGGCGCGGCCTTATCGTTCGAGCCCGCGCGAGTTCGGACCGGAGGGTCATCACGGCGCAGATCACGCCGGAAGGCCTGCGAATCCTCGCTAAGCTGGATAAACCCATCGAAGAATGCCACCAGCGGCAGTTCGGCCACCTCGGACCGCGCCGCCTCGCGCAGTTGATTGAGCTTCTCAATTCTGCCCGTACCCGCCCGTAGCGCTAACCTTTAGGCCAGCTCGATGGAGCACAAGGATATGCCGACCTGAAGGTCAGCGCTACCGAGACCCGCTGCCGCGTAACCTTGTGTGTGGCGTCTGCATCATATAGTCGTTACAACGAATATCGTGATGCGCTGAAACGGCACCCCGGCCGGCAGAATCAGTCCCGGGGGCCATTCAGTCCCTTAAGACTGAGGAGGACACCATGACAGTAATGGAAGCTGAGCAAAGAACCGGCAGTATTCAGGCAAGTGTGCACGGACTTCTGGAACGCCGTTACAGCCCCTATGCTTTTTCGCCGCGCCCGGTTGAGCCGGAAAAACTGCGTCAGCTGTTCGAGGCTGCCCGCTCGGCGCCTTCGTGCTACAACGAACAGCCCTGGCGCTTCGTTGTGGCCAGACGGGAGGACGCGGAGGGTTTTGGACGGCTGCTCGACACGCTCGTTGATCAGAACCGAAAGTGGGCGCGCCATGCGCCGGTGCTGGTGCTTTCCGTCGCCAAAGTCGATTTCACACACAACGGCCAACCCAACCGCCACGCCTGGCACGATGTCGGCCAGGCAGCGGCATACCTCACCCTTCAAGCCACCGAACTCGGTCTGTACGTTCACCAGATGGCCGGCTTTGACCCTGTGAAAGCGCGCCAACTTCTCAACATTCCGGAGGGTTACGAGCCCGCAGCGATGATGGCCGTCGGGTACACGGACGATTCCGGGCCGCTCGCAGAATCGCGGCAGCTTGACAGCACTCGACGCCCGCGCAAGCCGCTTGATACACTTCTCTTTGAAGGTACCTGGTCGAGGCCTTGGTCCCCGGCGGTGGGCGAGAGGTCAAAAACCGGAATCCGATGATTGAGGAGGGTTGAGCCGTGCTTGCGCACCTGTTTCACACCAACGCGAATTGGGTATTGACGGTATTGAGGGTCGTGTTAGGACTTGTCATCTTTGCCCACGGGGCGCAGAAGATGCTCGGCTGGTTTGGCGGCTACGGCTTCAGCGGCACCATGGGCTTTTTCACCAAGAGTATGAAGATCCCTGCTCCCTTCGCCTTCCTGGCGATCTGCGCCGAGTTCTTCGGCGGCCTGGGCCTGATCCTGGGGCTCTTAACCCGCATTGCCGCCTTCGGCGTCGGGGTAAACATGCTGGTCGCCATCGTGACGGTGCACTGGAAACACGGACTGTTCGCGAACTGGGCAGGCAACCAGAAAGGCGAGGGCTTTGAGTATCACCTCCTGGCGCTCGCCATTGTCACTGCGATCATCGCGAGGGGCGCCGGCGCGCTCTCCTTGGATCAAGTGATTTATCATTTGTTAGGCTGAATCGCCCGTTCGCCGGGACCGAAATCGTGGTCGAACCCTACCCCGCGCTACGCGGGCAGCGGCTCGCGGGGGAAGGGCTGAGCCTCCACCTCGCCGCGGACGCTATGCGGCATCCGTGTCTGCACCCGACCCCTAAACGACCGAATCTGGTGGAGCAGTCCGCCGAAGGACGTTCGGAGTGCGCCAGGTAGCCGCCTTCTTGTCACCCACCCTGTCGGACAATTCGCCGTTTTCAAAACAGTCCCTCATGCCCGTCGGCTGACGGGCACCCAAAAACCATGAAGTACCCGGGAGCGCGGGCATCCTGCCCGCAGCGTGCGCGCAGTTGCAGTGCGAAAGGCGGGCAGGATGCCCGCGCTCCCGGATATCTTCAAAGGAGTAACTTCGCTGCCGCACCCTAAAATTGAGGGAACAAAGCGAGAATATCTATGAAAACAAAGGAACGGCTCGGAAATCAACCACCCCTAGCCCCTCCTTATCCAAGGAGGGGAATTCTCGGACTCCCCTCCTCGGATCCGGAGGGGGTGGGGGTGGTGGGACCTTTTCGTGAGCCCGAGCCTCTGACATCGAAAAACGGCGGAACAAAGCGAGAATGTCTATGAAAACAGTCAAGGAATTGAGAAGTCAAGAAGTCGGGGAGAAGCCAACTCAAGACCTCAGGTGAGGAGATGCCCCCGGATGTCGCTCTTCGACTCTCGACTTCTCGACTTGAATTCACCGGAACAAAGCGAGAATGTCTATGAAAACAAAGGATCGGCTCAGAAAGGAGTCAGCATTCCCGCACTGCGCAGAACGAACTGGTTTTTGTCGAGCCAATCTGTTATGGTTCCGGTTCTTATCTCCGCAATCTTCCGCTTGAGGAGTGCAACCCCATGACAGAGGAATGGAAGCCTTCGACCGATGAGCCGCAGCGCGCGACCCTGGACCGTCGAGAATTCCTGGCCGGCGCAGGAGCAGCGGCATTTTCGTTCTCAATCATGAAACCCGAGCTGGTCCGTGGGTCGCAAGCCAACTCGAAGATCGCCCTCGGCCTGATCGGGTGCGGGGGCCGGGGGACCTGGATTGCCGATCTATTTCGGCAGCACGGCGGGTACGAAATCGTGGCCGCGACAGACTACTTCCCGGACAGGGTGAACCCCTTCGGCGAGAAGTTCAGCGTGGCGCCGGAGCGCCGTTACTCGGGCTTGCTGGGTTACCGTCGAATGCTGGAAGACAAGCTGGATGCCGTGGCCATCGAGAGCCCGCCCTTTTTCCATCCCGAACAGGCCGCCGCTGCCGTGGACGCGGGAGTGCACGTCTACCTCGCCAAGCCGGTTGCGGTGGACGTGCCCGGGTGCCGAAGCATCGAGGAAAGCAGCAGCAAAGCTTCGGCGAAGAACCGGTGCTTTCTGGTGGACTTCCAAACCCGCACCGATCCGTTTTACCAGGAAGCGGTCCGGCGCGTGCACAACGGCGAGATCGGCCCCATCCTGTGCGGCGAAGCTGCTTACTGGGCGGGGTCGCCGTTCACGCGCCCGGTGGAGCAGTTGCGGGTCAACCCTTCGGACCCGGAGCGCCGCTTGCGCGCCTGGGGCGTGGACCGAGTGCTCTCAGGAGATATCATTACAGAGCAAAATATTCACTCTGTAGATGTTGCTACATGGATAATGGACGCTTACCCGCTGCGTGCCTCGGGGGTGGGCGGGCTGAAGTCCCGCACGGAAGGCAGCTGCTGGGACCATTTCTCGGTCGTCTTCACTTTCCCTGAGGAAGTGATGGTGACTTTCGCCTCGAAGCAGTTCGGCGAGGGCTACGACGACATTCTCTGCCGCATGTATGGCACGAAGGGCGTCATCGACACCCACTACGCCGGGACCGTGGCGATCTGGGGCAAGAACCCTTATGAAGGTGGAAAGTCGCCGGGACTGTACAAAGACGGCGCGGTGCGCAACATCGCGACTTTCTATGAGAACGTCACCGGGGGCCGCTTCTCTAATCCCACTACGGCGTCCAGCGTGAGGAGCAACCTGACTACGATCCTGGGCCGCACGGCCGCTTACCATCACGCCGAAGTCACGTGGGAACAGTTGATGAAGTCCGAGGAAAAGCTGGATCCACAGCTTTACGGCTTAAAGGAGTAAGGCACTTTGAACAGCCGCCAGCGCGTGAAATGCGCCATCGCTTTTGCTGATCCCGACCGAGTGCCGATCTCTCATGCTGTGCTTCCGGCGGCGCAACTCAAGTACGGCCAGGCTCTGAATGAAATCCTGGCCGAATTCTGCGAAGACTTCGGCTGGGACTACATGGCGGACATGGCCGTGGCGGATTTCCCCGCGGTGTACAAGCAGGGAAGAAATACGGACGATTTCGGCACCGTGTGGTGTTCCAACTGGCTCGGCGTTTGCGGCATTCCCGTCGAATGGCCGCTCCGAGACTTGAGCCAGTACGGAGAGTTCAAGTGGCCGTGCGAGTTTAGCGCCGGCCCTCCCCGCGGAAGGCTTTACAGCGGGCACATGATGGGCTACGACGGCCGCTGGTATGCTCGCGGCGCGTGGATCACCTACTTTGAGCAGCTCCAGCAGTTGCGCGGAATGGAAAACTTCCTGATGGATATCGCCGGCGAGTCGAAGGAGTTCTTCCGCCTGCTCGACGATATGCTGGAGTTCAACTTGCGATGGATCGACCAGTGGACCAGCCTCGAATACGACGGCCTGCACTTTGCTGACGACTGGGGTGGCCAGACCGGCTTACTGATCAAACCCGCAGCCTGGCGGCGAATTTTCAAACCCCGCTACGCACAGATGTTTCAGCGAGTGCGTGCGCGCGGCATGGACGTCTGGTACCACACGGACGGACAAGTAAGAGACATATTCGGTGACCTGATCGAGATCGGCGTGCAGGTGATCAATTGCCAGGTCCCGGTGGTGGGCCACGAGTGGATCGCCGGAAACGTTAGGGCACGCGTGGCGATTCGCACCGACATCGACCGGCAGCGGGTCATGCCTCTGGGTTCAACAACGGAAGTGAAGGAAGAAGTGCACCGGACCTTCGAGGCGTGCGGGTCCTCCCGCGGTGGTATCATTGCTTGCGGCGAGGTCGGCCCGGACGTGCCGCTGGAAAACATTCGTGCCATGTACGAAGCTTTCCGCGAGCATGGTGCCTACCGTCGCGAGGACTCCTCGTAGGGGCAACCCGCGGGGTTGCTGACAGCGGCCGCGAGCGCCGCCCTGGGCTGCGAAGAAGTGGAGTCGAACAGATGATGGCCGCGAGGATAACAGTTGTCGAGGGCGACATCACAGACCAGCAAGTGGACGCCATTGTGAATGCTGCGAACACGACCCTGCTGGGCGGTGGCGGAGTGGACGGCGCGATCCATCGCGCCGCGGGGCCGGGGCTGCTCGAGGAATGCAGGACCCTGGGCGGTTGCCGCACCGGCCAGGCAAAGATAACCAAGGGCTACAACTTGCCGGCGAAATGGGTGATTCACACCGTGGGCCCGGTCTGGCAGGGTGGCGAGCGGCGCGAAGATGAGTTGTTGGCCAGTTGTTACCGGGCTTCTTTGCAGTTGGCTGTCGAGAACGGTGTTCGCGCCATCGCCTTTCCCGCCGTCAGTACCGGCGTGTACGGCTTCCCCCTCGATCGCGCCACAGCCATCGCGGTAAGAGAGGTGAAGAGATTCCTGGAAGAGACTCCGTCGCTGGAGAAGGTAGTTTTTGTGTGCTTCGGAAAATCCGCCTATGAATGCTACTTGGGTAATATCTAAGTTTAACCACAGCGCCGGCCTTCAGTTCAGCACGTGTCCTGACAAGGCGCAGCGTTACGGTTCAAATAATGGCAGCATACGCCTCTACAACTATTTGACTTTCCTTGACCCCTAAGGTAATTTCATGGACGGGGCAAATAGCTCCATCCTCAGCCTATGACTTCTGAACCCAGCGTAGTGGAAGTGACTCTTGAGAGTGATCTCAAGAATCTCGAGGTGGCGGAAGAGATCGTGCGCAGAGTCGCCGGAACAGCAGGCTTCAGCGAGGAGTCCGAGCACCAGATCGAAATGGCCGTGCACGAAACAATGATCAACGCCATCTGGCACGGAAACAAGAACGACGCCAGCAAGCGCGTCTGGCTGAGGTTTGAGATTCACAAGGACCGGCTCGAAATTCGCGTTCGGGACCAGGGTGTCGGCTTTAATCTCGCCGACGTACCGGATCCCTGCTCAGGCGACAACCTGTTGAAGGTATCCGGTCGCGGGATATTCTTAATCCGTACTTTTATGGATGAATTCCACGTGAAGCACCTTCCCGGCTCCGGCACCGAGGTCACCATGGTGAAGCGAATTGATCCGGCACACCAACTCAAACAAGGAGGAACCGACCGTGAGCATGAAAGCCACAATTCGACAAGTTGATTCCGTGATAGTCATTGACATTAGCGGCAGGATCACACTGGGGGAGGGCTGCGCGCAACTGCGCGAGCTTATTCGGGACCTGTTGAGCAAGGGCAACAAACAGATCTTGCTTAACCTTGCCGACGTCACCTACATCGACAGTTCCGGCATCGGTGAACTCGTCAGCGCCTTCACGGCGGTTTCAAACCAGGGAGGACAGTTGAAGCTCCTGAATCTTACCAAAAAGGTTCATGACCTTCTACAGATTACCAAGCTCTACACCGTCTTCGACATCCACGACGACGAAGCCAAAGGCATTGCCAGCTTCCAACATGCCTAACGGCTACCCAAGGCTGTGCAGCCGCTGCCGGGTTGCGCGGACCCCGGTCCCAGGGGTCCGCGTCTTACCCGATGACTTGATTGAAAGGGCAAGCGTCACGGGACGTGGTTCGCTTTAAGAGATCCCACCATGTCATTCTAAGTGGTCCTGGGTCTTCGACCCACCCAAAGGAGTGGCACATCCCCCTTCCGCGAGCAGACATCTCTCTTCACCCTACGTATTGGGGCGTTTGATCGCGAATTTTTCCAGCCGATATTGCAGCGTACGGAAAGTCATCCCCAGCAGTTGAGCAGCCCGGGTGATGTTCCAGTTTGAACGCTGGAGGGCCTCCAGGATCTTGGCCTTTTCATGTTCTTCCCAGGTACCCTCGGGAATGATGGGACGCAGCGCTTCCTCAGAGGGTTGGGCCGGCACGGCCGTCAGAGCCGGGGCCTGCTGAAGGACTTCCGGGGGAAGATCCCGAAGTTCCACGCAGTCTGCCTCTCCTAACACCACGGCGCGCTCCATGGCCCATTCGAGCTGCCGAATATTCCCCGGCCAATAATAATTCCTGATGGCTTGAAGGGCCTCCGGCGAAATCTTCTCCACTCTGCGGCCGTCGACGAAAGCGGCTTTACGCATAAAATGGTGGGCCAGCGTATCGATGTCGTCTCCCCTTTCACGCAAGGGGGGACAAACGATGGGGATGACGTTCAAGCGATAGTAAAGGTCCTCGCGAAACTTGCCGTCTTTGACAATCTGTTCGAGGTTCTTGTTGGTGGCGGCGATAATGCGCACGTCCGTTTTGATGGCCTCGGTGCCGCCCACGCGCATGAATTCGCGTTCCTGCAACACGCGGAGTATCTTGGCCTGCATCCCCAAGCTGGTGTCTCCGATTTCATCCAGAAACAGCGTGGATTGATGCGCCCTCTCGAACAGTCCCTTCTTTTGTTGATGAGCGTCGGTGAAGGCGCCTTTCTCATGGCCGAAGAGTTCGCTTTCCAAGAGGGTCTCGGTCAGCGCCGCGCAGTTGATGGCCAGGAAGGAGCGCTCGGCGCGAGGGCTGCTGCGGTGAATCTCACGCGCTACCAGTTCCTTCCCCGTACCGCTCTCCCCCAGGATGAGGACCGTGTGGGCCGTGGGAGCGACCTTCAGGACCATGCGCATCATGGCCTTGGTTGCGGGTGAGTCGCCCAGTATGGCTCGCTTGAGGGTCGCCAGGCGGTCGAAAACCTCCGCCACGACCCTCAACAATTCGTCACGGTCGACGGGTTTCTCCAGGTACTGGTAAACACCCCGCCGCGTCGCTTCCACGGCCGACTGTATGGAAGGGTACCCGGTGATGAGGATGACCGCCACCGTGGGGTCCTCACCCACAATCTCGCTTAACAACTCAATGCCCGTCATTCCGGTCAAGTTCAAGTCGGTAATGACCAGATCAAAGCGACGTTGCGACAGCAAATGAACGGCGACCTCGCCGCTGGGTGCGGTCTCCGTGGCATAGCCCTCATCCTGTAGGATGTCGTGATAGATTTCGCGTTGACGCTGCTCGTCGTCAACCACCAGGATACTTGCGGAGGTCATTGAGCATTATCCTTACGCTGCAGGGGAAGCAGCTAGCTCAGCGCGCTCAGGCTGCGAAGGTTGGGGAACGGGAAGCTCGACCACCAAGTCTGTCCCAGGGTGTGCTCCGGCATCGACGAAGACCCGCCCCGCGTGATCCTCAACGATTTTCTTGGCGATGGCCAATCCCAGACCGAAGCCGGTCGCTTTGGTCGAATAAAAAGGCGCAAAGACTTTCTCGCGTTCCGCGTAAGGGATACCGGGGCCCGTGTCGGCAAAGTGCAACTGGAGGCAATCCCCGTTCTTAGGCGACTTCGTGATTGCCGCGCAAATGCGCAGTTGGCCTCCCCCCGGCATAGCCTGGATCGCATTGGTCAGAATGTTCAAGAAACAGGTCTTCATCTGCGCCGAATCCAAGCGGAAAATCGGCAGGTCCAGCGCCAGGTCTTGTTTGATCTGGATGCCCTGGTTGCTCGCCTGGCGACCCACCACCGTCAGCGCTTCGGTCAGCGTCGCCTTAACGTCGCAGGGCACAAGCATAGGGGGCGCTTGGCGTCCGGCGGTCAGCACGTCATTCACCAGGTGATTCAAGCGGCTGATTTCGTCCTTGATATTCGCCAAGTTTCGTTGCAGGTCGCGCGCTACCCGGTCGTCGCCGTCCTGATGCTTGGCGCGAATCTGGTCGATGGAGAGATTGATGAAGTTCAAGGAGTTGCGAACTTCGTGCGCCACCGTCGCCGCGAACCGCCCCAGCAAGGAGAGTTTCTCCGCTTCATTCAGCCGAGCCTGAAGCGCCCGATTCTCCCGCAACTTTTCCACCATCTGGTTAAAGGTCTGCGCCAGCAGGCCGATCTCGCCCTCGCCATTGGTCGGCAACGCCACATACAAGTTGCCGCCCGCCACCTGCTGCGCGCCTTTCACCAGTTGATCCACCGGCTTGGTGAAACGAAATGCCAGGTAGAGCACCACGCACAAGGCCGCCAGCATCGTTCCCAGGATCCAAGTGAGCCGTTGCCTGTACCACAGGCGCGAGAGGGTCGTAACCTGATCACTCTCCCCCTTAATGACAGCGAACCCTATCACTTGGTCGCCAAGCACGAGTGGGTACTGGATTGTAAAGGTGGTCTGATCGCTCTGGGGGGAGGCGTCAAGCTCCGAAAACTCACCCTGAAGGCGGACTTGGTCCTTCTTGGTTTCAGCACGTTTCTTCGAGAGATGCTGAAAGAGAGACTTGCTCGACATCTTCAGTGAGATCTTCTTGCCGACCTGGGAAGGATTGGTACTCCCCTTCACTTGCCCTTCCGGCGAGACGACGGATACGTTCTTGATGCCCAATTCCTGAAGTTTTTCCTGGTAAATTTTAAGGGCATCGTCCACGCTCGTTTTCGGGGCGATTTGAGTCTGGGCCAGTTGGCTGACGGTAAGCAGCCGTGATGCCTCTCCCGACACATAGTTCAGAATCTCACGCCGATGGTTGACATAGTTCCAGGTAAGTATAGCCCCCGTACACGTCATGGTAACAAACATCACCAGCGCAAGACGCGTTCGGAATCGGAGATTGAGGTGTAAGGGCGGCACGATCATTCTCGCTTCTTCTCTGCTTCTCTATCCTATAAGAACGGTGACCTAGCGTCAATTGAGGGTAACGGCAGCCTTTCGCTCGTCTCCCGCAACCTCCACCCTCTTGGGGGCATCCAAAGGAACGTTTCCAGGGTATTCACAGACTTTACAAAATAGAGTACCGTTTCCAGGAACCGACGCCCTATGCGCGAAGCACTCACCCTAATCTGTGCCGGGCTCACCTTGCTGGGCTCTGCATCTCGCGGCCACGCAGGTGTGGCGCTTTCCACTACCATTCCGCTCGATTTGGGGTTCCGGCAAATGTATAATCTCCAGTTCGAGGAGGCGCACCGAACGTTCAAGGGCTGGGAGCAGTTGCATCCGGATGACCCGATGGGACCTGCTTCGGATGCTGCGGCATACCTCTTTTCCGAATTCGACCGCCTGGGAGTGCTGCAGATGGAGCTGTTTCTGGACGATGAGAAATTCAAGCAGAGCAAGAAGTTGGCTCCCGACCCGGTAACGAAAAGAGCTTTTGATGCGTCAGTGACATTGAGCGAGCAGGTCGCCGATCGTGTGCTCGAGCGGTCGCCGCGCGATCGGAGCGCCCTTCTAGCCAAGGTCCTGGACCTGGGGCTACGTTCAGATTATCTGGCCTTAATCGAAAAGAGATATCTGGCCTCCGTGGGAGACATGAAGAGGGCCGGGCTTCTCGCCCAGCAACTGTTGGCCCTTGACCCGACATGCTACGATGCCAATCTGGCCATCGGAGTAGAGAACTACATTCTGGGGTTGAAACCCGCCCCGCTTCGCTGGTTCTTGAGGATGTACGGAGCCGAGACAGATAGGGACCAGGGGATCCAGAAACTCCGGCTGACGGCTGAGAAAGGGCACTACCTGCTTCCCTTCGCGCAGTTACTGCTCGCCGTTGCTGCTCTGAGGGACAAAAACAGCAATCAAGCAAGGGAACTGCTTGCCGGGCTGGTGCAGCAGTTTCCCCATAACACGCTATACCGCAGAGAACTCGAACGGCTTCATTAGAGATGGCGACTTGGAGCGTACCGTAGCGCCGCCTCCAGGCCGGCACGCACAGCGTTGACCCCAAGGTCAGCGCTACGGCGCGGGTGGGTGTGAGCAATGCGAATCGCAGCAGTGGCAAGCGCATTTCCCGAGCATCATTACCCCCAGAAAATTCTGGTTGAGGCTTTGCAGAAGTATTTCGGCGAAAAGCTCGCCAATCCGCAGCGCTTGGAACGGATCTACTCCCACATGGCTGTGGAAGCGCGCTACCTGTCGCTTCCCCTCAGCGCCTACTACGAGATCGCTTCGTGGGGAGAGGCAAACAACGTCTTCATTGAAACCGCTCAAGTGTTGGGCGAGCAGTCCCTCTGCCGGGCCCTGGCGCAGGCAGGGTTGAACGCCAGCGAGATTGCCACTCTCATTGTCGTGTCGGTGACCGGAATCGCCAGCCCCTCGATTGATGCGCGGCTGGTCAATCGCATGGGGCTGTCTCCGAATATCAAGCGCGTCCCGATCTTCGGTCTAGGGTGCGTGGCCGGCGCAGCAGGCATTTCCCGCGCCGCCGACTACGTCCGCGCCTACCCCGGCCAGGTCGCGGCGCTGCTTGCGGTCGAGCTTTGCTCGCTTACCATACAGCGTGATGATCTCTCGATCGCCAACCTGATTTCCGCCGCCTTGTTTGGAGATGGGGCGGCGGCGGTGCTGGTGACCGGATCGGAGAGGGAGGCGGCCGGGCCGGAAATTCTGGCCACTCGCTCGGTCTTCTATCCCCACACCGAGAAGGTGATGGGGTGGGACATTTCCGAGAAGGGTTTCACCATCGTCTTGTCGCCCGAAGTGCCGGCCATGGTAGAACGCCACTGGGCGCATGACGTGGACGAGTTTCTGAGCGACAATGGTTTGTCCCGGAAAGACATCGGGAGTTGGATTCTGCACACCGGTGGCCCCAAGGTGCTTGCTGCAATGGCGGCTACGCTGGGACTTCCCGACCGGGCCCTCGAGGCCTCCTGGGAATGCCTGCGGAGAGTGGGCAATATCTCCTCGGTCTCGGTCCTTCTGGTGCTCGAGGAGGTGATGCAGCACCGTCGCCCCGCCTCGGGAACGTTCAGCCTCCTGGGAGCGATGGGGCCAGGCTTCTGCTCGGAACTCGTATTGCTCCGCTGGTCATAACGATGGGTCAGACTTGAGACTACGACACACTCTCATTTGGATTGCCCTGGTTTTTGTTTTTACCGCGCCTCTCTCCTTGTCCGGACAAGAAGCGGTGTTCGAACTCGACCCCGCGCAAACACAGATTCGATTCACCCTGCCTGGGATAGTTCGCGCCGTGCACGGGACCTTCAAATTGAAGAGCGGAACGATTCGCTTCAACCGCGCCACGGGAAAAGCCGACGGTTCGATCGATGTCGATATGACCAGCGAGGAGAGTGACAACGTTTCGCTGGATCGCAAAATCCTGGCAGACGTTTTGGAGACCCGCAAGTACCCCGAGGCGGCTTTTATCCCTACCCGTATCGACGGCCGCCTGGAAGCCGACGGTGAGTCGTTACTTCAACTGAGCGGCACGTTCAGGCTGCACGGCATCGAACACGATTTGATGGTCGAAACCACGCTGACCCGCAAGGGCGACCAATTGACCGCCACCACTCAGTTCCAGATTCCCTACGTGGATTGGGGCATGAGGAATCCGGGCGGCATGCTCCTGCGCGTGGGCAACCAAGTGGAAATCAATATAAAGACCGTAGGCCGCATCACCCTGCCCGCCGCGCCGCATTAATCCGGCCAAAACCACTGTCAGAATTCACTTGACAAACCCTCCAGCGCCAAGTAGTCTCTGTTCTTGAATTAATGACTGACTGTTCAGTCACTAAATGGCGAAACTCGATGAAAACAAAAAAACTGACGCAACGTAATCCCGAGAATGCATCCCGGCGGGGGCGGAAGCCCAAAGAGGGACGCCCGCAGGAAATCCTGGCGGCCGCCTTCAAGGAGTTCGCCGCCAATGGCTATGCGGCCTCACGTGTCGAGGATGTCGCCGAGCGCGGGGGAATTGCGAAAGGAACGATCTACCTCTACTTCAAGGATAAGGAAGGGCTCTTTCGGGCGGTGGTCCGCAGTATGATCCGGCCGGTTTTCGATCAGCTTATCCCCTTTGTTGAAAATTTCTCCGGCTCTGCTGAAGCACTCCTGAGCGAGCTCCAGGCACGGCACTACGCCCACGTAGTCAAAAACGCAAAGGCGCGTGCCATTCTTCGTCTGTTGATTGCGGAGGGCGGCAAGTTCCCTCAACTGTCCGACATTTTCTATCGGGAGATTATCGAGCCCGGGGTCACCGCCTTACGCCAGGTGCTGGAGAAGGGCGAGGCATCAGGCGAGTTTCGGAAGACGAAGGTAAAGGACTTTCCCCAGATGCTGGTTGCTCCCGGCCTTCTGGCCGTCATGTGGAAGCTGATATTGGGTGCGCGATATTCGCTCGATCTGGACTCGTATATGAGCGCGCACCGGGAGTTCGTGTTGCACAGTCTGAAAAAGCAGGTGAACAGCTGACCGTCCTCTGATCGAAGATAGAAAGGTGGAAACCATTCATGAAGCTGTATCGGGCATGGGCGGCGCCGCTTGCGGCACTGTTGCTGGCTTGGGGAAATCCTGTAGTCGGCCAACAAACAAGTCCGCGACGATTGACGTTGACAGAAGCGATAGAACTGGCACTCAAAAACAACCTCAGCGTGCGAGTGGCCGGGACGCAGGTGGACGAATTGCAAGGGACGCGCGAGCGGCGCGAAGCCTCGCTGCTGCCGCGCCTCTCCGGGAACCTGCTGGCGAACCGGCAGAACGTCAACCTCGGCGCCCTGGGGTTCACTTCTATTCCCAACATCCCCATCCCTACGGTCATCCCGGCTTTCAATCATTACGATTCCCGCATTCTCGCCAGCCAGCCCCTGGTTGACCGTGAGGCTTACCACAATCTGAAAGCCGCCGAGAGACAAGTGCAGGCCTCGAAGCTCTCTTATCAGGACACGCGCGACCTGGTGGTGCGGGAGACGGCGGGGCTCTATCTGGATTCGGAAGTGGGGTTCGCAGAGGTAGAGGCGGCAGAATCCCGCGTCACTACTTCGCAGGCCCTCGAAAAGCTGGCGCACGACCAGCACGACCAGGGGCTGGCGACGGCGGTGGATTTGGTTCGCGCCCAGGTTCAATTGGCGCGCGACCGCCAAACCCTGCTGGTGGCGCGGGACGCCTACCAGACCTCGCTGCTCGACCTGGCGCGCTTTCTGGGGCTGAGCCCCGGAACGCCGCTGGAACTGGCCGGGCACATGCAATTCCACACCGTCCCCGCGCCCCCGATCGAGGAGGCGCTTCGCACGGCGCTCGAGGCGCGTTCCGATTATCGCTCGCTCCTTTCCCAACGCCAGTCCCTCATTGAGCAGGAGAAGGCCACGCGAGCGCGCTATTTCCCTAAGCTGTCGGTCAACGGCGACTACGGCGCTCTGGGCACCGCTAAAACCATGGCGGGAATCGGCGAAATCCAAGGCACGGTCAGCATCTCCCTGTTCGACTGGGACCGCACCGGCCAACAAAAGGAGCTCGCGAGCCGAGTACAGCGCTTGAACCTGCAGATTGACGACCTCACTCGAGGAATCGAACAGGACCTGCGGAAGGCGCTGCTCGACCTCGATTCCGCCGCTAATCAGGTGAGCGTCACAGAATCTGCCCTGGCACTCTCGGAGCGGGAACTCTCTTTGGCACAGGACCGCTTCCGCAATGGCGTAACGGACAACATCGAGGTTGTAACGGCGCAGGACACCCTGGCCAGTGCGCAGGATGATCGCATCATGGCGTTGGCACGCCACGCCGACGCGGGAATGGCCCTGGCGCGGGCGCTCGGCGCAACAGAGAAGATTTACCCGACGTACCTGGGCGAACCGTGAGCTAGTACTCAATAGCCCGCCGTCGGCGCCTGCCATTCGAGTGCACATGGACCTGCGGTTCACGCGTGGAGATGAAAGTGGCTGTCATCCTGAGCGAAGCGAAGGATCTGCAGTTCCGGTCCGAGGCGATCTAATGCAGATTCTTCGCTTCGCTCAGAATGACACGGATGCGCGAAGTTTTCGGAGAATGTCCAAGAAGGTGATACGGCCATGAAACGCATAATTCCACTCCTACTGCTGGCGGCTGCCGCCGCGGCGGCAGTCCGGTATTATCCTCAGTATTTTGGCAAACGCCCGGTCTCAAATCAGCTGAAGCTCTCGGGCAACATCGAAGCCCACGAAAGCCTGGTGAGCTTCAAAGTGACCGGCCGCATCGCCGCCTTGCCGGTGGATGAGGGCATGACCCTCAAATGCGGCAACCTGCTGGCGCGGCTGGACAATGACGACTATCGCCAGCAAGTGGTGGTGGACGAAGCCGCGGCAAGCGTGCGCGGCCGCCAACTCGCCCTTGGCCTGGCGGGCAGCCGCCACCAGGAGATTGAAGCAGCCCGGCAGGCCATCCTCGACGCCCAGGCCGACCTCGAGCAGAGAAAGAAGGATTTCGCGCGCTACCAGGCATTGGCCGAAAAGGACGAAATACCCACTCAGACCCGCGATCAGGCAGCCACCAGCGTGACCCGCGCGCAGGCTGCCTACGACCGGGCGCAACAGATCTACAACGAGTTGATGGAGGGCACGCGCAAAGAAGAGCTCGAGGTGGACCAGGCTAACGTCCATCAGGCGGACCAGAGCCTTCATCTGTCGCGCATCCGGCTGTCTTACACCGTGTTGCGCGCGCCCTTCAACGGAGTGGTCCTGGTGCGGCAAGCGGAACTGGGCGAAGTGGTCTCCCCCGGCACGCCCATCGTTACTCTGGCCGACCTGGACCATGTCTGGCTGCGCGTCTACGTGCCGGATACTGATCTTGGCAAGGTGCGGTGGGGCCAGTGCGTTGACGTGCGGACCGACACCTATCCTGACAAGATTTATCACGGCCGGATTTCCTTGATTTCCTCCGAGGCGGAATTCACCCCCAAGAGCGTCCAGACGGAGAAGGAGCGCGTCACGCTGGTCTATCGCGTCAAGGTGGATGTCGAAAACCCGAACTACGAGCTGAAGCCGGGAATGCCGGCGGACGCGTACATCAAGGTGAAGTAGGGCGGGCGTCTCGCCCGCGCCACAACAGTTGCTATGAATTCCTCTCCCGCCATCATCGTTTCCGCACTGAGTAAACGCTTCGGCGAAGTGCGCGCCGTCGACGAACTCACCTTCGACGTCCAACCTGGAGAAATCTTTGGCCTGGTGGGGCCGGATGGCGCCGGGAAGACGACGGCGCTGCGCGTGCTCGCCGGAGTGCTCGATGCGGATTCGGGCTCGGCGACCGTGGCCGGCTACGACGTGCTGCGCGACCCCGAGGGCGCCAAGCATCACCTCAGCTACATGTCGCAGCGCTTCGGCCTTTACGAAGATCTGACGGTGGACGAGAACATCCGGTTTTACGCGGATCTCTTCGGCGTCCCCCGAAAGAAGCGCGAGCCGCGCTCCGCGGAGCTGCTGGCGGCGGCCGGCCTGAGCGATTTCCGCGCCCGCCTTGCCGGGAACCTCTCCGGCGGGATGAAGCAGAAGCTCGGGCTGGTCTGCGCCCTGATTCACACCCCCAAAGTGATCCTGCTCGACGAGCCCACCAATGGAGTGGATCCGGTTTCGCGACGCGACTTCTGGAGAATTCTTTATTCGCTGCTCGCGGGGGGCGTTGCCATTCTCAACTCCACCTCTTATCTCGACGAGGCCGAGCGCTGCCATCGCGTTGGGCTCCTGTACCAGGGGCGCTTGCTTTTCTGCGATCAGCCCGGCGCGCTCAAGAAGAAATTTCCAGGTGAGATTCTGGCCGTGCACGCCCCTGAGGCGGCGCGCGTGCGCGATCTGCTCGCGAAGTCCGACGCAGTGCGCAGCGCGCTGCTGGTGGGCGACCGCGTCCATCTTTTCGTGGATGACGCCGCTCGCCGGCTTCCGGAATTGCGCGCCCGCCTCGAGGCGGCCGGCGCTGCCTACGATTCGATTCAATCGGTCGCGCCGACCATTGAGGATCTATTCGTTTCGGCTCTGGGAAGTTCCGGGTAGCGCGGACCGCCAGTCTTGCGGTCCGCGGCTTGTCCATGGGTCTAGGCAAAAGCCGCGGACCCCAGAATCGGGGGTCCGCGCTACCCGAGAAATGACACACTATGGGTCAGAACGACACATCGGTAGTGGTCGAAAATCTCACGAAGCGGTTCGGGTCGTTTACCGCTGTGGACCGCATCAGCTTCGCGGCTCGCCGGGGCGAGATTTTCGGTTTTCTTGGCCCCAACGGCGCCGGCAAATCCACCACCATCCGCATCCTGTGCGGCCTGCTGCGGCCCACCTCTGGCAAGGCGCTGGTGGCGGGAATCGACGTGGCGGCAGCCCCTGAAGCGGTGCGCCAGCAGATCGGCTACATGTCACAGAAGTTTTCGCTCTACAACGACCTGCGCGTCATCGAAAACCTGCGGTTCTTTGCAGGGTTGTACAGCGTGCCCGCCCGCGACCTGCCGGACCGCCTGGCGTGGGCGCTGAGGATGGCCGGACTCGAGGGTCGCGAGCAATCCCTCACGAGCGCGCTGGCCACGGGCTGGAAGCAACGCCTGGCCCTGGGCTGCGCGGTCCTGCACCGGCCTCCGATTGTCTTTCTCGACGAGCCGACCTCGGGCGTGGATCCTGTCTCGCGCCGGAAGTTCTGGGATTTGATCTACCAGATGGTCGACGAGGGCGTCACGGTGTTCGTCACCACGCACTACATGGACGAAGCGGAATACTGCAACCGCCTGGTCATGATCGATCGCGGGCGCATCGTCGCGATGGGCACTCCCACGGAATTGAAGAACCGTTACATGAAAGGCCAGCTCCTGCTCGTCGAGTGCGAGCCGCTGGGACCGGGCCTGGAAGCGTTACGGGACACTCCCGGTGTCCTCGATGCCGCGGTCTTCGGAAGCAGCCTCCATGCCGTCGTCGACGATGCTCAGGCTGCCCTGTCCAAGGTGCGAGAGTCCCTCGAGACCCGGCAACTGCACGTGGGACGGCTGGAACCGATTCCGCCCAGCCTCGAAGACGTTTTCGTCTCGCTCACCGCAGGTCGCGAACCCAAACAGGAGAAACCCGCATGAGTGGGCGCCGCATCCTGGCCATGACGCGCAAAGAAGTAATTCAGATCCGGCGCGATCCCTTGAGCCTGATGATCATCATCGCCATGCCGATCATCCAACTGTTGATCTTCGGCTACGCGGTCAACCTGGACGTTAAGCACATTCCGCTCTGCGTGTACGACCGCGACGCGACCCAAACCAGCCAGGACCTGCTCAAGCGCTTCCAGGCCACCGACTACTTCAATATCGTTCATCTGTCGGACAGCTACACCGATGTAGTTCGGAACATTGACTACGGAGCTTGCACGGTGGCCGTGGTTGTGCCGCCGCAATTCGCCGAGAGGCTTCGCTCCGACGGCCACGCCAGCGTGCAGGCGCTGCTCGACGCCAGCGACAGCAACACGGCCAGCATCGGCATGGGTTACGCGCTCAACATCGTGCAGGCCTACTCCGCCCAAGTGCAGATTGACTGGCGCGAGCGCCACGGCCTCGCCGCTATACCCTCCTCGGTCACCTTCGAGCCCCGCACCTGGTTCAACGAGGACCTCGAGAGCATGTCGAACATTGTGCCGGGCGTAGTGGCCATGGTGATGGCCGTGGTGGGCGCGTTTCTCACCTCTCTCACCATCGCCCGCGAATGGGAGCGCGGCACCATGGAGCAGCTCATATCCACGCCGATTGCCAAGCTGGAAATCCAAATCGGCAAGCTGATCCCATATTTCCTGATCGGAATCATAGACACCGCGGTCTGCGCCGCCGTGGCCGTTGGGTGGTTCCACGTTCCTTTTCGCGGAAGCTGGACTGTTTTGTTCGGCTGTTCGATGCTGTTTCTGGTGGTGGTGCTGTCGCTTGGCTACTTCATTTCGGTCACGGCCAAGTCGCAACTCGGCGCCAGCCAGATGGCTCTGCTGGCGACGTTTCTTCCCACCTTCCTTTTGTCGGGCTTCATTTTTCCCATCGAGCAGATGCCAGTGGTGGTGCAGTGGATTACGCGGGTGCTGCCGGCGCGTTATTACGTCGCCATTCTGCGCAACGTATTCCTGAAAGGCACGGAGATTCGATTAATGGCAGGCCAACTCTTCGCCTTGGCGGTGATTGCTGCGGTGCTCGTCACACTATCCACCCGAGCGTTTCATAAGAAGCTGGAATGAGCTCTTTGAATCTTGAATCTGGAATTTTGAATTACCCGGAGAGGCTGGAATGAAAATTCTCGAATCCTTCGCGCGCGTCGGGCACATGCTGCGGAAGGAATTCATCCAAACGCTGCGCGATCCCCACACCCGCTTCGTACTCATCGGCCCGCCCATCATCCAGATGCTGGTCTTCGGGTATGCGGCCACGATGGAAGTGAAGCATGTGGCGCTCGCGGTGCTCGACCTGGACAACACGCAGGAGAGCCGCGAACTGGTGTCGCATTTTTCCGCCAGCCGCTATTTCGACCTTCAGCGATATGCCGTGCGCCGGGATGACCTCCGCGAAGGCATTGACCGCGGCGATTTTCTCGTAGCCCTGGAAATCCATTCCGGCTTTGCCCAGCGCCTGCGCAACAGCCAGGGCGCCTCGGTCCAGGTGCTGCTAGACTCCTCAAACTCGAACACGGCACTCGTGGCCCTCGGATATCTCAGCCAGATTGGCGCTCAATTCGCGCGCGACTATGAAACCGACCGGATGCGCCGCACCGCGCCGCAACTGGCCTCCTTTGTGCCGGAGGTCCAGCTCGAATCCCGCCCCTGGTTCAACGAAAGTCTGAACAGCCAGTGGTTTTTCGTTCCCGGCGTCATCGGCAACCTGACGCTGATCATGGTCATGATGCTGACGGCGTTTGCGGTGGTGCGCGAGCGCGAAATCGGCACGCTCGAGCAGGTTATGGTCACGCCCATCCGCCGCTGGGAGTTTATCCTCGGTAAGACCCTCCCCTTCTTCCTTATTGGCGCCTTCGATTCCACCATGATTGCGATCGTCGGCACCTTGTGGTTTGGCGTCCCCTTCCGCGGCAACGTCGCCGTGCTGGCGCTCGGACTCGCGACCTTCATCGTGGCGGCGCTGGGCCTCGGACTCCTCCTCTCAACCATTTCCGCCACCCAGCAGCAGGCCATGCTCGCCTCGTTCTTCTTTAATATGCCCATGATTACGCTCTCCGGCTTCGGCAACCCCATCAGCAGCATGCCGGAGTTTTTCCAGAAGCTCAGCTACTTCAACCCTATGACCCACGTCATGGTGCTGCTGCGCAGCGTCTACCTCAAGGGCGTGGGACTCGACGTTCTCTGGCCCAACATCGCCGCCATGGCCGGCCTGGCAGCCGTCCTGCTGGCCATCAGCGTCCTGCGCTTCCACAAGTCGCTCGAATAACCTATAATTTAATTGGGCGCTTGCAGAAACCCGGTAATAAAGCACTTAGCCACAGAGACACAGAGGCGTAGGGGCGAGCAGCGCTCGCCCCAGGGCCGAACGCCGTTCGGCCCTACGTGCTTGATTGCGGCGTTGCCGCGCCGTGTCTCTCGGGTGAGTTGCCTTCAGAAAGGACGGAAACGATGGATTTCACAGGCAAAGTGGTGGTGGTAACAGGGGCGGCGTCCGGAATTGGCGAAGCTTGCGTACGAGAATTCGCCGCTCGCCATGCGGTCGTGGCGATGGTGGATTGCAAGGCCGGGGCGGGCGAACAAACCGTTGCGGAACTTCGCCAAAAGGGCGCCACGCTTAAGTACTTCCAAGCCGACGTGAGTTCCCGCGCCGAAGTCGAGCGCCTGGTTCCCCAGGTCGTGGGGAGCTTTGGGGGTATCGATGTGCTGGTGAACAATGCCGGAATCCAGCGCTACGGCAGCGCCACCACGACCACCGAAGAAGAGTGGGACGAGGTCATGAGCGTCAATCTCAAGGGTGCCTTCCTGATGTCCAAGTATGCGATCCCCGAAATCATCAAGCGGGGAGGCGGCGCCATCGTCATGACGGGCTCCGTACAATCCGTGTCGGCCCAGCAGAACTCGCTCGCCTACGTCACGAGCAAACATGGGATGTTGGGCCTCATGCGATCGATTGCGCTCGATTTCGGAAGGCAGAATATCCGGGCCAATTGCGTCCTGCCGGGAGCGATCGATACCCCCATGCTGCGCTGGGCGGCTTCGCGCGATAGCGATCCCGAGAAAGTACTGGCGGGGTGCGCGGGCATTCACATTCGCGGCACGCTGGGGCAGGCCGAGGAAGTAGCACGGGTGATTGTCTTCCTGGCCAGCGACTTGGCTTCGTTCGTGACCGGTGCGGCATACGCGGTCGACGGCGGCTTGCTTGTGCCCGCCGGCGGCATGGCGTTTCAGGGAGCCGGCCTGGGAGCGCCGAAGTAGCGCTGAACACAATCTCGAGATCATGCCGGTGATTTGCAACCCCCTCACCCGGCCCGCGACGACTGATGAAAACGCCGTCGCGAGCCACCCTCTCCCCCTTGGGGGAGAGGGTGGCGAGCGTAGCGAACCAGATGAGGGGGTCTCGCGCTGCCAGTTGGCATGGGGGGAGGTTCGCGAAAGTCCCCCACACGTGAATACCTATGAAACTTGGCCTAGGACTTTACCGCCACATGTTGACGCGGGAGAACTATGCCTTCGCTCGCCAAGCGGGTTGCACACACGTCGTCGTCCACCTGGTGGACTACTTCAATCGAGGACCGGCAAACCCCCGCGACAATCAGCCCACGGGCGGCAAACTCGAGCCGTGGGGAGTGGCCGGCGATCCCGAGAAGCTCTGGAGCCTGGAAGAGTTGCAGAGAATTCGCGGAGAGATCGAGGATGCCGGGCTCGTTCTGGCCGCAGTCGAGAACCTCGATCCCGCCCACTGGCACGACGTTCTTCTGGATGGGCCGCAGCGCGCACGCCACATCGAAAACGTAAAGACGATTGTTCGCCGCTTGGGCGAGGCTGGGATTCCTGTCTTGGGATACAACTTCAGCCTGGCAGGGGTCAGTGGCCGCGTCAGCGGACTCTTCGGACGGGGCGGCGCTGCCGCAGTAGGCATGGACGGAACGGTGGATGCGCCCATTCCCAAGGGTGTGGTTTGGAACATGATTTACGATCGCGCTGCGCCTTCCGGGACCGTTCCACCGGTAACCAACGCGGAGTTGTGGCGCAGGCTGCAAAGGTTCCTGGAGGAGATTATCCCCGTAGCCGAGCAGGCAGGCGTGCGCCTCGCCGCCCACCCTGACGATCCTCCCATGCCGACCTTGCGCGGGCAGCCTCGCCTTGTCTACCAGCCCTATCTCTACCAGAAGCTGATTGACGTCCTGCCCAGCAAAAGCAACGCTTTAGAACTCTGCGTCGGGACCTTGGCCGAGATGACGGAAGGAAACATCTACGAGGCCATCGACCAATACAGCCGCCAAGGCAAAGTCGCTTACATCCACCTCCGCAACGTAGCTGGAAAAGTGCCGCACTATCGGGAAACCTTCATCGACGAAGGCGACGTCGATATGGTCCGCGTCCTGTCGATTCTGAAGCGCAATGCTTTCGAGGGAGTCATCATCCCTGACCACACACCCCAGATGAGCTGTGCCGCACCCTGGCACGCGGGGATGGCGCACACGATTGGCTTCGTGCTGGGCGCTTTGGCTAGGATCTAGGATTCAGGATTCGGGGCCCGAGTCCTTCTTAACCTTTTGTCGTTTGAATTTCGAGCATCCTCTCCTATAATCTCGAAGTCGTAGATTTCGGGCCTGAATCCTGAATCCCGAATCCTGGACCGTAAGATGCCAAACCAACCTCTGGACGCAACGGCGCGACGAACTGAACGAGTGCTGCTGAGGATCCCGATACGGGTCGAAGGCAAGGATACCCAAGGTGACGCGTTCGATGAGCTGACTTATACGCTGGTAGTCAACCAGTCAGGGGGATTGATCGTCGTCTCGCGCCTGATGCTACCCGGCGCCGTAATCAAGATCACCAACCTCAATAACCAAATCGCCTGTTTCTTCCAGGTGGTGATGCGCGCCGCAAGGTCCTTAAGCGGCACTCCTGAATGGGGAGTGAAGTCCCTGGAACCGGAAGTTGAAATCTGGGGTGTCCACTTTCAAGACAAATCGGACGAGCCTGCACAAGAAGGCCTCATCCATGTTCTGCTGGAGTGCCGGGACTGTTCCTACCGGGAGATGACCGCGCTCACCGTAGAACAGTATCGCAGGCTGGTGTCGTATTCGTCCGTGCCGCGTCCCTGCCCAAGATGCGACTTTCCCAGGGATTGGACGTTTTCGGTCGTCGATAACGGGCCTGAGAAACCGTCACCCACTCTGCCCGCCACTTCAATTTCGGAGTTGGCCGCGCAGCGTGAACTCGAACGACGGCAGGAAAAACGCCTCGGGGTGAAGCTCCCCCTGGGACTCCGACTCCCGGATGGGAGCGAGGAAACCAGCACGACCGAGAATATCTCCAAGACGGGCCTCTGCTTTGCCTGCAACCTCGAACTGCAAGTCGGAGAGCGCCTCTACGTACGGGTGGGATTAGATAGCCCTGATGAACAACGGGATATTCCCGCCCGCATCATGTGGCGACGTCCCCTTAAGGACAAAGGAAGGGCGTTCTACGGGGCTAAGCTGGAAAGGGACTGACAGAAGGCAGTGGGCAGTCGGCTGATGAAGCAACGGTCCTCTCCCGAGCGGGACGGGTGAGGGGCCGGTTGCTGCCTTCGAGTGGACTTTCTTTCCAAATACCCCAAGGTTCTCGAAATTCTTTGAAACGGACTTCTTGTCTCTTGACAATCGGGAAAACATAGGCTAGAATCCTAAAGTGCCGGTGGAAGGTCCGTGCTGCTTTATGTGTGCCCTCCTGTACTGCTTCGCCCCAACGTTCCAGTTCGTGCCCAACACTGCCAATTCGGTAGGGGCCGTTCGCGAACCGTCCCTACGCTGCTTCCAGGACGAAGATGGCAGTGTCCGCAATTCAGGGAACAAAGCGAGAATGTCTATGAAAACAAAGAGTCGAGCAGTCGGGAAGTCAAGGAGTTGAGGAGTTGGGAAACCAAACGAAAAGGCTGGAGGTCGGACGCCGACGGTTGTCACTCTTCGACTCTCGACTCTCGACTTCTCAACTTGATTTCGACGGAACAAAGCGAGAATGTCTATGAAAACAAAGGAGCGAGAGGAAATTCGTAGACCCCGATGAGCCAGGTGGACGAAATACGGGCGGCTTCTGACATCGTCAAGATCGTGGGCGACTATGTCAAGCTCCGCAAAGCCGGTGCGAATTACATGGGCCTTTGCCCGTTCCACCAGGAGAAGACCCCGTCGTTTGCCGTCCACCCGGCTAAGCAGATTTTCCATTGCTTCGGCTGCGGCGTTGGCGGTGACGTCTTCAAGTTTGTGATGATGATCGACAGCCTTAGCTTCCCTGAAGCCCTGCGGCGGGTGGCGGAGAAGGTGGGCATCACGATCTCGGAGTCTTTCGGCGAGGCCGCCTACGATCCCAACACGCGAGTCCGCGCCGCGCTCTACAAAATGCACGAAACTGCCGCCAAGTTCTTCGCCGGCCAGCTAACGGGCACAGCGGAGGGGCGCATGGCGCGGGCCTACCTGGAGGATCGGGGCTTGAACGACGAGGCCGTGGGCCGTTTCCGATTGGGATATGCGCCGGGGGATGGGCAAACCTTGAACCGGCACCTGAGCGGGGCTATGGGAGAGATGGCCCAGGGTGATGCAGGCAATATGTCCGACTTGCTCGCCAAAAGCGGCTTGATCGGCCACGATGCCGAAAGGAACCGCTTCTACGACCGCTTCCGCCGCCGCATCATCTTTCCTATTGCCGGCGATAGCGGCAAAGTCGTGGCTTTCGCTGGTCGAGCCTTGGGAGACGAGCAACCCAAGTACCTCAATTCGCCCGAGACTCCCATCTACACCAAGGGGCGAGTGTTGTACCATCTGGACCGCGCTGCCCAAACCATTCGCAAGCTTGACTATGCCATTCTGGTTGAGGGCTACATGGACTGCATCGCGGTGGCATCGATCGGCATCGAGAATGTTGTCGCTTCCTGTGGGACAAGCCTGACCGAAGGCCAGATTCGCCTGCTGGCGCGCTATTCGCGCCGCATCGTGGTGAACTACGATCCGGACTCGGCCGGCGTGGCGGCCACAGAACGCTCCCTGGCGTTGCTCCTCGAGGAGGGCTTCGAAGCCAAGGTGCTGGCGCTGCCCGGGAAACTCGACCCGGATTCCTTCATTCGAAAGGAAGGGAGCGGGCGTTACCGTGAACTGCTTTCGGGCGCGCCGAGTTACATTGACTATTTGACTGACCGGGCCACCGCCACACATAACCTCGCCACTCCCGAAGGGAAGGTCGGAGCGGCCAATGCCGTGCTGCCCTATCTTGCCAGGGTTCCCAACCCTATGCTGCGGGCGGAAATGGCGGGCCGGCTGGCAGAACGTTTGCGCTTGGACCCGCGGCTTTTGCGTGAGGAACTCCGGCGCGTGGCTGGGCCGGCTCGATCAGAAGTGCGCATCCAGACCGCATCGGCCACTCCCAAAACCACGGTGGCGGAGAAGGAGTTGCTGCGGGCATTCGTGGAAAACCAGGAACTTGCCGATGAACTTCTTTCACAGATGGTAGAGCAAGGCCTGCTCGAGGGTTTGTTGACGGAACCGATCTTCAAGCGCCTCCTGGAGTTACGACTGAAAGGCGAGAAGGCCGAACCCTCGGCTCTGGAAGAGCCACTCAATGCCGAGACCCGCCAGGTGCTATATGAGAGCCTCTTTTGGGCGGTCGAGCCGCCTGATAGGGGACGAATTGACCGACACCTCCAATCCCTCCGCGCTCGCCGCGCTCGACGGGAACTGGATAAGTTGCCCAAGGCAATCGCGGCGGCCATGCAGTCGAAGGACTCGGAAAAGCTTCGTGAGTTGGACCAGCTTAAGCTGAGCCTGCAGAATGAACTGCGGGGACTCGGCGAGGGAGGAAAAATATCGCACCACTGACAAACGAAATCGTGTATATTACATCTAATAGACTGGAGCCGGTGCAGTTTGACGGCTTGTCATCATGACGACGGAGTTACGCGAGGCGGCACCGCCCGAGCAAAGGCGGGGGTGTCGCCATACTCGTTTTAACATCAATTTAATGTTTGTTGCCCAGCAGGGAGGCGCTTGCCTTGGCGTTCGACGATAAGTTTGATCAGGTCAGTAAGCTAATTTCAATAGGCAAAGAGAAGGGCTACCTCCTCTACGACGAGGTTAACGAGCTTCTTCCCTCCGACGTGCATTCGGCGGAAGATCTCGACGATCTCCTCTCGATGTTTGACAATGCCGGCATCGAGGTGCTGGATTCCCCCAAAGTCAAATCGGCCGAGGGCTTGGGCCTGGAAAAAGTCGATGAGCTCAAAGGGGACGAGTTGGGCGAGGACGTTGAACTCGACCTGACTCCCGGCGCGCTGGACAAGACCAACGACCCGGTGCGCATGTATCTGCGCGAAATGGGAACCGTGCCCCTGCTGACCCGCGAGGGCGAGGTTGAGATTGCCAAGCGCATCGAGCGCGGGCAGCTGAACGTGCTGAAAACCCTTTCGCGCTCGCCCATTGTCATACAGGCGCTTTTCGAGGTGCGCGAGGAGCTGAAGAGCGGCGACAGGACCATCAAGGAAGTGGTGGTCTTCGACGACGACGAGCTCACCGAAGAGAAAGTCGCGGAACGGACCAAGGATGTCATTTCCTGCATCGACGAGATCGAACGGCTCTCCAAGAAGCTGTCGCAGCTTCGCACCAAGCGCGACGGTATTCCCCGCACGCGGCGGCCCAGGGATTTCCGGCGCTACAGTTGGGCCGTGGCTCGCCACCGCGTTCTGATCTCGGTGCTCTTCCGCTCCGTCCTGTTCACCCACAGCATGAAGAACGCCCTGATGGAGAGAATCCGGCTGGCGATCGACGAACTGCGCCCGCTGGAGCGCGAGTTGAACAAGGCGGAAAAGAAAGCCGAAGGCTCGCGCACCAACGGCAACAAGGACCTGCGGAAGGACCTGCGGCAGCTTCGCCAGCGGCTCTCGGACTTCGAACTGCGAACCCAATCTTCCGCCGTGGAGCTGCGCCGGAGCTGCCAGAACATCCTGAGCGGCGAGGAGCAGGCGGAAGCGGCCAAACGCGATCTGATCGAGGCCAACCTGCGGCTGGTCGTATCCATCGCCAAGAAGTACACCAATCGTGGACTTCAGTTTCTTGATCTCATCCAAGAAGGTAATATTGGATTGATGAAGGCCGTGGACAAGTTCGAGTACCGCCGCGGCTATAAGTTTTCCACTTACGCCACCTGGTGGATCCGCCAGGCGATTACCCGCGCCATCGCCGACCAGGCGCGCACCATCCGCATTCCCGTGCACATGATCGAGACCATTAACAAGCTGATTCGCACCTCGCGCTTGCTGGTGCAGGAGTACGGACGGGAGCCGACTTCGGAAGAGATCGCCAAGCGGATGGAGATTCCCGTCATCAAGGTCCGCAAGGTGCTCAAGATCGCGCAGGAGCCCATCTCGCTCGAGACTCCGATCGGCGAGGAGGAAGATTCTCATCTCGGCGACTTCATCGAGGACCGCGGCGTGATCTCGCCCGCCGAGGCCGTCATCAACATCAACTTGAAAGAGCAGACGGAGTCTGTACTGAAGACCTTGACGCCGCGCGAAGAAAAGGTCATCAAGATGCGTTTCGGCCTCGACGATGGCAGCGAGCACACGCTCGAGGAAGTGGGCCAGAGTTTTGCTGTGACTCGCGAACGCATTCGCCAGATCGAAGCCAAAGCCCTCCGCAAACTGCGCCACCCCTCACGCAGCCGCAAGCTGCGCGCCTTCCTGGACGCCGAAGTGCGCGAATGATTGACGATTGTCGATGGATGATTGGATGTAGGGGTGGGGCTTGCCCTACCCACGGGCGCGCGGCCAGCAACAAGGGGACGGCAAGCCGTCCCCCTGCATCGCCCGCCGCTTCACCTACTGCCTGTTGTTTCCCCGGCCACGACTTGATATGATGGTGCCGATCACGGTAGTCCAAATCGCAAACAGAGGAAGTCTCCGTAAACAGGAATCCAGGGAGTTTGCCCGGGGTCCTTCCTATTGCGAGATGGTCTGACAACTCAGTCAAAGGGGGGTCGTTGCCATGGGTGATGCTGTCGTGAGTCCTGCCGAGCCGGAAGTTCCAGCACAATCGTTTCCTGAGCGGCTGATGGGTGTCTTCATCTCGCCTGGCGAAACTTTCGAAGATGTGGCGCGCAAGCCGGATTTCTGGGCGCCGGTGATTGCCGTCGTGATTGCCTCGGTTGCAGTTGTCGAAACCATGCTTTGGAAGATCGGCATGGAGCGCATGGTGCGGATGCAGTTGGCCCAAAGCAGCCGTACCGCCAACATGAGTCCCGAGGATCTCGACAAGGCAGTAGCCATGCAGGTGAAGGTAGGAGCCATCTTTGCCCATATCGTGGGAGTCGTGGGTCCACCGATCTTCCTGTTGATTCTAGCCGGCATTGCAATTCTGATTGTGAACGTGATTTTCGGCGCTCGGGCGAGGTTTAAAACCGTGTTTTCCGTGGTTAGCTACGCGAACCTCATTTCGCTATTAGGATACGTCATGGTGCTTGCAGTGATCCTCTTTGGCGATCCGGACCGTTTTAACAGCCGGAATCCCGGGCCCTCGAACCTGGGTTTCTTTCTCAACCCGAGCGATGTTTCGAAGCCCCTCTACTCTTTGGCTTCTTCCGCCGATGTTCTCACCGTGTGGATGATTATCGTCTTAGGGATTGGTCTGTCGAAGATCACGGGGGGCAGAACGAAACCCTTACCGATCATCATGGTATTCGTCGGCCTTTGGGTTCTTTGGATTCTGGGCAAGATGGGCCTGTCGCTGGTTATGTAGCTGAAATTCGCGTGTGCCCCATGCGACTCGATGCGTTTTGCCGGGATGCATGTGCCTCTCCGCCGCGTCTCCGAAAAGGGCAGCGCTGACCTTCAGGTCAGCACGCTCGATGCCGACGTGGAGGTCGGCGCTACCAGCCCGGCCTGTGCTACCCTTCGTAGTTGATGCCATTGCGATTTGAGATTGTCGCCGAGGACAAGGCAACCGGAGCGAGGGCGGGCCTTCTCCACACGCCTCACGGAACCGTGGAGACGCCTGTCTTCATGCCCGTCGGGACGGCGGGCAGCGTCAAGGGAATGACGCAAGCCCAACTGGAAGAGTTGGGCGTACAGATACTCCTCTCCAACACATATCACCTTTATCTGCGCCCGGGCCACGAGATCATCCGGGATCTCGGCGGACTGCACCGCTTCATGTCCTGGCCTCACCCCATACTCACCGACAGCGGAGGCTTTCAGGTGATGAGCCTGAAGGGCCTTGGCCGGGTGACCGAGGACGGGGTCTGGTTCAAATCGCACCTGGACGGCTCTTCCCACTTCCTTTCTCCGGAGCGAGCCGTGGAGGTCCAGTGTGCGCTGGGCGCGGACATCATCATGACGCTCGACGAGTGCGTTGAGTATCCGGCAAGCCGCGAAGCCCTGCACCGCGCCGTCAAGCTGACGGAGCGCTGGGCAGGGAGAGCGAAGGAAAAGCTGTCAGCTATCAGATCTCAGCCATCTGCGAACGAAACGCTGTCCAGCAATCAATCACAAATCGCAAATCACAAATCACAAATCTCCAGCCCCTCTCTCTTCGGCATCGTCCAAGGCGGAGTGGACAAAGACCTTCGCCGCGAGAGTGTGGAGGGCCTGCTGAAGTTGAACTTTGAGGGATATGCGCTGGGCGGATTTTCAGTGGGCGAACCGAAGGAGGAAATGTACGAAGCCGTTGAGTACTCCGGGCGCTTACTTCCTCGCGACCGTCCGCGCTATTTGATGGGCGTCGGGACACCCGAAGACTTGGTTGAATGCGTGGCGCGGGGAATTGATATGTTCGATTGCGTCATGCCGACTCGAAACGCCCGCAATGGCTGTGTGTTTACGTCGCAAGGCAAGGTGATCATCAAAAACGCCAAGTACGCCGGGGATAACTCTCCGCTGGACCCCGCTTGTGAGTGCCCAGTCTGCCGGCGTTATTCAAGGAGTTACGTCCGCCATCTGTTCGTGGCGGGAGAGATGCTCGGGGCCATGTTGGCCACCCAGCATAACCTCCACTTTTACGTTGACAGGATGCGCAAAATCAGGCAGTCTTTGGTTCTTGGAGCGTTCGCGGAGTTTCATTCTAGGGCGCGCGCGGAACGTTAAGCGCGCAAACTATCCCTGAGACGAATCCGTAAAGCCCGACCCCGCCAGTCACGTGCCTCGCGGGCGGGGTAGCAGATTCGAAATTCCTTTGCTAACCGGTTGGACCAGGATCGAGGGCATTATTGTGAACTCATTTGTATTGGCGGCTGACTCAGGTGCGGGTGGCGGCCTCAGCCTTCTCGTCATGTTTGTGCCCATGTTCGCCATCTGGTATTTCCTCGTTATCCGGCCTCAACAACAGCAGCGGCGCAAGTTGCAGACCATGCTCGCCAACCTCAAGACCGGCGACCGCGTGGTGACGAGCGGCGGCATCCTCGGAACCATCGTCTCCTTCCGAAACGGCGTGGTTCAACTCCAGATTTCCAGCCAGGTCAAGGTTGACGTGGCCCGCACGGCAATCACGGGAATGGCGGGAGAAGAGGCCGCAGAAGAGGCGAAGCAGGAACTGGCCGGCAAGCAGCAGAAGAAGTAATGACGGAACTCGCGTAGCGCTGACCTTCACGTCAGCAGGTTAGAACGAAGGCAGATGCTGACCTGAAGGTCAGCGCTACGGCGTGTTGAAGGAATTTGAGCCATGGAATTCAAGATCAGAAATCGGGTAATCTTTATCGGCCTGGTGGTGGTGGCCAGCATTCTGGGCATAATTGGTTTCCCCAAGAACATCCAGGAACTAAAGGACAACGTCCGGAGCCGCATTCATTTGGGACTTGACCTGAAGGGCGGCACCCATCTGGTGTTGCAAGTGCACGTGGAAGACGCGGTCAACATCACCGCCGACCAGGGGCTGGAAAGGCTGACGGACGAACTGAAGGCCAAGAATATTCCCTTCGCCGACATTCAGAAAGCCGATGATAC
>Ga0181532_10000434_pt1 | contig 43451 bp, 42 predicted proteins | sample PEATcosm2014_Bin_33_FD_119768 | JGI IMG/M metagenome (GOLD analysis project Ga0181532, IMG submission 119768) | Peatland microbial communities from MTU Mesocosm Facility, Houghton, MI, USA - PEATcosm2014_Bin11_30_metaG | ecosystem: Environmental > Terrestrial > Soil > Wetlands > Peat | place... | reverse complement strand
TCGTGGTTGAAGATGACGCCCAGAACGGGCCGGATCATGTGGATGCACATCGCTCGACGGTGTTCGTAATTTCTCCGTACACCAAGAGCGGCGCGGTGGTGCACACCATGTACAACTCGACCAATGTGCTACGGACGATCGAGGATATCCTTGGCGTCGAGCATCTGGGTCTTAACGATGCGAATGCGCTTCCGATGTCCGACGTGTTCATCGAGCAACCCAACCTGCAACCCTATACCGCGCCGATCCCGGGCATACTGTGTGAGCCTCCGGTGGACCCGACGCTGGTGCCCGAGTGCAGCAACCCCGGGAGCCGCCCAATCACGGCCGCCGTCAAATCGCTGCACGACGGTAAGTGGTGGGCGCAGGCGACCAAAGGGTTTAACTTCAGCCACCCCGACATGGTGAATGCCGATTTATTCAATCGAATTCTGTGGAGGGGAATCATGGGCGACGACAAACCCTACCCTGGTGCCGGCGTCCAGCACGCGACGGGAGCGCCGACCGTAGTTGATCGTGATTAACGGGCGTTGCTTTTTTACCACCACAAGAGGGCTGGTGGCGTCATGTCGCCAGCCCGTCCGTTTGGTATCGGGGTAGAGGAGTCGGTTAGCGACAACCTTAGAACCTCTCTCGCATAACGAGCACGCGAAGTCCAATGGCGACGAGGAGCAGGGAAATAACCGTAAGTGTCCGAGTAACGCTCTTGTCATGCGTCTGTCTTTCAACCTGGGGGGATTGACGAGGGCACCGGTGATCGACGCGAACGCAGTCGCCACTCCTGCTACATCCGGTGATAGCTTCCCGTTTCGTTCCTACTCGATCCCCAAATCCTTCGCCAGCGCCTTCCATTTGCTGTCCACCAGCGCTCGGGTCTTCGCGTCCATCACGATCTCGTCCGGCCACGGACGACTGAAACCCTCGGTGGACCACTTGCGCGTGGCGTCGATGCCCATCTTTGATCCGTAGTTTGCCAGGCGTGCGGCGTGGTCTAGCGAATCCACCGGGCCAATCGTGAACTGGATGTCACGTTCGGGATCGATGTTATTCAGCGCTTTCAACGTGACGTCGGCTATGTCCTGCACGTCCACGTCCTGGTCTACTACGATGATGCACTTGGTGAACATCGCCTGGCCGAGCGACCAGATGGCGTTCATTACTTTACGGGCTTGTCCGGGATAGGACTTGCGGATGGAAACCAGCATCAGGTTGTGGAACACGCCTTCGATGGGCAGGTTGATGTCCACTAGTTCGGGGATGGTCAGCTTCATGAACGGCAGGAAGATGCGCTCGACGGCTTTGCCCATCCAGGCATCTTCTTGCGGCGGCTTGCCGACTACCGTGGTCGCGTAGATCGGGTCTTTGCGGTGCGTGATGCAGGTGACGTGGAAGACTGGATACTCGTCTTCCAGCGAGTAGAAGCCGGTGTGATCGCCGAAGGGGCCTTCGGTGCGGAGTTCGTCGAGGTTGACGTAGCCTTCGAGGATGATCTCGGCATGGGCGGGGACTTCGAGATCGACGGTCTCGCACTTTACCAGCTCTACGGGCTTCTGTCTTAGGAACCCGGCGATGATGAATTCTTCCACGTCGGGCGGGGCGGGGACGATGGCGGAGAAGGTTAGCGCGGGCTCGGTTCCTATGGCTACGGCTACTTCCATTTTTCCGGCGGGACGGTCGCCTTGGGCCAGCATCGCGCCTCCGGATGAGCGGGCCATGATGTCTACGGCGGCACGGGCGAGGGCGCCCGTGCCTCCATCGTTCTGAACACTCTGGCGCAGGTGGTCGCGGTAGTGTTCGGCGGCTACTTTTTGTCTTTGCCAATGCATGCCGGTCGTGCGCTCGTCATAGATCTGCATGCGATACATGCCTACGTTGCGCTTGCCTGTTCTTGGGTCGCGCGTGATTACGCAGGGTAGGGTGATAAAGCGTCCTCCATCTTTTGGCCAGCATTGCAGGATGGGAAAATCCAGCAGCGAAAAATTGTCGCGCTTGATTACTTCTTTGCAGGGGCCGGTGGCGACGGTCTTAGGGAAGAACTTGCCCATCTCGGCCAGCATGGGCAGCATTTTTACTTTGTCGAGAAAACCTTGCGGAGATTTCACATCCATGAAACCTCGGATACGCTCGGCTACTTCGTCCAGGGCATCGACTTCCAGGGCCAGGCGCATGCGGCGGGCGGAGCCGAACTGGTTGATCAGAAGTTGCGCACCGGGATGGCCCTTCACGTTCTCGAAGAGGAGGGCTTTGCCACCGACCGTTCCCTGCCGGTCTTTATTCTTTGAAACCCGATCGGTAATTTCCGTGATCTCTAGAATCGGGTCGGCTTCGGTGCGAATCCGTTTCAGTTCACCGGCTCGGTCGAGTGCTTTGATCCAGTCGCGCAGATCGTCGTAGGCCAAAATTCCTCCTGGCAGGGACAGACGATTATATGACGGCGCAATGCAAAGAAACTGCAGATCCCTCGCTACGCTCGGGATGACAAGCGTTTGCATCGATCGCGCTCTTTCACATTTGGCGCGCTGCGAATAGGATATGGAAATCAATTCTGTGGCATCCGTGGTTCGCACAAAAGTTCACCAAGGGATATTTCACCGAGGGATAAATGATTCGTTTTAAAGTGAACGGGAAAGAGAAGACGTTTGACGGCGATCCCGACATGCCGCTGTTGTGGTATTTGCGCGACGTGGCGCAACTCACGGGGACGAAGTTCGGTTGCGGTATGGCGTTGTGCGGGGCGTGTACGGTACACCAGAATGGCGCGGCGATTCGCTCCTGCAGCACGGCCATGAAAGAGATCAGCGGCGCCGAGATCACTACGATTGAAGGCATCGCGCCCATGCATCCGGTGCAGGAAGCGTGGATGGAGATTCGGGTGCCGCAATGCGGCTACTGCCAGACCGGGCAGATCATGCAGGCGATCGCACTGCTTCAAGAGAACAAGAATCCGAGCGACCAGGATATTGACACGGCCATGGCGGGCAATCTTTGCCGCTGCGGGACATATCAGCGGATTCGGGCGGCTATCCATCGAGCTGCGAAGCATCAGGCGGCGCGGCATGAGGATCGGAAGGAGACGGCATGAAGCTCATTGAAAATGTCAGCCGTCACGTCAGTCGAAGAGGATTCCTGCAAGGCGCATTGGCCAGCGGCGTTTTTGTGCTGAGCGCGCGTCTGATTGCCGATCCGCTGTGGGCGGCGGAAGGCGAGGCGGCTGCTGCTCCATTTGAACCTAGTCTGTGGATGTCGATCGCTTCGGATGGCACGGTCACCATCGTCGCTCATCGCTCGGAGATGGGATGCGGCAGCCGCACGGCGTTGCCACTAGTGGTGACGGACGAACTTGACGCCGACTGGTCGAAGGTGAAGATTGAGCAGGCGATTGGCGATCCGAGATATGGTGAGCAGGATACGGACGGGTCGCATTCGGTCCGCAGCAACTTCGACCTGATGCGCCAGGTGGGCGCTACCGGGCGCGTGATGTTGATCAGCGCCGCTGCCGCGCAGTGGGGCGTTTCTGCAAAGGACTGCACCACCGAGCCTCACTTTGTTGAGCATCGCTCGAGCGGGCGCAAGCTGGGTTATGGCGAAGTGGCCGCGGCCGCAGCTAAACTGCCGGTTCCTAAAAAAGAGGACGTACCCCTCAAACCGCGCTCCGAGTGGCGCTATATCGGCAAGGAGAGCAATTCCCTTTTCGACCTTCCCGAGATCGTTACCGGCAAGGCAATTTTTGGCATGGACGCGACTATGCCGGGAATGGTTCACGCTTCGGTTGAGCATCCGCCGGTGCTGGGACAGAAGATCAAATCGTACGATGACACGGCCGCGCTTAAAGTGCCTGGCGTGCAGAAGACGCTGACCATCGCCGCTTTTAAGCCACCGCACATGTTCCAACCTTTGGGCGGCGTTGCCGTGATTGCCGACAATACTTATGCGGCATTCGCGGGGCGCAAGAACCTGAAGATCGAGTGGGATAGCAGTCCGCATTCGGTGTATAACTCGGCGCCGTTCCGCAAGACGCTTGAAGACACTTCACGGCATCCGTGCAAAGTGATTCGCAATGTCGGCGACGTGGATGCCGTGTTTGTCCAAAGCGCTAAGAGTGGCGGAAAAATTATTGAGGCTGAGTACTACGCGCCCCATCTTGCGCATGCTTCGATGGAGCCGCCAGTTGCCGTGGCCGAGTATCGCGACGGGAAGGTGCTGGCTTGGGCACCTACGCAAAATCCGCAAGCGGTTCAGGAGACGATTGCGGGCGTGCTTGGCATCAAGAAAGAAGATGTGACTTGCCATGTCACGCTGCTGGGCGGGGGGTTCGGACGCAAGTCGAAACCTGACCAGGTGGCGGAAGCTGCCGTGCTTTCGAAACAACTGGGCAAGCCGGTGAAGGTTGTCTGGAGCCGCGAGGACGACATTCGTTTCGATTATTTTCACTCCGTCGCGGCGATGTACATGAAGGCCGCGGTTGGGCCGGACGGCAAGCCGACGGCGTGGCTGCAGCGCACGGTGTATCCGCCGATCGGTTCAACTTTTGATACGGCTGCCAAGTATGCCGACGACGAGATGGGGCTGGGATGGAACAATCTTCCTTTCGATATTGCAAACCATCGCGCGGAGAATGGCCCGGCCGACTACCACGTGCGGATTGGATGGTTACGCAGCGTGGCCAACATCTATCATGCGTACGCGATTGGCTGCTTTGCCGACGAACTGGCGAAAGCAGCCAATAAGGATTCCGCGCAGTACCTGCTGGATCTGATCGGACCGCCGCGCATCGTCAACCTTGACCTTAAGGGGGACGAAGCGGAAGACGCGAAGAATTATCCGCTCGACACGGCGCGATTGCGGCGCGTGGTGGAGATTGCGGTGGAGAGATCTGGCTGGGGTAAAGGGAGCATGGCTAAAGGGCGCGGGATGGGAATTGCGGCTCACCGTAGCTTCCTGACTTATGTTGCGACCGTGGTTGAAGTTGAAGTCGACAGCAAGGGACAAGTGCATATTCCGAATGTGTGGACCGCGGTCGATGCGGGGACGATCGTCAGTCCGGACAATATCCGCAATCAGTTCGAGGGCGCGGCTGTGTTTGGAACCAGCCTGGCGTTGTTCGGTGAGATTACGGCTACTAACGGAGCGATTGACCAGAGCAATTTCCACAATTATCAGATCACGCGCATGAATCGCGCTCCGCGGCACATCGATGTGCACATTGTGAAGAGCGAAGCGCCGCCGGCCGGAGTGGGCGAGCCGGGCGTACCTCCTTTTGCACCGGCTCTTTACAACGCAGTGTTTGCGGCCACGGGCAAGCGGGTGCGCGAGTTGCCATTGTCGAAAACGAAATTGGCGTAGCGGCCACAAAGCCAAAGGGGCATTTTGCAGGATCATAAGTCCGATGGCCAAACTACCGGAATTATTCTCGATAGGACGCGCTGGCTGGCGGTCGCAACGGGTCTCTTCACAGGGGTCGCAGGGTCTTTCGGTCTGGGCTTGGGTTTCGCGACTGTTCCAATCTTCTTGATTGTGGGCGCGATCATCCAACCGCGATTTCCCCGTACCGGAAGGGGGCTCGTCTGCGCCGGTGCTCTTTGGCTAACCTTCTGGGTGTTTGACGTGGGTGTCTTAATGCTACTGGAGAGGCACTCCGGTGATCGCCTCGGTGTGGCTAACGTTCTTACGTTGGTTTCGGTCTTACTGGTCACTCTTTGCGATTTGGCGATAGTGATCGAGGAAGTGAGAATGAAGAACACAGTGCAGGGGCTGAATCATCCGCGATGAGAAAATTGCTGCTACTAATATTGCTTTGGGGAGCATGCGCTGCCGCGCAGGAGATTACCGTGGCCGCGGCGGCGGATATGACTGCCGCTCTTCCGCAGCTCGTCGATGCCTACACGAAGAAGACCGGGCAAACGGTGAAGCTATCGTTCGGCTCGTCCGGCAATCTGACGAATCAAATACGAAACGGAGCGCCCTTCGACGTCTACTTTTCGGCCGATGAAGAATATCCTCAGCAGTTAATCGCCGAGGGACTAGTGTCCAAAGATACCCTTTACCGCTATGCGGTCGGCCGGCTTGTTCTGTGGGTGCCGAATGATTCGCCGCTCGATTTGTCGAAGCTCGGCATAAAAGTTTTGCTCGATCCGTCGGTTAAGAAGATTTCGATTGCTAATCCCGCGCACGCGCCGTACGGGCGAGCAGCGGCAGAGGCGCTGCGGCACTTTGGAATTTACGATCAGGTCTCGAGCCGGCTGGTGCTGGGGGAAAACGTTTCGCAGGCGGCGCAGTTTGTCGAATCGGGGAACGCACAGGCGGGGCTGATCGCGCTCTCGCATGCGCTTGCTCCGGCGCTTACGAACAAGGGACGCTACTGGACGGTTCCGCTTGATGCTTATCCCACGCTGAATCAGGCGGCCGTCGTGCTCTCGCGATCGAAGCAGGGCGATGCAGCACGCAGGTTTCTGGATTTCGTGCGCAGCCCCGAGGCCATTGCGCTGCTCGCCACTTATGGTTTCATCCTGCCTGCGGAGGAGCATGCCACGGGAGCGACCTGGAAATGAACTGGGAGGCGTTCTGGTTGACTGTGCGTCTGGCGGTGATCGTATCGACGCTGCTGATCGCGATCGGAATTCCCATCGCCTACTGGCTGACTTACTCACGCTGGCGCTGGAAGTTTCTGGTCGAGGCCGCGGTCGCGCTTCCGATTGTTCTGCCGCCGACTGTGCTCGGGTTTTATGTTCTGGTGGCGCTCGGTTCGCGGAGCCCGCTCGGCCGCTGGTGGGAATCGCTCACCGGCCACACGTTGGCCTTCACTTTCGAAGGGTTGGTGATCGGGTCTCTGTTATACAGTCTGCCCTTCGCCGTGCAGCCGTTCGCGGCTTCATTCGGAGCGGTTGACTCCAGTCTGCTTCGCGCTTCGGCGTCGCTTGGACATTCTCCGGCGCAAACCTTTCGCCGCATCGTGCTTCCTCTTTCTAAAGCCGGGCTGGTCACGGGATTTGCGCTCAGCTTCGCGCACACGCTGGGCGAATTTGGAGTGGTGCTCATGGTCGGGGGCAACATCCCGGGGGTGACGCGGACCATCTCGATCGATATCTACGATCAAGTGGAGACGGCCAATTATTCCAGCGCAAATGAGACGGCACTGGTGCTGCTGATCATCTCGTTTGTTGTGTTGTCGACCGTGTATAGCTTGAACCGGCGTCCCTGGGTGGCGGGTCCATGGAAGTGAAGATTATTCCCGCTCCGCAGACCGCGCTGCCGACATCGGCACAACCAATCTCTTCGGAACTCGAAGTCCGCATCCGTAAACGCTTTTCGAATCCCGAGGGCAGCTTCAACCTGAATGTGCATTTTCGTGCGCTGGCCGGTTTCACGATTATCTTCGGCGCTTCGGGCGCGGGAAAAACTACGCTGCTCGATTGTATTGCCGGGCTGACTGATCCGGATGACGGGCGCGTTGCGGTTGGCGGTGAAGATCTTTACGACTCGGAGAAAAAGCAAAACGTCGCAGCCTGGAAACGGCGGATCGGGTACGTGCATCAGGACCTGGCGCTCTTCCCTCACCTGACGGCCGAGGAGAACGTCGCTTACGGTCTGCACACGCTCCGCGCGGCGGAGCGACAAACGCGCAGCCGCGAGATGCTTGGGTTGTTCCGCATCGGTCACTTACGCGACCGGCGGCCAGCGCAGATCTCGGGAGGTGAGCGCCAACGCGTCGCACTGGCGCGGGCTCTGGTGACCGAGCCTCGCGCGTTATTGCTCGACGAGCCGCTGGCGGCTCTGGACCGTCCGACGAAGTCGTCTCTGGTCGGCGATCTGCGGCGGTGGAACCAGTCGCACCGCGTCCCGATTCTTTTTGTTACCCACAATGGCGAGGAGGTGTTTGCCCTGGGCGATGAGGTCATCATGCTGGACGGGGGAAGAATTGTGGCGCAAGGGCAGCCGCATGAAGTGATGCGCGTTCCGCGACTGGAAACCATCGCGCGCCTGTCAGGATTCGAAAACATCTTCAACGCCACAGTCGTAGCGCTGCACGAAGACCGCGGGACCATGACTTGCCGGTTGGGAAAAGATGGGGTGGAGTTGGAAACGCCGCTGGTTCGGGCGGATGTGGGCTCGCGGCTGCGCGTGGGGGTTCGTGCAGGGGATTTGCTGCTGGCAACGGAAAACCCGCGCGGACTGAGTGCTCGCAACGTCTTGCCGGGAACTATTCTCCGATTGGAGCAGAGAGACGTCATCATCTCGGCAACGGTGGATTGCGGCGGCACGGAGTTTGAGGTGCATTTGACGCTGGCGGCGCGCGACTCTCTTGGACTCGGTCCGGGAAAGAGCGTCTGGGTTGTGGTTAAGACGCATTCGTGTCACTTGATGGGGATGTGAGTCAGTTGTGAGTCGGTTGATCGTGGGGTGCTGGCGGGGCCTGCTTGGACGGGGCAAAGCCCCGTCACCACACAAGCACGGTCACCGCTCTATTGCAATCACTGCGATCCACTGGCCGTTCATTTCTTTGCTATAGGTAATTGTTCCGCCTAGACGTTGGGCTATATCTTCGGGGAGCAAGTCGCGATGGTAACCGAAGAAGTTTTCTTTGATGCGCTGCCACGCATCCCAATTTTCTAAGAGTGGATGTGGCGGCTGGTACTTCGTGGAGAAGGCCAGGGCAACGTCGAAGTGGTCGCGAGCTTTGGCTCCTAGGTCGATCTGGGAGGCAGAGAAATCCTCGATGCGCACGACTCGGATCGGCTGACTGACGTAGCCTAGCCATGGCCTTGTGAGTTCGTCCGATGCGGGCCATGCGGTTAGGACGCGTGCGCCGGGATATCGCATCGCCAGAAAACGGCTGGTTTCCGCATGCATCACGATGTAGTCGCGATAGGCCAGATTATCTTCGAGAGAGAATCCATAGGGCGGATTGGTGAACAGGCCCGCGACAAAGGCGATTGCGACGGCTCCTACAATCAGCTTCCAATAGGGCGCGCGACGCCAGAGAGTCGAGATTAACAGCAGCATCACTAGCGGGACGACGGGCAACATGTAGCGAGCCAGCACCGCTCCGCCGACTGCCGACATGAAGGCCAGGTAGGCGAGCATCACGGAGAAAAATGCCGCCTGCATCCAGAATGGAATTCGCGGCCGGGCGGCAGCGTTCTCCGTTTTTCTGTCTGTCTTCTCGCTCTTGTCTATTTGGGGTGGACGAAGCATGGCCAGCAATCCGGCCAGGGTGAGCAGATACAGGCCGAAATATCCGAAGAGCTGCCAGAGCCTCATGCCGAGTGCAAGGGGAACGCGGAAGGGATTGAGTGTAGCGGCAACGTTATAACGAAAAAACTCCGGATTGCCCAGCAGGAAACCCGTCTTGGAATAGTGGTAGGCGTACCAAGCGGCCAACGGCACGACGGGAATCAGCAGATAAAGCCAGTGTGTGCGTCTGCCCACCGGCGGAAGAATTTCCGGCCAACGAGTTTCCTGCAAACGCGGGCGAGCGAAATGTGCGAGCAGTTCCCAGCCAAACAGGGCGAGCGGAGCCAGTATCGCAGTCTCTTTCGCCAGCGCCGCCAGAGAGAACCAGAGCGCGAGCGTCCGCGGACGGTCTTCTATATACGAGGCCAATGCCCAGAAGGTAAATCCGGCGGCGGGCAGATCGACCAGCGCCATGGAACTCTGCGTGAAGTACACAGGATAAATCGCCACCAACGCGGTGGTGGCCCAAGCCACCGGCAGATTCGCAGCGCTTCGCGCCAGTCGAAACAGCCCCAGCAACGAGAACGCACTCAGGACCAGCATGGCGGTGCGCGTGACCAGCGTGGAGTATCCGAAGACGCGCCAAGCCAGCGCGAGCCACGCCATTACCAGCGGGGGATGCGCATTCGACAGCGTGGACTGTGGAAGTGGAATCGGCGAGCCGGTGAGAAACAGATCGCGCGCCACGGGAACGTAATAGCCGGCCTCATCCCAGAAATAAGGAAGGCGCAGAAGCGGCGCATGCAGCAGCATCAAGCCGGCAAAAAACAGCGCGAACAGAAGAACCTGCTGCGCCCACGCGGAGGATGCTGGTGGAGATTTTATTTTCAGATCAGACGGCACTTCAGACGGCACTATCGGCCGCGCCGCCATGGTTGAAGGATGCATCGGGGAACGGCGCATCATGGAACGCCGCATCAGTGAATGGGTCCACCCGGAGCACGTGGATCAAGTTTGATCTCACCGAACGCGACCTCGTAGTTCGATACGTTTTGCTGCAAGAGCGCCATGAGCGCCTTGGCCTGTTGCGGGCTGAGATAAATGCCCTGAAAGTTTCGCAGTTCCACCTGCGTCTCCGAGCTTTGCTGCATCGTCCCGAAGACGAGGAAGAAATCCCACACATTCACCCGGATCTGCACGCTGTTGGAGTAGGACTCGCGATAATCGGGGGTTTGCACGAACTTCACATTCGGTTGGTTCCCTGTGTTCATACCTCGCAGTGTAACGCGTGAGCAGAGTACAGAGCAAAGTGCGGAAACGAATTGCAGAGCAGAGCTGGAGTGAGACAGACTGGGCGTACAGTGGGCTAAATTTCGATACTGCAGGGTGCAAAGCCTTGCGCGCCGGGGCTTTTGGGACCCAAAGTAACGCCTTGGCAGAAGCCCAAATTAACCCTCCTTTAACACTGGCGCAACATTGCTGCAACACAGTCCCACTAGTGTGACAGGGGAGTGTCAACTGAGTTTCTTTCAGAGTGCTTGAGGCTCTCTACGCTGGCCATGGATTCTTTGCAGGCGACCAACAAGCCGCGATACCCCGACCTCATCTACGTCGTGGAGGATGATCTGGATGTATCTCGCCTGATCGAGCACAACCTGCGAACCGCCGGATATGAAGTCTCGACATTTGTCTCTGGAGCGCCGGTGGTTCCGATGGCAGCCATGGTACAACCAGCGCTGTTTCTTCTCGATATAATGCTGCCCGGGATGAACGGCTTCGATCTCTGCCGGCAGATCCGCCAGCACGAACGGCTGGGCAAGACACCCGTCATTTTTCTATCCGCCAGAACTCAGGAACCCGACCGCCTGCAGGCCTTCGACGCCGGTGGAGACGGATACATCACCAAACCCTTCAGTCCCCGTGAATTGATTGCGCGGGTCCGAAATGTTCTTCGCGTTCCACCGGATGTCCCAGATCGCGACATCCTTCAGGTAGGAGAGGTGGAAATTGATATCGCTTCGATGACGGTGCGCGTTCAGGGCAGGACGGTACTGACTACTGTCCGCGAGTTCCGGCTCCTCGAATATCTGGCGCGGCACCGGGGACGCGTCTTTACGCGCGACCAGTTGCTCGACGCGGTATGGAAAGAAGGGTCGTTTGTGACCCCACGCTCGATTGACGTCTTTGTGCGGCGTCTGCGGGAAAAAATCGAACAGGATCCACGGCATCCGCGGTATTTGAAAACGTTGCGTGGAATCGGCTACCGGTTCGAATCCGGACGCTGACGGCACCTCAGTCGCTAAAACGCGAACACGTTTGCGACGACTTAACGGCGCGAGTGCACTCGTGTCCTTCCCGCGTCATTATCATTCCGGTATACAATTCGGTCTGTTTGGGAGACTCAAGACCGAGGCCCGGTCAAAGTCAGGAGCGTTAGTCCATGCCGGTTCGATCCACGAACATCGCCAGCACCCTCGGATTCTTGCTCGCAGGCTGGTGGAGCGCTGTGTTGCTACTATTCATATTTGGCGGCGCGCAACTCGCCTCGGCGCAGGAGGCCGCGAAAACCGGCGCCAATGCAAAGCTGATTGCCCAGGGCAAATACATCGTCGAAGGGGTCGCCGGTTGTGGATACTGCCACACGCCTCGCGATAAGAACGGCGACCTAGACCGGGCAAAGTGGCTCGAGGGCGCACCGGTGTTTTATGAACCAGCTCAACCCGTGGCGGGTTGGCCAATCACGGCTCCCCGGCTTGCCGGCTTGCCACCGGGCACCGATGCCCAGATCATTACACTGCTGACTACTGGGATCGCCCGCGATGGCAAGCCTCCGCGAGCTCCGATGCCTCGTTTTCAGATGACACGCACGGATGCAGAGGCCGTCCTAGCTTACCTGAAGTCGCTTCCCAGTCATTAGGGAATGTCTCGCGCGAAAAGGGTGACTCGAACCTCACACGGGTTTCAGCTCCACTGCAAACTGAGTCTTAGTCTAATTTCCTATCTTGCGGAGATTCGCCGTTTGCGAGCATGGACCGCCCCCAGGGGCAACACAGGCGCAGCCGGAACCACTGTTGTACCGGCACTGATCCTCCGGATGGCCATATTGGTCACAAATTGGATTGCCACATCCGGGATACTTGGGGATCTTGCTGCACGCGGAGTATTGGGAATATTTGTGTGACTGTTCCCACAAACCGATTTCCGGTGCTTCAGATCGCAGTTCTTCATGACTCAGAACATGAAGCTCTACGCCCTGGAGGCCGTTCTCTTCCTTCACGCCTCCGTTCACATCGAGGGAATACGGGCCTGAAATCGTAATTCGGGTGTCGCCTGATTTCGCTTTGCCTGGAACGAAGTTGATTAGCACTGCGGTCTTGCCATCTGCCGCTCGGGTGACCGAGATGTCACCTGCGGTGACGATCGTGACCGTGGCGCTACTTTCCTGCTTTGGCGTTTGCTGAGCTAACGCGATGTTCACCATGAGCAGTGTGCATGCAGTGATTGCGAAACTCCATCTCAGCCGTGTTTTCATCAGACCCCTCGGTAATGTCGTAATTTAAAATCCTTATGGTTGAAGTGTGGCATGAATTGTGCTGGGGATCCATTCTGGTGGGGCCAGCTGGGTGGGCACAAAATTGGACACAACGAAAAAAGGGCCGACTCGACGTCGGCCCTCCACTATTGGTGCGAAAGGGGGGACTCGAACCCCCACGGGTTTCCCCGCCAGATCCTAAGTCTGGTGCGTCTGCCAATTCCGCCACTCTCGCATTTTTATAATCAGTATCTTATAAGTTTGCTCCGCGAAGACATACAGTTTTGTGCTTGTTTTGCACTTAAATTTTATCTGCGGCCTGCGCCACATCCTCCGCATTGGCCGCGTCATAGGCATCAAACACCACGCGTGTCAGGTGGCCGGTTATAAGCATGGCCGTGGCCGTGGTTATGCCTCGCTTGCGCATACGCCGCACGGCGCTGCGCCGCAGGTCATGGAACAGCAGCTCCGGCACGCCAGCCGCCTTGCGAGCCTTAACCCATGCGCCCCGAAAATCCTTAATGCGTTTGCCGTCCGGCCACGTAAACAAATAATCGTTGGCGGTCTTGCCCTTGGCGCACGCGGCCAGTGCATCGTTCACGTCTGCCGGTAGTTTAACACTGCGCGGCTTGCCGTTCTTAGTGGCACCTGCAAACAGCCGCAGCCACCCTTCGTCAAACTGCCTCACGAGCAAGTTTTGCAATTCGGATCTACGAAAACCCAACCGGAACGCACATAGCACCAGCGCACGCAACCCTGGTTCCTCAATCGTGACCAGCAGCTTATCAAACGCGGCGTCTTCAATAAATCCAGCGCGCGGCGATGCTGCCAGCCGTGGTGGAAACGAGGGCAACTCACGCACAAGCCGGGGCTGCGCTTCAAAACCTAGCCGGTACGCGCGGCGTAATAGCGCAAGCTCAAGGTTGACTGTAGCGTGTCGCGCTTTGGCTTCCAGCCTCGCGGCAGAGTACTGCTTTAAGTCGTCGTTTGTGACGAGTGCTGCCTTGCGGTCTCCAAACACCGGTGCTAAATGCCGATCCCACCGCGCTCGCGCCTCCTTTATTACACGGTCGGCCTGCGCGATTCGCCACTCACGCGTTGGAACTGGTAGGCTTTCCGGTATTTTGCGCAGCTTGTCCGCACGCATGGACTTGAACAGCAACTCGGCAAGGTCGCCGACCAGTGTACGGTTGGCAGTGGTGCTCGGCAGTGTGCCGTCTTGCGCCTGCGTTGTCCGCTTGGATAACAACAGCGTAGCCCTGGATTCGGCACGCTTGTCATGGCACAGACAAAAGTGGCTGTTTTCGGTTTGCTGTTTACCTCGCCCATAGTAGCGCAGCCAGTACTCGCCGTCAGGGTGCTTTTTCGATTTGCGCAGCCAAAGGCTGCCGGTGCCATACAGCCGCATGGAGAGAGCCTAGCATGGGCTTGGCTCCGTCAGCGAGGGGCACGCCGGTTGCTGTGCCAATGCGCCAGTCTGCACACTGCAAGGTTACTATGGCATCTCGGCGATGATGCACTTTCGAGGAATGCACGGCCATTAACCCATCGACGGGGCTCGATCTGCGCTCCAAAGCCGCTTGTTTTGGATGTACACTTGTCGCATCATGCGCGTCGCAATCGTACACCTCAGCGATATTCACTTTCAGAAGGCTGGTAACCCAGTTTTTGACGTACTAGATCAGCTAGTCAACGCTGTAAACTCAGTGGACGCCAAAGTTTCTTTATTTATTGTCATTATCTCTGGAGATATTGCGTACTCTGGGCAATCTCTTGAATATGAGGTAGCAACAGGTTTCTTAAAAGAATTCAAAAACAAACTGCAAAAGCTACGCACAGATGTGGTGATTGAGTTTGTATCAGTACCTGGAAATCACGACTGTGTTCTTCCAAGAAATGAGGAAACGCTCCGTAAAACTCTCATCAATGGTCTAATACCAACGATGCAAGAAGAGAAGCAAGATGAGTTCATTCTCAAACAGATAGCCAAAGCGCAAGCTAATTACGATCGTTTCCGCGCATCGCTTCGGGCTGGCCAGCAGCCATGGAACGGAATCTGCGAACAGGTGATGATCAAACATCACGACCGGACGATCCAGCTCAACCATTACAACACAGCCCTCCTTTCCCAACACGACGAAATCCAGGGGCAACTTTATCTGCCAACAAAGACCTTCGAGAAACAGATATCACTCGATCTTAACGCCGCCCTTTCTATTTCCGTTTTTCACCACTCTTATCTTTGGTTGGAGTCCAATGTGGCCGTCGCGTTCCGCGCCCACATCGAGAGGACCTCGGACATCGCGTTGTCCGGTCACCAACACTATAGCCATTCTTTCTACAAGCAGAACACGACGACTGGCGAACGAGTCCTGTACATCGAAGCGCCCGCCTTACAAGATAAACACTACCCTAAAACCAGTGCATTCAATGTCCTGCTATTTGACATAGACAGTCAACAGGAAAAGTCGGTAACTTTTCGGCGTTCAAAGGATATATACCGACCCGTCGATGAAATCGACTGGAGGCCAATAACCCTTAACCGCTCAGTAAGGTCCACATTTCGCCTAAACGAGACATTTGAGGCATCGCTGAATGAACACGGAACACCAATTTATCATCCCGTAAAAGGCCTGTTGAAGTTGCAGGAGATCTTCATATTCCCAAACTTGACGGTGAGGTCGGCAGGAACGAATGTCAAAGCCGGATCGGTTGACTTACGCGGTGAAGAACAAGTGCTCTCCTACGCATCAAAGTCACGTCGCGTCGTATTCCAATCGGGCTCCTTGGGCGGGAAAACCTCACTGGCAAGGATCCTTTTCTTACGAACTCTTGCGGCAGGTCGTGTGACACCGATTCTTTTACATGGGCGTAATATCACTACTCCTAATGAGACGCGCGTCTTAGCCGATATCTGGAGGGCTTTTAGTCACCAATATAGCCCCGAGCTACTTGACGAGTTCAAGCAGCTGCCGAAAACCGACCGCGTTTTGATTATCGATGATTGGGACAGAGCAATGAACTCCGAGGGTCGTCGAGCCTTTCTGAGCGTCGTTGCACACTACTTCGACACAATTTTCCTATTTACTGATGACCTATTCCAGATGCACGAGCTCCTCAACCAGTCCGCCGACACGATGTTAGAGTTTGACATCGCATCGATAGGCGAGTTTGGTCACTCACTTCGCGGCCAACTAATAGACAAATGGGTCACACTGGGTAGGGAATACACGGGTGACACCCGTCGTATGACGCGGGAGATTGAAGAAAAGGAACAACTCGTCAAAGGCTTGATCGGCAAGAAAACACTCCCATCGATACCTTTCATCATTTTTTCTTTGTTACAGGCACATGATGTGGAGAGGCCTGAGGCAGCCGAGGCTGGTTCCTTCGGATACATTTATGAAGTACTTGTTACTCTGGCCCTCAGCCAGAGTAAAGGGCCGAAAGCGCAGCTTGAGAAGAAATACATTTTCCTTGCGATGCTGGCATACCGTATGTTTAAGCAAGCCACCAGTGTATTGCCTTTGCCTCGTATAAAGGAGATAGCAGAGGAGTTCTCGCGGGCGAATCTTGTCGCTCTTGATTTTGACACGATGCTTAGAGATCTTGAGGCCGCGCGAGTGCTTACCAATATCGACGGCAACTACGCCTTTTCTTATCCCCATTTGTACTACTATTTTATCGCGCGATACTACAGGGACAATTTAGATCGGGATTCTGGGTTGCAGGCCGAGATAGACAATATGGTAGATAATGTCTCGTCCGATGAGTATTCCGCAATATTGATGTTTGTTGTTTACTTCGCGCGCCATGCGACGGGTATTGTCGAACGGTTGGTGGCAAACGCCAATCGTATTTACTCGCAAGAAGCTGTTGCTAACTTAGAGGGTGATGACGTGGCTTTTTTGAACAAGCTCCGCGACCGACCCGATGTTACTATTCCAGATGGCGAGCTTGATATCAAGAAGGGACGAGAGGAGCGACGCGAATTTCAAGACCAGATGGAGCGTAATGTAGATTCACTGGCTGGCAGGTCGAGTAAGCAGGTTGCCTACAGCGAGGAGCTTAGCGACAAAGACAAGGTCGATCTTGCTTATCGACATATAGGCCTGTTGGGCCAAGTCATTCGCAATTTTCCGGCCTCGTTGCCAGGACCAGACAAGCTGCGAATTCTTGAGGCAACATACCTGTTAGGACTTCGCACACTGCATGTAATTCTGCGTCTGGTGCGCACTGCTATCGAGCAATTTCGCGAGAGCGCAATTCAATCGGTGAAAGAACACTATGGGGAGGTAGAGGAGAAAAAAGTAGGCGAGCTTCTTAATCTTCTGTTCTTGTTTATTACTAGGCTTGCCACATTCGGAATTTTGAAAAGGATATCGGGAAGTGTTGGTGTCGCGGACTTAGAAGCAGCATATAAGCAGGCGTTGGAGATCGTCGGGAAGACGAGTGCTACGCAGTTGGTCGATATCAGCATAAAATTGGATCATTTTCCGGAGATGCCGGTTGATGAGGTCGTGGCACTACATAAGCAATTGTCCCTGAATCCTTTTGGTGACACAATCTTGGCAGACTTGGTGACCGCACACATTATGGTGTTCGACGTGGACCGAAGAATTCGGCAGCACATGGCATCGATTTTTAACTTTAAAGCAAACAATCCGTCGTTGATCGACCCCACCACGAAGACGTCGTGAACCATTCTAAATGATGCTAGATAGTTGGTGGACACGCCTGTAACGCTGTGCGAAAAAACAAACGGCACGGTACCGGAAAACAGCTAGCCTGCACCAAGTTTTCCAGGCTCATTACAATATCGGACTGGACTCTTCGTAGGCGTCTCCGTTGAAATGTCGTCACGGAGGCAATCCAATATGGCAGCAACCAAAGACAAGTCGAAGATGGCGGCGCAGGCAGTAAAGCTGTTTCCACAATTAAAGGCTGGCGAAATTACTTTGACGGCATTGGCCGCCAAGGTGACAGGCCGCAAACCGGGAACCGGCATGAATTTCACGCGGTCGTTGCTGGTGGAATCGTGTGCGGAAGCCAAGGCGCACTTCGCCGCCAGTGCAAGGCGGCACGGCAAAAAGGCCAGCTAAGCACCTGCACCAAGAACTAACCGGCCACCGCGAGGTGGCCTTTTTTATTTCACGCCGCTGCGGTTGCTAGGTGGCGGCCCAGCAGCGGTGCAGGATTCGGCCCCTTTGCACCGCCGTTTTTATTTTTTACGCGCAGGCGGCCAGCAACCGCTTTGACTCGGCCAGTAGCTGCGGCACCTGCGCCAAAGTTTCTGCTTGGCGTTTCTGCCGTAGTCGTTTGCAATATTCCGCTCTACCTTTTTTTGTCGCCAATCGGCAATCGGCAATCCTCTGGGGGAGATTTGCTTGCGCCGCCAGCCTTTTGGCCAAGTCCGGATGCGTGCCATAACCAAGCAACGCGGCCACCAGCCGCATACGGTGCAGTAACTGGCGCACGTGGCACGATTTTACTTTCAGTTCGTTTGCCACACCAACGCTGTCAAAACCTACGCGGTAATACAGGTGCACAACGGCGGCGCAAACGGCGGCACAGTTTTCCAGTATGCGCAGCGTTGAATCGAGATTTGCAATTTGTTCGGACATCAGGCGCAGGTGCCGGTCGCGCGGATTTTGCTTTTTGGTCTCAACGAAACGGCGGCACAAGCCGTCTAGGGTTGCCAACATATCAGCTTGCCGTTTTTTTGTGAACTTTTTTGCAAGCTCCAATTTTTGCGGCGGTGACAGTTCACTTTGCCAAGCATGGCGCTGGCCACCACCGGACATGGTGGCGCGTTGCAACGTGTAAGTTGCAATGACATTTGCCAGCAGCGTATTGTCCATACACCACACAGGCGTCTCAAGGCGGCGCTGGCCGCTTTGCTTGTGCATTTTGGTGCTGCAACGTGTGTAATCCTCAAACGCGATTTCGGTGCTGGTAAAACCTAAGCTGCCATCTTCCATGCGGCCATAAATGGCGCTTACAGGTTGCATGTGCTGACTGAATTGCGGTTCTGGTGGCAGTGTGTTGGCAGCGGCAGGTGGACAGAAAGTAATTTGCAAAGGGGTACCTCGGCAATGAAATTTCAAACGGGGCGGCGTGCGCTGTGAGCAGTACGCACGCCTAAGCAATGTGTTATGCGGACACACGCCTAATATGTACGGCCAGCCGCTACGGCTCAAAATGGTTTGGTGCCAACGACGGTGAAGGCGCTGGCACCAATATGTGCGACACTTTTGAAACACGCAGTCGCACGCGTGTCCGGCTCGTGCCATCCCCACGTTACCGTGTAGGCTTGGCTGCCTCCGGCCAGCAACACTCACCTCGCGGTGAATCTTTTTAAGCGGTGCGGTCAAGGAGCTCCGCAATGACTCGGACCTTAGGCAATCCGCACCGCGCGTGCCATTGCCATGGGCATTATGCCGTTTTGCGCCGCGTCTGCCGTGTTGCTTCTGCAAGCTCCAAATCCGCGCACCGCGAATGCAGGCGCACGTTGTCGGCTTCCACAGCATCCATCCGGTTAAGGAGTTCAACAAAGAATGGCTCCAAGGCGCTGGTGCCAGCCACATAGCACGCGCGCTTGGACCGCGCCTCATTGGTTAGCGGTACCTGCTGTACCTGCGGCTCCGCCACGGTCGCGGCCAAGGCTGCTTTCTTTTGTGCTATCGCATTGTTAATCACGTCGATTCCGGTTTTCATTTTGTACGCCCCTTTGTTTGTTCCTTAAGCCAAGCCAAGTAACTGGCGCTTTTCGCGTTTGCATCCAGAAAACTTTGCAGCATTTGCCGCACCTCGGCCAACTCCGCGGCCAGCGCGGTGCTGCCGTCGCGCCCTTGCGGCCCCTGCGGTCCGGCTACGCTTTCGCCTTTTTCGCCGCGTGCACCAGCAGGTCCGGTGGCACCAGTGCTACCAATTTCTCCGCGTGCACCTGCATCGCCTTTGTCGCCACGCTCGCCTTTTTCTCCGCGCTGGCCATCGCGTCCCGGTGCACCGTCTTTAACAAGGCCAATGGCCGTTTTAAATTCAGCGCGCAGGTTGGCAATTTCGTTTTCCAGCGCCTTCATTCGAGCAGGTAATCCGCGTGTGGCCGCATCGTACTTGTCCATGTTCATTGTCTTGCTCCTTGCTGCGTGCCTCAAGACATCTACCTGTGGCCATTACTCCACGCCGTACTTGGCCAAAATATTGCGAACATAATTCTGCCCGCTGCCGCGCGGGTAGCCAATGGCTACCGCAATGTCAACAATCTTCATACCGGCTTTGCGCTTGCGCACAATGCGGTACGGTCTAACAACCTTTTTTGATTTCGCCATAACAGTTCTCCTTTTCCAGAAAACTTAGTCACCAAACAATTTGTCGATAACGCTGCCAGTGTCCACGGTTGCCAGCCACCGCCGTACGTCGGTGTTATAGATGTCCTGCTCGATTTCCTTGGCGCGCTGCTTGCGCTCCTCATCGGTACGCGGCGCGGCGCGCATAGCTCTGCGCACGGCCATGGCCACCTTCGGCAAAATCTTGCGGCCAGTTTGGTCTTCAAACCACTGCTCAAAAGACAGGTTTGTGTGCGCTGCGCGATAAGCGGCCAGCGTTACCGTGGAAGGCATGGAACGAGCAAGGCGTTTAGTAATCTCAGCGAGCGCCTTCTTTGTCAACTTGCCATCGTTGCCCACGCTGTTTTCAAGCCGGGCAATGGAACCATTAACAGCGATGTGCAGCTTGTTGCGTAGCTTCTCAATCGCAGCAGCGCTGGCGCGTGCTTGCACCTGTGTGGATGGGTAAGCTGGCTGCGAAACAACCGCAACATCAAAAAGTTTTACGCGCTTAAGGGTGCGCACAGTGCAGCGCTGGCCGTTTTCGTCCACGCCATTGTCGTCCCAGCTCTGGCCATCGGCATCCGCTTGAAAGGCAAATGAGCACGCATCGATATCTCCACGTTTAACCGCCGCGTACACGTCGCGGTGCCCGGATTGGTTCCTGTCAAGTTGGCAACGAAACTTAAGGCCGCGCTGGTCGGTATCAAGTTTTAGCGTTCCATTTTTTTGGCGGCCAAGAATTGTGTCCATTGAATGGTTGTAGGTACAGCGCACGTCCGAAGCATCGTCGTCGAGCGAATCATCGAACGCACCGGGCGCTATTTTTTCCTTGAACGAGCCTAAGTCATTACTCAACACGTTAAAGCTGGCCGCGTAGCCTTGCAGGCTGAACGTGCTGTCGTCCGCGCGCAGTTCGGTTGCGCGGTAAGTTCGTAATTCCATATTTGTCTCCATAAAAATACCTCACTATGTGCGGCAGGTGTTAGGCTAGCGATTTTTGTGCTCGCGCAAAGCAGCTTCCGCTTTTTGCCCTTCTGATAATGCAGTGCTAGCCCCCGGTGGCCTATCACCGGCTGTCGGTACGCGATACGGCGCGTCGTTGTACGCCTCGCGGTAGGCTTGCAAAATGTGTGGCGTCGGTATTGGACCAACAGAGCCATAGTGACCTTCGGCTTCGCCCGGTGCAGGTGCAACCCAACTGCGCACCAAGAATCCGCACGCGGCATGTTCGGGCGGCCCACTGTAAAACGTGCGCTGGCCATTTACGAAGTGCTGGATGCAAGCGACTTCCTGCACTGCGTTGCCTACCTTTTTGATAACGATTTGCCACTCAGGTTCTTGCGGTTTCGGTTGTGCAGCCTTCGGCACGATGTGCTCGGCAAGGCCAGCAGCAACGAACAGTTCCGCGATTGTTGCGTCAACTTGATAAAACATTCTGCCTTTAATTTCGATGTTTGCCATTTTCATTTACTCCTGCGCAAAGGTTGCGCACCGTATCAGCCTTGTGTGGCTGTCAAGTTAACAACGGTGTGTTACGGGGCCTCACCACGAAACGCCTTTGTTAAAGCCATCCATTTCATTGGTGGCTTCGCTAGCGCCCCAAGTGTCATGAAATTTTGGCAGCACCTGCGCGCCAATTGGTGCACCTGCGGCCGTCGGCAACTGCGCCAGCCGCAAAATCCAATCACCACCAAGCTCATCGGCAAGGCAAAACTCATGACGGCACGCGCCGCAGCGGTGCAGCTTCACGTGGTCCGTAATTCCCATAAAGCGGTAGGTGGCGCCGCACAGGCAACAAAACTGCACACCAACCACCTTGCCTAAGTGGTCCACGATGCGGTACCACTGATTGCGTTTGGCAATGTTTAGCTGCCTGTACGCGGCCAGTTCGCGCTCGTCTGCTGCGGCGCTGGCCAGCAGGCCGCGCACGAAAGTCAATAGGCTCATAACCCCTCCGGTACTTCAAAGTCGTCCAAACTTTCCTCAGCGGCTGGTGGCGGCGCAAGCGTTGGCAGCACCACGCGGTCGCGCTGGTTGGCTTTTATTTGTGCTTCGAATAATTCTTCGTCGGTCGGCGGTGGCTGCACTGGCGGTGGTGGTGGTTTTGGTGGTGCAGCAGGACGCGTGTTTTCGCGGCTGGCCGGTGTGGCACTGAATTGCTGCTGGTACATGCGCACGTGCGTGGCAAGCTGCGCCGCCTGCTTATAATTCCCGTCGTCCATGGCCTTGCGCCAAGCTGCAAACATTCGGCAATACGTTTCCAGCGCGCTGCCGTCTATGGCACACACTGTCCTTCTGCGCCACAAGCCTTTTAACATTCGCTTCCATTCCGCTTCTTCGGCAGGCGAAAAATCGCGCGGCATCTTGGGGCGACCAGCCGTGAAAAGTATCAGCACGTTTTCCTGCGTGCCTTTGTGTTGCGGTTCCGTACCTTGCAGCAGGTGTACCGCTGTTGCCTTGCGTAAACGTGGCATGTAGTTATTGCTCCTGATTTTGCTAGCACTGAGACAGCACAGGTGCAGCCGGTGGTGTTTGTGGCGCTGGCACTACTGGTGCAGGCGCAGGTTTCTGGAATCCATTGCGGCGTGCGGCGGCCAACTTTGCGGCGCTGCGACTTTTACCGCCTTTCTTGCCTGCGGCTACGGGATCGGCTGGCATGTCGTGTTTCCTCCTTGGTGCATGGTGCATTCTGTTTCGCAGACAAGTGTTACGGGGCTCCGCGACATGCCGGTTTAAGTGGCCGGTATGTGTGCGGAAAGTGGTACGCGCGGCGCGCCGTGCCGCTGCTGGCCTGCCGAATGTGCGCTAAAGCACGCCTGTATCTCGTTGAGTTCAAAAAGGCGTATGCAAGAATTGACTGACCGTGGTTTTTGGCAGGCAGATGATTTTAAAAGAGGAGGCCATACGCCTCTGATTACAAAGCACTTAGCAGCCATGCCACGTCTCATAGCCACGTATGCACGTGCAACTGCCGTGCTGTCAGTGCTTTAGCTTGCATGGTATTAAAGGAGCAAGCAACTGCCGCAGCCACGGCCAATAGCTGTATGTACCACCAACGGCGCGTGTTGCAGGCGCTGTCCATAAGCGCACTGGACCGCAGCTAAAGCACACAGAAAGCCACCAATAGGCGGCCAGTAGCGGATAGGTTTCACGGTGCTGGCGTTTGTACCACTGGTGGCGGCGCACAGGCCGGTGCTGGCTGGCGCGACACGGTGTGGTGGCGCTGGCGGCCACAACTCCAATGTCCAGCCAAGGTGGTTAAGCTGTGCCTTGGCTTTTATGCCTGTGTGTGTTGGTCTGCTTCTGGGGTTGGTCTTGCCTACCGTGATTTTGGTGTGCCGCGCGGCCTTTGCCGTACCTGCTGCCGCGTTTGGAAAATGGCCGGTGCCGATGCGGCGCTGGCTTATCCATCCACACAATTTCCAGCAGCGTTATGTCGCCGTGCAGGTAGATGGTTAGTGTAGGTGGCAGTTTCATTCGCTGTAACCTGTCCTGTCTAACACCACTGGTTGCTTGGCAGGTTTGCGGTGACGTATTTCGTGGTGCATGTTGCAGTACCTTACGCACTGCTCGGCGCAAACAATGCGCGCGCTTATGTCATCCGCGCAGAGCTCCACAATACCGCCGCAGTGCTTAACAACAGCAATTGTTCCGCTGCCAGCGATGCGATATGTTGGCCACGTTTTTTGCGCAATTTGTTGGTCCGGTGTCATTGTTGCTTTTCCTGCCGTGATTTTTCCGTCACTATTAGGCGGCGAATAATTGCACCGATTGGCTCGTACGTTTTCTGTGCTTCCAGCGCCAGCCATTCTTCCAGCGCTGGCGGCAGGTAAACCACGGTGCGTTTATTCGGTGTGCTCATAGTGTGCCTACTCTGTACACGAGCAGTGTTACGCCTATACGTTTTGCGGCCAAGGTGTTGGTGTTGCCCTTGGTGTTGCTTCTGGCGCGCCGCGCCTAGCGGCGGTTTTGCTTGAGAGAGAAGAGGCTGGCAGGCCCCGGTTTGTAGGGACCGTTCGGCTATAGTGGTTGGGCGGCCTAAAGTTCTCTCTCGTGCTAGCGCACGGCTAAAGAACGTTCCGGTTTCATGAACCGTACGGTTCCGTTTTCAGGAACCGTGGCTGGCCGTACGGTTCCGGTTTCCGGAGTAGGGGGAGTTCCGGCAGGCGGAACGCTGGCGTTCCGGCATCCGGAGTACCAACCACAGGTTAACCGCTGGTAAACCACGGCTGTGCTTGTGCTATGCCATGGCTTAGTACACGCCGCCATCATTGTTAAAATTCGCGGCCAAGCGAAAATCATATTCTGTGTCCGTTTCGTTCTTACGTTGCGCCGTGGCGCGTGAATGAATAACAGGCACCAGCAAACCATCCTTGTCATAGCTGGCCGCCTTGTCTGTCACGGCCTGTGCGTACCATTCCTTACTGGTAAATGCAGGCAAGCCGTGTGCACCACGTTCCGCATCAATTTCACGTGCCACTAAAATGCGCCAAGCATACGTATTACTGCCGGGTGTACGGTCGTGCTTGTGGCGATGTTCACTAAGCATAGCGGTATAGTAAGCCAATGCAGATTGCAGGCCGCCAAAAAAACACTGCCACGCCAGCACACTGGTTGTCGGCTCATAAAAATACTGCGTTGGTCGGTCGTGCTTTTTGGTGAACCTACCAAGCTCCACCTGCACAACACCAGAGTGGTGGTATGCCCATGTCCATTGCACGGCGGCGTCGGCACGCACCGGAAACTGGTCCATTGGAATGTACGTGTGGTATTTGTTGTCGGCGGCGCGCGGCACGGACAGCCAGCGCCACAGGTACAGCGTGTACTTCCAAAAACTGCCGGGCAAACGGTCCGCGTGCTTACCAGTAACCGTGTAGCTACGCACAAAGCAGAAATAATTATCTATCCACCAGCGTGGCACTTCAACATAGCCACCGCCTTTGCCGGGTGTATGGTTGATTGCAATTGAAATTGGTGGTGCAGGTGTGTTGGGCACTTTGACCTTTGCAACAACAAAGGTAATAAGGCTGGCCGGTGCGTGTGTTGATGTGCATTAGTTGCACCACTACCGGCCTCGCCTGTTTTGTAGCACAGAAGATTTGAGGTGTCCTATGCCAAAACCTTTGCGGACCTTTGCCATTTAAGGGTAGCTGTCCGCTTCGCCGATGTACCAACCAAGTGTTACAGGCTGGTTTAGTGCCACTGGCAGCACAGCTCACAGCCGCACCCCAGTGTCCTAAAACCTTTTATGCCGCGCGGTGCTGCGGCTGTATTGTCAACGCATGGCCTAACGTGCCAAGCTGCGTCTGAGTTATTTGGTTGAAATCTTCAATCACGTGCGCTGGCAGCGGCATTGTGTTTAACATCTTTCCAGCTTGGTACCATTGCCAGATAGCGGCAACGGCTTCTTGAAACTGTTTTTCTTCCATTTTGTTTTCTCCTGTTTTTACTGCACTGTTTCTTTAAGCCTTTCAACAAAGCGCTCCAGATCGCGCCGCGCAAACAATTTCTTTCCGCCACGGCCACCACGCACAAACGGCAAGCCATCGTGAATCCACCTGCGGAGGACACCAACCTGCACGCCGACAAAAGCAGCAGCACTAGGTGCATCCAGCAACAAAGGCAATGTGGTGGGCGAAGCTCCGCCGTGCTGTATTTGTGCCATGGAAACGACTCCTTGGTAGGAACCGGCTGAATCACTCTCCGGCGGAGCCGCTTACAACGCGCCACCACGCCGCACACTCGCAGGCTTTGTTAGGTGGGGGCCGCATGAAGGTGCGGCCAACCTGTACTTACTAAGACAATCTAGCACAACGTTGCTGGAGTTACAACAGAATTGTGCTTGGTTATGCTATCGCGCCGTTGCCGAGTTCTTCGGGAATTCGCGTTACTTTTCCCTTGAAGAAGCACACCAAGGACTCGTGGATGTTCCCGGACATTACCAGTTCAAATCTATTGTAGTAACGCGCCGCAGTGGGTGATACAAACGTGGTCACTTGCTCCGGTGAGAATTCAATGAATTCGTCTCCGTATACGGTGCGGGCCATTACCACCACGAACCTATTCTGTTTCAGACGAGGGATTGCTTGGGCAAAAACATTCTTGTACCGTGCTGCGTATCCTCCGGTTGCGTCCGCGCTTGCGTAGATGGGCAGGCTTGTGAAAATCAAATCGTACCTCTGGCCGCGAGGTAGATGACTGTCCATGGATTCCGGCTTAGCACAAATCCACTTTGGCAATTTCATCTGCGGATACTGTAGCTGCACAAGCAGAGCTTGCCTCTCGTTGGCCTTTATCTGTTCTTGATTCGGCTCTATGCCAGTGTATGAATGTCCAAGGCATCCAGCGACAATCCCTCGTGTCGATCCCCCGAACGGATCTAGGATGCTTCCCCCACGCTTGGGCATGTGCCATAGATACACGATTTCACAAAGCAAGGGGTCGAACACCGGCAGCCAGTTCACCTGTTTCTTGCCCCAAGACTCATGCCGCGCGTCCAGCACGGAAAAGGGGGTGACAATAAATTTCTTGGCTAGGGACCCAGTGCCCCTTAGCTCTTCCATCACGACTTCATCGAATGTTTTGCCCATGTCGGCTCAGTGCGCCCCAGCAGCAGCCCTCTTAACCTTTGGTGCTGTGTGTGTGGCAGGCCGGGATATGGTTGCAACCAAGGCGGTAACTGCCTTATTCAGTTCATCACTTGCCTTTTTGGCGTCCCGTGTATGCAGTTCCCAACGAGCCAGAGCAGCGGCTTGTGCAACCGTGGCCTCGACTGCCTCCCAGAGTTGTGTTTGGATAGCGAATAGCGCTGGACCGTCTGTTGCACCGGCACAGGAACGGAAAAGATGATTTAGCTTCCCGGTCACAAGCTGTGATGCCTCCTTTACTTTCCTGTTCTCGCTCGACTGTCGCTTTGCTTTCGCGGCAGCCACCTTGTTCTGTGCCACCCTCATGCAATAGGAAACGCGAGCCTGTGACAGTTTGTTGTTCTGCCACCACTTCTTGAACATCCCATGTTTCATTGCCCGACGTACATCAAGTAATGCAGCACCCAGGGCCTGGGCGTGATCTTCATCAGCGTGCCACAGATCCAATGCGCGCGCTTGCAGCCCGGCGATTTGTTTCGCTGTGTACTTAGTTTGCTTCTTCTGCCCTGGTTTCCATTTCATGCGGCGGCTCCCCAAAGTTTGAATCGTTCAAACTTTGATTATTGTGGAGCCGCGTGCCGCGAGCATACAGATGTCGAAGGTAGCGCTGCTTCTGGTTGGAGTTGACTCCCTCTCCGGTCGGTGCTAAGCAAGTAGGTATGCCAATAACTGCGATTGCGGCTGCCACAACAATACTTGCCAATGCAATGAAGGCGTTGGATTCCCTTCGGGAACAGGCAAAGGGTTCCAAGGATACTGCCTTAAAAGAAAACATCAGCAAACTGTACGACAGCCTGCTCGACCTGAAGGCGGCAGTAGTACGCGTCGAGGAGGAAAACAGCCAATTGAGGCAGAAGGCTGCTGGGGCCAAGCCAGAACCAGAAGTCAGGCAAGTTGGTGCAGTCAACTATTACTACGTGGGAGAAAAAGGTCCATACTGCCAACCTTGCTATGACGACAAACACAAATTGGTGATGCTGACACCTCCACAGGATTGGAATAATGGGATTCGAAGAAAGTGCGAAGTCTGCGAAAAGTTTTTCTATGAGAAGCCCATGGATTTTGCGCCGGGGTTCGCAGTCATTAGGTGAATGGGCCGAGTAACGTTTTTTGTGCTTGATTTGTGCTTATAAAACTTGGAAGTGTCTGCAACTACCAGCAGCTATGTGCAGGTTAAGTACTAGCATTTGCAATTACTTACTGATAGCACAGTAGTTGCGCTGTGGCATTGATAAAATCCTAAGTCTGGTGCGTCTGCCAATTCCGCCACTCTCGCGTGAGTTGAAGCACCGCTCAGAGATCAACCCAACCATCCCAAGTCTAGATGCGAACCTGTGCCGGTTGCAACGTTGCATGTGAACGCAGAAAATCCACAATTTTCCTGACTCGCCGCTCGTCGAAACCGGGTTGCGAAGTCTTGAGGTCGAAACAATATCCCCCAACAAAATGTTTTGCGTTCTGCGACGATAAGTGTAATCTTCGCAGCGGAGGAAAGGGAGCATGTGTTTTTCAGCCACAGCGAACTTTGTGGGCAGCGGAGTTCTGGGCGCCGTGGGCGTGGTCACGTTAACCAAGGTGAAGCACCGGCGCGAAGTGCTCTTCGCGGCGCTGCCCGTGCTATTCGCCATTCATCAGTTCATCGAGGGATTCGTGTGGCTGGGGTTGGACGGGATTCTTTCGCCGGCGGTGGCGCACGACATGGGCGCGGCGTTCATGCTTTATGCGCAGGGCTTGCTGCCTTTTTTGCTGCCGCTCAGCGTGGCGCTTTTCGAACCAACCGTAAAGAGCCGCCGGCGCATGCTGCCGTTCCTGGTGATCGGCGGAGCGACCACGCTGTATATTTTGTGGGCGCTGACGGCGTACCCTTTGCAGTTGTACATCAGGGGGAACAGTCTTGTGTACATCAATCAAGCGACGAACAACATGACGGTTGCGGTGCTTTACGTAATTGCTACTTGTGGCTCGTTGTTTTTCTCGAAGATCAAGATGATGGTGGCGTTCGGCGCCGCCAACCTGGCGATATTGCTGGTTGTGATGGAGGTCAAGCGGTATGCGTTCACCTCGCTGTGGTGTGCGTACGCAGCGGTGGCTAGTGTGATCATTCTGGCCTATTTCTGGAGAAGCAGCGCGGAGCGGCCATTCGCCTACGCGTAGCGAAGGTCCTTGGCAACTTGCGGTATGCGCGAAGTCACCGCGCTGAGGCGGTGCAGGGGTCCTTCAACTCCGCCGCGACTTCACTTCGTGAAACCGCGGCTCCGCTCAGGATGACACAGCGGATTCGGGTGGTCACACCCAACTCCACAGCGACTGCCACCCCCGACCCTTTATAATAGAAAGATTCGGTAGCGCGTTTTGATCTATCTGTAGTGCCAGGGGAAGATGTCGACAGAAAGCATTGTGGTTCGCGGGGCCCGGGTTCATAACCTCAAGAACATTGATTTTGAGATTGAGCACAACGCTCTTACCGTCGTTACGGGCGTTTCCGGTTCGGGCAAGTCGTCGCTTGCTTTCGATACGATCTACGCCGAGGGACAGAGGCGTTACGTGGAGTCGCTGTCGGCATATGCTCGTCAGTTTCTGGAGCGGATTGAAAAGCCGGATGTCGACCTGATCGACGGGATCGCGCCTGCGGTTGCGATCAAGCAGAAGAACTCCACGCGGAATCCGCGCTCGACCGTTGCTACTGCTACTGAGATCTTTGATTATCTCCGGCTGCTTTTCGCTCGTGTCGGACGCACTTACTGCCTGCTCTGCGGGCAGGAAGTAAAAAAAGATACGGTGGATGAAGTGGTTGACCGGCTTCTGGCTTTGGGGGAAGGCACTCGGCTGAATGTGTTCTTTCCGATCGTGGCGCATGGGCCGGAGGTTGAAGAGAAGGGCGCCAAGAAGTCTCGCGCTAAGAAAAAGACGGTTGCTTCTAATCTGCCTTCCGACGCGATCAAGGCGCGGTTGTTTGATCTGCGCAAGCGCGGCTTCAACCGACTCTTTCAGAACGGACAGGTCTTCGAGTTCTCGACTCCGGAATCGCTGCTCGACGTCAAATTTTCCGAGCCTGTCTTTGGATTAGTGGATCGCCTTGTCGTTTCGGCCGATCAGCGTTCGCGCATCGTCGATGCGGTTGAGATTGGCTATCGCGAAGCGGGCGGAGTGATTTTCGAAACTGCGTCTCGGGATAGCGATGGTGATGGCGAGAATCCTCATCGTCCCGGTCCTGAGCGACTTCGTTTTTCGCAGCGCTTCGAGTGTAAAAACGACGGCAGCCGCTACGAAGAGCCGGAGCCGCGGCTGTTTTCATTCAACAATCCTTATGGCGCTTGCCCGCGTTGCCAGGGATTCGGGAACACTATCGATTTCGATCTCGACCTTGTCATCCCCGATAAAGGCAAGACGCTGAATGAAGGGGCGATCGAGCCCTGGACGAAACCAAAGTACAGGCCGCTGTTCACTGAGCTTAAGCGCTTCGCTCGCGCGGCGGACATTCCGCTGGACGTGCCGTGGTATGAACTGACGGCCGAGCAGCAAGGGCTGATAGTTGACGGGAGCCGCGGGTTTGGCGGCGTGCGCGGATTCTTTCAGCATCTTGAGCGCAAGAAGTACAAGCTGCACGTCCGCGTGTTTCTTAGCCGCTATCGCGGATATTCGCTTTGCTCGGCTTGCGGCGGTGCTCGGCTGCGCGCGGAAGCACGCCAGGTAAGGGTCGATGGCAAGAACATCTGCCAGGTGTGCAGTATGACGGTGGAAGAAGCGGCGCGCTTCTTTGGACAACTTACGCTTTCGACTGAGCAAGCTGCGATTGCCGAAAAGCTGCTTATCGAACTGCGGGAGCGGCTGCGATTTCTTAATGAAGTGGGGCTGGAGTACCTGACGCTGGACCGACTCGCCTCTACGCTATCGGGCGGCGAGGCGCAGAGGATTCAGCTTGCCACTTCGCTGGGCTCGCGCCTGGTGGGCACGCTGTACGTGCTGGACGAGCCTTCCATCGGCCTGCACAGCCGCGATACGCACCGGCTGATCAAGATTCTGCATGACCTGCGCGACTTGGGAAACACGATTCTTGTGGTCGAGCACGATCCCGACATCATGCGCGCCGCCGATCGCATTCTCGATCTCGGCCCGGGCGCAGGAGAAAATGGCGGCAAAGTCGTCGGGGCTGGCACCTACGCCGAGATCATCAAGATGCCGCATTCGCTCACCGGGCGTTATCTTGCCGACGAACTTCACATCCAGATTCCTTCGAAGCGGCGGCAACCGGGGGCACATAAGCTCCGCATCACGGGCGCGCGCGCGCATAACCTGAAGCACATCGATCTGGAGATTCCTCTGGGCATGCTGGTGGCTATCTCGGGCGTCTCCGGCTCGGGAAAGTCGTCGTTGCTGCATGACGTTCTCTATCAGGCGCTGGCCATGGCCAAGCGGCAGATTAGTGGCAGCGCAGCAGCCAAGTTGTGGGATGACATCGAAGGCGACGATTATCTCGACGAGGTCGTGCTGGTCGATCAATCGCCCATCGGCCGTACTCCGCGGTCGAACCCGGTCACCTATATCAAGGCTTTCGATATTATCCGCGAGCTATTCGCCTCGCTGCCGGAAGCGAAGAAGCGCGGCTTCCCTGCCGGGCATTTTTCTTTTAACGTCCCTGGTGGACGCTGCGAGAACTGCCAGGGCGACGGCACGGTCACCGTCGAAATGCAGTTTCTGGCTGACGTGGAGCTGATCTGCGACGAATGCAAGGGCACGCGCTACAAGCCGCAAGTGCTTGAAATTCACTATAAGGGCAAGAACATTCACGAAGTGCTGAACCTCACGATTCGCGAAGCGCTTAAGTTCTTTGCCGAGGTTCCGCGGCTCACGGAAAAATTGCGCGTGCTTGATGAGGTCGGGCTTGGTTATTTGCGACTTGGGCAGTCGGCGACCACGCTTTCCGGAGGAGAAGCGCAGCGCATGAAACTGGCGGCACATCTTCAGCCCGGAACTCGGCAGGCGAGCCGCCATGGGGAGGGCGGTGACGGGCCGAAGCGCAAACGCCGCATGCTTTACATTTTCGATGAGCCGACTACCGGCCTGCATTTCGACGATGTCAGCAAACTACTTTCTGCTTTCCGCCGACTCATTGACGCGGGAGGTTCGATCGTCGTTATCGAGCACAATCTCGAAGTGATCAAGACTGCGGACTGGGTCATCGATCTTGGTCCGGAGGGCGGCGATCGCGGCGGGAACCTTGTGGGCTTCGGGCCGCCGGAAGCGATTGCGGAGCTGAGAGACTCTTACACCGGACAATACCTGAAGCAGGTCTTGAACGGCAACGGCGTGCGCCAGTGACCGGTAGAATAGAACCGGCTTTTACACGGCCGCTGCCTGGCGCAGTCCGATTTTCAGTGATTTCGGCGCCGCTCATGGCGTAATAAGCTCATCTCTGGCCTCAAGTTCGAAATCGTCGAATCGACGCCATTTGTAGAATGCGATCGACACGATCCAGCTGAATGCGAACAAGCCAACGATGAAATAGCCAAGCGTGCCGAAATTGTCGTTGAGCTTGGCGACGATTCCCCAGAACCATCCTTCGAGTTGAAAATGCTTACCCAACAATCCGAGAGCCTCGATGCCTCCGACGACCAGTGCGACGACGACCGAGACGGAGGTGATCGTGATGTTGTAGTAGAGCTTGCGCACGGGCTTTACGAAGGCCCATCCGTAAGCGCCTAACATGAGGATGTTGTCGGTGGTATCAATTAGCGACATCCCGGCGGCAAAGAGGATGGGGAAAACCAGGATCGACCAAAACGGAAGACCTTTGGCCGCTTCAACGGCGGAAATACCCAACAGGCCGATCTCGGTTGCAGTGTCAAACCCCAAGCCGAACAGGAAGCCCAGCGGATACATATGCCAACTGCGGCTGATCATGCGGAACATAGGACGAAATAATCGCGAAAGAAGCCCGCGACCGCCAAGAAGCATGTTGAAATCTTCTTCGACGTAGGGTTCGCCCCGACGGACCCTGACAAAGGCCCGGTAAACGGATCGCAGAACGATCACATTAACGATGGCTATCGCGAACAGAAAGAACACTGAGACCAGGGTGCCAATTACAGATGCAACGTTCCTTACGGCATCGAGGCGATGTTGCAGCGCCATCGCCGCTCCGGCAATGGCTGCCGCACCGAGGACGACGACGGTCGAATGACCGAGCGAGAACATGAAGCCAACGGCGACCGGGCGTTTTCCATCCTGCATCAGCTTCCGCGTTACGTTGTCGATGGCCGCTATGTGATCCGCATCCACGGCATGACGCAGGCCGAAGCTGTAAGCGAGAAGCGCTGTTCCGAGGAGCACCGGATAATGACGGAAGGCGATGCTTGCCCACAACCATGCGCCGATATTGAATGCCAACAAGATACCGTAGATGGCAACAATCCGAGCGCGCAGGTTATCGCCAGCATCGTTGAATAAAGTCGTCAGTCTGGGCTGCACTGGTGTTCTCACGCTCGCGGAAGCGTTGGAGACCGCCGCATCCGATTCTTGCAGCGACCGTTCTGCCGGCTTGATTTCGCCAAACGAAAACAACAAAACATCCTCCCCACACTACGATCTTTTCATTCGTGCTGTCTACAATGCCACGAATTTCGCAATCGTGGACTTCGCTAATTGTTGCGCCACAGAATTCACGATCCTAGCCAAAGTAAGGGGACGAGACCCAGTGCGGCAAGAGTTGCCAGAAGCGCCAGGCTCTGCACTCCGGTCTTTCTGTCAGCCAGGCTGAAGGCGTAAACCCCTTTCACGAGGTTGTTGCTGGCCGCGGCGATTAGAACCGCAGCCGCCGCGACTCTCAGAGGCGTGAGCACACCTGCTGCCTGAGTCATCCCCATGATGAAGGGATCCACATCGGTGACTCCCATGATGGCGGCCAGAGTGTTCACGCCCGCTTTTCCAAGATACGTTACCGCCAACTGGGTAGCCACCAGCATTGCCAGAAACAACGCGGCGAAGAGAAACGCCGCGAGCAGTTCGAGTGGATTCCTGGGTTCGAACTCCCGCTTTACCTCCTGCGCGCTGGGATCCGCCTGGCGCGTCCAGAGCCAACCGACAGCGATCGCCAGGCTCGCCAGTGCCAGAAACGAGAGCGCCAGCAAAGACATCAATTGCCGGTTGAAAAGGGCCAGCAGAGCTATCAAACGCAGGTACATCACGCCGGAGGCGATCACGATACCCCCGGCGAAGAGGTGGGGATGCTGTTCACGAGCGGCTCGGCGCGCCATCACGACGGTGGTGACCGTGGATGAATACGCTCCGCCTAGCAAGGCTGCCAGCACGACTCCACCCTTTTCTTTAGTCAACTTCTGTAACACGTAACTGCCGTACGAGATCGTGCTGACTGCAATCACGACGAGCCAAGTCTTGAAAGGGTTGATGTGGAATCGACTATATTCCTGATTGGGCAGTACGGGCAGGATGACGCCGGTCAGGAGCAGAAACTTCGCGAAGGTAAGAATCTCATGCGGGGCGATGCGAACGGCGAGCTTCTCAAGGGCCACTTTGAGATCGAGTAAGAGCAAGCTGGCCACGCTGAGCGTGGTAGCAATCCAGAAGTGTCCGTAACAGACGAGCGCTCCCACCAGAAATGTCGCGAGACCAGTCATCTCTGAGGTGACACCGGCGGCTTCGGCAGCGGAGAGCTTGTGCCAGTACGACAAAAGCAGGAATCCGGCGATTACCAGAAAGCCGACCGTTAGCGGCAGCAGTTGTGTGCCCGAAAGAAGAGCGATTGAATAGCCAATCAACCCAATCAGCGGAAACGTGCGCACCCCTCCGAAGGAATACGAGACCCCTGCTGCCTTGTGCTCTTCCCGTTCCAATCCGATCAGGAAAGATAGAAACAAGACCAGGACAATCTTCAGAACATCAGGGGGTAGCCGCTCGTACAGTTCTGCCAGAATTCCACCTCCCGCGACAGTTCGTATAAGAAAAATCCGAGTCTCGCATTAAGTCTTCTTCGCCTTCGCGGGAGGCGCCAGCGCTACCGCGGCCTCGGTGGTGAGCAGCAGGAAAGTGAACGTCTCCTGCAGATATAGGCGGACAGCCGCGTCGGTGTGGCTGAGATAACCGATAGAGACATCCTGGCCGATGTGAAGGTCGAAATCGCCGCCACGGGTGGTGAGCACGAAAGCGCCGGCAATGGCGGGCGCCCAGATGATTTGATCCTTGACCAGCCGCTTGACGTGCTCCAGCACCGGGTATCCGTGGTCGCTGGTTTCGGCAAGCGCGGTGTAGGCGTCGGCGCCGAGCAGCACAGAGTAGGGGCCGTTGACACCGACGAGACGCAACTGGCTCAAGCCTTGGGCAATGGCATCCGGGTACTCGCTCACGTCGGCGGGGAGTGTCATGATCGGATTGCTGGTCCCCTGACGGATGCCTCCAATGCCGGCGGCGGCGTAACCGTCGAATATGGCGCCGTCCTCGGCGAACGCGATCTGTCGCGCGGCGTCCTTCGCTGGTTGCCAGTCCGAGTCGTTCGCGCCGCGATCGACATCGTCGATCGCCTGGCGATCAAGCTCGAACGGAACACGCAGCTCGACCAGCGCCATCACCTCGCGCTGCCTGGCGACGATGTCTTTCGCCGGGGCTGTGATCTTCCGCAGGTGGCCCGTGCCGACGGCTGAGAGGCCGGTGCCGGCCGGTCCATGCACGTCGACGACGCGCCGGCCGGCGAGGTAGCGCTTGAGCGTGCGCGATGTTTCTACTTCGATCTGAGCCCATGCCGAATCGGAAATGGGGGCAAGTTCGCGATGGAGGTTATTCATGTCCTATGTCTCCTTTCAGAGAACCGATGCCGAGCGAACCCTCGCGCACCGATGGGATGGATGGAGAGGGTGCGGCCGCCTCGGGCGCCGCTGGGGGAACCGCAACCGCCGGCTGGTCTTCGGTCACGGCCTCCAGAAATGTTGCGGAGGGCACGAAGAACAGGTTTCCAGTGACGGCGCGGCTGACGTCGAGCAGCCGGTCGTAGTTGCCGGGCGGTCGCCCGACGAACATATTCTCGAGCATCTGCTCGATGGTGCGAGGCGAACGGCTGTAGCCGATGAAATAGGTGCCAAATTCACCATGCGCGGGCCGACCGAAGGGCATGTTATCGCGCAGGATCTTGATCTCTTTCCCGTCCTCGACGATGGTCGTGAGCGCGTTGTGGGCTGACGTCGGCTTGACGGAGTCGTCCAATTCGATGTCGGACAGCTTGGTGCGGCCGATGATGTGTTCCTGCGCTTCGGTGGAGAGCGCATTCCATGCGCCAAGATCGTGAAGATATTTCTGAACGATAACGTAGCTGCCCCCGGCAAACTCGGTGTCTTCGTCGCCGATCAGCACGGCGTCGAACACTGCGGCTCCCCTGGGATTCTCCGTTCCATCGACGAAGCCCAAAAGATCGCGGTCGTCGAAGTAACGGAAGCCGTGAACTTCGTCCGCTGGCGAGACGGCATTTCCGATACGCGTCATAACTTGCGTGGCTACCTCGAAGCATAGATCCATGCGCTTGGCGCGGATGTGGAACAGCAAATCGCCCGGCGTGGACACGGCATGGCGCTCTCCCGTACGGATCTCACGGAACGGGTGTAGCTCTGCCGGCCGCGGCGGCCCGAAGAGGCGGTCCCACGCGTCAGACCCAAACCCCATGACGCAGGAAAGGCCTCCTTCCAGGTCGCGAAATTCCACCGCGCGCAACAGGGCGGCGAGGTCCCCGCAGAACGAGCGCAGGGTGGCACGATTGTCAATGCCCGGGTTGATTGTAGCGACCAGGAAGATGGCGGCGCGGGTAAGCGGCGCGGCCACCGGCTGCGCGAGGGCAGGCGAACTGCCTGCCGCTTCGGGCGCTTTCATCGGACTGGGATCCATCAGGCGTCATCCTGCTGGCGAGCGGAATTTCATCTCTGCGAAACACGACGCTCGCCTTACGCGTGCGAAAGTTAGGATCGAAAGCTTAACATCGCCTGCCGACGAACGTCCACTCGCCTCCGCGCGTGACGAATCGGCGGTGCCGTTACTTTCCCGATCGAAGGAGTGGATCAAGGCCTCTATTACTCTTTTTTTGCAGCCAGCACTGCGACGTCGTCATCAACTAGGTCGGGCACGCCGAGGGTTTGGGACAAGGGTGAGATCGAAGGCAGTCTCGAAGCCCGCGACTGCGCGGTCTCCTATAAGGCTGGTATGCATACTGAGTTTAATTAAGGTGTCACTCGAGACTGGAGTGCAATATGTCGATCCGGCCGGTTAAGCGACTTATCAAATCGAAGCCGACTCTCGAAGGTGCGGGCGTGCATCTTCGACGAGCATTCGGCTTTGGCAATACCAAAGACTTCGATCCGTTCCTCCTTCTGGATGATTTCCGTAACGATGTTCCGGAGGACTATCTTGCGGGATTCCCGTGGCATCCGCACCGGGGAATCGAGACGATCACATATGTGCTGGCCGGAACCGTGGCGCACGGGGACAGTATGGGCAACAACGGCGTAATCGGCGCCGGTGATGTTCAGTGGATGACTGCCGGCAGCGGCATCATACACCAGGAGATGCCGAAGGGCGATCAGGCAGGACGGATGCATGGATTTCAGTTGTGGGGCAACCTGCCGTCATCGCTCAAGATGACGACTCCTCGTTATCAGGAAGTAAAATCTGTCGAGATACCTGCAATTACCGACGACGATGGCACTCATGTGCGAGTCGTCTGCGGAAGTTTCTGGGGAAAGACCGGGCCGGTGGAGGGAGTTGCTGCCGATCCGATCTATCTCGACGTGTCAGTTTCTGCGGGAAAAAGAAAAACGCTTCCCGTGGAGACCGTTCGTCACGCGTTTGCCTATGTGTTCGCAGGCAGTGGGAAATTCTGCAATGCTTCGGGTCCACTCGCGGTGCCGACCGAGGCGATCAAATGGCTGGACACCAATCCTCCCGTGGAGGCGGACAATCGTTCGCTGATTCTTTTTGACCGGGGTGACGAAGTCACGGTGCAAGCGGGCAACGACGGGATCCGGTTTCTCCTAGTCTCAGGACGACCGCTTGAGGAGCCAGTGGCGTGGTACGGGCCGATCGTCATGAACACGCAAGAGCAACTGCAGCGAGCATTCACGGAACTGCAGGAGGGAACCTTCCTGAAAGAGACGCGGCGCCAGTAGAAACGCGCGTTCTTTGTGGTTGTCAATGGTTGTCAAAGAGAGCAACTTCTGAAGAGAGAGGACATGCCAGACACAGGAGAAAATCGAGAGATAGGGCGGCGCGTTAACGCTAAAGAAGTTGAGGTCGTATCGGAATCCAAAAAACTGTTGGAGAAGGTAAGGTCAGCTGAAGACAAGACTATTGCGGGATCCCGCGGCGCAAAGAAGAAGCGAACGGCGCCAAGTCGCTAGCGGCCGGACGGTTTTGTAACGAGCGCCAGACACAAGCCGACCGCGAAGTGGAGGCTTTGCCACAGGCATTACGCCGATGCTAGACTTCGCGGATGGCCACCAAGAAGAACGCTAAAAAGAGTTCGCCCAAGGCGAAGAAGACTGCCCGCAAGAAGCCAACCCCGCAGAAAACTGTGAAACGCCTGAAGAAGTTGGCGAAGAAGAAACCCGTCCCGAAGAGGGCGACGAAAAAGAAGGCCCCGGGTAGGAAACAAACTCGGAAGAAAAGCGAGCGTCTGAGTGCTTTGGTGTTCTCACAGGCCGATCCTGGATCGGCTTCGGATGAGCAATCCGGAGATTTACAGGGATTGTCCCGCCTCGAATCTGCGGATTCGGAGAGCGTCGACGAGTTGGCCGATGAAGGGAATGCATTCGAAGCAGGCGTCGTTGCTGGTGTCGAGAGCGCTGATGACGCTGACGAGAAGGAAGTTCATACCCACGAGGTCCCGGAAGACGACGTTCCTGGAGAATATCTGGACGAGGAATAAGCGAGGGGCGTCGAGAAGTCGGCTTACCGATGGCTCCGAGTAGCGCGTTAGCGCCAAGGCTTGATCAGGGCAAACAGTCGTGCAGTCTGCCGACGCCGCGTGGGATTGCCTCGGTGAAGGTCATGCGGATTCCGTGCTCCGGTCGCAAGATCACCATCGGGCGTGCTTCGATTGTCTGGCCCGGAACCAGACGGAAATCGTATTTTCTGAGCAGAACACCCACAATCATGAGGATCTGCAGCATGGCGTAGTTGCCGCCGATGCAGCCACGCGGCCCGGCCCCGAAGGGCAAATGAGTGAAGGGCGTGTGAAGCTTCTCCCTTATTCTGCTGAAGCGTTCCTGGTCGAAACTCTCCGGGTTCTCCCAGTAATGCGGCGAATGGTGCGCACCGTAAATGAACACAACGACCGTCGACCCGCGGGGTATATCAAGATCTCCTGCGCGGTCGTCTGCGAGCGCCATGCGGTCGACCATCCAAAACGGCGGGTAAAGGCGTAGCGCCTCCAGTATCACCTGGGTCGTAAACTCGAACTTCGGAACGTCCGAGTAACTCAGCGGCCTTTCGCCCAGCACAGAATCGAACTCCTGCCGCACCTTGTCGATGCAATCCGGACGCGAGCTTAGCAGGTAGAGAAGCCACGATAAAGCATTCGACGAGGTTTCATGGCCGGCCACCAGCAGTTGCATGCTCTCGCTGAGGATCAACTCATCACTCATGCCATGGCCGTCGCTGTAGCGGGCGTCCATCAAGATTTGCAGTAGATCGTGGCCGGGGGCCTCTTCGCGTCGCCGCCGGATGTAGTCGAGCAGAACGCCGAAGGCGCGGGTTCGCATTTCCTCGTGTTTGCGCAACTCGCCGGAGACGGCAAACCAGGGATTCAGGTAGGGCTGAATGGTTTGGCGAACCATAAATTCCTGGACGGTCGAGATGGCCAGGCTGATAAGGTCGATGTCTTCTTCTTTCAATCGGGCGCCAAACAGAGATCTGCCTACCATCGCGAAGGTAATCTTCATCAAGTGGGGGTAGATGTCGACAGGGCCGATGCGGGCTTGCCGGTCGAAGTCCCTCAGCGAGTCGGCGAGGGAGTCCTGCATGATGGAGGACAGAACTTCGAGTTGCTTTCGTTCAAAACCCGTCTGGATGAGGCGTCGTTGCGTGCGCCAGGCTTCCCCCTCAGTGGTGAGGAGACCCTTGCCCAGGAAATGGCCCATCCGCTTCACTTGAATCTCGGACTTGTGGTAGTTCTCCGAATTCGTTTTCAGCACGTGCTGAATGACGACGGGATTAGTGGTGACAATGGCTTCCTTGACGCCGCCAAAATAGAACCGGAAGGTGTCGCCGTGCAGTTCAGTGTACTTCGAGAGAACCTGTACAGGATTGCGGGCCATCGCACGCGAATCCAGGAAGGAGCGAAAGCGGGAGACGGCGGGTACGCTTTTCGGCAAGTTCACGCCTCGCTATCCAGGGGCGTGTGGGCAACTGCGGGAAATCCCGCGTGTTCTGCCTGCATGGATCGTATGGTCATCTCCATAAATTAGGTACTCGAAAATTCATCCTCGTTTCCCAATTGCTTCAAAAGTATCAGATGATGTTTGATGGCTCGCGTCATTGTGGGATGTTGCCGATAGGCCACGCCATACTCTTCGGCGGTCTGCTTCACAATCCGGGTCAGTGGAGCATAGTGAGTGTGGCACACAAAAGGGCACAGATGATGGACTATATGGTGGTTGAGTCCGCCAGCAAGCCAACCGACGAGCGGGTTAGTCGTCGCGTAGTCGGCCGTGGTCGCGAAGATGTGATAGATCCCGTTGTCAAACTCGCCGCGGTTCAAGGGAAAGTAAGTGCTGTCGACGGAATGTGTGGTCTGGAATACTAGGGATACGGTCAAACCGATGATTAAATGGGCAAGCACGAAAGCCAAAGCCACCAGCAGAGGCGATTTCCCCAGCAGTACCACCGGCAAAATGAGCATGTAGGTGAGGTAGAATCCTTTACCTGCAAACAGGATGGCGTATTCTCGCACCGGATGCTTTGTGTGTTTCAGATAATCGTGGGATGGGAAGAAAAAGCTCTCAAAGTCCCTCAGGAACACGTAATCGAGAGAAAATAGCGCGTAAAAGAACAGCGCATAGATGTGCTGGAAACGCTGAGGGCGCGCCCGCGGTTCGTGGGGCGTAAAACGAAAGATGCGGCGTCCCGTAAGCGCGTCGTCTTCACCGTGGAGATTGATGCAGGAGTGGTGGCCTCGATGATGGAGAATACGCCACATGTATGAGTTGATTCCACAAACATCGAAAACATAGTTCAGGGCTTTGTTTACAGACCGCAGCGACGAGATGGCGTTGTGGTTGCTGTCGTGCGCGATGTTCAGCAAAAGGAATGTCTGTGCGATGGCGTTTAAAAGGTAGAGGCCGACAAACCGCCATGAGTTCAGCTTGAGCGCGTAAAGAGCAATCCAGCTGCCCGCCAGCACGGCCAGCCCCACCGCGATTTTGAGCCACATGGTGCGGTCGGCTTTGGGAGAGATGTTCCCGTCGGAAAAGAAATCGTCGAGGCGGCGGCGCAAGACTTTCGGGAATGAAGACACAAACTCGGAGTCGACAGAGGAGTGCCGCAGCGAGGGTTCCGATGGTACGAGATCATCGATGTCCGGATTCAGACTAATAACCGCCTCGTCTTGGAGTCACTGGCGCAATGATGTAAGGCCGGCTCGATGCATCCCGGCCCGGTTTGCGGAGGATCGACTCGGCCAGCGCGGAATTTGTTGCCCAGACACCGCCTCTGCCGCAAGCGTCGGAAATTCATGTTAGCTCGAAAACTTAAGGAAGATCAAGGGAATTTCGGATCACCCGGAGCGGGGGTTAGGGCGCATGTTGTCGGAAGTGACAATCGGAAGTAACAAGGGATGCTCCTTCCCAGCTTTCCAAATCTCTGTTAACATGACCGCTCAGTGGTATGGAACGCAGACGCATTGAGTCGGGCGATCGGACGTTAGAAGACAGCGGCCAAGGCCTGACTACCCTCGATTCATGGCGACCAAGGTTGCGGCAAACTCGGCGGACGTGTTGTCGCAGATAGCAAGCACCAACTCCGGCGGTTCAGCCCGCCAGCGGTTTAGTCCGTACAGGTGCGGAAGCCGTCCCGCTTCAGGCGAAAGAAAACAGGCGAAAGAAAAAAGACCTGGATATGGTTGTACGTCGGTACACCATATTACGATTACGCCGAAGCTCGCCGTCGAAGTCTTGACCGGACTGAGAGACGGATGTTCTTAAGAGTGGTTTTGCCGGTGTTCTCGAAGCCGGTCTGCCCCTGTGCACGGGGAGCAGCTAGACTTTTGTTTTCTCGTACCGAGTTTTCTCATTCAGCGCAGGAGGTTAGCGAATGGCGGTGCCACCGCCATGAGGACAGATCCAATCTATGATGGTGTCGATTTTGAACAAGCTGGATAGTCTAGGGGACCAGCACCCGAACCGAGTTCTGTATTCGTACATTGACCTGAACGGCAATCAGGTTGGAGCCTACTCATACGAGTCGTTTCTCCACCGGACGAAGGTGATCGCCGGACATTTGCGCAAGGAGCATGGTTTCGCGTCGCAGGACCGTGTTCTGCTCGCCTACCCGCCGGGGCTGGAAATGATTTGCGCGTTTTTTGGCTGCGTGCGCGCGGGATTGATCCCCGTGCCCGTCTATCCTCCCAATTCTCATGGCTTCCAGGCTGCCCTGTACAAAATGGTCCACATCGCAAAGGATTGCCAGGCGACTGGCATTTTAACGAGCAAAGACTATCTCGGATCTCTGAAGACAAATCTTGCCAGAAGTGGAGTCTCGGCATCCGGAGTCGACGTCGACTACATTTCCGGTCTTCGTTGGGTGGTAACGGAAGACTTCGTCGATAAGATTTCGGACGAGACTTTCAATGGCGGGTCCAACGGCGCTTCGAAGATTCTGTTTCTCCAGTACACGTCGGGGTCGACTCGAGATCCTAAAGGCGTGATGGTCACGCACGAAAACATACTGCATAACTGCCCGCTCGTGATCGACCATCCCGCGCCGATAGTTGTATCCTGGCTTCCGCAGTATCACGATATGGGACTTATTGGGTGCTATCTTTATCCGGCGCTTATGGGCGGCACGACCTACGGCTTCGCACCCACGGACTTTATTCAGCGCCCGACCCTGTGGTTCGACGCGATCAAGACTTATGGGGCCAGCGCCTCAGCGGCGCCAAACTTCGCTTACGACTATTGCTTGCGCGCCGGGCGGATTTCGAAGGAGACTTTGGAGACGTGCGATCTTAGCTCGCTCAGGTTACTGATGGTTGCCGCCGAACCCGTCAAACCGGACACTTATACACGGTTTCTGCAGGCCTTTCAGCCCTACGGACTCAAGTCGGCAAGTTTTTTTGTCGCGTACGGGTTGGCGGAGAATACTCTGGCGGTTTCGCTGGGTGGCCGCAATATTATTTCAGTCAACAAGAGCGCGATCGCGCTGGGGAAGGCGCGCATGACCACGGAGGTTTCCGAAATCGGCGCGGCCACTCAGATTGTCAGTTGCGGAACTCCCCTGCCGGGCCTCACGGTAAAGATCGTGGATCCGGAGAAGCACGTCGCTCTGGAGCCGGGTCGAATCGGCGAAATTTGGATCGCTGGAGGGAGTAAGTGCCTAGGTTGCTGGAATAATCCGGAACTGACTCTTAAGCTGTTTCACGCCCGGCTGGTGGACGACAGCCCCTATGACGACGGCTACCTTCGGACCGGCGATATGGGTTTCTTCCACGAGGGCGAACTCTTCGTCTGCGGCCGTATCAAGGATATGATTATTCTCCGCGGGCAAAACTATTACCCGCAGGATATC